>LFIK01001687.1_pt1 | contig 17668 bp, 11 predicted proteins | sample 643401 | NCBI WGS metagenome assembly LFIK01 (sample SAMN03777447, study PRJNA286221) | soda lake metagenome | biome: soda lake; feature: Kulunda steppe; material: water; isolation source: sample T5-Br brine of Lake Tanatar-5 | place: Russia: Kulunda steppe | collected 2010-07
ACCGCACGCGAAGCCCTGGCACAGGGGCATGGACTGACCGACTGGGTAGACGATCTGCTCGCCTGGCTCGAATCGGATGCAGAGGGGAATCCACCGCCGGGATTACTGCCCGAGGAAGACGACATGCCGGATCTGCCGCCAGATGGCGATCAACCGACCACCCCGCCGGAGGATGACGATGGCGACGTCCCTGATACGGGCACGGACCCGGGTGCCACGCCAGAGCCGGGTGATGAACCCAGCCCTGCCCCGGGTGACGACCCGACCCCGGAACCACCGGTCGAGCCGATCACATATACCGTGAGCACGCTCGTGGACCATGGCGGCAGCATCCAGCCGACCGAGGCTGAAGCGCTGGCTGGCGAGCAGCTGAACTTCGATCTCACCGCTGACGAGGGCTACCGGATCCTGGGCGCAGAGGGTTGCAATGGCACCCTTGCCGATGATGTCTATGTCACCGGCCCGATCGAGGCACCCTGCACGGTGACTGCACGCTTCCAGCGGCTCCACTACACCGTGACCGCAACTGCCGGAACCGGCGGCAGCATCAGTCCGACTTCACAGCAGGTCGATCATGGCCAGAACGCCACGCTGACCGTGTCCGCCGCCAGCGGCCATGCGGTCGAAGAGATCAGTGGCTGTGGCGGCACACTGGAAGGCAGCAGCTTCACCACCGCGCCGGTCACTTCAGACTGCAGCGTCAATGCCAGCTTCACGCTGACCCTGAAGCCGCCCGTGATCGAGAACGCCGAGGCCGGCGATGCAACGGTTACGCTGGAATGGGCTGCGGCCGACCAGGCCACCGGCTACAACCTCTACTGGGGCACCGCTGACGACCTCCATCCGGATGTCGCAGGCAGCTTCAGCGATCTGCAGGAAGACGTGCGCAGCCCCCATACCGTGACCGGCCTGGAGAACGGTGTCAGCTATCATTTCGTGCTGACCAGCACGCTTGATGGCACGGAGAGCAACCCAAGCGAGTCCGTCTCGGCCACGCCAGAGGGTCCGCCTGTCGCCCGTGGCCTGAACGACACCGGCATCGACTGGTGCAAGGATGACGACGGCCAGCCGATCGCTCCGGAAGGCACGCCCCAGGAGAAGGCTGACGGCTGTGCCCTGGCACAGGAGGACGTGCCGGGCCAGGACGGCATGAGCGGCCGCGATGCCACCGCACGCCAGGACCGCATCGACGGTACCAACGCGCTGGGCAAGCTGGGTGCCGGCACTGCCGGCTTCGATTACAGCAAGCTGGATGCAGACGGCACCCAGTTGCCGGCCGAAGCAGAGGACTGGAGCTGCGTCCTGGACCACCGTACCGGCCTGGTGTGGGAGCAGAAGCGCAGCGGCTTCGGGCCACGCAACACCACCAGCACCTATACCTGGTACCAGCCGGACGACAGCCGCAACGGCGGTGACCCGGGGCAGCAGCATGGCGGCCGTTGCCAGGAGGATGCGTGCAACACCTACGCCTACATACAGGACGTTCAGCGCAGTGGCCTTTGTGGCCGCAACGACTGGCGCCTGCCGACCCGCCATGAGCTGATGTCCTTGCGCGACAGCGGGCGCATGAGCTTTCCGCCCATCGACGAGGACTACTTTGCCAACACGGCCACCAGTCGCTACTGGACCGCCACCCCGGACGCTGCCGACGAGAATGCAGCCTGGTTCATCCACTTCGGCTCGACTTCCGGCAGCAGCAGCAATCCGTACATCGGCACTACAGGCAAGCACGAAACCCTGCGTATCCGCGCCGTGGCAGGAGAACAGCAATGATGCAGCACAACCTTGATCCTGCGGTCGCGCGCGGCCACAACAGCCTCGCGATGGCCTGCCTGCTGGGCCTGGGACTGATCCTGGCATCGGCCGTGCAGGCTGATGCCGCAGCCTGTGCCGACGCCAGCGTCACCAATCCGCACATGGCTGCCACCACACCCACCTCGGACTTCGTACTCCATGACGATGGCACCGCCACTCATGTACCTACTGGACTGATGTGGCAGCGCTGCAGCCAGGGGCGCGTCTGGGACGGCCAGGCCGGCCGCTGCACCCCCGGCATCGACCTGGAACTGACCTGGTTCGCAGCCCACCGCTACGTGGAGGAAGTCAACGCGAACGGGGGCCCTGCCGGCCACGACGACTGGCGCCTGCCCAACCTGAACGAGTTCGAGAGCATCGCCGAGCTGGCGTGCTGGAACCCGGGCATCAATACCGAGGTGTTCCCCGACATCTACTTCGGGGGCAACGAGCGCTACTGGTCGTCGTCGCCGTTCTCTCAGGCACCCAGCGGCACCTCCAGTGCCTGGACCGCCCAGTTCAGCGACGGCGGCCTGATCGACATCAGTCTCTGGTCAACTAACCGCATCCTGCTGGTCCGGGATGCGGATCCGGTTGCGCCCGACGACTGATTCGCCCGCCCCATGCACCGTGTCGGCCCGGTCTGGGGCCGGCCCGGCACGGTGCTCAAGGGGCCATGCCAGAGATGCTGCGACACACAACGCTGCGACTACAGCTGCCCTCGACCGCAGTCTTTGCCATACTCCGGTATCCGGGCGAAAGAATTCGGAACAAGGGATGAAATCGGCACGCTTCAACGCGATGCTGCCGATCGTGCATGCGGGGGCATCTTGGCGGCCTGGAGCGAGCAGTACATCAGTCTGATCTACCAGATCCAGGCCATCGCCTTCGTGGTGCTGGGGGTGGTATCACTGACCGTGCCGCGCTATGGCCCGGTGAACCAGTTCCGGCCGGACCTCTGGCTGCTGTCCGGATTCGCCTTCACCCATGCAGCGGCCATCCTGATCGGCAGCCAGGTACTGGAGCACGCCCAGGCCGCCTGGCCAGGTGCACTGCGAGCAGCGTTGCTGCCCGCCTCCTATCTGTTCCTGCTGGAATTCGGTCGTCGCATCTTCAATACCAGTCACGGCGGCCACACGGTCATCGCCTGGTGGTCGCCCTGCCTCGTGGTCGGACTGGCCTGGGCCGCGCTGCTCACCCAGACCGGCGTCAGCAGTGACGGCCTGGCCGCGGCAGCTCGCATTGCGGTGGGGCTGCCTGCGGCCCTGCTCACAGCCTGGGCTGCCCTGCGCATCGGCAGCGCTCCGGTGGGCCTGCCCAGCGGGCGCATGCGCGCCCAGGTGCTTCGCATCGCAGCCATCGCCTTCATCGTCTATGGCCTGCTGATACCGGTACTGCCTGTTGCCGTACCCGGCCTGCCCGGCTGGTGGCCGACCGAAGCCGACCTGGCCGCACTGACCGGCTGGCCCACCCGTGGCTGGCGTGCCCTGATGATCACGGTCGTGGCGGCCGCCATTCTGGTGATCGCCCGTGACGCCTCTGCCAGCAGCAGCAGCGATCTGGAACGGCTGCTGGGCAGCCTGAACGGCTTCATCTACCGAGTATACAACGCGCCAGACTGGCCTGCCCGCTACCTGGCGGGCAACGTGCGCGAGATGACGGGTTACACCAGCACCGAGCTGCTGACGGGCAGGACCACTGACGGCCGGCCCCTGAGCCTTGCCGACGTGGTCCACCCGGATGACCGGGCTCGCTGCTGGGAAGAGACCCAGCAGGCACTGGCTGAAGGACGCGATTATCGGATCGAGTACCGTCCCGCCGGCTGTCCGGATGAGGCACAACGCTGGTACTTCGATCATGGCCGCGGTGTGTTCAACGACCGCGGCCAGCTGCTGTTCCTGGAGGGCCATACGGTCGATATCACGGCCCTGCGTCAGGCGGACAAGTCGTTGCAACGCAGCAAGGAACGCCTGGAGCAGGCCGAGCGCATGGGCCGGCTGGGCCACTGGGAACTGGACCTGAAGACCGGCCGATACTTCTGGTCTGCTCAACTCTTTCGCCTGTTCGGGTTCACGCCGGCGGAGCAGCCACCGCCCCGGGAGACCTGGCTTGAGCGACTGCATCCAGAGGATGGTCAGATCGTCCGCGAGGACCTGCGGCTGATGGAAGAGCAAGTCATCCCGCCCGCCCGCCTGATCCGCACCCACCCAGAACGGGGGCCCATGCGCTACATGTCTTATTCGGCCACACTCACCCCGGCGCCAGATGGCCAGCCCCGATACGTTTCCGGCACCTTGCTGGATGTGACCGAAATCCAGATTGCACTCAACGAGCTGCGACGCACCGAGGAGCAACATCGCGAGGCCCGTGATACCGCCATGCGCGAGCGCGGCCGACTCAAGGCGCTGCTGGCCGGCATGTCCATCGGCATCCTGTTCGAGGACCGCTCGGGCCGGGTCGAGTACGTCAATCCTGCCTTCGTGCGCATGTGGGCGATCGACCCGGAACTGGACCTGGTCGGACAGCTGTCGAAGCAGGTCCTGGAACACTCGTCCCATCGCTTTGCCCGCCCAGCCCGTGCCTCGCGGCATGTACTGCAGGTGCTGGATACCCACGAGATCAGCGAACGTTTCGAGCTGGACCTGCAGGACGGCCGTATCCTGACCCAGCTGTCCTATCCCGTGACCGATGCGGAGGACCGCCCCATCGGCAGGCTGTGGATCTACGAGGATGTGACCCATGAGCGCCAGACCGCCCAGCAGCTGGCCTATCTGGCCGAGCATGATCCGCTGACCGGCCTGCACAATCGCCACCGGTTCCAGATCGAGCTGGATCGCATCATCAACGCGTCGCTGCGTCGCGGCTCCCGATTCGCCCTGATCTACTTCGATCTGGACGACTTCAAGCACATCAACGATCACTACGGCCACGGTTCCGGAGACACGGTGCTGGTGCGCACGGCCGGCGAGCTGTCCAGCATCACCCGCGGTGGCGAGACCTTCGCCCGGCTGGGCGGCGACGAGTTCGCCATCCTCACGGAGGTAGAGGACGACGAAACCGCATCCAGGCTGGCCGAACGCCTGCTGCTGACCATTGCCGCCATTCCGCTGCGCTTTCGCGGCAGCAACCTGCGTCTGACCGCCAGCATCGGCATCGCCATGTTCCCCACCCACGGCACCCAGGCAGAGGATCTGGTGGCCCGTGCCGATGCTGCCATGTACCAGGCCAAGGGCCGGGGCAAGAACACCTGGGCCCTCTACAACCCGGAACAGAATGACTCGGACATGATGCTGCGGCGGATGTCCTGGAGTCGTCGCATTGCCCAGGCGCTGGAACAGGACCAGTTCGAGCTGCACTTCCAGGGCGTATATGCAGCCGCCACCGGCAATCTGAACCACCTGGAAGCACTGGTGCGGATGCGCGATGACAAGGATCCGCAGCAGCTGCTGATGCCAGGCCAGTTCATTCCGGTAGCCGAGAAGACCGGACAGATCCGCGAGATCGACCTCTGGGTCATGCGCCAGGCGGTGCGCCATCTGGCAGCCACCTCCGAGCAGACCCGCCTGGCCGTGAACATCTCGGCCCGCAGTGTCGATGATCCGGCATTGCCGCAACTGATCCGGGAGCTGCTGGAACAGTACGAAGTGACTCCATCACGCCTGCTGATCGAGCTGACCGAAACCGCCGCCGTTACGGAAGTGCAGGATGCCCAGCGACTGATCGAGGCCCTGCACCAGATCGGCTGTACCGTCTGCCTTGATGACTTCGGCACCGGTTTCGCCACCTTCGCCTACCTGAAGTATCTGGCAGTGCGGGTACTCAAGGTGGATGGCATCTTCATCCGCGACCTGGCCAACGCGCCGGAAAACCAGGTCTTCGTTCGCGCCATCGTCGAGGTTGCCAGAGGCCTGGGCAAGCAGACCGTGGCCGAGTTCGTGGAAGACGAACCCACCCTGCAGATGCTGCGGGATCTGGGCGTGGACTTCGTTCAGGGCTACCATCTGGATCGTCCTGCAGCCAGTCACCCTGGTCTGCAGCTCCGCCATCCACACTGAAACGGACATGCGCGACCTGTTCGACACGCTCACCCGGGACACCCCTGGTGGCGAGCCACTGGGACCCGGCACGCGGCTGCTGCGCGGACTGGCCAGCGAGCAGGCGCCGGCAGTGCTGGACGCACTGGGCCCGGTGCTGCGGCAGGCACCGCTGCGTCATCTGAGCACGCCGGGTGGCCGTCGCATGTCCGTGGCCATGAGCAACTGCGGCGCAGTCGGCTGGATCAGTGACCGCCAGGGCTACCGCTATCAGGCCACCGATCCGATCTCGGCAGCGCCCTGGCCGAAGATGCCGACGCTGCTGCGCACACTGGCCCGAGAGGCAGCCGCGAAGGCAGGCTGGCCGGCGTTCATGCCGGATGTGTGCCTGATCAACCGTTACCGGCCCGGCAACAAGCTGTCCCTGCACCAGGACAGGGACGAGGCCGACACCCGCCATCCGATCGTGTCGTTCTCGCTGGGCGTTCCAGCAACGTTCCTGCTGGGCGGCACGCAGCGCTCGGATCGCACCCTGCGCCTGCTGCTGCTGCACGGCGACGTGATGGTCTGGGGCGGCCCCGACCGGTTGCGCTTTCATGGTGTTCAACCACTGGCGCCGGACTGGCACCCCCTGACCGGCAGCGACCGGATCAACCTGACCTTCAGGCGTGCGCGTGCCTGAAAGCCGGCCGGTAGCCCTGCAGCCCTGACCGCCCGCGCCTTGCAGAACGGAGAGCCCGATTGACCACCGAAAACCACCACGACCAGACACGTTACCGCCCCATCTTCGAGCTGGTCCCGGTGTCGCTCTGGGAAGAGGACTGGAGCGAAGTCCGCCGACTGGTACAGGTCTGGCAGGCCGAGGGCGTGGAGGACTTCGAGCTGTTCTTCCGGACCCGCCCGGACGCCGTGCGCGCAGCGCTTGCCGCGGTGCGAGTGCTGGACGTGAATCAGGTCACCGTGGAAATGTTCCAGGCGCCGGACAAGGCGGTCCTGACCCGGTCGCTGGCCTCCATCTACGGTGACCACGAACTCATGGAGGGCTTTCGCGAGGAAGTCACCGCCTTCGCCCGTGGCGATCGCATCTTCGAGATCGAGACCGCCCTGCGCACCGTCCCGGGCCACAGCATTCACGGCCTGGTCCGGGTCGCCTATCCAGCTCCTGACGACCCCTCGGGCCGTGTCTTTGCCAGCATCATGGACATCACCCAGCACAAGCGGGCAGAGCAGCGCTTTCGCACCGTGGCCCGGGCCACCAGCGATCTGGTGTGGGAGTACGACCTGAAGACACAGGAGCTGTGGTGGAGCGATGACGATGGCGCCCGGCTGAGCCCCGCCCCATACGTCGAACGGCCCGGACATGAAGCCTGGGCCGAGCGCATTCATCCCCAGGATCGAGCCCGGGTCCTGCAGCAGTTTCGCCATGCGTTACGCACGGGCAGCGACTACCGGGCGGAGTATCGGCTACGCAGGAAGGATGGCAGCCACGCACTGATCCTGGCACGGGGCACCTGCCTGCATGATGCCGACGGCCAGCCGCTGCGCATGATCGGCAACATGGTCGACATCACCGAACAGCGCAAGCTGGAGGCCCAGCTGCACCAGTCACGCCGGCTGGAGAACCTGGGCCAGCTGACCGGTGGCATCGCCCATGACTTCAACAACCTGCTGACCGTCATCATCGGCAACGCCTCGCTGCTGGAAGATGCCCTGCAGCAGGAGCCCGATCTGCTGGACCTGGTGGGCATGACCCGCCAGGCCGCCTCCCAGGGCAGCGAACTGACCCGCCGCCTGCTCGCCTTCGCCCGCCGCCAGACGCTGGCCCCGCGTGCCACCCAGGTCGAGCAGCTGGTGGCCGAGCTGGTTCCCATGCTGCGCCGCACCCTGGGCGAGACCATCGAACTCTCGGTCCAGCAGCCCGATGTCCTGTGGCCGGCACAGGTAGATCCCGCCCAGCTGGAAAACGCCCTGCTGAACCTGTGCCTGAACGCAAGAGATGCCATGCCGGCAGGCGGCCGACTCAGCCTGATCCTGAGCCATTTCAGCCTGAGCCAGGATGAAGCCATGGCCGCGGAACTGCAGCTGGATGCTGGCGACTACCTGGTCATCGATGTCACCGATACCGGTACCGGCATGTCGCCGGAGGTCCAGCTGCGCGCCTTCGAACCCTTCTACACCACCCGCAAGGATGCAGGCGGCAGCGGGCTGGGACTGAGCATGGTCTACGGTTTCCTGCTGCAGTCACAGGGGCAGGTGGAACTGGAATCCCGGCCGGGCATCGGCACCCGGGTAAGACTCCATCTGCCCCGCGCGCGCGGCGAGGCGGACGCCCCCGTCAGCCGCGTGTCGACACCACCACCCGGAGGCGACGAACACATCCTGCTGGTGGAAGACAATCCACTGGTGCGCAGCTATGCCAGCACCCAGCTGCGGGCGCTGGGCTATCAGGTCACGGCAACCGAACATGGTGCTGCAGCGCTGTCCGCACTGGCACGCCACCACTACGACCTGCTGTTCAGCGACATCGTCATGCCCGGCCCCATGGACGGAACCGACCTGGCGCGCCATGTTCGTCGGGCCCGGCCGCAACTGCCGATCCTGCTGACCTCGGGTTTCTCCGGCGACCCCGACGCCCCTCGCCGCGCCATTGCCGAAGGCGAATTCCCCTTCCTGGCCAAGCCCTACGATCGCTCGGAGCTGGCACTGGCCCTGCGCCGGCTGCTGGACCATCGCACCGGCTGACTTCAGCGCAGCAGCAGCACCGGAATGCGTGCCGCCCGCAACAGATCCAGGGTCCGGCTGCCGAACAGCCAGCGACGCCAGGGCGCATGTGCGAACGCCCCCATGACCAGCAGATCGATATCGCGCTCGAGCACGGTGCGAGCAATGACTGTCTCGGCGTCGCCGGGGACCAGCGCGCTGTCTGCCTGCAGGCCGGCCGCCTGCAGCGTCTGTTCTGCCCACTGCAGTTGCCGCGCCGCATCACGTCCGGGCCTGCCGGACATCAGCAGATGGATCGATAGCCCACGAAAAAGCGGGCTTTCAGCCAGCATGACGACACCACGCCGAGTCACGGCGCCGCCATCGAAGGCCAGCAGTACCCTTTCCGGGGCCCTGAAGTCGTCGGTCACGGTCAGCACGGGCCGGTGCAGCGCGCGTACCACCCGCTCCACGTTGCGCCCCAGATCCCGCTGGGTGGCATGGGCCGATGCGCCGCGCCGTCCCAGCACGAACAGCCGCACACTCGCTTCCTGCTCGGCCAGCGTGTCCTGCAGATCCCCCAGCCGCTGACGCACATCCGCCTGTGTCACCCCAGCCAGTTGCGCGCGCTCGCGCAGACGGCGCAGGAACAGTCGGCCCGCCTCGCGAGCGTCCCGACTGCGCGCCGCATCGACTTCGGTGAGCGTTTCCAGCAGCTGTTCCTGGGCATCGACGCCGATGGCGCCGCTGTGATCGACCGCCTGAGCGACTTCCGGGTGGCGATCGATCACGTGCAGGAATTCGAGCGGGGCACCCAGCCGCAGTGCCGCCCAGGCGGCGTGGTCCGCCACGTGATCCGCATAGGGCGACTGGTCGACACAGGCCAGAACCTTGAGCGCTTCATCGGTCATGTACGGCTCCTGCCTCAGTGGCCCATCAGGCGTTCAACGGCATCCGGCTTGTCGTGCACCGCAAACCGGTCGACCATGGTCGCACTGGCCTCGTTGAGGCCGATCACCTCGACCGCCGTGCCCTCGCGCCGGAACTTGACCACTACCCGATCAAGCGCACTGATGGCAGTGATGTCCCAGAAATGGGCACGAGAAACATCGATCTTCACCGTGTCGATCACTTCACGGAAATCGAAGGCGTTGTAGAAGCGCTCTGCGGAAGCGAAGAACACCTGTCCGACCACGTTGTAGGTACGCTCGCGGCCATCATCGGAGCTGCGCGAGCCCACCCAGAGCACCAGCCCCACCTTGTGGGCGAAGAAGAAGCCGGACAGCAGTACGCCCACGAGCACACCCCGAGCCAGGTCATGAGTCATGACCACCACGGCCACCGTCGCCAGCATGACCACGCTCGAGCTCTTCGGATGGTGCTTGAGATTGCGGATGGAACTCCAGTCGAAAGTGCCGATGGAAACCATGATCATCACCGCCACCAGAGCTGCCATGGGGATGCTGCCTACCCAGTCGCCGATGAAGACCACCATCACCAGCAGAAAGATCCCCGCCGCCAGGCAGGACAGGCGTCCGCGCCCACCTGATTTCACGTTGATCACTGACTGGCCGATCATGGCACAGCCGGCCATGCCCCCCAGAAAGCCGGAAGCGATGTTGGCAATGCCCTGGCCCGCCGACTCGCGCCGCTTGTTGCTGCCGGTATCGGTCAGATCATCGACGATGGTTGCGGTCATCTGCGACTCGAGCAGGCCGACCACTGCCAGCGTGGCAGAGACCGGAAAGATGATCTGCAGGGTTTCCAGATTCAACGGAATGTCCGGGATCAGGAACACCGGCAGACTGTCAGGCAGCTCACCCATGTCACCCACGGTGCGAATGTCAATGCCAAAGAACAGCGCCACGCCAGTAAGCAGCACGATAGCAATCAGCGGCGAAGGCACGGCCGTCGTCAGGTAGGGCAGCAGATAGATGATCGCCAGCCCCGCCAGCACCATTGCGTACACCTCCCAGGTCACGCCCACCAGCTCCGGGATCTGCGCCATGAAGATGAGGATGGCAAGCGCATTGACGAAGCCGGTGATCACCGAACGCGAGACAAAACGCATCAATACGTCGGCACGCAGGATGCCGGCGATGATCTGCAGCACCCCGGTGAGGATGGTGGCTGCCAGCAGATACTGCAGGCCGTGCTCGGCCACCAGCGTCACCATCACCAGCGCCATGGCACCGGTGGCCGCAGAGATCATGCCCGGTCGGCCACCGGTGAAGGCAATCACCACCGCGATGCAGAAGGAGGCGTAGAGTCCGACCTTGGGGTCGACTCCGGCAATGATGGAGAAAGCGATGGCTTCCGGAATCAGTGCCAGCGCAACCACCAGCCCTGCCAGCAGGTCGTTGCGGACGTTGGAAAACCATTCCTGTCGGATCGAACTCATGGGGCTCGTGTTCCACCCTGATCGACGGCGCGCAGGCGCCAGCACATGGCTTCCGGGGGGCAACAACAGGGACCTGACGGCACTGGGTGCCGCCGCACCGGGTGCCGCCGCACCGGGTGCCGCCGCACCGGTACGGCGGCAGGCACCATCACGCGTAGTGACGGACGACTCCGGAAATGCAGCGAGGAAAGCAGCCCGAGCGGCCTGATATGCCCACCCGGGCATCATTCGTGAATGCGCCGCGCGCCCTCACGAAGGCGGCGCATACTACAGGGGAGGGAGACGGAAGAACAACCCGCTCATCCCGGGGATCAATCCAGATGCAGCTGCGGGTAACCCTCGGCCGCGGCCGCCTGGATCCGGGCCCGGTACTTCGGCGCCGGACCGAAGTAGGCCACATAGCGCACCTTGCCGGCCTCGTGACCTTCGACGTTGGAGTTGTAGCCGGTGAACCAGCCCTGACTGCGACGCAGCAGGATGCGCTCATGGGCGCGCTTGACCTCCTCTACCCAGGCCCGTTCCGCATCGGCGTCTGCCTCGATGCGCGTCAGGCCCTGGTCCATGGCGTGGGCGACCAGATCGGTCACCCAGTCCACGCCAGCCTCGATGGCTCGGGGATAGTTGGTCGACCCGGACACGCTCTGGGGCCCGGCCACCATGATCAGATTGGGAAACCCGTGGGTCAGCAGACCGCACCAGGTGCTGGGGCCGTCGCGCCACTTGTCGGCCAGTGCCCTGCCGTCGGTACCGCGCACATCGATCTGGTCGAAGGCGCCAGTGATGGCATTGAAGCCGGTCGCGAACACGATCAGGTCCAGCTCGATGTGGTCCTCGCTGGTCTGGATGCCGGTTCGCGTCACGCGCTCGATGGGTGTCTCCGACAGATCCACCAGATGCACATTGTCACGGTTGTAAGCCTCGAAGTAGCGGGTCTCCAGCGGCAGCCGCTGGGTACCGAAACCGTGATCCTTCGGGATCAGTTTCTCGGCAATCTCGGGATCGTGCACCCGCTCGCGAATGCGGCCGGCAATGTACTCGGACAGCTCACGGTTGGCCGCCTCGTCGGCGAAGATCTCGATGAAGTTCGCCTGCAGGATGGCGAATCCGGGCTGCCGATAGAGCTCGTCCCAGAAGGCCACCCGCTCCTCGTGGGTCAGATTCCAGAAGCCGCGCCGGTCCGGCACATGCTCGAAGCCACCGGGAGAATCCGCACAGTTGGCGAAGATCTCGTCGTAGCGGGCGCGGATCTCGGCCATTTCCGCCTCCGAGATGGGCGCATTGTTGAGCGGCGTGCTCCAGTTGGGACGCCGCTGGAACACATACAGCTCACCGACCTTGTTAGCGATCTCGGCAATGACCTGGATGCCGGTGGCGCCGGTACCGATGACCCCCACCCGGCGCCCCTCCAGCGCAACCGGCTCCTTCGGCCACCAGTAGGTGTGAAACGCCTGACCCTGAAAGTCATCGACCCCGTCGTAACGAGGCGGTGTGGGAATGGAGAGGGCACCGATGCAGCTGATCACGAACCGTGCCGAAAGGCGCTCGCCGGAGTCCAGCTCCAGTTGCCAGCGACGCGCACGCTCGTCCCAGTGCATGGCCGCCACCCGGGCGTTGAAGCGCATGTGGCGGCGCAGATCGAACTTGTCGGCCACGTAATGCAGGTAGCGCATGTTCTCGGGTTGTGGCGAGAAGCGCTCCTTCCAGTGCCACTCGTCCAGCAGCTCCTGCGAGAACGAGTAGCCGTAGGTGTAGCTCTCCGAGTCGAACCGCGCACCCGGATAGCGGTTGCGGTACCAGGTACCGCCCAGGTCGTCATCTGCCTCCAGCACGATGGCATCAACGCCCAGATCCACCAGCCGCTTGATCTGGTAGATGCCCGCCACACCGGCGCCGATGACGACCACCTCACGCTGTTCCTGCTGCCTCTCCGGCATCGGAAGCCTCCCCTGTTGTCGCGATCGCGACTGGACCTGCTGGCACAGATCAGAGCAGGTCAGACCGCCGACTGCAAACCGGCCCGGACGCGGCCGCGAACGTCCGTCCCGCCGCAAGCGGTAGCACGAGGCAATCCCGGCAACTCAGGCCGTCTGCAGCGCCTGTTCGATGTACTCGTCCATGCGCGCCGACCGCAGGGCCTCGGTCTTGGCCCGGTCCATGTCGTAATGCACCCGCGAGACGATCCGCTGGGCGTACAGGCCGCCACCGGCCTGGATCTGGGTGACCGCATGCCAGCCGCCCAGCGCATCTGCAGTGTAATCGCGAATGGCGTGGAACAGGCGCGTGCGGTAGATGCCGTCCACCGACTGCATGGTGCCCATGTACTTGCGCACCAGGTGACCGGTCTCCGGGTTGTCGAAGTCGGCCATGGACGGCGCGGTCAGCACCGAACCGCCCGAGATGTCGTGCAGGTGGCGGATCATCAGGCTGTAGTTGGCAGCGCCGTGATACTTGCCGGCGTTGGTATAGAGCTCGTTGGGGAACGCCTCGCCGGCCGAGGTGATGTGGCAGTTGGTGATGGCCGCCTCCAGCGAGGCCCGCACCAGCGTGGCATTGATGATCATCTCGGAGATCTTCTCCTTGATGTGGCTGACCCGCTCCAGACCATTGGACTCGGAGATCAGCTGAGCAAAGCCCACCAGGCGGTCGAAGCCTGTCGCCATGCCGGCCAGGCCACCCAGCCGCTCCCACAGCCCGAGCGAATGGGCGAAGACGGCAGCGAACTCGGTCTGGCCATCCAGGAACACACGCTCGGTGGGCACGAACACATCATCGAAGATGACGAAGCCTTCCGGAGTGTGGTGATGACCGGAGAACGGGAAGTCGCGCTTGTCCTCGTGACGCGGCGCGTAGGTGGTGTTGACGATCTTCACGCCCGGGGCGTTCACCGGCACCATGCAACCGATCGCATAGTCCTCTTCCCCTGGCTTCATGCCCTTGGTGGGAATGGTCATGAGTTCGTGGCCCATGGATGCAGCCGAGATGTGCAGCTTGGCACCACGAATGACAACCCCGTCCGGGCGCCGTTCAACGATGCGCACGTACTGGTCCGGATCGTCCTGGTTGCCGGGCCGGCGGCTGCGATCGCCCTTGGAATCGGTGATGCACTGGGTGATGCGCACATCGTCCGCCTGCGCCTGCTTCACCCAGGCCCGGATCCGTTCGGCGTGCTCGGGCATGGCATGCTGAATGCGATCAGCAGCGGTGAGCAGCGTCATGATGGAGGCATAGGTCACGTGAGTGAGCAGGTCCACCGTCTCGTGCAGTTCCACCTGCTCGCGCAGCTCCTCCGCATTGCTCGGCACCTTCATGAAGGCGCCGATGGCACCGGGCGTCGGATCATAGAAGCGATCGTAACCTGCGGCCGCAGAATCCACGGTCTGACCGAGCATGGGGTGGCCCGGCAGGTCCTCGATCAGCTGGCCCTCGAAATAGGTGGCTCGGCCGTCGCGCAGCGACTCTCGATACTCGTCACCCGTCATCATGATGCAGATCTCCCCTTTCATCATCGGTCTGAACGCCGTTCGGGACTGCTACCGGCAACCCCTAATGCAGCCAGATTAACCCGACTCGGAGTTGCGACGGAAGTCCTGCTATCCTGCCAGCGGGAGTCTGGAGCGGTGGCCGGAAAAGGGGAGCAACATGGCCGAACATCAGGTTCCGGAATTTTCCGACGCGTTCGAAGTGGACGGCGAGCGGATCAGGATCCGACCCATCATGCCGGAAGACCGGGAGCGCGAAGCCAGTTTCGTGCGTTCGCTGTCATCCCAGTCACGCTATTACCGGTTCCATTCCAGTCTGCGGGAACTGACACCGGAGATGCTGGCCCGCTTCACCGAGTGCCACTACCCGAATGACCTGGCGCTGGTCGCCTACGTGGAACGCCCCGAGGGCATCGAGCAGATCGGGGTCGCCCGCTACTTCCGGCTACAGGACACCGACACGGCAGAGATCGCCATCGTGGTCGCCGACGCCTGGCAGGGCAAGGGCGTGGCCACCCGGCTGCTGCTGGATCTGCGCGACCTGGCCCGACGCGGCGGCATCGCCCGGCTGGTGGCCAACGTGCTGCGCGAGAATGGCCGCATGCTGGGACTCTGCCGCAAGCTGGGCTTCGGTCTGTCGCGCGGCGCCGACTGGGACTCGCGGACCTCCACCCTGGGCAAGCACATTCAGTCGGCACCCGGGGACAGCTACGATGCGTCGACCGATGATCGGCCGCCTGCGCCGATCTCCTGATCGCAGCGCAGGGGCACCCGCGCCCGCAGCCAGCAGCGGCCGGCGCAGCCTCTGGCTGGCAGGCATCATGCTGCTGCTGCCCACCGCTCTGCTCATTCCGCCAGGGCTTTACTGGCTCTGGCAGAGTGGCTGGCTGTGGCTCTGGCTGCTGCTGAGCGCAGCACTGGCAGCAATCGGCTACGGGATTGCCTGGCGCCAGCAACAGACGCTGCAGCCACCGCCACAGACACGCCTGCATACGGACCACTATCCATTCGATCAATGCAGCCCGCGCGACTTCGCCGCCTGGCACAGCGTCGCCCGCCTGGCTCGCGAGGCCGATCCGACCCTGGTCACCGACCGGCAGCGCCTGCTGGAAGCGGCCCAGGACACCATCGAAGCCGTCGCCCGCCACTATTACCCTCGTTCAGGCCAGGCCACCTGGCAGTTCACGCTGCCGGAAGCCCTGCTGCTGAGCGAGCGACTCAGCCAGCGCTTGCGACAACAACTGCTGGAGCAGGTGCCCGGCGTACACCACATCCGGGTGGGCCAGGTGCGGCAGCTGTGGAGTTATCGCCCCCTGGCAGAACAGGGTCGGCGCTGGCTCGGAGTCGCCTCGAGAGTCTGGCGGGTCGCGCGCTGGACCAACCCCGTGCATGCAGCCCTGGCCGAAGTCCGCGATCGCCTGCTGGGGGCGGCCTGGGGTCAGGCTGGCGAGTATCTGCGCCGCCAGGGGGCCAGGATCTGGATCGAGGAAGTGGGTCGGGCCGCCATCGAACTCTACTCCGGAAGGCTGAAGCCCGAGGCCAGTCGCCCGGCCCGGCCAGCGCCTGCGGATGCGGAAATCCCCACAGCAGGCCCGTCGCCTGCACCCGATCAGGACGAACGCGAATGGCGTCGCCTCGCGCGCCAGGCCTGGGGCGCCCGCCGCTGGTTCCGCCGCGAGCGGAAATAACCCGGACACCAGTCCCGCAGCAGGAATCGGGTGACGCTCGGGCGCTAATGGCGCAGCATTCATCGGGGACAGCACCCCGGGTTCAGAGGACACCCCCGCATGGCAGCATTCCTGGAAAGATTCTGGTCCGACCTGGGCGACAGCATTCGCGATACCTTCGCGATCCTGTACAGCGGCGAGGCTGCCTGGTCCGAGACCCTGGCACTGGTCTTCAGCCAGCTGCTGGTCGCACTGGTACTGATCGGAACGGTCGGACTGGCCTACCTGGCGATCCGGCGTCTGCTTGCCTGGCTGCTGCGGCGACACGACATCGGCGCTGCCTGGGCGCACTCCGGCATCCTGCTGCTGCGTTACCTGGCGTTTCTGCTGGCAGCGCTGCTGATCATGAGCCAGTTCGGCATGACCGAGGCCCAGCTGGCAGCCATTGCCAGAGCCGCGCTGGTCGCAATGCTGTTCTACCTGGCCTGGATGCTGTCGACCGGGGTCCTGCTGCAGCTGCTGCACCGCTACCAGCTGGACCCGTCAGTGGAACAGCTGCTGCGCAACGTGGTGGCGGTGCTGATCGTCACCTTCGGCATCGTCACGGTACTGTCCCAGTTCGGCTTCGATATTCTCTCGATCGTCGCCGGCCTGGGCATTGCGGGCCTGGCAGTCGGTTTTGCTGCCCAGGCGACCATTGCCAACATCATTGCCGGCGTGACCATCCTGATCGAACGCCCGTTCCGGATCGGTGACTGGGTCGAGATCAATGGCCGTACCGGCAAGGTCATGGAAATCGCCCTGCGCACCACCCGGATGCGCACCCGCGACAACATCTTCACTGTCATCCCCAATGCCAGTGTGGCCGAGGCCGACATCATCAACTACTCGGCTGCCGGTCCACTGCGAATGCGCGTCCCGCTCGGTATCGCCTACAAGGAAAACATCGCCCGGGCTCGCGCCCTGCTGCTGCCACTGATGGAACAGCACGAACGCGTCCTGAAGGAGCCCGACATGATGCCCGCAGTACGCCTGCTGGGGCTGGGCGACTCCTCGGTCGATCTGGCACTGCAGTTCTGGGTGGCCAGCGACGACATCGACATCCGCAACCGGATCGGCGCGGAGTTGCTGGAACAGGCCAAGGAAGCTCTGGATGCGGCCGGAATCGAAATCCCGTTCCCGCACCTGCAGCTCTTCATCGACGATGCCAGCGGCCTGCAGCCCGTGCTCGAACCGCTGTATCCACGGGGTCAGGCCGTTTCCCGGGGACGCAACAGCTGACTGGAGCGCGCGGGCACCAGTCGCTATGCTGGGACTCATCATGAAACGGTGGAAGGCGCGCATGACCAAGCAGTCTCGAATTCCCGCCTGGGGCAAGGCGGTGGTACTTGCGGCGGTGATCGCACTGGTTGCCGCCTGCGCCACCTCGCCTACCGGACGTACCCAGCTGAAGCTGTTCTCGTCCCAGGAAATCGCCCAGATGGGGCAGCAGTCATTCCGACAGATGCGAGAACAGCTGCCCAGCATCGACGAGAGCGAGCTGTACGAATACGTCAACTGTGTTGCCGAACCCATGCTGCAGGAGGTCGGCGG
>LFIK01001689.1_pt1 | contig 17649 bp, 15 predicted proteins | sample 643401 | NCBI WGS metagenome assembly LFIK01 (sample SAMN03777447, study PRJNA286221) | soda lake metagenome | biome: soda lake; feature: Kulunda steppe; material: water; isolation source: sample T5-Br brine of Lake Tanatar-5 | place: Russia: Kulunda steppe | collected 2010-07
AACGAGCGCGTCGAGGCTTTCGAAGCCGCCATCGAGGGCTCGGGCATCGAGATCATCGGCATGGAGCACGGCAACTGGAACCGCGACGACAGCTTCGAGGTGATGCAGGACTTCCTGTCGCGCCATGACAGCATCGACGCGGTCTGGGCCTCGGATGACGACATGGCGATGGGCTCGCTCGAGGCCATCGCCCAGGCCGACCGCGAGGACGAGATGTGGGTGCTCGGCGGCGCCGGCATGAAGGAGATGATCGCGCGGCTGATCGAGGGCGACACCGAAATGGTGCCCGCCAACGTGACCTACCCGCCCTCGATGATCTCCTCGGCCATCGAGCTGACGGTGCTGCGCTACACCTCGCCCGCGCCGATGGCCGGCAACTTCATCATCGACTCGGTGCTGGTGACCGAGGACAATGCCGAGGAGTTCTACTTCCCCGACAGCCCGTTCTGAGCGGGCGCGCCCCCGCTTCGGCGGGGGCGCCTCAGACGGGCGCGATCCGGCCGTGATACGCTGCGCAACCATTGAGCGCGGCGAAGTCATCCTCGATCAGCGCGATCTCGAAGCGATCCATCAGCTCCGAGAACCGCGCCTTGTCGCGAAACCCGTCCCAAAAGCCGAGCGTTTCCAGATGCGGCCAGAAGGCCCGCGCCATTCCCCCCGACAGCCAGATCCCGCCGAACGGCAGATGCACCAGCGCCAGATCCCCGGCCAGCTTGCCGAGCATGAAGGTGAAATGCGCCGCCGCCGCGCGCGCGCACGGCTCGCCCGCGTCGAGCGCGGCAATCACATCGGCCGGCGCGCGCGCGTCTTCTGGTGTCTGCGCGAGCCACGCATCGAGCCGCGCGAGCCCCGGCCCCGAGAGCGCCTCCTCGGCCTCGATATGCCCGCCGCCGAGATGGCGGGCGAAATCGAGCTCGGCCTCGGTGGTGATCGGCAGCCCGACATGGCCCGACTCCGACGCCGTCACCATGAGCCCCGCCACCGTGGCATGCACCGCCACCGCGTTGAAGCCGGTCCCCACCCCGATCACGAGCCGCGGCGGCGTGCCGGGCGCGGCGGGGGGCAGCGAATGGCCCTGCGCCTCGAGATCGTTGAGCAGCGCGACCGAGGCCGCCCCGCTCGCCTCGGCGAGACCCGCCTCGGTGACGTGCCAGTCGAGATTTGTCATCCGCGCCGCGCCATCGGCCACCTGCCCGGCAAGCGCGATGCAGGCGGCCTCGGGCGCCGCCCCGGCCTCGCGCAGATAGGTGCGCAGCACGTCCTCGAGCCCGGCGAAGGCCGCGTTGCTGTAGCGGCGCAACGCCGAGGCGTCGATCCGGTCGCCGCGCGCGAGGGCGACGCGGGTATTGGTGCCGCCGACATCGGCGACGAGGGTAAGGCGGTCGCTGCTGCGCATGGGGTCCGTCACGGTTGCGTGGCGGCATCGTCGGCCCGGGCGGCGGCGCTGTCAATGCGCGCGGCGCTGGCCGGGGCCGCGTCGATGCGATAGCCTCGAACGGGGAGGACAGCTCATGGGTTCACGCGCCCTCATCGCGGCGGCCGCGCTCATCCTTGCAGCGCCGATCGGCGCCGCGATCACGCTGCCCGAGGCGCCGCGCGACGGCGATTTCAGATCCGTGGACCGCGCCGAGGCCGAGCTGGGCCAGCTCCTGTTCTATGACCCGATCCTGTCGGGCAATCGCAACATCGCCTGCGCCACCTGCCATCATCCGCGCTTTGGCACCTCGGACGGGCTGTCGCTCGGCATGGGCGCGGGCGGCACCGGGCTCGGCCCCGACCGCGTCGCCGATCCCGACAATCCGCCCGAGCAGCGCATCCCGCGCAACGCCCCGGCGCTGTTCAATCTCGGCGCACATGAATTCACGGTGCTGTTTCATGACGGGCGTATCGAGGTCGATCCGTCGCGGCCCTCCGGGCTGCGCACCCCGCTCGAGGACGAGATGGCCGAGGGCTTCGCCAACCTGCTCTCGGCGCAGACGATGTTTCCGGTGCTCTCGCCCGACGAGATGGCCGGGCATTACGGCGAGAACGATGTCAGCCGCGCGGTGCGCCAGGGACTGATCACGGGCGACGGCGGCGCATGGGACATCATCGCGCGCCGCGTTGGCGCGCTGGACGCCTATGCGCGCCGCTTCGAGGCGGTTTATCCGCATATCGACACCCCCGACGACATCGGCTTTACCGACATCTCCGACGCCATCGCCACCTTCATGGCCTTCGAGTGGCGCGCCGATGACAGCGCGTTCGATCGGCATCTGCGCGGGCAGGCGCCGCTGACCGGCGCGGCGGCCGAGGGCATGGCGCTGTTCTATGGCCGCGCGGGCTGCGCCGCGTGTCATTCCGGCCCGTTCCAGACCGATCACGGCTTTCACGCGATGGGCCAGCCCCAGCTCGGCCCCGGCCGCACCGCCCGTTTCGAGCGTCACAGCCGCGACACCGGTCGCGCCCGCGTCACCGGCGACGACGCCGACGCGTATGCCTTTCGCACCCCGTCGCTGCGCAACGTCGTCCATACCGGGCCCTGGGGCCATGCCGGCGCCTTCGCCGATCTCGAGGACTTTCTGCGCCATCACCTCGACCCGGTGGTCGGGCTCGCCGACTATGCGCCGCAGGCCGTTCTTCCCGCGCTCTCCGCCGCCCGGGGCGACTTCGCGATCATGGACGACGCTGCCGAGGTCGCCGCAATCGCGACCAAGGTCGCGCACACGCCGGTGGAACTCGATGACGGCGACGTCGCGGCGCTCCTCGCCTTTCTTGACGCGCTCACGGACGCGAACGCGCTCGAGGGGCGGCTCGGCATCCCCGAAGACGTTCCCAGCGGCCTGCCGGTCGAGCGCTAGCGATCCCCGGCGATGTCGAGCAGCGCCACGCCGATGCGCGCGCCGCTCTCGACATGCGCATGCGCCGCGGCGGCCTCTTCGAGCGGCCAGCGCCGGCCCACGGGATGACGCAGTTTCCGCGCCCCGGCCCAGGCCGTGATCGCGCCGATCGCCGCCGCGCGCACGCGCGGCGCCAGCTTGTAGAGCAGAACCATGCGCAGCGTCTGGTTGGCGAACATCATCGGATAATAGGGCAGCAAAGGCTCGGGTGCGGCCATCGAGCCATAGGCCGCGACCACGCCCCCGTCGCGCAGCACGGCGCGCGTCTGCGCCAGATTGCCGCCGAATTCCACCTCCACGATCCGTTCGACGCCGCGCCCGTCGGTGGCGTCGAGAATCGCCGCCGCCGCATCCTCGCGCCGGTAATCGATGACCACATCCGCGCCCATCGCGCGGGCGACGTCGGCCTTCTCGGGGCTGCTCACCGTGGTGATGACCCGCGCGCCGTCGAGCTTCGCCATCGCGATCGCATAGGCGCCCACCGTGCCCGCACCGCCCGTCACCAGCACATCCGCGCCATGCAGCGGCCCGTCCGTGAACAGGCACGCATAGGCCGTCTGCGCGGGGATGCCCAGGCACGCCCCCTCGGCGTCGCTCACCGCATCCGGCAGCGGCACGGCGAGGGCGGCGGGCAGCGCGACATACTCCGCCGCCGTGCCATCCGCGCGCCCCCAGGCGGCATTGTAGACCCACACGCGCTCGCCCTCCCGCGTCGGGGACACGCCCGGCCCGACGGCCGCGATGCGCCCGGCGCCGTCGCTGTGGGGGACGACGCGCGCGAAGGGCAGCGGCCCGCGCGCCCCGGCGCGCGCCTTCACGTCGGTGGGGTGCACGGCCGAGACCGCCATCGCAACCAGCACCTCGCCGGGGCCGGGCTCCGGGCGGTCGCGCTCGGCGAGGGTCAGGACATCGGCGGGGCCGGTCCGGTCGTATTCGATAACGCGCATGGGTGCCGCTCCGCTGTTTCGCGCCCCAGCTAGCCGCTTTCGCCCGCGCCGCGCAACACGCAGCGCGCGCTGTTTCCCGCACCCCGCGCCGTGCTAGATGCGCCGACAATGAAGAGGCCACCATGCTGCTCGAGATCGACGGGGTCGAGAAATCCTTTGCGACCGGGGACGGGGCGCTGCCCGTGCTGGGCGGCGTGTCGCTCGCGCTCGCGGCGGGGCGCAGCCTCGCACTGACCGGCGAGAGCGGCTCGGGCAAGAGCACGCTGCTACACCTCGCCGCCGGGCTCGATCAGCCCGATGCCGGCGCGATCCGCGTGAACGGCACCGACATCGCGGGCCTCGGCGACACCGCGCGCGCGGCCCTGCGCCGCGACACGATCGGCCTCGTCTTTCAGCAGTTCAACCTGATTCCCTCGCTCGATGTGGGGGCCAACCTCGCCTTTCAGGCCCGCATGGCCGGGCGCCACGACCCGGCGCGCATCGCCGATCTGGCCGCGCAGCTCGGACTGTCGGATTTCCTGCGCCGCTACCCCGAGCAGCTTTCGGGCGGCCAGCAGCAGCGCGTGGCGATCGGGCGCAGCCTCGCCGCGGACCCGGCGCTCGTGCTCGCCGACGAACCGACCGGCAATCTCGACGAGGCCACGAGCGACGCGGTGCTCGAGCTGATGCTGGCGCTGGTGGCGCAGCAGGGGGCGGGGCTGCTGCTGGTGACGCATTCGCCCCGGCTGGCGGCGCGCTGCGACGCGCAGGCGCATCTGCGCGCCGGGCGGGTCGCCTGATGCGGCGCGCGGCGCTCGGCGCGCTCCTGTCGCACTGGAAGCGGCGGCCGGTGCAGCTGGCGATGCTGGTGCTGGGGCTGTCGCTCGCAACGGCGCTGTGGTCGGGGGTTCAGGCGATCAACGCCGAGGCCCGCGCCGCCTATGGCGAGGCCGCCGCGACGCTGGGCCAGGACCGGCTCGCGCGGCTGGTGCCTGCTGATGCGGCGCATGTCGATCAGGCGGACTTCGTCGCGCTGCGCCGTGCCGGATGGCTGGTCGCGCCGGTGCTCGAGGGGCGGATGCGGCTCGGCGGCGAACGCGTCAGCGTGATGGGGATCGACCCGCTCACCGCGCCGCCGCAGGCCGGGCTGGCCGGGCTGACCGCGGAAGACGGACTCGCCGATTTCACGGCGCCGCCGGGGCGCGGTTTCGCCGCTCCCGAAACTGCGGCGGAGCTGTCGCGGGCCGAGCTCGCCGTCGAGCCCGCGCGGGGGATCGCCCCCGGCATCGTCATCGTCGATATCGGCACGGCGCAGCGCCTCCTCGATGCGCCGGAGCGGCTCTCCTATCTGCAGCTTCACCCCGATCAGCCCCCGGACCGCCCCGACCTCGCCACCATTGCCCCCCATCTGGAGGAGCGCCCGCCCGACGACGCCGGCGAACTGGCCCGGCTTACCGACAGTTTTCATCTCAACCTGACGGCTTTCGGCTTCCTGTCCTTCGCGGTGGGGCTTTTCATCGTGCATTCCGCCGTCGGGCTGGCCTTCGAGCAGCGCCGCCCGGTCTTTCGCACGCTGCGCGCGCTGGGCCTGCCGGCGCGGAGCCTGATGGCGTTGCTCGTGACCGAACTGACGACACTCGCCTTGATCGCCGGGGTGCTGGGGGTGGCGCTGGGCTATCTCCTCGCGACGCTCCTGATGCCGGGGGTCGCGGCGACACTGGGCGGGCTTTACGGCGCCGAGATCGCCGGCAGCGTCGCGCTGCGGCCGCAGTGGTGGCTTTCGGGGCTGGCCATCGCGCTCGCGGGCACGCTCGCGGCGGCGGCGAGGGATCTGTGGCGAACGGCGCGGCTGCCGGTGCTGGCGGCGGCGCGGCCGCGCGCCTGGGCGCTGATGTCGGAGCGGTCGCTGACCGCCCAGCTCGGCGCGGCGGCGGTGCTCGCGCTGGTTGCGGTGGCGCTCGCGCAGGTCGGCGGCGGGCTTGTCGGGGGGTTCACGATGCTCGGTGCGCTGCTCCTGTCGGCGGCGCTGGCGTTGCCGGTGGTGCTCTACGGGGTGCTGCGCGCGGCGCAGGCGCTGGCGCGCGGGCCGGTGGCGCAATGGTTCTGGGCCGATACGCGCCAGCAGCTGCCGGGGCTGTCGCTCGCGCTGATGGCGCTCCTGCTGGCGCTTGCGGCCAATATCGGCGTGAGTACGATGGTGTCGAGTTTCCGGCTGACCTTCACGGGCTGGCTTGATCAGCGCCTCGCCGCCGAGCTTTACGTGACCGCCCGCAGCGACGCCGAGGCGGAGGAAATCCGCGACTGGCTCGCCCCGCGCGCGGATGCGATCCTGCCGATCTGGTTTGTCGAGGGCGATCTCGCGGGGCGGCCCGGCCGGATCTACTCGGTGGCCGATCACGCCACCTACCGCGATCACTGGCCGCTCATCGACGCGGGCGAGACACCGTGGGAGACGATCGCGGATGGCGAAGGCGTGCTCGTCAACGAACAGCTGGCGCGCGCCGCGGGGCTCTGGGCGGGGGACGGGACGCTCGATCTGCCGGGCGGGCCGGAGCTGCCCGTGGTCGGGGTCTATTCCGATTACGGCAATCCGCAGCCGCAGGTGATGCTGGGCCTCGACGCCTTCAACCGGCACTATCCCGACGCGCCGCAACGCCAGCACGGCGTGCGCGCCCCGCCCGACGCGGTGCCCGACCTCGCCGCGGCCCTGCGCGCCGAATTCGATCTGCCCGACTCCAATGTCACGGATCAGGCCGAGGCCAAGCGTTTCTCCCTGCGCATCTTCGAGCGCACCTTCACGGTGACGCACGCGCTCAATGTGCTCACCCTCGCGGTCGCCGGGATCGCGCTTCTGGCGAGCCTCGTGACGCTGTCGGGGATGCGGCTCGCGCAGCTCGCGCCGGTCTGGGCGATGGGGCTGGGCCGGGCGCGACTGGCCTGGATGGAGCTGTGGCGGGCGCTGGCGCTGGCGGGGTTCACGGCGCTCGCGGCGCTGCCCGTGGGGCTCGTGCTGGCCTGGGTGCTGTTGGTGGTGATCAATGTGGAGGCGTTCGGATGGCGGCTGCCGATGCATGTCTTTCCCGGCGACTGGGCGCGGCTCGGGGCGCTCGCGCTCGTCACCGGGGCGCTCGCCGCGGCGCCGCCCGCGCTGCGCCTTGCGCGCATCGCGCCCGCCCAACTCGTCAAGGTCTTTGCCCATGAACGCTAGAGTATTGCTCGTCTCCCTTCTGCTCGCAGGCCCCGCCCATGCGCAGGGCTTTGCCGGGATGGGCGCCGATGCCGAGGGCTTCGCGATGCCCGAACGCGGCACGCGGTTCGACTTTCCGCGCGATCACGGCGCGCATCCCGACTATCGGCTCGAATGGTGGTATCTGACCGCCAATCTGGCGGATGCGGAGGGCACGGAATACGGCATCCAGTGGACGCTGTTTCGCGCCGCCACCGAACCCGGCGAGGCAGAGGGCTGGGCGAGCCCGCAGGTCTGGATCGGCCATGCCGGGCTGACCACGCCCGACACCCATCACGCCGCCGAGCGCATGGCCCGCGGCGGGATCGGCCAGGCCGGGGTCACCGCCGCGCCCTTCGCGGCCTGGATCGACGACTGGCACATGACGGGCACCGCGACCGACGATACCGACGCGCTCGACGCGCTGGAGCTCGCCGCGAATGCCGCGGATTTCGGCTTCACGCTGTCGGTCGAGGCCGGCGGCCCGCTCGTCTTTCACGGCGATGCGGGGTATTCGGTGAAATCCGACAGCGGCGTGGCGAGCTACTATTACTCGCAGCCGCATTACCGCGCCGAAGGGGTGCTGCGGCTGCCGGAGGGCGAGGTCGCCGTCGAAGGGTCGGCCTGGCTCGATCGGGAATGGTCCTCGCAGCCGCTCGAAGGGGCGCAGTCGGGCTGGGACTGGTTTTCGCTGCATCTCGACGACGGCGTGCGGCTCATGGCCGCGCAGGTGCGCGAGGGACCCGAGACCGACTTCGTCGCCGGCACCTGGATCAAGGACGGTGCGGCGACGCCGCTCGACCGCGGCGATCTGAGCCTCGCGCCGCTCGAGACCGCGCAGGTCGCGGGACGCGACGTGCCTGTACGCTGGCGCATCGAGCTGCCCGCGCGCGGCGTCGACATCACCACCGAACCGGTCAATCCCGACAGCTGGATGGATCTGTCCATCCCCTATTGGGAAGGGCCGGTCCGGGTTTCGGGCAGTCATTCGGGCCGCGGATTCATGGAGCTGACGGGCTATGAGTGAGCGCCGCGCTCTTGCCCCGCCCGCCGCCTGCTCCTAAACGGGACGGGGCGCAGGAGATCACGCGAGGCCATGTCGGACCCAGCCAATACCGATGAGCGACCGAAATCGCGCCGCCTGAGCGCGCTGCGCCAGCTTTGGCCCTTCGTCGCGCCCTACAGCCTGCTGCTGGCCGCGGCGATCGCGGCACTGGTGGCGACGGCGGCGGTGGCGCTGGCGCTGCCGCTCGCGGTGCGCCGCGTGGTCGACGAGTTCGCCGAAGGCACCTTCGAGCTGCTCAACGCCTATTTCGCCGGCGCCCTCGGGCTCGCCGCGCTGCTCGCGCTGGGCACGGGGCTGCGCTACTATCTGGTGACCCGCCTTGGCGAGCGGGTCGTGGCCGATATCCGCAAGGCGCTGTTCGCGCGGATGATCGCGATGAGCCCGAGCTTCTTCGAGCGGCTGATGACCGGCGAGGTGCTCTCGCGCATCACCACGGACACGACGCTGATCCTGTCGGTGATCGGCTCGTCGGTGTCGATCGCGCTGCGCAACGCGCTCTTGCTGGTGGGCGGGCTGGCGCTGCTGATGCTGACGAGCCCGAAACTGACGGGGCTGGTGCTGTTGCTGGTGCCGGCGGTGATCGTGCCGATCGTGCTTCTGGGGCGGCGGCTGCGCCGGCTGTCGCGCGAGAATCAGGACTGGATCGCGACGAGTTCGGGCAACGCCTCCGAGGCGCTCGGCGCGGCGCAGACCGTGCAGGCCTTCACTCATGTCGCGCAGACGCGCAGCCTCTTCGACGGGGTCACGGAGACCTCCTTCGAGGTCGCGCGCCGCCGGGTCGCGACGCGCGCGGTGATGACCGTGATCGTGATCTTTCTGGTGTTTTCGGGGATCGTCGGCGTGCTGTGGATCGGCGCGCAGGATGTGCGCACCGACGCGATGACTCCGGGCGAGCTGGTGCAGTTCGTGATCTACGCGGTGATCGTGGCCGGGTCCGTCGGCGCGCTCACCGAGATCTGGGGCGAGCTGCAGCGCGCCGCGGGCGCGAGCGAACGCCTCGGCGAGCTTCTCGCGGCCACCGACACGGTGACCGACCCCGCGACCCCGCGCCCGCTGCCGCGCCCGGTGCGCGGCGAGATCGCCTTCGAGGAGGTGCGCTTTCGCTACCCCGCGCGCCCCGAGGATGCCGCGCTCGACGGCGTGAACTTCACGGTGCGCCCCGGCGAAACCGTCGCCCTTGTCGGACCCTCGGGCGCCGGCAAGACCACGATCATCCAGCTTCTGCTGCGGTTCTACGATCCGGAGGCAGGCGCGGTGCGCCTCGACGGGATCGACCTGCGCGAGATGGCGCGCGACGATTTTCGCAAGGCGATCGCGCTGGTGCCGCAGGACCCGGTGATCTTCGCGGCCACCGCGCGCGACAATATCCGCTTCGGCCGCCCGGATGCCTCCGACGCCGAGGTCGAGGCCGCCGCCCGCGCCGCCGCGGCGCATGACTTTCTCGCGGCCCTTCCCGAGGGCTACGCTACCCATCTCGGCGAGCGCGGGGTGATGCTCTCGGGCGGGCAGCGCCAGCGCGTCGCCATCGCGCGCGCGATCCTGCGCGAAGCGCCGGTGCTGCTGCTCGACGAGGCGACATCGGCACTCGACGCCGAGAGCGAGCGCGCCGTGCAGCGCGCCGTCGCCGATCTCGCCCGTGACCGCACCACGCTGATCGTCGCGCACCGCCTCGCCACCGTGAAGCGCGCCGACCGCATCCTCGTCTTCGAGGCCGGCCGCATCGTCGCCGAGGGCACACATGACACCCTCGTGCGCCAGGGCGGGCTCTATGCGCGGCTCGCGCGGCTGCAATTCACCGACGGCATCGCCGCCGAGTAACCCCGCGTCAGCCGGGCCGCATCCGGTCCGACGCGGGCTTGACGCATCGTGTCCGTCCGTCATGCTGCTGCGCACGCCACGGGGAGGAGCCGCATGAGCAATTTCAGGTCTTTCGAGGACCGCAACCGCATCGAGGGCGAGATGCCCTGGGGCGAGCGGGATCTGCCGAAAACCGTCTACGCCTATCTCGGCCGCACCGCGGTCGCGCATCCCGACCGCCCGGCGGTGTCGTTCCAGATCACCTCCGGGCCGAAGGACCGTGCCGAGACGCTGAACTGGCGCGAACTCTACCGGCAGGTGACACAAGCCGCCAACATGCTGCGCGCCCACGGCATCGGCGAAGGCGACGCGGTGGCCTATGTGCTGCCAAACGCCAACGAGACGGCGGTAACGCTGCTCGCGGGGATGACGGCGGGGATCGTCAACCCGATCAACCCGCTGCTCGAGCCCGAGAAGATCTCCGCGATCCTGCGCGAGACCGGCGCGAAGGCCGTCGTGACGCTCAAGTCGATGCCCAAGACCGACGTCGCGCAAAAGGTCGCCGAGGCGGTCGGCTACGCGCCCGAGGTCAAGGCGGTCTTCGAGATCGACCTCAATCGCTACCTCTCGCCGCCGAAAAGCTGGATCGTTCCCTTCATCCGGCCCAAGAACCCGGGCCGCCACCATGCGCAGGTGCGCGACTGGGCCGCCGAGGTCGCGCGCCATCGCGGCGACGCGCTCGATTTCGAGCTGCCCGAAGCGGACCGCATCGCCGCCTATTTTCACACCGGCGGCACCACCGGGATGCCCAAGGTCGCCCAGCACAGCTACGAGGGGATGATCTACAATGGCTGGCTGGGCAACAAGCTGATCTTCGGCGAGCGCGACGTGCTGATCTGCCCGCTGCCGCTGTTTCACGTCTTCGCGGCCTATCCGATCATGATGTCCTGCGTCGCATCGGGGGCGCATGTCGTGTTTCCCACGCCGCAGGGCTATCGCGGCGACGGGGTGTTCGACAATTTCTGGAAGCTCGTCGAGCGCTGGGGGGTGACCTTCATGATCACCGTGCCCACCGCGCTCTCGGCGCTGATGCAGCGCAAGGTGGGCGACGCCGATGTCTCCACGCTGCAAAGCGGGATCTCGGGCTCGGCGGCGCTGCCGATGGAGCTCTACAAGCGCTTCGAGGCGGCGACCGGCGTGCAGATTTCCGAGGGCTACGGGCTGACGGAGGCGACCTGCCTCGTCTCCTGCAACCCGATCGGCGGCAAGAAGAAGGTCGGCTCGGTCGGCATCCCCTTTCCCTACACCGAGGTGCGCATCCTGCAATTCGACGATGACGGCGCCATCGCGCATGAATGCGTCACCGACGAGGTCGGCGAGATCTGCATCTCCAACCCCGGCGTGCGCGAGGGTGCGACCTACACCGAGGCCGACAAGAACCGAAAGCTCTTTGCCGACGGCCGATTCCTGCGCACCGGCGATCTGGGGCGGCTCGACGCGGAGGGCTATCTCTGGATCACCGGGCGCGCGAAGGATCTCATCATCCGCTCGGGCCACAATATCGACCCCGTGGAGATCGAGGAGGCGCTTCTGAGCCATCCGGCGGTGGCCTTCGCCGGCGCCATCGGCCAGCCCGACGCCTTCGCCGGCGAGCTGCCCTGCGCCTATGTGGAACTCACGGATGACGGCAAGGTCACCGAAAAGGAGCTGCACGCCCACGCCAAGGAGCGCATCACCGAGCGCGCCGCGCTGCCCAAGCATATCGAGATCCTCGACGAGCTGCCCAAGACGGCCGTGGGCAAGGTCTTCAAGCCCGATCTGCGCTGCCGGGCGATCACGCGCGTCTACGACGCCGCGCTGAGGGACGCCAAGCTCGCCGCCGAGGTGGCCGAGGTCTACGAGGACAAGAAACGCGGCCTCGTGGCCCGCCTTCGCCGCACCGGGGAGGTTGACGAGACCGCCGTGGCCGAAACGCTGGGCAACCATACCCGCCCGTGGGAATGGGCGGAATAAGGGTGTACGCGGACGCGTGACCGGGCATATCAAGGGCATGGAGCCCGCCCCCGACATTATCGCCGCGCTGCGCGATTTCGACGGTTTCGGCCGCCGGACCGAGGCGCATTGCGCCGACGGCATCCCCTGTTTCATCAACGAATTCTGGACCGCCCGCCAGCGCCAGGCCCACGCCCTGCACGAGATTTCCTACCGCGCCTGCTTCAAGCCGCAGCTTCCGGCCTTCTTCATCGACCGGCTCACCGAACCGGGCGACACGGTCCACGACCCCTTCGCCGGGCGCGGCACCACGCCCCTCCAGGCCGCGCTGATGGGTCGGCGCGGCACGGGGTGCGACATCAACCCGCTCGCCGCGCTGCTCGTGCGCCCCCGCTTCGCGCCACCCGCGACCGACGAGCTCGACGCCGCACTCGCCACGCTGGACTGGAGCGCGGGGCGCATCACCCACCCCGAGCTCGACGCCTTCTATCACCCCGCCACGCTGGCCGGGCTCGAGGCGCTGCGCGCCTGGCTCGCGGCGCGCGCCCCGCTCGACGACCCGGCCCCGGACCCGGTCGCGGACTGGCTGCGCATGGTCGCGCTCAACCGGTTGTCGGGACATTCGAGCGGCTTTTTCTCCGGCCGCTCCATGCCGCCCAACCAGGCCGTCTCGCTCGCGGCGCAGCGGCGCATCAATGCCCGGCTCGGCGCCGCCCCGCCACCGCGCGACATCCCCGCGATCCTGCTGCGCAAGTCGCGCTCGCTGATGCGCCATGGCACGGATGTGCCCGGCGGCGGGCATGTCTTCACCGCCCCCGCCGAGGCAACGCCGCAGCTCCCCGACGGCAGCGTCGATCTCGTCGTCACCTCGCCGCCCTTCCTCGACGTGGTTCAGTACAAGGCCGACAACTGGCTGCGCTGCTGGTTTGCCGGGATCGACCCCGACACCGTCGCCATTGACCAGCACCGCGGCCTCGAGGGCTGGACCGCGATGGTGCGCGCCGTGCTCAAGGAGCAGGCGCGGCTCCTGCGCCCGGGCGGGCATCTGGCCTTCGAGGTGGGCGAGGTGCGCGGCGGGCGCGTGGCTCTGGAGCGGGCGGTCTGGGCGGCGGCGGCGGGGCTGCCCTTCGAACGGCTCGGCGTGATGATCAACGATCAGGCCTTCACCAAGACGGCCAATTGCTGGGGCGTCGCGAATGGCCGCCTGGGCACCAACACCAACCGAATCGTCCTTCTGCGCAGGGTCTGAGGGCGGTTTGCCCTTGAAAAGCCCGCCAATCAGGCGCATCTATCCGTCGCCCGCAACGGGGCATGTGCAGGTGAAGGAGTGACCATGGCCAAGGAGGAAATGCTCGAATTCCCCGGTGTCGTGAAGGAACTTCTGCCGAACGCGACATTCCGGGTCGAACTCGAGAACGGCCATGAGATCATCGCGCATACGGCAGGAAAGATGCGCAAGAACCGCATTCGTGTTCTGGCAGGCGACAAGGTTCAGGTGGAAATGACGCCCTACGATCTGACGAAGGGGCGCATCAATTACCGCTTCAAGTAACGCGTGCGGCTGATTCTCGGTTCCGCGAGCCCGCGACGGCGCGACCTGCTGGCGCAGATCGGCGTGGTGCCCGATGCGGTCCGGCCCTCCGATATCGACGAGACCCCCGGCAAGGGCGAGCTGCCGCGCCCCTACTGCGCACGCATGGCGCGCGAGAAAGCCGCAGCCATCGAGGCCGGGGCGGATGATCTCGTCCTTTCGGCCGACACGACCGTCGCGATGGGGCGGCGCATCCTCGGAAAGCCCGGCGATGCCGGCGAAGCGGCGGCGTATCTGACCGCGCTCGGCGGGCGGCGGCACCGGGTCATTACGGCGGTCGCGCTGCGGCTCGGGGGCCAGCTATGGCAGCGCGAGGTCGTCACCACCGTGAAGATGAAGCGTCTCTCCGACGACGAGCTCAACGCCTATCTCGACAGCGGCGAATGGCAGGGCAAGGCCGGCGGCTACGGCGCGCAGGGCCTTGCCGGGGCGTTCATTCCCTGGCTGTCGGGCTCGTTCTCGGGCGTCGTGGGACTGCCGCTCGCGGAGACGGCGACCCTGCTTCAGGCGGCGGGCTACCCGCTCTACCGGTCATGAAGGGCGCTGTCGTCGCACTTGGCGCACTCCGCGAACGGCGCGCGGCGGCGCTCATGGTCGATGGCGCGCTCGAGGATTTTCTCATCGACCCGCCCGAGGGCGCGCCGCCCGCGCCCGGCGCGATCCTGCGCGCGGTCGCGGGCCGCCCCATGAAGGGCATGGGCGGTATCTTCGTCGAACTCCCCGAGGGGCGCGGATTCCTGCGTCAGGCCAAGGGCCTGCGTCCCGGCGCGGCGCTCACGGTGCAGGTCGCCGCGCGGCCCGAGCCGGGCAAGGCGGTGCCGGTCACGACGCGCCTGTTGTTCAAGAGCCGCTTCGCCATCGTCACCCCGGACGCGCCCGGCCTCAACATCGCGCGCGCCATCACCGACCCCGATCGGCGCGCCGCGCTCGCCGCGATCGCCGAGGACACGATGGCGGGGTCGGCGCACGGGCTGATCCTGCGTTCGGCGGCGGCACGGGCCGATGCGGCGGAGATCCGCGCCGACATCGCCGCGATGCGCGCGCGCGCCGACGCGGTTCTCACGGATGCGTCCGCCACGCCCGCGCTCATGGTCGCGCCGCCCGATGCCCATCATCTCGCCTGGCGCGACTGGACCGATCCGTGGCCCGACCTCGTCGCCGAGAGCCCGGGCGCCTTCGCCGATCATGGCGTGTTCGAGCATCTCGATGCGCTCCTGCGCCCCGAGGCGACGCTGCCGGGCGGGGCGATGATGGCGATCGAGCCCACCCGCGCCATGGTCGCGGTCGATGTGAACACCGGCGCGGACGCCACGCCGGCGGCGGGGCTCAAGGCGAACATCGCCGCCGCGCGCGCCCTGCCCCGCGCGCTGCGGCTGCGCGGGCTCGGCGGGCAGGTGGCGATCGACTTCGCGCCGATGCCCAAGAAGGACCGTCAGACCCTCGATCAGACGCTCAAGGCGGCCTTTCGCCGCGACGGGCCGGAGACGACGCTGGCGGGGTGGACGCCGCTGGGAAACTACGAATTGCAGCGCAAGCGCGACCGCGTGCCGCTGGCCGAGGCGCTCGCCGGGGTCACGTGGTGAGCGCGCGCACCGTCTGCTGGCGCAGCGCGCCGTAGCCGTTGAAGCGCGTGCAGGTCACCTGGCCGTAAGCCCCCATCCCGAAAAACAGCACCGCGTCACCCTCGGCGATGTCGCCGGGCAGCTCCGGCGTGCCGGGCAGGCGGTCGAGGCTGTCGCAACTCGGCCCGAAGACCACGCGCGGCGCGGGCGCGCCGCGGCGCCGGGTGCCATCGGGGGCGAACACGCGGACGCGGTCCGTCGCCCCCATCAGCGGCGCCTCGGCCAGCGCGCCATAGATCCCGTCATCGAGAAACACCGCCCCCGATTCGCGCACCGCCTTCACCCGCGTGAGCAGCGCCTGGCATTCGGCCACCATCGCGCGCCCCGGCTCGCAGACGAGCGCCGGCGCGTCGCGCCCGAAGGCCGCGCGGGTGGTCGCCGAGATGGTGTCGAAGATCGTCTCGAGCGCGGGCGCGTCAGCGTCCATGCGCCGCGCGGGAAATCCGCCGCCGACATTGAGCCGTCCGAGCCGCACCCCGGCCGCCTGCGCGATGCCCGCGGCGGCGCGGATATAGGCCGCCCAGGCCGCGGCATCGGGGCATTGCGTGCCGGGGTGAAAGGTGATCGCGGGGGTGAACCCCGCCGCCGCGACGGCGCGCAAAAGCTCGGTCGCTTCCTGTGGCGTCGCGCCGAACTTCTCGCCGAAATCATAGGCCGCGCCGGACACCGTCAGCTTGAGACGCACCGCGATCTCGGTGCCGGGTGCGGGCACACGATCGGCGATCTTGGCGAACTCGCCCGGCGAATCGACCGCCCAGGAGACCACCCCCGCTGCCATCGCCGCCGCGATCTCGCGCGGCGTGCGTACCGGGTTGTTGTAATGCAGCGCCGCGCCGGGCACGAGCCGCCGCACCAGCGCCATTTCGGCGGGCGAGGCGACGTCGAAGGCCCGGATACCGGCGCCGGCGAGATTGGTGATCACGTCCTCGGCGTCGTTGGCCTTGACCGCATAGGTCACGAGCCCGTCGAACCCCGCCTGGAACCGCCGCGCGGTTTCGTGAAGCACCGACGGCGCGAAGAGCAGCACCGGCCCTTCCCCGCGATCCGCGCGCATGGCCGCGACCGGGGTCGCGGGGATTGTGTCGTGATGGGTCACTGCTGCCTCCCTGTCGGTCGGGTCTTGCCTGCCTGTGAGGGCATTGTGCCGCGGATTTCGGGCGGTTTCACTGGTCACTCTGCTCGTTTCGCCGTAAAGTTTCGTCGAAATGACGACAAATCCGGCGAATCGACTGGACGATCTGGATCGCGCGCTGATGACGCAGCTCGCGGCGAATGCGCGCGCGCCGCTCGCGACGCTGGCGCGACGGCTCGGCGTGGCGCGCTCGACAGTGCAGGCGCGAATCGAGCGGCTGGAGACGAGCGGGATGATCGCGGGCTACACGATCCGCCCCGGCGACGCCGCGCGCCAGGGGCGCATCCGCGCCACCGTGCTTCTGACGATCGAGCCGCACGCCCAGGCCGCGGTGCTCGCCCGGCTGCGGGCCCGCGCCGAGGTCGAGCGCATCCACACCACCTCGGGGCGCTTCGATCTGCTGGTGCAGGTCGCGGCCCATTCGACCGCCGCGCTCGACGATGTGCTCGACGTGATCGGCGAGACGACGGGCGTGCGCGCCTCGGAAAGCCTGATCCACCTGTCCACCAAGCTCGACCGCGCGACCTGACCGCTCAGCGCCCGAAGATGTCGCGCGCCCAGAAGGCCTGACCGCTCACGGGATCGACATGGACGGCGATCTCGCGGCCGGTCGGCGCGAGGCGGTCGAGTTCGACGCCGTCATGGCCGAGACTCTCACCCTCCGCGCCGGTGTCATCGCGCCAGCGCAGCCGCCAGAAGAGCGGGTCCTCGCCGATCTTTACCTTCGATCCGACATGGTCGGTCACCGTCGCATCGCGCCGCGCGCCGCGCCGGCCCGCGCGCAGTATCGCCGCCGTGCGCCGCCAGAAGCGCCGGACGGCCCAGAGCGAGATCGCCGCCGGGATGAGCGCGAGCCCGCCCCACACGAGCGCCATGGTGATGTCGCGGTTCTGCACCCGCGAGACCTGCGGATCGTCGGGCAGGTACTGGACACGCACGGGATCACCCCGCTCGACGCCGCGGTAGAACCGGGCCGACACGTCGTGCGACGCTTCGACGCGCTCGCCATTGCCGGTTTCGAATGTGTAGGTGACGGACCGGGTCCGACGGGTGCTCGTTGTTCCGTCCCCCGACCGCCGCGTGCTGGTCCGGACATTGCGATCCCGGATCTCGCCCGTCGTCGCCACCGCCTGCGCCTCGAAGGCCCGCATCTCGAGGACCGTGGCGCCGGAGATCCCCCCGGCGATCACGGTCAGCGCGATCGGAATCAGCGCGAGCCAGGCGCGCTGGCGCATCAAGAGGTCGGTTATCGAAATCTGCCCGCGTGCCAACCCTGCCCCGCCATCGAACCATACAACCCGAAGGGGTAGCCGCCGCGACGCGCGCGATGCAAGGGCGGGAAACCGGCACCCTTTCGCTCCCCGCGCCCGCGCGCTAAACACCGCGCGACATGCCCGCCAGAAGGACCGCTCGCATGG
>LFIK01001690.1_pt1 | contig 17648 bp, 16 predicted proteins | sample 643401 | NCBI WGS metagenome assembly LFIK01 (sample SAMN03777447, study PRJNA286221) | soda lake metagenome | biome: soda lake; feature: Kulunda steppe; material: water; isolation source: sample T5-Br brine of Lake Tanatar-5 | place: Russia: Kulunda steppe | collected 2010-07
AGGCGCACCTCGGCCTGCTGCCGGCGCACGGTGGCATCGGACGGCTGGTGGCGATGGTCGGACTCGGCCGCGCCCGGGATCTGATCCTGGGCGGCGGCGAGCTCGACGCGGAGGCGGCCCGCGAGCTGGGCCTGCTCACCGAGGTGGTCGGCCCCGGGCAGCTCGAGGACCGGGTCACCGAGGTGGTCGCACGCATCCTGCGTCGCGGTCCCGACGCGTATGCCGTGGCCAAGCGTGTCCTGCGTGTGACCGCCGCTGACCTCGACCGGTCGATGGCGGTGGAGACGCTCGGGCAGAGCCTGCTGATCGGCACCGACGACCATGCGGCGCGGCTCGCGCAGGCCCGGGAGCGACGCGGATGAGCGATCGACTCGAACACCGCCATGAGCTCGACGTCGCCGGCGGCGGCATCGAGGTGCTGGAGTATCCCGCCCGTGATGCGGCTGCGGCCCTACGCGCACCGTTGGTGTTCCTGCACGAGGGGCTCGGCTCCATCGAGTTGTGGCGCGGGTTCCCGGCGGCGGTCCACGATGCGACCGGGCGGCGCACGGTCGTCTACGCGCGCCACGGCTACGGCCAGTCCGCCGTGGTGACCGAGCCGCGCGGGGTGGACTACATGCACCTCGAGGCGATCGAGGTCCTGCCCGCGCTGCTCGACGCGCTCGCGCTCGAGCGGCCGGTGCTGATCGGGCACAGTGACGGGGCGTCCATCAGTCTGATCCACGAGGGTGCCCGGGCCGGCGAGACGTCCGCCCTGGTGCTGCTCGCCCCCCACGTGATCGTCGAGGACCTCTCGGTGGCCGGCATCGAGCAGGCGAAGCGGGTCTTCGAGTCGACCGACATGGCGGACCGGCTCGCCAAGTACCACCGCGATCCGGCCGCGACCTTCTGGGGGTGGAACCGCATCTGGTTGGATCCGGCGTTCCGCGCCTGGGACCTCACCGAGCTGCTGCCCGCGGTCGACGTTCCAGTGCTGCTGATCCAGGGCCGCGACGACGAATACGGCACGATGCGCCAGCTCGACCTCATCGAAGCGGGGGTGGATGCGCCGGTCACACGCGTCGAGCTCGACGACGCCCGCCACTCACCCCACCTCGACCGCCCGGACACCGTGCTGGACGCGACGGTCCGCTTCCTCGCGGCTCACGCCTGACCGACGCCCAACAGTCGCTCGAGGGCCTGATGACAGGTGTTGCGCGCATCGACGTGCGTGGTCCGCCAGTCGTCGGTCTGCATCCACTGCAGGAACGTCCCCTCGATCTGGGCGCGCATGACCGAGGCCGCGGCGTCGACGTCCGCCACGTCGAACACGCCCTCGTCGACTCCGTGCTGGATGACCTGGGCGTAGAGCCGGTTGATGACGGTGCGCATCAGTTCCGGCAGTTCCTCGTAGGCCGTCACCCGGGCCGCGTGCTCCACCAGGTCGAGGTAGAACAGGTGGAAGTCGCGGTTGGCCTCCGGGGAGACGAACACGGCGTCGACCAGGGCACCGAGTGCGGCGCGTGCGTCGGTCGCGTCGGCGATCGCCTCACGAATGCGCTTGGCGGTCCGGTCCAGCGCCCACCGCATCGCGGCGAGCAGCAGGTTGTCCTTGGACTTGAAGTGGTAGAGCAGCAGTCCCTTGCTCACCCCGGCGTCATCGGCGATGTCCTGTAGTGACAGCCGGTGCCCGCCCTGGCGGACCATCACCCGATAGGTCGACCGGATGAGTTGGACTTCACGCTCCGACAGCGACTGCGCTGCCGCCGACTGCGCCGACCCCGTCACGCTCATCAGTTCACTTTCCACCTCGACGTCCCACCGGAGCCCAGCGTTCCTCGACGGGTGGGTCGGGCGTCCAGGCGCGGGTGATCCTAGTCGCTCGACACCGGGGTCAGGCTGAACGGTCAGGCAGCGGGTCAGCGGCCCTGGTAGTCGGGGCTGCGCTTCTCCAGGAAGGCGGCCATGCCCTCCGCGCCGTCCTCGGAGGCGAACAGCGGCGCGAGCTCCTCGAGCTCGATGCGAAGCCCCTCGGCGAGCTCGAGGTCGGCCCCGCGGTGGACGGCCCGCTTGGTGGCCGCGATGGCCAGCGGAGCCCCCGTGGCGATCGTGGTCGCGACCTCGGTGACGTGCTCGACGAGCTCCTCGGCCGGGACGACGCGGTCGACCATGCCGATCCGCTCGGCCTCGTCGGGAGTGACGCTCTGGCCGGTGGTCATCATCAGCAGCGCTCGGCCACGCCCGATGAGCCGTGGCAGCCGCTGGGTACCACCGGTGCCGGGCAGCAGCCCGAGGGTGACCTCCGGAAGCCCGATGCGGTAGCGACCCGCGGCGGCGATGCGGGTGTCGCAGGCCAGCGCGATCTCGTAGCCACCGCCCAGCGCGTGACCGTTGATCGCGGCGATCGTCAGCTTGTCGATCGACCCGAGCTTGTCGAACACCTCATGGGCCAGTGCGACCATCGCGTTGTTGGTGTCGGCATCCGAGTCGGCGAAGTTCTTGACGTCCGCGCCGGCGGAGAAGAACTTCTCGCTGGCGCTGCGGACGACGACGACCTTCGCCTCGTCATCCGCGACGAGCTCGTCGATCGCACCGCCGAGTTCGGTGATGAAGTCGCGGTCGTAGGAGTTCGCCGGCGGCTTGTCGAGGGTGATCCACCCGATGCCGTTGTCGACGGATGCGCTGACTGCCATGGGGTTTCCTCCTGGTACGGGCGGCGCGGCCGCCGGGGCGACCGCGCCGGATCCTGCGGGGGTGGTCAGCTACCGAGTCCGCCGACCACGATCGACTTGGACTCGACGTACTCCTCGAGTGCCTCGGCACCGTGTTCCTTGCCCATGCCGCTCATCTTGATGCCGCCGAAGGGCATCTCGTCGTAGCCGTAGTGCAGCTGGTTGACCCAGGTCATCCCGGCCTCGATCTCGCGCATGGCGCGGTCGATGGCACCGGCGTTCTGCGTCCAGATCGACGCGCCCAGGCCGTAGGTGGTGTCGTTGGCGCGCTCGAAGGCGTCGTCGAGGTCGTCGACCCGCCAGATCGGTAGCACCGGGCCGAAGACCTCCTCGGTCGCCAGACGCGAGTCACGCGGGACGTCGACGACGACCGCGGGCTGGAAGAAGTGGCCGCCGAGTCCGGTGTCGGGCACGGTGCCGCCGGTCAGCACCTTGGCACCGCGGTCGACCGCGTCGGCGAGCTGGGCCTGGAGCACCTCGAGTTGCTGCGCGGTGTGCAGCGGGCCGATCCGCAGCTTGGGCTTCTCCGCCTTCGAGTCGCCCTGGCCCGGCTCGTAGCGCTCCACCCGGCCGACGAGCGTGTCGACGAACTGGTCGTAGACGTCCGCCTGGATGAAGGCCCGCTTGGGTGCGAGGCACATCTGGCCGCAGTTCCAGTAGCGGCCGATCTGGATGGTCTTGACCGCGGTCTCGACGTCGGCGTCGTTCAGCACGATGGTCGGGTCCGAGCCACCGAGCTCCAACGACACGCGCTTGAGCTGCTTGCCGGCGAGTTCGGCGATGCGCTGCCCGGTGGAGGTCTGACCGGTGAACGCGACCCGGGCGATGTCCGGGTGGGTGATGAGCGCCTCACCGGTGGTCGGACCACCGGTGACGACGTTGATGACGCCCGCCGGGACACCGGCCTCGGTCATCAGCTCGACCGCCCGCAGCGTGGTCAGCGGCGTGGTCTCCGCCGGCTTGGCGACCACGGTGTTCCCGGCGGCGAGCGCCGGGCCGACCTTGTTCGCGAACAGCGTCAGTGGGAAGTTCCACGGGATGATCGCCGCGACGACGCCGATGGGGCGGCGCAGCGTCAGACCGTAGGACCGGCCGAACTGGCTCGGCAGATCCTGGTAGGTGCCGCGGACCTTGGAGGCGAGCTCGCCGTAGAAGCGCAGCCCGTTGGTGAAGTGGTTGAACTCACCCATGGCCTCCATCGTGGGCTTGCCCTGCTCGCGCACCAGGCTGGCGACCAGCTCGTCGCGGTGGGCGTCGAGGTGGTCCGCGGCCTTGCGCAGGATGGCACCACGCTTGGACACGTCGGTGGCGGCCCAGTCCTTCATCGCCGCCTTGGCGTTGGCCACGGCCGCGTCGACGTCGCCCGGGGTCGCGTCGGCGATCGCGTCGATCACGTCGAGGGTGGCGGGGTCCTGGACCTCGCGGCTGTCGCCGCTGGGGTCTGCCCAGCTGCCGTCCATGAACATCTGTGCCATGTCGAGGTACTCCCGGTCGAGGTGGTGGTCGCGACGACAGGCAGGTTCGACGCCCGTCGTATGCGCCACCCTGACCATAGTTGACTGACCGGTCAGCCTGTCAACTGTCGAACGGCCGGGTACCGTGCCGACGGTCGCCCGGGTGGCGCTGGCGTTCCTGGGCTGCAACCCTGCGTCCGCTGACACAGCACCCGACGGCCGCACCGTTCGGGTGCCGGCCGCGGTGCTGCGGATCCTGCGGAGAAGGGCTCGGCATGACGGTGTTGGGGCGCGCGCTCATCGTGGGTCTCCTCTACCTCGCCGCTGCTCGCTACGCGGCCGGGTCGCAGGTCCTCGCCGACCTGGGCATCGGTGCGATCTTCTGGCCCCCGGCGGGTGTGGCCGTCACCGGGCTCCTGGTCTCGCCACGACGGGCGTGGCCGGCGATCCTGGTCGCCGTCGGGCTGGCCGAGTTCGGTCACGACGTGTGGATGGACTCCGGGGCCGTCGTGTCGCTGTTCTGGGCCGCCGCGAACATGGTGGGCCCGCTCACCGCGGCATGGCTGATCCAGCGGTGGGGTGCCGACCGTTTCGACGCCGTGGGAGGGGTCGGGCGGCTGGTGGGAGCCGTGGGCATCGCGACGCTGCTCGGGGGCGCGATCGGGGCCATCGGCACCCTGCTGGTCCCCGCCACGTCGCTGCCGTACGTCATCATCGCCGGTCAGTGGGCGATCGGCGACGGACTGGGGATGCTCGTGGTGGTGCCGTTCGGGTTGCTCGTGACCCGGCGGCTGCCCGGCGCGCAGCTGGCCTCGGTCGAGGCCGTCCTGGCCCTGCTGACCGTCGGGCTCGTCGCGATCGCCGTCTTCAACGTCGCCGATACGAGTGGCGCGGTCGCCTCCGGCTACCTCGTGCTGCTCCCCATGGTGTGGGCCGCGGTCCGGCTGCAGGTCGCCGGTGCCGCCGTCGCGCTGTTCCTGGTCGCCCACATCGGCAACACCTTCAACATGGTCGGGCGTGGGCCCTTCGCCGACACCGAGCCGATGCTCGTCGCGAGTTCGATGCAGCTGCAGTTCTTCATCGCCAGTGCCGGGATCACGGTGTTGCTGCTCGCCTCGCGCACCGTGGAGAGCGAGACGTTCCAGGACCTGGCCGACATGCGCAGCCAGTTGATCGCCGCGGTGTCCCACGAGCTACGCACGCCACTGACGCCCATCGTCGGCTTCAGTGAGCTGCTGCTGCACCGCGGGGAGCTCGATGCGCAGACCCGCAGGGGGCTCGAGGTCATCCACCGCAACGGTCGGCACCTGACCTCGCTGGTCGACGACCTGCTCCGCGCGTCGCGTGTACGACGCGGGGTGCTGCACGTGGAACCCGAGGTGATCCCGCTCGCAACCGTGCTCGACGAGCAGCTGTCGACCCGTGACGGTGACGTCGAGGACGTGACCGTCACCCCACCCGACGCCCGCGTGTGTGTCGACCGCACCCACCTGACCCAGATCCTGACCAACTTGCTGGACAACGCGACGCGCCATGGCGAGCCACCGGTCACGGTGCGGGCCACCGCCGATGACCAGCGGGCGCACATCGTGGTGGCTGATCGCGGCGCGGGTGTCCCGGACTGGTTCGTCGAGGATCTCTTCGATGAGTTCGCGCAGGCCTGGGACGGTGACCAGCGCCCCACGCTCGGTCTCGGTCTCGGCCTGCCGATCGCCCGGGCCCTGGCGCTCGCCAACGATGGTGATCTCACCTACCACCGCGAGCAGGGCGAGAGCCGGTTCACGCTGCAGCTGCCGACCGGTGTGCCCACGAGCACGGCCGATCGTGGTGTCGATCACGCCTGAACGGCGTGTCGGCCGGGGGTTAGGCTCCCGGCGGACATCGTCGAGGGGGCCGCCCGCCATGATCGCACCGACGTTCGTGCCCGTCCATGGTGTCCGGCACGACGCCCGGGGTCGCTCGGCCGACTCGTGGAAGGTCACCCATGTCCACCGTGCGTCGACCCGATGAGGCGGGGCTGGCCGCCGCCGTCGCGCTGCTGCGTGACGGCGGTCTCGTGGGCCTGCCCACCGAGACGGTCTACGGGCTGGCCGCGGTCCTCGCCCCGTCGGCGATCGCGGGGATCTTCGCGCTCAAGCGCCGCCCGGCCGACAATCCGCTGATCGTGCACGTCGCCGATGCGGCGTCGGTGCCGGTCGCGCTGGGCCGGATGACGCCGTTGGCGACGCGCCTGGCCACCGTGTTCTGGCCGGGGCCGCTGACGCTGGTGCTGCCCGCCGGGGACGCGGTGCCCCGCGCGGTCACCGGCGGACTGGACACGGTCGCGGTGCGGGTGCCCGATCATCCCGTCGCCGTCACGTTGCTCCGTGCGCTCGGGGAGCCGGTGGCGGCTCCGTCGGCGAACCGCTCGGGCCGACCCTCGCCCACGACCGCGCAGCACGTCGCGGACGAGTTCGGGGACGCGGTCGGTGTCGTGCTCGACGGTGGTGCCTCGGTCATCGGCCTGGAGTCCACGGTGGTCGACGCGCGCGGGGACGAGCCGATCGTCCTGCGGGCGGGCGCGATCACCCTCGAGCAGCTGCGGGCGGCGCTGGACACGGACGTGGTCGGGGGGCAGGTGCCCACGAACCCCGATCTGCGCGCCTCGCCCGGGACCCGCTACCGCCACTACGCCCCGGACTGCCGGGTCGTGCTGACGGGCGCGGACGACCTCGCCGCGGTGCTCGCCGAGCTGCACGCCGCGGACGCCCACGTGGGCGTGGTCGCCGCCACCTCGACGCCGGTGGCATCGGGGGTGCGGGTCGTCGCGCGGTTCGACGATGCCGGCGCGTTGGCGCAACGGCTTTATGCCGTGCTGCGTGAGGCCGAGTCGAGCGGGCTGGACGTACTCGTCGTCGAGACCGTTGGCGAGGACGGCATCGGTCGCGCCGTCATGGACCGGTTGCGCCGCGCGGCCGCGGGCTGATCCGGCGCGCGGCCGTCTACGCTGCGCCGACGACCGCGACCGATCGCCCCGAGGAGTGCTGGTGAGCCCGACCGTGGGCATCGTGGGTGGCGGGCAGCTGGCGAGGATGATGATGGCCGCCGCCGCCCGGCTCGACCTCGAGGTGGTGCTGCTCGCGCACGCCGACGATGCGGCGACACCGTTCTGCCGTCGCGTCATCGTCGGCGAGCCCGACGCGGAGGGCCTGCACGCGTTGGCCGACGTCGTCGACGTGCTCACGGTCGAGCACGAGCTGGTCGACCTCGGGGCGCTGCGCGCGATCGAGGCGACCGGCACGGCGGCGGTACGCCCGTCGTCGAGCGCGTTGGCGGTCGCGGTCGACAAGGTCGCCCAGCACGAGCGGCTCGGTGCGGTCGGGGTCCCGACCGCACCCTGGATCGTCACCGACGAACTGGCGGTGGTCGAGGACTTCGCCGCCGAGCACGGCTGGTCGCTGATGGCCAAGCGCCCGACGGGCGGCTACGACGGCCGTGGGGTGTTCCCGGTGTCGTCGTCGATCGAGACGGTCGACGTGCTGCAGGAGGTCGACGGGCCGGTGCTGTTCGAGCCACAGCTGCCCATCGAGCGCGAGATCGCCGTGCTCGTGGCTCGACGTCCTGGCGGTGAGCTGGTGGTCTACGACCCGGTCGAGACGGTGCAGGTCGACGGCATGTGCCGCGAGGTGCTGCTGCCCGCGTCGATCCCCGATGCGTTGGCCGTGCGGGCCCGCGAGATCGCGGTCGCCACCGCCGAGGCCATCGGCACGGTCGGCATCCTGTCGGTCGAGCAGTTCGTCGTGGATGGGGAGGTGCTGCTCAACGAGCTCGCCGCCCGGCCCCACAACGCCGGCCACCCCACCATCGAGGGCACGGTCACCTCGCAGTTCGAGAATCACCTGCGCGCGGTCGCCGACCTACCGCTCGGGTCGGTCAGGCGGCGCGGTGCCAGCGCGATGGTCAACGTCGTCGGCGGCGACCTCGACCCCCGCGAGCGTCGCGCCGCCGCACTTGCCGTCCCCGACGCCCATCTGCACCTGTACGGCAAGCAGTACCGGCCGGGCCGCAAGCTCGGTCACGTCACCGTGGTCGCGGACGAGCTGGGTGAGGCCCGGCGACGTGCGAACCTCGCTGCCTCGATGCTGATGGACGGCACCGAGGTGGCGGCACAGCCCGGGCACGACGACGCGGTGGACGCCGGCGACGTGGCGTCATGAGCAGCGCCGGACCGGCCGACCGAACTCGAGTGAAGGGGTCCATGTGCGCGTCGCGGTCGTGATGGGGTCGGACTCCGACTACCCGACGATGGAACCGGCGGTCGAGATCCTCGAGCGGTTCGGTATCGAGCACGAGGTGCGGGTGCTCTCGGCCCATCGCATGCCCGACGAGATGCTGTCCTTCGGCCATGCCGCCGCCGACGCCGGGTACGCGGTGGTCATCGCCGGGGCCGGGGGCGCGGCGCACCTGCCCGGCATGCTGGCGTCGGTCACCGACCTGCCGGTCATCGGGGTGCCGGTCGCGCTCAAGGTGCTCGACGGGCTCGACTCCCTGCTGTCGATCGTGCAGATGCCGCGCGGCGTGCCGGTGGCGACGGTCGCGATCGGTGGGGCGGCGAACGCCGGGTTGCTGGCGGCCCGGATCCTGGCCGTCGGGGATCCCGACCTGCGTGCGGCGCTGGCCGACTACCGGGGCGAACTCGGTGACGAGGCGCGGGCCAAGAACGACCGCCTGCCGCGGCGCTGAGCCGCCTCAGCCCTCGAGTGCCGCGCGCAGGTCGTCGGGCACCTCGATCGGGCGACCACCCGGTTCGTCGGTCAGCACGGTGATGACCGCGCCGCGGGCGTAGATGCGCCCGCCCTCGGCAGCCGGGCCGTCGCTGAGCACGACGTCGTAGGCGATCGAGGTGCGACCGACCCGACTGACCGTGAACGTGGTCGTGACGGTGTCGCCGAAGCGGACCGGCGCGACGAAGTCGTACTCGATGTGCGCGCGGGGGGTCTTGCCGAAGGTCCGCCCGGTGATGCCGAGCCGCTCGTGCAGCAGCAACTCCGCGTGCTCGGCGAACCGGATGACGGTGGAGTAGTGCCAGATGCCGGCGGCATCCGTGTCCATCCATTCGAGTGGTCGGTCGACCGCGATGCTCGCGCCCATGGTGTGCTCCTCGTCCTGAAGCCGATCCCGTGCGCTTGCGCCACCGGGATCGACGCATGCTGTCATGCGCGACGCCGCGAACGACTCAATCCCCGCGGGCCCGACCGTCCGTTGACGCTGGACTGACTGACCGGTTAGTTTACATCCTGGTGGGCCTCGGGAGACGTCCGCCACCCGCGACCGGCCCACCCGGCCCGCGGACGTCGACGTGGAGGCGGACGACCATGGCGGAGATGTTCATCGGTGGCAAGGACGTCACCTTCGACGGGCTCGACCGCATCGAGGTGATCGATCCGGGACGTGGGATCGTCGTCGGCGACGCCCCTGCGGGGGGCCCGGATCAGGTCGACCACGCGGTCCGCGCGGCCACGGACGCGTTCCAGAGCTGGCGTCGGGTGCCGGCCGCCAAGCGGGGCGAGCTGCTGCTCGCCGCCGCCAACGCGGTCGCCGATCACATCGATGAGCTCGCGCCGATCCTGACCGCCGAGCAGGGCAAGCCGCTGCGCGAGGCCCGGCTGGAGCTCAACAAGTTCGTCCACACGCTCGACCACTACGCCGGGCTCGCCCGCAACCTGCGCGGGCAGTCGGTGCCCGACCTCGACGAGGGCACCCGCGGCATCGTGCTCAAGCGCCCGCTCGGCGTCGTCGGCGCGATCGTGCCCTGGAACTTCCCGACCACGCTGCTCGGCAACAAGCTCGGTCCGGCCCTGATCTGCGGCAACACGATCGTCGCCAAGCCCGACGAGACGACCCCGCTGACGACCCTGCGCGTCGCGCAGATCATGCACGCCGCCGGCATCCCGGACGGCGTGTTCAACGTGGTCACCGGCCGTGGTGACGTCGCCGGCGCGGCGCTCGCCGCCCATCCCGGTGTGGCCAAGGTCGCCTTCACCGGCTCCACCCCGGTCGGCAAGCTCATCATGAAGTCCGCCGCCGACCGCATGGCCCGGGTCACCCTGGAACTCGGCGGCTCGGATCCGATGCTGATCCTCGCCGATGGTGACGTGGACAAGGCCATCTCGGCCGCCAGCATGGGCCGGTTCTTCAACTGCGGCCAGGCGTGCCTCGCGATCAAGCGCGTGTACGCGGAGGCGTCGGTGTACGACCACGTGGTCGAGTCGATCGCCGCCAAGGCCGCCAAGCTCAGTCTCGGGCTCGGTGACGTCAAGGGCACCCAGATCGGGCCACTGCACAGCGCCCGCGGCCGCGACGACATCAGCCGTCAACTCGCGGACGGCGTCGCGTCCGGTGGGGAGATCGTCGCCGGCGGGGGCATCCCGGACGACGACGCGCTCGCCGACGGGTTCTTCCACCAGCCGACCGTGGTCGCGAACCCCGCTCACGACTCGGCGCTCGCGACCGAGGAGACCTTCGGGCCCGTCCTGCCGATCTGGCCCGTCGCGGATCTCGAGGAGGCCGTCAGCCGCGCCAATGCCTCACCGTTCGGGCTCGGCTCGTCGGTGTGGACGAGCGATCTGCGCAAGGCCACCTACGCCATGGAGCACATCGACGCCGGCTACACCTGGATCAACTCGCCGACCAAGGTCTACGACGAACTGCCCTTCGGTGGGCTCAAGGAATCCGGCTACGGCAAGGAGCACGGCATCGAGGTGCTCGACTACTACCAGGAGATGAAGTCGGTCGTGATCCGCGACTGACCCCGGGGGCATCACCGCACGACCGCACCACATCCATCGGGAGAGGGACGCACGCGATGAGCATCGATCTGCGCAGCCACGTCAGCCACCTGCTCGACCACAACATCGAGGCAGGCCGCGGGGACCAGGCCGCGATCATCACGGACGCAGGTGAGCAGGTCACCTACGCCGAGGTGTACGCCCAGGCCTGCCGCGTGGCGGGTCACCTGCGCGACGACCTGGGCGTGCGGCGCGAGGAGCGGGTGCTGCTCGTGCTCGACGACACGCCCGCCTTCCACGCCGCGTTCCTGGGCGCCAACCGGCTCGCTGCGGTGCCGGTGCCCGTCAACATCCTGGCCCGCAGCCAGGACTACGCCTACTACCTCGACGACAGCTATGCGACGGTCGCCGTCGTCGACGCCGCGTTGCTCGAGAAGGTCAAGCCGCACGTCGACGAACGGCCACACGTGCGGCTGGTCGTGGCCAACACCGACGAGGTTCCCGACGGTGCGTTCAGCCTGGACGCGTGGATGGCCGACGGGATCGACGACCTCGATCCCGTGCCGACCCACCCGGACGACCCGGCGTTCTGGCTCTACAGCTCCGGTTCGACCGGCAACCCCAAGGGCGTCGTGCACCGCCAGAAGGACGTGCTCGCGACCTGTGAGAACTTCGCCGGAGCCGTGCTCGGCCTGCAGGCCGGCGAGGTGACCTTCTCCACCACCAAACTCTTCCACGCCTACGGGCTCGGCAACGGGCTGACGTTCGCGATGTGGGCCGGGGCGACCGCGGTGCAGATGGCCGGCAAGCCCACGCCGGACCGGTCACTCGAGAAGATCGAGACCCACCGGCCATCGGTGCTCTACAGCGTGCCGACGCTCTACAACGCGATGCTCAACGACGACGCGATCGACGACCGCAACCTCGACTCGTTGCGTGTCGGCGTGTCCGCCGCGGAGGCCCTCCCGCCCGAGGTGTGGCGGCGGTGGCAGAAGCGCACGGACACGGAGATCCTCGACGGTGTCGGCTCGACCGAGATGCTCCACATCTACTGCGCCAACCGTCCCGGCGAGGTCAAGCCCGGGTCGTCGGGCGTGCCCGTCCCCGGCTACGAACTCGAGATCCGCGGCGAGGACGGCCACGTCCTGCCGGCGGGCGAACCCGGTGGCCTGTACGTCAAGGGCGACAGCGCGCTCGCCTACTACCACCACCAGAACCTCAAGACCCGCAACGCCATGCACGGGCACTGGTTCCTGACCGGCGACCGCTACAAGCGCGACGAGGACGGCTACTACTTCTACGAGGGCCGGCTCGACGACATGATGAAGGTGGGCGGGCTGTGGGTCAGCCCGATCGAGATCGAGAACCGGCTGATGGAGCACGAGGCGGTGCGCGAGGCGGCGGTCGTGTCCACCGAGGTGGACGACCTGACGAAGATCCGTGCGGCCGTCATCCTGCACCCCGGCACCGACGGCTCGGACGAGTTGAGCACCGAACTGCAGCACTGGTGCAAGGACGGCCTGCAGCGCTACCAGTTCCCCCACGTGATCGACTACGTCGACGACTTCCCGCGCACCTCGACGGGCAAAATCCAGCGCTTCAAGCTCCGCGCGGAGGGTTGAACGTGGCGGACGCGACGAACCATGCCCCTGCCGCATCCGGCGGGGCGACCGATGCCGGCGACGCGCATCCAGCGCGGGTCGTGCGCCGTACCGGCCGCGCCGACGGCGCGCTCGACGCGGCGCTCGAGGCTGCGGGCGTCACCGTCACCGACGCACCCGACGCGACGCTGGTGCACCGGCTCGACGACGTCCGCGACCTCGATGGCCTCACCCCCGCGTTGACGGCCTGGGCCGCCGAGGCGCGCACCACGACGGGCGCGGACGGTGATGTCATCACCATCGTCGACACCGACGGCTTCGACAGCACGGAGACCGCGCCCGCCATGCTCGCCCACGGCATCGTCGCCGGTACCCGCGCGCTGGCCATGGAACGCGAGCGACCCGGGACCCGGGCCAACCTCGTCGTGGTCGGTGCGGACGTCGGCACCGCGGAGGTCGCCGACACCATCACCTGGCTGCTGCGTGCCACCTCGTCGACCGCCCAGATCGTGACGCTCGGCGCGGCCCGGCACGGCAGGCAGCCGGCATGACCGACCACCACGACCAGCACGGCACCGTGGTCGTCACCGGTGCGGCGGGCGGCATCGGCCGGGCGATCACGACCGAACTCCTGCATCGCGGGTACGGGGTGCTCGGCGTCGACCTGGCTGACACGGTCGTTGAGGATCTGGCCGCGATGGGGGAGCGGGCCCGCGGCGTCCGCGCGGACCTGACCAGCGGGGACGGCCGGGCGATCGTGCTCGACGTGCTCGACGACGTCGAGGTGGCCGGGCTCGTGAACGGTGCGGGGATCACCCGCGACGGGTTGCTGCGTGACCTCGACGACGACGCGGTCGGGCTCGTCCTGGAGGTCAACGCCGTCGCGGGGGCACACCTGGCCGAGGCGCTCGCGCCGCGGATCGTCGACGGCGGAGCCATCGTGAACATCGCGTCGCGCGCGGCGCTCGGCAATGTCGGGCAGGTCAACTACGCGACCTCCAAGGGCATGCTCATCGGGCTGTCGCGCGCCCTGGCACGTCGACTCGCACCGCGGGTGCGCGTCAACGCCGTCGCCCCTGGCCTGATCGCCACCGACATGACCGCGGCCATGCCCGACAAGGTGCTGGACAAGCTGGTGTCCCGGGTGCCGCTCGCACGCATGGGTGAGCCGGCCGAGGTCGCGACCGCGGTGGCGGAGCTGCTCGGCCCGTCGAGCGCGTACGTGACCGGTCAGACCGTCTACGTCTGCGGCGGCCGAAGCATCTGAGCCGTCGCCACCACGCTCGGCCCGTGGCGCCATCGGACCTACGCTGCGACGCGACCATGCCAAGGAGTCTCCGTGTCGACCACGCTGCATCTCGCCGAACTCGCCGACGCCACCGACGTGGATCTCGGGACCTCGGACTGGTTCACCGTCACGCAGGACATGATCGAGAAGTTCGCGGATGCGACCGACGACCACCAGTGGATCCACGTCGACCACGAGCGCGCCGCCGAGGGCCCCTTCGGCACGACCATCGCGCACGGCTACCTGACGCTGTCGCTGATTCCACGGCTGATCGGCGGACTGCTCGAGGTTCCGGACGCGCGGATGACCGTCAACTACGGGCTCGACAAGCTGCGGCTGACCAACCCGGTGAAGAGCGGTGCACGTATCCGCGGCCGGGCCACGATCGCCCGCAGCGAGCCCAAGGGCGGCGGGACGCTCAGCCACATCGAGGTCACCGTGGAGATCGAGGGCGAGGAGCGGCCCGCCCTGATCGCCACCGTGCTGAGCCTGCGGTTCGGTTGAGCGGCGCTCGCGTCCGTGGGAGCGGGCCGGGCTCGTCTTCGTCCCGGGGCGTCGCACACGAACGTCGTGGCCGTCCGGACCTCAGCAGGGCAGCAGGTTCACCACGACCGTGAGGATGATCGCGGCGAGCACCGAGAACACGATCCGGCACCGGTGGACGACGGACGTCGTGGATGCACGGCGCCCGTATCGCCGGGTCCGCCGCCGACGGCGACGAGGTGGGTGACGGCTGGCATCAGGCTCCCGTGGGTGCTGCCGGTGGGAGCGACACCAGCCGATCACCGCCCCTGGCCTTCGCGCGGTACATCGCCGCATCGACGGCGTGGATGTCGACCGCGTCGGCGGCGAAGATCCCGATGCCGGCGGAGGCCGCCAGCCGGGCGTCGTCCGCGGGGGGTGGGAGGAGCCGTTCGCTCCAGTCGCGCAAGATGGAGCCGGTGCGTTCGACCACGTCCTCCTGCGCCATCTCGGGCAGCATCGGCAGCCACTCGTCACCGCCGTAGCGCACCAGCAGATCGGTGTCGCGGACGTGGGTGCGCACGACCTGGACGAACAGCCTCAGTGCGGCATCGCCGACGCTGTGGCCGTGCGTGTCGTTGACCTCCTTGAAGCCGTCGAGGTCGAACAGCACCACCGCCAGCGGTGGCGCCCGGTGGCCGACCCGCGCCAGGAACCGGTCCAGGAAGCGCCGGTTCCATGCGCCGGTCAGCGCGTCCGTCAGCGCCATGCGCTCCAGGTCGCTCTCGAACTGCGCGGCCGAGGTCAACGACCGCCACCACCCCGCCTCGAGCCCCTCCCGCAGGATCTCCTCGGCGCGGTTCGCTTCGCGCCGGGCCGCGGCCCGGCCAGGAGCCAGTGCCACCTCGGTGAGCGCGGGTGTCGCCTGCGCGAGGGTGCGCTCGACCTGCTCGACGACCCAGTCCGGATCGGTACTGACGGTCGGGGAGAACAGCCGTCCACGCTCCAGCGACGGTGCCGCGACGAGGGAGTTGAGATCGGTTGCCACCAGGCCTGCCGTCACGGTTTCCGAGAGCACGAGCACGTCCCACTCGTCACTGAGGGGATCCGAGTCGGCGAGGGCGAGATGGTGCACGCCGGATGGCACTGCCGCGTCGGCGATCTCGTCGGGGGTTCCGGCGAAGCCGACGACGACCGTGCCGGCCTCGGCGAGCCGGGCGTAGCGATCGCGTTCGTAGCCGAAGTAGCTGGCATGCTCGAACAGCGCCACGATGGTGAACGCATCACCGTGGACGGCGAACTGCTCGGCCAGGGCCTCCAGCGAACGCGAGACCTGCAGCAGGTCCCGCTTGGTCGCGCTGCTGCGTCCGTCAGCGTCGCGGCGGCCGATGCCGCCGGGGGCGAGTTGCTCGATGGGCACGGGCGTTCCTCACCATGGTCGAGCCACGCGCGCATGCTTGCGTCGGTGGGGACGAGAAGGTCCCGGGCTCGGGTTCATCATTGCCATCGACACCTGCGGTGCAGCCTTGAGGGTTTCGGCTCGCGCGACAGGTGGTTGTCGACGTCCGTCGGTCACCGACGACACGCAAGCTCCTGGCGGCGACCGCGGTATCGGCCACGGGGCCCGTCGACGGTCGAACTCACCGCCAGGTGAAGCGCGGTTCGGACCATCCGGGTCCCGGCTGGCGGCCGTGCAGGCCGAGTTCACGGAACCGGCGCAGGATCTCACCGGTCGGGGCGTAGATGACCGTGCCGAGCACGGCCAACGCGCCCACGGCCGCGTCGTGCTCGACCGCGTCGTCGACCTCGTCGATGGTGATGCGGTGCACCTCGGCGACCTCGGCCGGGTCCGGGCGCAGCGTCACCGGGTCGTCGCCGAACAGCACGATCGGATGGATCCGGTAGCCGGAGGTGGTGTCGGCGGCGGCCAGGCGTCCGACCACACCCGATGCGGGAATGCGGACACCGAGTTCCTCGTGCAGTTCCCGCCGGGCGGCCACCTCCGGGCTCTCGCCCGCTTCGATCCGGCCACCGGGCAGGCCGAACTGGCCCGCGTGGTTGCGCAACGAGGAGTTGCGCATGATCACCGGTAGTTCGGCGTGACCGCCCTCGCCGGGCAGCAGCACGATCGCGACCGCCGCTTCGCGCACCTCACGGGCCGGGTCGGGGACCGGGCCCACGATCCGCTCGGTGAGCCCCAGGTTGGTGTCGAGCCGCGCGCGCAGGGCCGCCCCATGGGGCCAACGCGGCTCGGGCACGGCGCACCTCGGCGGTTCGACGGGACAGCGTGGACGACGTGACCCTAACGGGCCGGCGGCCGCCGGCGGCCGGCGTCGGCGCCATGCAGGCCCTGCCGCCGGACCGTGTGGTGGCAGTGCGGCCCGCGACCGTCGTGACCGGGTGGATCTGAAACTGTTTGACCGGTCAGTCACATCGACTATGGTCGTCGTAGCGCCCTCGGGAGTGGGCGTGTCGGACGTCGTGAGTGGAGGCCGCGATGTTGTCGTACGAGGACAACCTGCGCGTCACGCAGACCGGGTCATCGACCCCGGCGGGTGAGTTGCTGCGCTCGTTCTGGCAGCCGGCTGCGCTCGTCGAGGAGCTCGACGACCGCCGGCCATCGAAGCCGGTGCGCCTGTTGGGCGAGGATCTGGTGCTCTTCCGGGACGACGACGGCGAGTACGGGCTCATCGGCCGCATGTGCGCCCACCGCGGCTCGGACCTGGCCTACGGCCGGGTCGAGCACGGCGGCCTGCGCTGCCTCTACCACGGCTGGCTCTACGACCGGCAGGGCAGCTGCCTGGAACAGCCGGCCGAACCCGAGGCCAGCCGGTTCCACACCAAGATCCGTCAGCCCGCGTATCCGTGTCGGGAACAGGGCGGCATCGTCTTCGCCTACCTCGGTGGTGGCGACCCGCCGCCGCTACCGGACTACGACTGCTTCCTCGCCCCCGACGAGCACACCTTCGCCTACAAGGGCTGGTGGGAGTGCAACTGGCTGCAGGGGCTCGAGGGCGGCATCGACCCGTCGCACGTGTCGTTCCTGCACCGCTTCCTGGTCGACGACGACCCCCGCGACAGCTACGGCCAGCAGTTTCGCGACACCGTGGAGGGCACCGACCGCACCCTGTCGAGCCTGGTGGGGGAGAAGTTCCGCCCCGACATCGAGGTGGAGCGCACCGACTACGGGATGCGGCTGCTCGCGACGCGGGAGCTCGACGCCGAGTCGATCCACGTACGGATCACCAACCTGGTCGCGCCCAACGCCTTCGTCATCCCGTTCTCGAACACGACCAACATCATCCAGTGGCACGTGCCGATCGACGACCACAACCACTACTGGTACATGCTCATGTACGACTTCG
>LFIK01001692.1_pt1 | contig 17637 bp, 15 predicted proteins | sample 643401 | NCBI WGS metagenome assembly LFIK01 (sample SAMN03777447, study PRJNA286221) | soda lake metagenome | biome: soda lake; feature: Kulunda steppe; material: water; isolation source: sample T5-Br brine of Lake Tanatar-5 | place: Russia: Kulunda steppe | collected 2010-07
CGGCCGGATCGGGCGCCGCCCTCACAACCTGCCGTCGAGATGCAGCGCGAGATCCTCGAGCCGGTCCTGCCCCCAGAACCGCTCGTCGCCGACGACATAGAAGGGCACGCCGAACGCCCCCTGCGCGATCGCCTGTTCGAGATTGCGCGTGTAGGTCTCCGCCCCCGCGAGCAACCCGCGATCCGCCAGCCCCGGATCGAACCCCGCCGCTTCGAGCGCCGCGCGGATCACCGCGTCATCGGCGATGTCGCGCTCCTCGGCCCAGCAGGCACGCGCAAGGCCGTGCACGAGCGCGCCGATATCGCCGCCGCCCGCATCCTGCGCGGCGATCACCGCATAGGCCGATGGTGCGGGGTTGGTGGGAAAATGCGCCGGGCGCGGATTGATCGGCATCTCGCGCTTGGCGGCCTGCCGCCGCAATTCCTGCAGCCGATAGACCTTGCGGTTGTCGTGGCGCTCGGCGAGCGGCGTTCCGCCGGTGCGCGCGAAGAGCGCGGCGGCATCGACCGGGCGATAGGTGATCGCGGCGCCGTGGCGGGCGGCGATGTCCTCGAGCCGCGTGCCTGCGAGATAAACGAACGGCGAAATCGTGGTGAAGTAATACTCGATGCCCGGCATCTACGCCCTCCCTGTGCCCCGCTCGCGGTTTGCAAGACCGTATCCGGGTGCTAAGCGGTGTCAACGTCGCGAATCCATCCTGCCGCCGCCGCGAGGACCCCTCCGATGCCAGCGATTTCCGAGCCCAAGCTGATTTCCGGCAATGCCAACAGGCCGCTCGCGCGCGCGATCGCGCGGCGCATGTCGATGCACCGGGGCACGAATGTCAGCCTCGTCGACGCCCGGGTGGAGCGCTTCAACGACCAGGAGGTATTCGTCGAGGTGTTCGAGAACGTCCGCGGCGAGGACATGTTCATCATCCAGCCGACCTCGAAGCCCGCCAACGCCAACCTGATGGAGCTTCTGATCATCGCGGATGCGCTGCGCCGGTCCTCGGCGGCGCGGATCACGGCGGTGATCCCCTATTTCGGCTATGCCCGCCAGGACCGGCGCACCAAGGCGCGCACGCCGATCTCGGCCAAGCTCGTGGCGAACCTGATCGCCGTCGCCGGCATCGACCGGGTCCTCACCCTCGATCTGCACGCGACCCAGATCCAGGGCTTCTTCGACCTTCCCGTCGACAACCTCTATGCCGCGCCGCTCTTCGCGCTCGACGTCAAGCACCACTTCAAGGACCGGCTCGGCGAGATCACCGTGGTCTCGCCCGATGTCGGCGGGGTAACGCGAGCGCGCGAGCTCGCCACGCGCATCGGTTCGTCGCTCGCCATCGTGGACAAGCGGCGCGAGAACCCCGGCGAGGTCGCCGAGATGACGGTGATCGGGGATGTGACCGACAAGACCTGTCTGATCGTGGACGATATCTGCGACACCGCGGGCACGCTCTGCAAGGCGGCCGAGGTCCTGATGCAATCGGGCGCGCGCGAGGTTCATGCCTATATCACGCATGGCGTTCTGTCGGACCCGGCGGTGGAGCGGATCACGAACTCGGTGATGAAGAGCCTCGTCGTCACCGACTCGATCGAGCCCGCCGAAGAGGTCAAGGCCGCCCCCAATATCCGCATCGTGCCGACCGCGCCGCTCTTCACGCAAGCGGTGCTCAATATCTGGAGCGGCACGAGCGTCTCGTCGCTGTTCGAAACCGACACGCTCCTGCCTGTCTATGAGGGCATGTACAGCGAGGACGGGACCTAGATGTCCCAAAGATCGTCGCTGGCGAGGTCGCCGAGCGCCGTCCAATCCACCCGGATACGCGCCGCGCGCGTATCCGACCACGTGCTGAAAACGAGTTCGAAGCCGTCGGCCGCGACAGCCTCGGCCCGCAGATCCCCGCGCTGATTGGTGGCGTGATCGAGATCCCACATCGCCACGCCGACGATCACGGCGGGCGGCCCGACGAAGCGTTCGGAAAAGCGCACGGCCTGGCGCACCTCGCGCGGGCCCTGCCCGGTCCACATGGCGCCGCCCGCCTCGACATCGGAAAACATCACCATCGAGCCCTGCTCGATCCCGAACTGACCTGCGAGGAAACGGCGCATCCGTCACCCCCGATAAACGGCGACCGATCCGTCGCCATGACGCGAACCTTATCACCTCGCGCACAGCCGGGCGACGAAAAAGGCCCCGCGCGCAGCGCAGGGCCATCTTTCGCGTATGAGGAACGGGGTCAGGCCCCGAGCTGCACCCGCGCCGCCTCGAGATCGTCGAGCCGCTTGCGCGCCGCATCGGCATTGTCACCGGTCGCGGCCTCGGCGGCGCTGCGCGCCTCGGCGAGATACTCTTCCATGAGCTCCGCGGTCAGGTCACGCGAATGAATGGCGCGTTCGGCGAGCACGGACATCGACTCGGGCGAGATCTCGGCGAAACCGCCCGTGACGAGATAGCGGTTGTTGCCCTCCGGCCCGGTGACGTTCAGCACGCCGGGGCGCAGACTGGTGATGGTGGGCTCGTGATCGGGCATCGCCGTCATGTCGCCCTGCATCGCCGGAAGCTCAACAGCGCTGGCGGCCACCGACAGCAGCCGCCGCTCCGGCGAGACGAGCTCGAATTGCACCGTGTCGGCCATATCGCCCCCTTACGCCGCCTCGGCGGCCATCTTTTCGGCCTTGGCGACCACCTCGTCGATGTCGCCGACCATGTAGAAGGCGCCCTCGGGCAGATGGTCGTACTCGCCGTCGACCACCGCCTTGAAGGAGGAGATGGTTTTCTCGAGGGGCACCTGCACGCCGGGCGAGCCGGTGAACACCTCGGCCACGTCGAAGGGCTGCGACAGGAAACGCTGGATCTTGCGCGCGCGCGCCACGGTCAGCTTGTCCTCCTCGGAAAGCTCGTCCATGCCCAGAATGGCGATGATGTCCTGCAGCGACTTGTAGCGCTGAAGGATCCCCTGCACGTCGCGGGCGACCTTGTAGTGCTCGTCTCCCACGACCTGCGGATCGAGGATCCGGCTGTTGGAGTCGAGCGGGTCGACGGCCGGGTAAATGCCGAGCTCCGAGATCGCGCGGTTGAGCACCGTGGTCGCGTCGAGGTGGGCAAACGAGGTCGCCGGCGCCGGGTCGGTCAGGTCGTCGGCGGGGACGTAGATCGCCTGCACCGAGGTAATCGCACCGGCCTTGGTCGAGGTGATGCGCTCCTGAAGCTGGCCCATGTCGGTGGCGAGCGTCGGCTGGTAGCCCACGGCCGAAGGGATGCGCCCGAGCAGCGCCGAGACCTCGGAGCCCGCCTGGGTGAAGCGGAAGATGTTGTCCACGAAGAACAGCACGTCGGTGCCCGACTCGTCGCGGAACTGCTCCGCCAGCGTCAGCCCGGTCAGGCCGACCCGCGCGCGCGCGCCCGGCGGCTCGTTCATCTGCCCGTAGACGAGCGCCACCTTCGATTCCTCGAGATTGTCGATGTTGATGACACCCGAGTCGATGAATTCGTGATAGAGGTCATTGCCCTCGCGGGTCCGCTCGCCAACCCCCGCGAAAACGGAAAAGCCCGAATGCACCTTGGCGATGTTGTTGATCAGCTCCTGGATGAGCACCGTCTTGCCCACACCGGCGCCGCCGAACAGGCCGATCTTGCCGCCCTTCACGTAGGGGGCGAGCAGGTCGATCACCTTGATGCCGGTCACGAGGATCTCGGACTCCGTGGACTGCGCCTCGAAATTGGGCGCAGGCTGGTGAATCGCGCGGCTTTCCCTGGACTCGATCGGACCCTTCTCGTCGATCGGCTCGCCAATCACGTTGAGGATACGGCCCAGCGTCGGACTGCCGACCGGCACGGTGATCGGGCCGCCCGAGTCGGTGACCACCTGACCGCGCACGAGGCCCTCGGTCGCATCCATCGCGATGCAGCGCACGGTGCTCTCGCCAAGATGCTGCGCCACTTCGAGCACGAGCCGGTTGCCGTGATTGTCCGCCTCGATCGCGTTGAGAATCTCGGGCAGATGGCCCTCGAACTGCACGTCCACGACGGCGCCGATCACCTGCGTGATCTTGCCGGTTGCTTTCTTTTCCGCCATCTCAACTCTCCGGTTCGTCAGAGCGCCTCGGCGCCCGAAATGATCTCGATAAGTTCCTTGGTGATCGCGGCCTGACGCGAGCGGTTGTACTCGATGGTGAGCCGGTCGATCATGTCGCCCGCGTTGCGCGTGGCGTTGTCCATCGCCGACATCCGCGCGCCCTGCTCGGAAGCCGCGTTCTCGAGGAGCGCGGTAAAGACCTGCGTGGCGAGCGCGCGCGGCAGCAGATCGGCGAGCACCGCCTCCTCGGACGGCTCGTAGTCGTAGAGCGTCTCGACGCCCGCATTCTCGTCATAGGGCGCCGGAATGACCTGCTGCGCGGTCGGGATCTGGCTGATGACCGACTTGAAGCGGCTGAAGAACAGCGTGGCGACGTCGAACTCGCCATCCTCGAAGCGCGACAGGATATCGTCGGCGATCTCGCGGGCGTTCTCGTAGCCCACGCGCTTGATGCCCTGAAGGTCCACATGCCCGACGAAATGTTCCGACAGGTCGCGCTTGAGCTGATCGCGACCCTTGCGACCGACCGTGAGGATCTTGACGGTCTTGCCCTCGCCCTTGAGCTTGTGCGCCCGGTAGCGCGCGGCCTTCACGATCGACGAGTTGAAGCCGCCGCACAGGCCACGCTCGGCGGTCATCACCACCAGCAGGTGCACCTGGTCCGCGCCGGTCCCGGCGAGCAGTTTCGGCGCGTTCTCCGACCCGGCCACCGAGGCGGCGAGGCTGTTGACCACGGCCTCCATGCGCTCGGCATAGGGGCGCGCATCCTGCGCCGCTTCCTGGGCACGGCGCAGCTTGGCGGCGGCGACCATCTGCATCGCCTTGGTGATTTTCTGCGTCGACTTGACGCTCGCGATCCGGTTCTTGAGGTCCTTGAGGCTTGGCATCCCGCGCTCCTGTCACCCGCCCTCAGGCGAAGTCCTTGGCGTAATCCTCGATCGCCTTGCGGATGCTCTCCTCGAGATCGCCATCGATCTTGCGGTCATTGGCCCCGATATCGTCGAGCAGCGCCTTGTGGTTGGAGCGCAGGTGCTTGAGCAGGCCCTGCTCAAAGCGCACCACGTCATCGACCGCGATCTTGTCGAGAAAACCCTTCGTGCCCGCATAGATGACGCACACGATCTCGGCATTCGTGAGCGGCGAATACTGCGGCTGCTTCATGACCTCCATCAGCCGCGCGCCGCGGTTGAGCAGGCGCTGCGTCGCCGCGTCGAGGTCGGAGCCGAACTGCGCGAAGGCCGCCATCTCGCGATACTGCGCAAGCTCGAGCTTGACCGCGCCCGCCACCGATTTCATCGCCTTGGTCTGTGCCGAGGAGCCGACGCGCGACACCGACAGGCCCGTGTTCACGGCCGGGCGGATGCCCTGGTAGAAGAGCTCGGTCTCGAGGAAGATCTGCCCGTCGGTGATCGAGATCACGTTCGTCGGGATGAACGCGCCGACGTCGCCGCCCTGCGTTTCGATGATCGGCAGCGCGGTAAGCGAGCCGCCACCCATCTCGTCGCTCATCTTGGCGGAACGCTCGAGCAGGCGCGAATGCAGATAGAACACATCGCCCGGGAAGGCCTCGCGCCCCGGCGGGCGGCGCAGCAGCAGCGACATCTGGCGATAGGCCACGGCCTGCTTGGTCAGGTCGTCATAGACGCAGAGCGCATGGCGCCCGTTGTCGCGGTAGTATTCGGCCATCGCCGTGGCGGCGTAGGGCGCGAGATACTGCATCGGCGCCGGGTCGGAGGCGGTCGCGGCGATCACGATGCTGTACTCCATCGCGCCCGACTCCTCGAGCACCTTGACGAGCTGCGCAACGGTCGAACGCTTCTGCCCGATGGCGACATAGACACAGTAGAGCTTCTTCGATTCGTCGTCGCCGGCGGCGGCGTTATAGGCCTTCTGGTTGAGCATCGTGTCGAGCGCGACGGCGGTCTTGCCGGTCTGGCGGTCACCGATGATGAGCTCGCGCTGGCCGCGACCGATGGGGATCATGGCGTCCACGGATTTCAGACCCGTCGCCATCGGCTCGTGAACCGATTTGCGCGGGATGATGCCGGGGGCCTTCACGTCGGCGACGCGCCGCTCGGCGGCCTTGATCTCGCCCTTGCCGTCGAGCGGATTGCCGAGCGCATCGACGACGCGACCCAGCAGCCCGTCGCCCACCGGCACGTCCACGATCGAGTCGGTCCGCTTGACAAGGTCGCCCTCGGCAATCTCACGATCGGAGCCGAAGATCACGACGCCGACATTGTCGGCCTCGAGGTTGAGCGCCATGCCCATGATGCCGCCCGGAAACTCGACCAGCTCGCCGGCCTGCACGTTATCGAGCCCGTGCACCCGCGCGATCCCGTCGCCGACCGACAGGACGCGGCCAACCTCGGCCACGCCGGCATCTTCGCCGAAATTCTTGATCTGCTCCTTGAGGATCGCAGAGATCTCAGCCGCTTGGATACCCATTTATCCGACCTCTTTCATTGTATTTCTGAGCGCCGCGAGCCGGGAGCGGATCGACGTGTCGATCATCTTCGAGCCCACTTCGACGACGAGACCGCCGATGAGAGACTCATCGACCGTCGTGTTGAGCTTGACGTCCTTGCCCATGCTGGCCTTGAGGACCTTGGCGAGCTCCTCGGCCTGGCCCTTGGTGAGCTTCTTCGCGGCGGTCACCTCGGCGGTGATCTCGCCGCGCGCCTCGGCGATGCGGCGCCGCAGCACGGCGAGAAGTTGCGGCAGCGCGAAGAGGCGGCGCTTGCGCGCCATCAGAGCCATCGTGTTCGCAATGATCCGCGACAGTCCCATCTTGGCGGCTATGGCGCCGACGGCGCGCTCCTGGTCGGCGCGGCTGTAGATCGGCGAGGCGATGACATCGCGCAGCTCGGCGCTGGCAGCGAGCGCATCGCCGAGCGCGTCGACATCAGCTTCGAGCGCGGCCAGCGCGTTGTCCTCGTTCGCGAGCTCGAACACGGCGGTCGCATAACGCTCTGCAATCCCGGATGAAATCGAAGCTGATTCGGACACGTTCACCCTTTCGACAATGGACCGCCCGCATCCTCGCGCAGAACGCGGACCACATGGGCGCTCACGCGGCGCGGCACCCCGAATTCGGCGCGGGTCTAGCAGAGCCGCCCCCCCCCTGCAACCGCCTAGCCGCGCCGCCGCGGCGCCGTTGCCGGCATGCCGCAGGGCAGCACGATCACGCGGGTTTCGCGACACCCTCGCGCACCCGCAACGGCTTGCGCACGGCGTCGCGCAGCCCGGTAGCGCCCGGTCTCTGCGGCGCCTTCGTCGCCTCCACGAGGATGACCCCGCCCGCGTAATACGACGAGATTCGCCGTCCCAGCTTTTCGCAGGTCGCCGCGCTGCGCAGCCAGAACCGGTGTGCGGATGGCGGAAAGAACAGCGCGGCGAGATGGCGCTCGGCGGCTAGGCCGTGGCGCGCGAGCTGACGCTCGAGCTGGCCCAGCGAATAGGGCCGCCCGGTGCCGAACGGCGTCGCCTCGCGCCGCGCCCACAGCCCCGAGCGGTTGGGCACGATCAGGATCACCCGCCCCGCGGGCGCCAGCACCCGAGCGCACTCCTCGAGGACCGCGTCGGGGCGCTCTGACGTTTCGAGCGCATGCATCACCATGATCCGGTCCGCGATCCCGGAGGGCAGCGGCCATTGCGTCTCGCCGCACAGCGCGCTGATATTGTCGCCGTCATCGGGCCAGTGCATGACCCCCTGCTGGCCCGGCATCAGCGCGATCGCGCGCTGCGCGCGCGCGATGAGCAAGCGCATCACCGGTACCGCGAATCCGAAACCGAGCAGCGTCTCGGAACGCGGATCTTCCCACAGGGCCGCGACCTGCTGACCGATTGCCGTCGCCGCCGCGCGCCCCAGATCGGTGCCGTAATAGAAATCCCGCAGATCGACCACGTCGAGATGCATTGCGCGAACCGCTCCAGTGGACCACACTGCGACAGAATAACCGACCAAGAAGGAATGACCATGCCTCTCGAAATCGTCACGGTACCGTGTCTGAAGGACAACTACGCGTTCCTCGTGCACGATCCCGACACCGACGAGACTGCCGTCATCGACGTGCCCGAGGCCGCGCCGATCCAAGCCGAGCTCGACCGGCTCGGATGGTCGCTCACCGACATCCTGATCACGCATCACCACGACGACCACATCGCCGGTGTCGAGGAGCTGCGTGACGCACACGCCGCGCGCGTCACCGGCGCCGCCGCGGACGCGCATCGCCTGCCCGCGCTGGATCGTGAGGTCGCCGAGGGCGACACCGTGACCATCGGCGCCGAGGCCGGCGAGGTGCTCGACGTCTCCGGCCACAGCGTCGGCCACATCGCCTTCCACTTCCCCGCCTCGGAAGTGGCCTTCACCGCCGACAGCCTGATGGCGCTGGGATGCGGCCGGCTCTTCGAGGGCACGCCCGAGATGATGTGGAAGAGCCTGAGCAAGATCATGGCGCTGCCGCCGGAGACGACGATCTGCTCGGGGCATGAATACACCGCCGCCAACGCGGCCTTCGCCGTCACCATCGAGCCCGACAACGCCGCGCTCACGGCCCGCAAGGCGCAGGTCGATTCGGCGCGCGCCAAGGGCCAGCCCACGGTCCCGAGCCAGCTCGCCACCGAACTCGCGACGAATCCCTTCCTGCGCGCGGGGCTCGACGAGGTGAAGACCGCGATCGGGATGAGCGGCGCTTCCGACGTCGAGACCTTCGCCGAGATTCGCCGCCGCAAGGACAATTTCTGAGCGCCGCGATAACGGCTTGCCCCTTTCGGCCCACGCCACCGTGAGTCAATGCAAAAAAACCCTTGAAGCCTGCGCAAGAACACCGAACTCTAAGATGAAACGCCCATGGCCGCGACGGGCCTGACCCGAGCGGCCGCAAGAGAAGGAGCGCCGACCGTGCCTTCGTTTTCGAACACTCTCGAACAGGCCATTCATGGGGCTCTGGCGCTGGCGAATGCCCGCCGACACGAGCTGGCGACCCTGGAGCACCTGCTCCTGTCGCTTATCGACGAGCCCGACGCCGCCAAGGTGATGCGCGCCTGCGCGGCCGATCTCGAGACGCTGCGCAGGACGCTCGTCGAGTTCATTGACGACGACCTCTCGACGCTCGTCACCGACATCGAGGGGTCGGAGGCCGTGCCCACCGCCGCCTTCCAGCGGGTCATCCAGCGTGCCGCGATCCATGTCCAGAGCTCGGGCCGATCCGAGGTGACCGGGGCCAACGTGCTCGTGGCGATCTTTGCCGAGCGCGAATCAAACGCCGCATACTTCCTGCAGGAGCAGGACATGACCCGCTACGACGCGGTCAACTTCATCGCCCATGGCGTCGCCAAGGATCCCAATTTCGGCGAGAGCCGCCCGGTCTCGGGCGCCGAGGACTCCGAAACCGAAACCGAGACGACGACCAGTGAAGCGGACGGCAAGGAGTCGGCACTCGCGAAATACTGCGTCGATCTGAACGCCAAGGCGGGCAAGGGCGATGTCGATCCGCTGATCGGCCGCGGCCCCGAGGTCGAGCGCTGCATCCAGGTGCTGTGCCGGCGCAGCAAGAACAACCCGCTTCTGGTGGGTGACCCCGGCGTCGGCAAGACCGCGATCGCCGAGGGGCTGGCCTACAAGATCGTCAAGGGCGATACGCCCGACGTGCTAGCCGGCGCCACGATCTATTCGCTCGACATGGGCGCGCTGCTCGCCGGGACGCGCTATCGCGGCGATTTCGAGGAGCGGCTCAAGGCCGTGGTCAAGGAGCTCGAGGACCATCCCGACGCGATCCTGTTCATCGACGAGATCCACACCGTGATCGGCGCCGGGGCAACCTCGGGCGGCGCGATGGACGCGTCGAACCTGCTCAAGCCGGCGCTGCAGGGCGGCAAGCTGCGCTGCATGGGCTCGACCACCTACAAGGAGTATCGCCAGCATTTCGAGAAGGATCGCGCGCTGTCGCGGCGGTTCCAGAAGATCGACGTCTACGAGCCGTCGGTCGATGACGCCGTCAAGATCCTGCAGGGCCTCAAGCCCTATTTCGAGAAGCACCACGACATCCGTTACACGCAGGATGCGGTCAAGAGCGCGGTGGAACTGTCGGCGCGCTACATCAACGACCGCAAGCTGCCCGACAAGGCGATCGACGTGATCGACGAGGCCGGCGCGGCGCAGCATCTTGTGGCCGACAGCAAGCGGCGCAAGACGATCGGCCCCAAGGAAATCGAGGCCGTCGTCGCCAAGATCGCGCGCATCCCCTCCAAGAATGTCTCCAAGGACGATGCCGAGGTGCTTCGCGATCTCGAAGGTGCGCTCAAGCGGGTGGTGTTCGGGCAGGACTCCGCGATCGAGGCGCTTTCCTCCGCGATCAAGCTGTCGCGCGCGGGGCTGCGCGAGCCCGAAAAGCCGATCGGCAACTACCTCTTCGCCGGGCCCACAGGGGTCGGCAAGACCGAGGTGGCCAACCAGCTCGCCGCGACGCTCGGCGTCGAGCTTCTGCGCTTCGACATGTCGGAATACATGGAGAAGCACGCCGTCTCGCGGCTGATCGGTGCACCACCGGGCTATGTCGGCTTCGATCAGGGTGGGCTGCTCACCGACGGGGTCGATCAGCACCCGCATTGCGTCCTGCTGCTCGACGAGATCGAAAAGGCGCATCCGGACGTGTTCAACATCCTGCTGCAGGTGATGGACCACGGCAAGCTGACCGACCATAACGGCCGCAAGATCGATTTTCGCAACGTGATCCTGATCATGACCTCGAATGCCGGCGCCACGGAGCAGGCCAAGGCCGCGGTCGGCTTCGGGCGCGAGCGTCGCGAGGGCGAGGACACGGCGGCGATCGAGCGCACTTTCACGCCGGAGTTCCGCAACCGGCTCGACTCGGTGATCAGCTTCGCGCCGCTGCCGCGCGAGGTGATCCTGCGGGTGGTCGAGAAATTCGTGCTGCAACTCGAGGCGCAGCTCATGGATCGCAACGTGACCATCGAGCTGTCGCAGGATGCGGCCGACTGGCTCGCCGAGAAGGGCTATGACGACAAGATGGGCGCACGCCCGCTCGGACGGGTGATCCAGGAGCACATCAAGAAGCCCCTCGCCGAGGAGCTGCTTTTCGGCAAGCTCACCAAGGGCGGGGTCGTGCATGTCGACGTGAAGGACGGTGCGATCCAACTGAGCTTCAGCGACCCGGACAGCCGGCGCCTCTCGAACCGGAAGCCGCCGCTCCTGACGGCGGAGTGAGCGACCGGTCCCGGGAACGCTAAAGGCCGCGCGCCCTGACCGGGCGTGCGGCCTTTTCGGATGCGACGCGGCGACCACTCTGCCCGAACAGCCGAGGTCGCGCCTAGGTTCGCGCAGTGGCGAAAGGCGCACACATCACCGTGACCGGTGACGGTGCCGCCGGGCTGGACCTATGACTCGCGCGCGCACGATCCTAATGTTCGCCGGCCATCACCCGCGATGCCATGCGATGAAAGGAACCGCCGTTTTGAAAACCGCCCGTCCCGCCGCGATCCTGTTCGTGTTCTCCGCATCCGCCGCCCTTGCGGCACCGACGGAACGCGAGGTAACCGACCTGCTCACCGCCGAGGGGATCGAGGTGACATGGTCGGATGCGGCGACCGACGAGGACATGCTCGTCGTGGCGGAGCTGGCGCTCACATCCGACGGCAGCGTTCTCGAGGCGACCTCGGCGGGGTTCCTTTCCGGCCCCGGCGGCGCCCTTCTGCGCGCCGAGCTGTCCGGCGCGACGCTGCGTGCCGCCGGCGAGGCACAGACCACCGGGCGCGTTACCGCGCGACGGCTCCAGACCGACGACACGCGTGCACTCGGGGCGTTGCTGCGGCGGGCGGAGGGCGCTACGCGCTGCACCCGCGAGGATCCGACCAACCGGGCCGAGATCATGGCCGAGGGCACGACCTTCAGCGCGGCGCGCAGCCTGTTGCCAACCGAGGCGGTCGGCCCCGAGCGCGTCACGGTGGACACGCTCGAAGCCGCGCTCGCATTCGGCAATGGCGATGCGCCCTGCGCGGGCTTCGATGTTCTCTCGGCGCGCGGGCTGGAGGCGCTCGCGATCGACCGCAGCACCGCGACGCTCGACTCGTTCGAGCTCACCCGCAGCCAAGGCGCCGACACCGATTTTCGTCTCGCGCTCGACGGGGTCGCAGCGGCGAGCGGTGCCGGAACCGAGCTGATGACCCTCGACGCCCTGTCGGCCCGCCTCACGCTCGACGCCGCGGCGACCGAAGAACTCGCGCAGATCGACGCCGTGGAGATGGGCCCGCATCTGCGTGACATGTTCCTCGCCGGCGATGCGCCGCAGGCGCTTCTGACGATCGACATGGCCGGCCTCGACCTGCCCATCGGCACGCTCCTGCCGCCGTCGCTGCGCGCGCGTGCCGACATCGCGCCGCAGGATCGCATCAGCGGCGCGTTTTCACTGGAAATAGAAAGCGGCGATAACGCGCTCTCGCTTGAGCAGCGGATCGACCTTTCGGGGCTCGCGCGCAGCGACGCCCTGCTCGACCTGCGCACCGGCGGGAGCTCGGGCAACATGGAGCGCATGCTCGAAGGCGAGGCGCAGCTTGAATTCCTCACCGGGCTGCGGCTCGTCGAAGCCGCGCTGTCCTTCGAGGATGACGGTCTCAACGCGATCGTCACGGCGCTCGCCGGCCAATGGATCCCCGACATGCTGACCGATCAACGCGACACGGTCGTGGCGAGCATTCCCGGCCCGCTGCGTGGCGGCGTCGGCGCACCACTCGACGCCATCATCGCATGGAGCACCGCGCTGTTCGAGCGTGGCGGTGGCATGCGGATGACGCCGGAGCGCCCGGTCGGGCTCTTCGATATCGCCATGACGAGCATGACCAGCCCGGACGATCTCGGCGCGGTGCTCGGCCTCGACGTCGAGTGAGAGCTCAGTAAAGGCCGCCGCTGCCCACGAAGGCGCCGCTCGGGCGCTCCCGCTGGCTGCTGCTCACACCTGCCCCCGGTGAACCGGTGGCAGTGCTACCCGGGCCGCCATGGGACGGAAGCTGGCTGCCGAGATAATCCCGCTCCGGGTCGTAGCCGAACTGGCCCTGCGCGGGCCCCTGCCCCGGCGCGAGCGTCGCGGGCGGCCAGAGGATGTTAGGATTGCGCTCCGGGTCGCGAAAGCCTTCGGCGGAAATCAGCCCTTCGGCATGCGCCCGCCGGAGCAGATCCGCGGTCACCCGCGCCGCCGTGCGCCCGCCCGTGAAGCCGTCGCCCATCGGCCTGTTGTCGTCGCGCCCGATCCAGATCCCCACCGCGAGATGCGGCGTCAGCGCCATGAACCAGGCATCGGCGTGGTTCTGGCTGGTGCCGGTCTTGCCCACGACCGTGACGGGGTGGCCCGAAAACGCCTGCGCGGCGGTGCCGCGGGTGACCACCCCACGCATCATCGAGGTCATGACATCGGGGGTGGAGCGCATGGAGATCGGGCTGCCGGGCTGATCGCGATCCTGCGCGAAGCTCCACAGATCGGCCCGCACGCCGTCGGCGGGGTTGCGCACGACGCCAAGACCGTAGGGTCGGCGCGGGATCCCCTCATTGATGAGCGTGCCATAGCCGGCGGTAAGGCGTTCGAGCGTGGTTTCCGAGGTTCCGAGCGAGGAGGCGAGGAAGCGCCCCATCTCGCCGTCCTCGTAAACGCCGGCGCGCTCGGCGAAATCGGCGAGCCGGCTCACCCCCATCGCACTGACGATGCTGGCCGCGGCGAGGTTGGAGCTGCGCTCGAAGCCGACGAAAAGCGGAATCGGGCCGCTTTGCGAGCGGTCGTAGTTACGCGGGCGCCACGGCAGGCCATTGGCATCGAAATAGGTGCGCTCGTGGTTGTCGACCATGTCGTCGAAGCGGTAGCCGGCATCGAGCGCCGCGGCGTAGAGAAAGCCCTTGATCGCGGAGCCGGGCTGGCGCCGGGCCTGCCGGGTGCGATCGAATGAGGTCAGCCGACCGTCATAGCCGCCGATGCTGGCGAGCACGCGGCCATCGCGCGGGTCCATGATATAGACCGCGCCCTGGAATTCGGGCACCGCGGCGGCACGCACGGCGCCATCCCCGGCCTCGCGCACCACGAGGATGTCACCCGGCGAGGGGCGGAAACGGTCTTCGACGATGGCGACATCGGTCACCGAAAGCGCGCCATCCGCATCGAGATGGGCCCCGATCCAGCCACCGTCGCCCCGGCGCAGAAGCGCGACGCGGCCGACCGGCGCAACGGCGCGGCCATTGCCGCGGATCGCGCTGGCGAGTGTGGCGCGGTCGGCCGCGCCGATCCCGTCATCGGCATCGGCAAAGGCGTCCAGCGTGCGCTGTGGCAGCGTGCCGAGCGGCGCGAGCGGGGCGAAACCGTCGAGCCCGTCGCGCAGGGCCCCGGCGGCAATGGCCTGCCAGCCCGGGTCGACCGTGGTTTCGACCACGAGCTGATCGGATATGCGTCCGATGCGCTCGGCGATGCCGTCGCGCGACATCTGCGCGCGCGCGAGCGAGCGGACCCACGGGTCGCCGCCCTGCGCCTGCGTGCGCGGGACCACCTCGAGTGTTTCCGCCTTTGCGGCCTCGGCCTGCTCGGCGGTGATGCTGCCGGTCTCGCGCATCGCATCGATCACGAGATCGCGCCGCGCCAGGGCACGGTCGCGGTTGCGGATGGGGTCATAGGCGTGCGGCCCTTTCAGGATCGCGGCGAGAAACGCCGTCTCGCCGAGAGTGAGGGCGTCCCACTCCTTTTCGAACCAGACCTGCGGCGCGCGCATCACGCCGGTCTGGCCGCGCCCGAACCATGCCGATTCGAGATAGGTCTCGAGGATCCGCTCGCGCGACATGGCCGTATGCGCGCGCACCGCGAGGATCGCCTCCAGTATCTTGCGTTCCATGGTGATCGCGTTGCCGAGCGCGGTGTTCTTGATCATCTGCTGGGTGACGGTCGAGCCGCCGCGGACATCTCCCGTCAGCGTCTCCTGCGCGGCGCGGCCCAGCGCGAAGGGGTCGAGGCCGGCATGCTCGGCGAAGCGGCGATCCTCGATCGAGAGCACCGCGTCGATGAACGTTGCGGGCAGTTTGTCGAGCTCGACGGGAACCGGCTGCGTGGATTGTAGCAGACCCGCCGGCGTGCCGTCCGACAGCGTGACCTGCGCGTGATAGCCGGAGGGGCGCTCGGATACCATTGCCTCAAAATCGCCCTCGGGCAACGCGATCCCCCCGAACGGACCGGTGCCCACCGCGCTCACCATACCGACGAGCAGAGAACTCAAACTGAAAATACCGGCGTCAGACATCCACATCCCCTGTCACTGCCGGCTAATATCACAACCCCGCGCGACATGCGCCACCCCGGGGCAGTCACAAATTAATCGGTTGCGCCAATTTTTCGCGAGGCCGCGGTCAGGCCGCTCCGTCCGAGTGCGGCGACTCGAGGAAAGCCGTCGAGGGGCCCTTGGGCCGGGCTTGCGGGGGTTCGCCGGTCTGAAGGTAGATCAGCTGCTCGCAAATCTCGGTGACGTGGTCGCCCATGCGCTCGAGATTCTTGGCGATGAATAGATAATGCATACAGGCGGTGATGCTGCGCGGATCCTCCATCATGTGGGTCAGGAACTGGCGAAACAGCGCGCCGGTCATCTCGTCGATCTCGACATCGCGCAGCAGCACCTTGTGCGCCGCCTCCGCGTCGCCCTGCTCGAATGCCGCCTTGGCATCGCGCAGGAGATCCTGGACCAGCACGGAAAGCCGGCGGATCGCCCCCGCCGCGCCCGCGACATCGGGTCCCTGCCCGAGCATCGGCACGCGCTTGGCGAGGTTCTTTGCGTAGTCGCCGACACGCTCGAGATCGCCGGACATCTTCATCACGGTGATGACCGTGCGCAGATCGCCGGCCGCGGGTTGGCGCAGCGCGATGATGCGCACGACCTCGGCGTTGATGTCGTCCTCGAGCGCGTCGATGACGGCGTCGCCCTCCACGACGCTTGCCGCCAGCGACTCGTCGCGGTTTTCGAGCGCGCGCGCGGCGTCGCCGATTGCGGTCTCGACATGGCCGGACATGGTCAGAAGCTGCGTGCGCAGCCCGTCGATGTCGCGATCGAAGGCGCGGGACGTGTGCGGTGGTTGCATCAGTTGCCTCAAGCGATTGGCTGCAAAGCGTGATCGGGTCGGTTCAGCCGAACCGGCCGGTGACGTAGTCGTGGGTCTGGGCGCGCATCGGGTTGGTGAAGATGCGGTCGGTCTCGCCGTATTCGATCAGTCGGCCGAGATACATGAACCCGGTATTGTCGGACACGCGCGCGGCCTGCTGCATGTTGTGGGTGACGATGACGATGCTGTACTGCCCGCGCAGTTCGGCGATGAGGTCCTCGATGCGCGCCGTCGCGATCGGGTCGAGCGCCGAGCAGGGCTCGTCCATCAGCAGCACTTCCGGGTCGGCGGCGATGGCGCGGGCGATGCACAGCCGCTGCTGCTGGCCGCCCGACATCGACAGCGCGCTTTCCTTGAGCCGGTCCTTGACCTCGTCCCAGAGTGCCGCCGAGCGCAGCGCGCGCTCGCAGGTCTCGTCGAGGATGCTGCGCTTCGTCACCCCGTCCACCCGCATCGGGTAGACGACATTGTCATAGATCGACATCGCGAAGGGGTTGGGCTTCTGAAAGACCATCCCCATGCGCTTGCGCAGCGCGATCACGTCCACGCCACGGCCGTAGATGTCGAGGTCGCCGACCTCGACGGTGCCATCGATGCGCAGCTCGTCGATGAGATCGTTCATCCGGTTGAGACTGCGCAGCAGCGTGGACTTGCCGCAGCCCGACGGGCCGATCAGCGCCGTGACCTGGCCGCGCTGGATCTCCATGTCGATGCCGAAAAGCGCCTGCGTCTTGCCGTACCACAGCTCGAAGTCGCGGATGCGCATCACGGCACCGTCGCCGCCGGGCTTGAGGTGATAGGCCGTTTCGGTGCCGGCGTCGATGGTGTCGGTCATGGTCATACCCGTATCAGAATTGCGATGTGGCGTAACGGCGCTTGAGCCGCGCGCGCACCCAGATCGCGGTGGCGTTCATTGTCAGGATCAGCCCGAGCAGCAGCAGCGTGGTCACGAAGACCATCGGCTTGCCCGCCTCCGAGTTGCGCGACTGAAAGCCGACATCGAAGATGTGAAAGCCCAGATGCATGAAGCTGCGCTCGAGATGGACATAGGGGGCGAATTGATCGATCGGCAGCGCGGGCGCGAGGGCGACGACCCCGACGAGCATCAGCGGCGCGACCTCGCCCGCCCCGCGCGCCATGGCGAGGATCATCCCCGTCATGATCCCCGGCAGCGCCTTGGGCAGCACGACGTAACGGATGGTCTGCCATTTCGACGCCCCGCAGGCGAGCGAACCCTCCCGCATCGAGCGCGGCACCGCCGAGATCGCCTCCTCCGAGGCCACGATCACCACCGGCACGGTCAACAGCGCCAGCGTGAGCGACGCCCAGAGGATGCCGCCGGTGCCGAAGGTCGGGTTGGGCAGCCGCTCGGGATAGAAGAGCTGGTCGATGGTGCCGCCCATCATGTAGGCGAAGAACCCGAGCCCGAACACGCCGTAGACGA
>LFIK01001693.1_pt1 | contig 17634 bp, 14 predicted proteins | sample 643401 | NCBI WGS metagenome assembly LFIK01 (sample SAMN03777447, study PRJNA286221) | soda lake metagenome | biome: soda lake; feature: Kulunda steppe; material: water; isolation source: sample T5-Br brine of Lake Tanatar-5 | place: Russia: Kulunda steppe | collected 2010-07
GATCTCCCCGATCGTCAGCGCGAAGGTCGTGCCGTCGAGGCGCATCAGGAGCAGCGCCGCGGCCACGGTGTTCACGAGGCCGTAGGACACGATGGCGGCGAGGAGGAGCAGCAACTCGAGGGGGTCGGTGGCGCTGAGCGGCAGCACGCCGCCAGCACCGACGACCAGGGCCGCCCCCGTTGCCGCGAGCGCGGTGACAGCGGTGTTGAACACCACCTGTTGGGCTGCGTGCCGCCGGATCAGGTTGGCGGCGAGCATCCCCGCGGTCATCGCCAGCACGGCCCCCGGCGGCGGCACCAGCACCAGCGCCACGACGAGACCGGTCTCCGCGAGGTCGAAGGCCAGGGTGCGACTGCCGAGGGGCAGGTTGACCTCCAGGGATCCGCAGGCCACCACGAACAGGGTGACCAGCGACCACACCACGGGCGGGCCGAGCGCCGCCGCGGTCAGTGCGAGCCAGGCCGCCCCGCTCACACCGAGCACGCCCAGCACGCCCCACGCGGACACGAAACGCCAGAGTCGGCGAGCCTCGGGATCAGGCTCGCCGGCTGTCGGTGACGGGTCGTCCACGGTGGCCGCTCGCGGTCCGGTTCCGGGACATCATCTCACGCTGGGCACAGCGATGTTCGGAGGGTGACCGCACGGCCCGTTCAACGCACCCAGCGGATGCCAGCGAGTACACCGTCGAGGTCGCCGAGGGTCCCGTCAGCCTGCGCCTGGACGGCTTCCGCAGCGGCCGTCAACTGCGGGCCGAACTCCGCACCGGTGACGGACAGCAGAGCCAGCCCGAGGAGGGCCACAACCGCGAGGGCTGCGGGCCAGCGACGCGGGCTGTAGGCGTCGACCGCGTGGTGTCCGAAGGGGTTGGGGGCCGCAACGGGCGTCCAGGCGGCGCTCGTGGCACGGGCTGTGGTGTTCGCCGTGGCGGTGGCAGTGGCAGTGGCAGTGTTCGCGCTGTGCATGGTGATACCTCCAGTGGTCGGTGAGGCGGGTGTTCCTGGACGTCGACCGCCTGGAGACGCCGCTGAAGCCGGGTGCGCGGTGTGCGTGACGGCCGCCTGATAAGCGCCCACGGCATCCCGGGGGCTCATCGGGCAGCGGACAGCCCCGTGCACCACCAACCCCAGACCGTGCAGCCATCCGACCCGCAGACGGTCATCAGGCTGCACGACCTCCACGCCCGTGCACCACCAACCCCAGACCGTGCAGCCATCCGACCACGATGCGGTCACCCGGCTGCACAACCTCGCCAGCGGACACGGCCGAGGGAGGGCCGGCGAGCGGGGACCGCGGCGAGGGAGCGCCGGCGGGCAGCTACGCGAAGGCGCTCGGCGGGCGGGGACCGCGGCGAAGGAGCGTCGCGAGCGGGCGGCTAGGCGAAGGCGCTCGGCGGCGGGCAGGCGCACACCAGGTTGCGGTCGCCGTGGGCCTGGTCGATCCGGCTCACCGGCGGCCAGTACTTGTCACGGCGCACGCCCGGGACCGGGTAGGCCCCGACGTCCCGCGGGTAGGCACGCTCCCACCTCGGCGCCAGCAGATCCTCCGCGACGTGGGGCGCGTTGACCAGCGGGTTGTCGTCACGCGGCCAGGTCCCGTCGGCGATCAGCTCGATCTCCTCGGCGATGGCCAGCATCGCGTCGGCGAACCGGTCGAGCTCCGCGCGGGACTCCGACTCGGTCGGCTCGATCATCAGCGTGCCGGCCACCGGCCAGGACATCGTGGGCGCGTGGAACCCGTGGTCGATCAGCCGCTTGGCGACGTCCTCGTTGGTGACACCCGTCCGACTGTGGGCGCCGCGCACGTCGATGATGGCCTCGTGGGCGACCAGGCCCTGCTCGCCGGTGTAGAGCACCGGGAACCCCTCAGCCAGCCGCGCGGCGAGGTAGTTGGCGTTGAGGATCGCTGTGACCGTGGCCGCCGTGAGCCCGCTGCCGCCCATCAGACGCACGTAGGCCCAGCTGATCTGCAGGATCCCCGCCGAGCCGAGCGGTGCACCGCTGATCGGCCCCGTCCGTGACTCCGGGGCCAGCTCGACCGCCCCCGGGTGCCACGTGGTCGGATCCATCGGGTGGGACGGCAGGAAGGGGGCGAGGTGCTCGCGGCAGGCCACCGGTCCCACCCCGGGCCCGCCGCCGCCGTGGGGGATGCAGAAGGTCTTGTGGAGGTTGAGGTGGCTGACGTCCGCTCCGAAGCGTCCCGGCTTCGCGATCCCGACCAGGGCGTTGAGGTTCGCGCCGTCGAGGTAGACCTGCCCGCCGTGGTCGTGGACCAGCGCGCACAGGTCACCGATGGTGGTCTCGAACACCCCGTGGGTGGAGGGGTAGGTGACCATCAGCGCACCGAGGTGTTCGGCATGTTCGGTGACCAGCCGCTTGAGATCGTCGACATCGACGTTGCCCTGATCGTCGCACTCGACCACCACCACCCGCATCCCGGCCATCACCGCCGAGGCCGCGTTGGTCCCATGGGCCGAGGAGGGGATCAGGCACACGTCGCGGTGGCCCTCCCCCCGGGCGCGGTGGTAACCGCGGATAGCGTTCAGCCCGGCGAGCTCACCCTGCGCCCCGGAGTTCGGCTGCAGGCTGACGGCGTCGTAACCGGTGATCTCGGCCAACCAGCGCTCCAGATCGGCGACGATCCGGCGGGTACCCGCCTGCCGTTCGGCCGGTGAGAAGGGGTGCACCTCGGCGAAGGCCGGCCACGTCACCGCCTCCATCTCCACCGCGGCGTTGAGCTTCATGGTGCAGGACCCGAGGGGGATCATCGACCGGTCGAGGGCGATGTCCTTGGACTTGAGCTCCCTGAGCCAGCGGACCAGGGCGGTCTCCGAGCGGTAGCGGTGGAACCGCGGGTCGCTCAGGAACGCCGAGGTGCGGGTCAGCCGGGCCGGGACACCGTCGGTGGCTTCGCCCCGGGGACCGACGGCGGCGGCGATGCGCTCGGTGATCCGCTCCGCTGCCACCTCGGTGCCCGTGACGGCGGACAGCACGGCGGCGACGTCGTCGACCGTGGTGGTCTCGTCGAGGGCGATCCGGACGTGGTCCGGGTCACCGGGGTCCAGGGTTGCGTCGGGTCCGGGACGACGGCCCAGGTCGTAGCCGGCCGCGGCGGCGGCAGCGACCAGCGCGTGGGCGCGCCCCGGCGCGCGCACGGTGATGGTGTCGAACCAGGCGTCGCCGAGCACCTCGAACCCGCGGTCCACCAGCTCACCGCGCAGGGCGCTGGCCAGACCGTGGGTGCGGCGCGCGATGCGGGTCAGGCCCTCGGGCCCGTGGTGGACGGCGTACATCGCGGCCACCACGGCCAGCAGGACCTGGGCGGTACAGATGTTGGAGGTGGCCTTCTCCCGGCGGATGTGCTGCTCGCGGGTCTGCAGGGTGAGCCGGTAGGCCTCGCGGCCCTGCGTGTCCCGGCTGACCCCGACCAGGCGGCCGGGCAGCTGGCGGGCATGGCGCTGGTGGGTGGCCAGGAAGGCGGCGTGGGGTCCGCCGGCCAGCAGCGGTACCCCGAAGCGCTGTGAGGAGCCGACCACGGCGTCGGCACCCTGCTCCCCCGGCGGCACCACCAGGGTGCAGGCCAGCAGGTCGGTGGCCACGGTGACCAGGACGTCGTGGTCGTGGAGGTGGCCGATCAGTTCTGCGTCGTCGTGGAGCACCCCGTCGGTGTCGGGTGACTGCAGCAGTGCGACGGTGACCGCGGCCAGCGGGATGCGACGCCGATCGTCCGCGTCGAGGTGGTCCGCACCGACGTCGAGGTGGTCCGCGCCGTCGGCCAGCGCAGCCCGCAGATCGGCGACCACGACCTCGGCGCCGAGCGGGGCCGCCCGCGAGGCGACCACCGCCAGGGTCTGGGGGTGGCAGCGGTGGTCGACGAGCACCACCTCGGTGCGGTCACCGCTGTCCCGGTCGCCGTCTTGGTCGCTGTCGGGGTCGGTGTCGGGGTCGCCGCCCCCATCTCCAGGCCAGTGCGGCTGCTTGCGGGTGACCCGGCGCAGCAACTGCACCGCCTCCGCGGCCGCCGTCGCCTCGTCCAACAGCGAGGCGCCCGCCAGCTCCAGTCCGGTGAGGTCCGAGACCATGGTCTGGAACACCAGCAACGCTTCGAGTCGGCCCTGGCTGATCTCCGGCTGGTAGGGCGTGTAGGCCGTGTACCAACCGGGGTCCTCCAGGATGGTGCGCCGCAGCACCGCCGGGGTGATCGTCGCGTGGTAGCCGAGCCCGATCAGCGGTGTGCGGTGGTCGTTCTCCGCCGCGATGGCCCGCAGCTCGGCCAGCACCTCCTGCTCCGGTGTGGCTTCCGGGAGCGCCAGGGGCTCCCGGTCTCGGATGCTGGCCGGCACCGCGGTGTCCAACAGTTCCGCGATGTGGCGGAACCCGAGCCGTTCCAGCATCGCGGCGCGGTCGGCGCCGTCGACACCGAGGTGGCGTCGATGGAAGGCGGCGCGGTCCTCGAGCACGGACACGACGGCGGTGGACGGCTTGGACACGGTGGCACCTCCCTGCTCGGTGCGAGGGAAGCAGGCGGGGTGCTCTCGGGCGAGCAGGCGCGACCGGGTGGCAGCGAGGTGGACGGCCCCCGCACAGCGGGTTGCGGTTCGTGCCGGACGGGTCGGTCGGCCGCCGTACGGGTGGCCGCCGCGAGCGTCTGCAGCCATCCGACCGCTCGACGGTCACCTCGCTGCACAACCCGCCCCCGCGCCCCGACCCGCCGCCCCGGTGGTGCGCGCGGGACGGAGGGGACCGCAGCGCCGAGTAGCCTCCGCCCGGCCGGCGTCCCCGTCCGGCCGGGGTTCCCGGCCAGCGACCCCGAGACCCGGGGACCCGGGGCTCAGGAGGAGGCTGCTGTGCTACTCGGCGCCCATGTGCCCACCGCCGACCCGCTCGACGGCGCACGCGAGCGCGACGCCGAGGTGGTCCAGATCTTCCTCTCCTCGCCGCGACGCTGGGCTGGCCCGAGCGGTCCCCGCACCGACGCATCCGCGTTGCTGGCCAGCGACCTGCCCATCTACGTCCACAGCCCGTACCTGATCAACGTCGCCTCCGCCGACCCGACGGTGCGCGAGCGCTCACAGCAACTGCTGGCCAGCACCTGCGCTGCCGCGGAGGCGATCGCGGCCCGCGGCGTGGTGGTCCACGGCGGCCAGCTCGGCAAGGGTGAGGATGCGGCGCTCGGACCGCAGCGGTGGCGGGAGGCCCTGACCGGCCTGGAGACCAGCGTGCCCGTGCTGATCGAGGACACCGCCGGTGGCCCGCACGCCGTGGCCAGCAGCCTGGAGCACATCGACCGACTGTGGACGGCCTTGCACACCGGCGTCGGGGTGGGCACCCGGATCGGCTTCTGCCTCGACACCTGCCACCTGTACGCCGCCGGCGAGGACCTCGTGGCGGGCACCACCCGGCTGGTGGAGCTCCTCGGCGGCATCGACCTCGTGCACGTCAACGACTCGAAGGACCCGCACGGCTCCGGTCGGGACCGCCACGAGAACCTGGGTGCGGGCACGATGGACCCCGACGCGCTGGTCGCCGCGGTCCGCGTGGCGGGTGCGCCGGTGGTCGTCGAGACACCGGGCGGAGCGAGTCAGCAGGGGTCGGACATCACCTGGCTGCGCTCGCGCCTGTCCGCGCCGGACCGCAGGCCCGACGCTCAGCCGGAAACGGCCGGGTCCGCCGCGTCGACCACCGTCACAGGGCCGTCGTCGGTCTCCGGCTCGGCAGCGGCGACCCGCTCGGTGGGGAAGGCGGTCACCTCGCCCTTGAGCTCCTCCACCACCGGGTCGATCGCGAGCGCGAACACGCCCTGACCCTTGCGCAGCAGATCGAGCAGCTGCGCGTCGTCGTCCAGGGCGTAGACGCTGGTGCCGTCGGAGATCAGGGTGGACTCCGCTAGGGACCCACCGGTCCGGCGCAGTTCATCCACGGCGAGCCGCACCTTCTGGAGCGACACGCCCGTGTCGAGCAGGCGCTTGACGACCTTGATGCGCACCACGTCATCGAAGGAGTACAGGCGCTGGGTCCCTGAACCCTCCGCCCGCCGGAAGGAGGGCTCGACCAGGCCGGTGCGCGCCCAGTAGTCGAGCTGTCGGTAGGAGATCCCCACGATCTTGCACACCGTCGGACCGCGGAACCCCTCGGCCTCATCGCCGACGTCGAGCCGGAGCTGCCCTACATCCTGGTGCGCCATCGTGTCCGCTCCTGCGTCGCTGCGTTACCGACCCGTCGCGGTGGAGCAGGGAAGTGTGCTGCCCTCCACCGCCATCGGCCCGCCCTCCGGGTGGAGCGCGCCGACGTGGATCGCTCCACCCTGCTGTCTCGAGGAAGCACATCGGTGGAACTCCCTCCGTGACCGTACGCCTGGCGGGGAAGGACCGTCAACGCGCGATCGAGGTGACACGTAGCTCAACCTCCACTTGACCCTCAGCTTTCGTCAAGAGGCACGGGTGGGGCGCCGCCGCAGAAGCATCCGAGATGTCATGTTATGCATCCTCAGCAAGCACTCCAGCCACGCTGCGTGACAGGCGACGCCGTCGCCGTTCGGTGGAGCGAACGCGCGTGCCACGCACATTCACGACGCCGGAGCGCGCCGAACGGGCATGCCCGTCCGGTGTCCCGAACGGTGCACGCACGATGACGTGGCCGCCGGGCTGAAGGCCAGACGGGCTGAAGGCCAGACGGACAGCCGGACCGGCGGGCAGCCGGCCGAGGAGCTACTGCTCCTTGAAGTCCTCGGGCGTGACCTCGTCGAGGAAGGCCCGGAACTGGCGGACCTCCTCCTCGTCGTCACCACCGCTGGAGGAGCCACCCTCGTCGTCGTCCTCGATCTCCAGGCCAGCTTCGTCGAGGACCGCCTCCGCGGAGAGGATCGGGACCTCGCCGACCCGGGACGCCAGGGCGATGGCGTCGGACGGACGCGCCGAGACCGTGTGGGGTTCCCCGTCACGCAGGAGCTTCAGCTCCGCGTAGAAGGTCCCGTCCCTGAGCGCGGTGACGTGGACCGCGACCAGCTCCACCGACAGCTCCCCCAGCACGTCGACGAACAGATCGTGGGTCAGGGGCCGGGGTGTCTCCACCCCCTGCAGGGCGAAGGCGATGGCCGTCGCCTCGACCGCACCGATCCAGATGGGCAGGTAGCGCGTGCCCTCGCGCTCCTTGAGCAGCACGATCGGTTGGTTGGCCGGCAGCTCGACACGCACGCCGACCAGCTCCATCTCGATCACGGCGGGCTCCTCGGTCGGGGTCGTGCCGTCGGTGCCAGGACGGGCGGCCCGGCTGCGGGCCGCCAGGGTGCCATCCAGCCACCTCGGCGTTGCACCACGAGGCGATGGACGGACGAGGGACGAGGCTAGCTAGCCGAGCTCCTCGCTCGCAGCACGCGCGCGCAGGACCGCGTAGACCCCATCCACGGCGGCGCGTCCCAGCTGGGCCGCCGTGTCGTCGGTGGGCTCCGGGGCGCGTGTGCGATCCAACACCGCCGGGAGCCACCCCACCTCCACGCCGTCGGAGACCACGGGCACCCGCGCGTCGCCCTCGGGAGGCCGCGCGGCGATCGGCAGCTCGAGCACGGCCTCGTCGGCGGCCGGCAGGACCAGCTCGGTCTCCTCGACATCGAGGTGGAGCTCACCCCCCGCCACGCGGAAGCCGAGGGACGCCGACAGGGTGCGCAGGCTGTACGCGTCGAAGCCGAGGTCGAGGAGCCGTCGGGCGGCGTCGAAGCGGGCGGGGTCGTCGCCCGCGTCCAGGATGACCGTGACGAGCTCGCGGTCTCCGCGGGCCGCGCTACCGATCAGGGAGTTCCCGGCCGCCGAGGTGAACCCGGTCTTCACACCGGTGGCATCGGGGTAGCTGCCGAGCAGGAGGTTGCGGCTCTGGACGGTCCCCTCACCGGGCAGGGTGACCTCACGGCGGCCCAGCACGGGGCCGAGCTGCGGGTGGGCGAGGGCCGCCTGGGACAGCAGGGCGAGATCCATGGCGGAGAGCCGGTTGTCGTCATCAAGTCCCGACACGCTGACCAGCTCCAGGCCACGCACCCCGACCGCTGCCGCGTCCGCCTGCATCAGCTGCAGGAACGCCTCCCGGGAACCGGCGACGTGGACGGCCAGCGCCTCCGCGGCCTCGTTGCCGGAGCGGACGATGATCCCCTCGACCAACTGTTCCACGGTCCAGGTGTCGCCCGGCTCCAGGCCCACACCCGACCCGGGGACATCCGCGACCTCGTCGCCGACGGTCACCTCCTCGTCGAGGTCGACGCGCTCCAGCGCGGTGAGTGCCGTCAGGACCTTCACCGTGGAGGCGACCGGCCGGCGCTCGTCTGCGTTGCGGGAGGCCAGCACCTGCCCGGAGCTGGTGTCGAGGAGCACGTAGGCCGCGGCCTCCATCCCGATCGGCCGCGGCCAGGTCGGCAGCGGCTCCTCGATGAGGGGGGTTGGGCCGGGCTCCAGCGCCTGGGCCGCCGGCCCCACCGGCAGCGCGCCGCCGGCCACGGCCAGCAGTGCCAGCCAGACCAGCAGCGCCGAACGGCGGAGCACACCGTGGTGTCGGGTCGCCGTCGGGTTCGGTGTCACGGACGCAGCAGGGTCCGCAGTCGCTGGACCAGCAGGGCACGGTGCAGCGACGCACCGGCGGTGACCAGCAGGTCCGCCTGATCGCCGGCGGCCTGGCGGCTGTCCGGGTTGCGCTGGCGCAGCAGGGGCGTGACGAGCTGTTCAGCCAGGGCGAGTTCACGTTCGGCGAACTGGCGGTACATCCGTAGATGACGCGCCTCCAGGCCACCACCCAGCAGCTGCCCCGCCAACCGCGCGATGTCCACCGCCTCGGCGTCGTAGGGCGGGGCGGGCAGCAGGCCGTGCTCGACGAGGCCGGCCACGTCGGCCACCTCGACGCCCGCGGCGGCGGCCAGCTGCTCGGTGTCGAGGACCGGACCGTCCGGCACCGGCTGCGACGGCAGGGGCTGCACGGGCTCCTCCGCCGCCCCCGCGGTGGCGGCCCCTGGTGCGGCCGCCTGCTGTGGGTCACCGACGAGCGGGGCTGCGGCCCCCTCCTGGCCGGCCGGCACCGAGGCTTGCGGGCCCGCCGCGGCGCCCGGCTGGCCCTGGAGCGGCGCTGCGCCGCCGCGGTCGCGCTGCTCGAGCTCCTCGCGGATCACCTTGAGCGGCAGGTACCGGTCACGCTGGGCCCGGAGCACGTAACGCAGCCGCTCCACGTCGGCGGGGGTGAACTTGCGGTACCCCGACTCGGTGCGGTCGGGGCTGATCAACCCCTCGGACTCCAGGAAGCGGATCTTGGAGATGGTGATGTCGTCGAACTCCTCGCGGAGCTGGTTCAGGACCTCGCCGATGGTGTGGGTCGTCACGACAGCTCCCCGAGCGTGGGTCCGGGGTCACCGACGTAGAGCACCTTGAACCGGCCGATCTGGAGCTCGTCACCGGTGGCGAGCCCCCGCTGATCGACGCGGTCACCGTTGACGTAGGTGCCGTTGAGGCTGCCGTTGTCCTCCACCTGCATCCCGTCCGGGCCGCGGCTGACGATCGCGTGTCGACGCGAGACGGTGACGTCGTCGAGGAAGATGTCGGAGTCGGGGTGACGTCCGATGCTGGTCCGCTCCCGATCGAGGAGGAAGCGCGACCCGGCGTTGGGACCCCGCACCACCACGAGCATGCCCGTCCCCGGCTCCAGCTGCGGCAGGTCGGAGACCTCGTGCTGCGGGTCGAGGGCACCCACCTCCAGCGAGGAGGTGGTGTCGTCGGTGCCGCTTTCCGGTGCGGCGGGGACGGCCACGGGTGCGCCACAGGCCGGACAGAAGTTGGCCTGATCGGGGACCTGCTGGCCACACTGGCTACAGAACATCCCGTCTCCTCACCTGCGTGCGTGCCGTGGGAACCTGATCGGTGGTGGGCAGTGACCGCCACGTGGTTCCGGTCCTGCCCCGCTCGCATCGAGGTGACCCGGTCCATCGCGCCGCGCGTGCACCACCATCTCGATGTTGACCGGAGGTGGAGGTCGGCGCAACAGGATCGTGGCGCTGACGTGGTCAGCGTAGACGACGCGGTCCGCGTGACGTGCGGTGGATCGATGTCCCTCGGTCGGGGGCTACTCCCCCAGGTGTGCGGCGTAACCCTCAGCGTCGAGCAGACCTTGGAGGTCGGCGCGGTCGCGGGGACGCAGGGTGATCAGCCAACCCGCGCCGTAGGGGTCCTCGGAGACCAGCTCGGGGCGATCGTCGAGGTCCTCGTTGCGGGACTCGATGGTGCCGGCGATGGGGGCGTAGAGGTCGGAGACCGACTTGGTGGACTCGACCTCCCCGAAGGCCTGGCCCTGTTCCACCTCGGCGCCCGGGCCGGGGAGGTCCACGTAGACGACGTCACCGAGCTGGTCCTGGGCGTAGGCGGTGATGCCGATGGTGCACACCTCCCCCTCGTCCCGGATCCACTCATGCTGCTCGCTGTAGCGCAGTTCGCTCGGGATGTCCTGGGACACGACCGCATCTCCTCGCTGTCTCACTGGTGTGGCGGTGCCGGTGTGGTGTGCTCGCACCCGCGCCGGCGGTTGGCGGCCCACCGGACGGCGTCCCGTCCGCGGCCTCCCGACCTTAGCGGCGCAGGACCTCTACGGCGTACTGCACCGCAGAGGCGTAGTACAGCACGATACTGACGGCGTAGAGCAGCCACCCGAGGATCTGCAGGACCGTCTGCGGGTCGCCGGCACCCGCACCCACCGCGGCCGCCAGCAACCAGGTCGGGAACGCCAACATCAGGCCGAAGGTGGCCGCCTTCCCGGTCCGCGTGACCGCGGGTGGTCGGGACCCCTTGGCGAGCAGCACCCCGCCGACCGCGAGCACCGCGACATCGCGCACCACCACGGCCAGCAGCGCCCACAGGGGCAGCAACTCAGCCAGCACGAAGCCGAAGCCGACCACCAGGAACAGCGCCCGGTCGGAGATCGGGTCGAGCAGGGTTCCGAAACGGGTGATCTGGTCCAGGCGTCGCGCGAGGTAGCCGTCGAGCCAGTCCGTCGCCGCGAAGATCACCAGCAGCACGAAGGCCCGGACGAACCGGCCGTCCACGAGATCGAGGTAGATGAACGGTAGGACCAGCAGGCGTGCCAGCGACAAGGCGTTGGGGACGGTGAGGATGCGGTCGGTGGCCTCCTGGGGCGTGTCCTTGGCACCGATATCGAAGACCCGCATCCGTCATCCTGGTCGCGGTTGGCCGGGCGTGCGGCGTGCACCGTAGCGAGCCGGTCGATGTCCGTACATGACGACGCCCCGGGTGTCGCCACCCGGAGCGTCCGTGGTCGGGCTGGCCGGACTTGAACCGGCGACCCCTCGCCCCCCAGACGAGTGCGCTACCTGACTGCGCCACAGCCCGTGGCCTCGAGTCGTCCCGGCACAGGGGCCGGACCGCTCGTGCAGAGGCGCACGCTACCGGCTGAGGGCGCAGGCAGCCAACCGCCGGGGCAGCTGGCCCGCGGCCGTGGCGTCCCTGGTCGATCCGCCGGCCTCACGGGCCGCGCGCAGCCGAACGACCACCCCACGGTCACCTCGCTGCACACCCCGCGGCCGGACCGCCGGCTTCACGGGCCGCGCGCAGCCGAACGACCACCCTACGGTCACATCGCTGCACACCCCGAAGCCCTCGCGGTGCGAGGGGGCAGGATGATGGACGCCGGGCAGGGCTGGAACACGGGGCAGCCCGACGACCGCCGGTGTCAGCCGCGCCCGCGCCCGGCCCGGCCGCCCGGGCGGCCACGGCGACGACGATGGGCCGGGGTCGGCGGGCGGTCATCGAGGTGCAGGGGCACACCGGTGAAGTCGTAGCGCTCACGCAGGTTGCGCTCCAGGTACCTGCGGTAGCCGTCGGGCAGCCGGCCGTTGGTGAACAGCACGATGCGCGGCGGCGCGGTCTCCGCCTGCGTGGCGTAACGCAGCTTGAGCTGCTTGTTCCCCCGCCGAGGTGGCGGGTGGTGCGCCACCGCGTCGGCGAGGATCGCGTTCAGCTCCCGGGTGGAGACCCGGCGGCGGTAGTTGTCCCACACCGTCTGGAGCTGGGGCAGGAGGCGGCGCACACCGCGGCCGGACACGGCGGACACGTTGACGCGTGGCGCCCACGCCGCGAAGGACAGCAGCCGGTCGAGCTCGCGCTCGAGGTCACCCCGGCGCTCCTCGTCGACCAGGTCCCACTTGTTGCAGACCAGCACCACACCCCGACCGGCGTCCCGCAGCAGGGCGGCGAGCCGCTGGTCCTGCTCCCCGAGCGGCTCCGAGGCGTCGATCACGAACAGGACCAGATCGGCACCCTCGACCGCCTGGCGGGTGCGGTCAACGGAGTACAGCTCCGTGTCCTCACCGCGGCGGTAGTGGCGGCGCATCCCGGCGGTGTCCACGAACACCCACGGCGCCCCGTCCAGCTCCACCATCGTGTCCACGGCATCCCGCGTGGTGTGCGGTACGGCGTCCACGATCGAGCGCTCCTCGCCGAGCACCCGGTTGAACAGCGATGACTTGCCCACGTTCGGCTTGCCCACGATCGCGACCCGTGGGACCGTGGACTCGTCGGGCACGGTCACGGGCCGGTCCGGAAGCTCGGCGACCAGGCCGTCGAGCAGGTCACCGACCCCACGACCGTGTCGGGCCGACACCGCCAGCGGCTCCCCCAGCCCGAGCCCGTACAGCTCGTGGATCAGCGGCTCCTGCTTCTCCCCGTCGATCTTGTTGGCCACCAGCAGGGTCGGCAGACCGCTGCGCCGCAGCAGCTTGGCGTAGCGCTCGTCGTCCTCCAGCGCGCCAACGGTGCCGTCGACCACGAACAGCACCAGGTCGGCGGCGGCCACCGCTGCCTCAGCCTGCGCGACGATGCGGGCGGCCATGCCCTCGGCGCGGTGTTCCCAGCCGCCCGTATCGACGACCACGAAGGGGTGACCGGTCCACTCGGCGAGGTGCTCGGTGCGGTCCCGGGTCACCCCGGGGCGCTCCTCCACGATGGCGACCCTCCCACCGATGATGCGGTTGACCAGGGTGGACTTGCCGACGTTGGGTCGACCGACGACCGCCACCCGCGGGAGGCGCTGCCGGGCCTCCAGGGGGTCGTGGGGCACCGTCGGGTCGTCGTGATCGACCCCGGCCAGCACCTCGTGGATTCGCGCGATGACCGTGGCCACCACGTCGTCCAACTCGGCCCCGGTGGTGTCGAGGATCCAGGCGTCCTCAGCGGCCTGCATCGGCGCGACCGCCCGCGAACCGTCGCGGGCGTCGCGTTCCGCGATCTGCGCCGCCAGCACGTCGACGTCCTCCCGGCCGAGCTGCCCCGCCCGGCGTCGGGCCCGTTCCTCAACGCTCGCCGTGAGGTAGACCTTCAGGTCCGCGTCCGGGGCGACGACGGTGCCGATGTCACGACCCTCCATCACCCCGCCCGCCGCCAGCTGCTCGCGTTGCGCGACCAGCAGCTGCGCTCGCACCTCGGGGTGGGCCGACACCGAGGAGACCGCGGCGGTCACCGCATCCCCCCGGATCTCCTCCTCCACATCGACATCGTCGAGGTAGGTGCGATCGCCGCGACGCTCGATGCGGGCCGCTTCCACCGCCGCTGCGCACCCCGGGCCGTCGTCCAGCGGCAACTGCGCGCGTAGGCACGCCAGCGCCGCAGCCCGGTAGATGGCACCGGTGTCGACGTGGCGCAGCCCCATCCGCTGCGACACCAGACGCGCGACCGAGGACTTCCCCGAGCCGGCTGGCCCGTCGATCGCCACCACCAACCCGTCGTAGGCGTCGCCCTCGTCCCACAGCTGCCCGGGGTCGTGGTCAGCCTCGGGGTCCGTGACGTCCGTGCCGTCCACGACCTCCCCGGTGTCCCTGGGACCGTCCGAGGAGCTCGCTTCGGATCCGCCCTGGAGCCGCTCCGCGACGGGCGCACCAGCCGCGCCTTCGACCGTCCCTCCGACGGCGGCGTCGGTGGGCTCGTCTCCTCGGTTGCGTCGTTCGGGCACGGGCGCTCCAGGTGTCCAGGCCCGGTCGCGGCGGCAAGGCGGTCCGCTGCACGCGCACGGCCGACCGGGTGTCGTGAGCCTACCGAGGGGCCCCCGGACGCCGGCGACCCACCGGCCGGACCGCGGACCCGAGCCGTGGGCGACCCGCCGGCCGACCGCGGACCGCTAGGGCGCGGCGCCCGCCGCAGCTCACCCCCGCAGCCGGTCCAGCACCTCGAAGTAGGTGGGGAAGGTCTTGGCCACGCATCCCGGGTCGGCGATCGTGATGCCGGGCGCGCACAGACCGAGCAGTGCGAAGCTCATCGCCATGCGGTGGTCGTCGTAGGTGGCGACGGTGCCCGGTCGCGGGGTCCCGGGGTGGATCAGCAGCCCGTCGGCCTCCTCCCGGGCGTCGATGCCGAGGCGCTGGAGTTCCGTCGCCACCGCGGCGATGCGGTCGGTCTCCTTGGCACGGATGAACCCGATCCCGGTGATGCGGGTGGGGCGATCGGCGAACACCGCCACGGCCGCCAGGGTCTGGGCGGTGTCCGACATCGGGCCCAGATCCACCTCGATGCCGCGGAGCACCCCGGTGCCGCGGACCTCGGTGCCGTGGTCGTCCACCACCACCTCGGCGCCCATGCGGGCCAGCACCGCAGCGAAGCCGGCGTCACCCTGGACGCTGCCGCGACCGAGACCCGCGACGCGCACCCTTCCGCCGGTGATCGCCGCGGCCGCCAGCAGGTAGGACGCTGCCGAGGCGTCGGGTTCCACCGCGAACGCACCACCGCGGTAGCCGCTGCCGGCGACCACGAAGGTCCGTGGATCCGGACGCTCGAGGACGGCCCCGAACCGGGCGAGCACGTGGGCGGTCATGTCGACGTAGGGCTCGGAGACCAGCGCGGTGGTCAGGTGGATCGTGAGGCCGTCGGGGAACGCCGGGGCGGCCAGCAGCAACCCGGAGAGGAACTGGCTGCTGACCTCGCCGGCGACCTCCACCGTCGCCCCGTCGACGGGCCCGCCCGCGACCCGGATCGGCAGGTGTCCCGCCACGCCCTGCTCCTCGACGGTGCAGCCGAGCGCCCGCAGCGCCGTGATGGCGGGGCCCATCGGGCGACGCCGGAAGGGTGCAGCGGCGTCGAGTACCGCGGGGCCCGCCAGTCGGGCCAGCACGGGAGCCAGGAACCGCGCGGTGGTCCCCGACAGGCGGACGTCGAGGTGGGGGGCGGCCACGGGGGGCGTGCCGTCGACGCCGGCGACCGTCAGCGTGGTGGCGTCCTGCCAGGTGACAACCACCCCGAGGGCACGCAGCGCGTCGACCATGGCGCGGGTGTCATCGGCATCGAGCACCCCCGACAGCGTCGAGGTGCCCCGGGCGAGCCCTGCAGCGAGCAGGGCGCGGTTGGTCAGGCTCTTGGAGCCCGGGACCTCGAGCGTCACCTCGGGTGGCCGGCGTAACGGCTCGATCCGCCGGACGGACGAGGCACCGGAGCCGGTCACGGTGCGTCCTGCCTGGGCGCGTCGGCCGCCGACGCCGGGGCCTGCGACGGATCGGCCGACGCGTGGGCCTGCGACGGATCGGCCGACGCGTGGGCCTGCGACGGATCGGCCACCGCCGGCTCGTCCGACTCCACGTGGACGCCGAGGCCGGCCGCGCGCAGCACGGTGGTCGCGGCCGCGAGGTCGTCCTCCGCCACGCGGAGCAGCAGCGCACCACGTCCACCGGTGGGCGCGTGGCGCATCGTGAGGTCCTCCACGTTGATCCCGGCCGCCCCCAGCGCCGTGGTCGCGGTCGCCAGCTGGCCCGGCCGGTCGTCCATCGCCACCACCAGATCGGCGACCGCGGTCGGCACGGACTTCGGCACCAGGCGCTGGCGCGCGACGCTGGCGCGGCCGAGCAGGGCGTGCACCTCCTCCCACCGCTGCCCGGCGAGCGCGTCCCGCACCCGCCCGAGCGCCGCGCCGTAGGCGTCCAGCGCCTCGAGCACCGCCGCCCGGTTCCCCCGGAGGATGGGCACCCACAACCCGGGGTCGCTGGCCGCGATGCGGGTGGTGTCGCGGAACCCTCCCCCGGCCACCGACAGCACCGCATCACCAGCGCTGTCCACGGCGTCCGCCGCCACGGCGGCGAGGCTGGAGGCGACCACCTGGGGCAGGTGGCTGACGATCGCCACCAGCTCATCGTGGCGCTGCGGGGGCAGGGCCACCACCCGGGCCCCGAGGCGGCGGAGCAGGGCGGACAGTTGCGTCAGGCTGTCGTCCGCCGTGGCCTCCGTCGGCGTCAAGACCCAGCTTGCTCCCTGGAACAGCTGCGGATCCGCCGCGTCCGGCCCGCTGCGCTCGCTGCCCGCCATGGGATGGCCGCCGACGAACCGCTCCGGGCCGAGATCCGCATCCCTCAACCTCGACGTCACATCAAGGGTTAGGTCCAGCTTGAGGCTCGCTGCGTCGGTGAGGAGCGCCGTGCGTGGGGCCGCCTGGGCGACCTCGAGCAACACCTGTGGCACCACGCCGGCCGGCACCGCCGCGATCACCACCGTCGCCGAGCGCACCGCCGCAGCGAGGTCGTCGGTGACCTCCTCGGCGAGCTCCAGTTGTCGAGCGCGGGCAGCGACCCGCGCGTCGGCCTCGACCAGCCGCACCCCACTGAGGCCGGCGGCCCGGGCGGCCAGGGCGATCGAACCGCCCACGAGGCCGGCCCCGACAACGACCACCCGCTCGTCCACTTCGGCCATCAGCGTGGGTCCTCCTCCACCTCGGTGCGCACGCCGCGCGATCCCGGCCTCATTCGGGGAGGTCGGTCCGCAGTTGACGGGCGGCGTGGAGGTAGACGTGGCGGAGCTGGCGGGCACCGCGGCGTGTGTAGGCGTGGATCAGGACCCGGATGCACCGCTCGATCCCGCCCTCGATGTCGAGTTCGCGCGTGCACAGCAGCGGCACGTGGGTGATCCCGGCCTCCCGCGCCGCCTCGGCCGGGAAGGCGCTGTGCACGTCGTCGGTGGCGGTGAACACGATGGAGATCAGGTCGTCCTCGGACAGCTCGTTGCGTTCGAGCACGGCCGCGACGAGCTCCTGGGTGCGCGCGAACAGGTGCTCGCGCTCGTCGACGTCCAGGGTCGTTGCACCCCGCAACGCCCGGACCCGCTCCGGCGGCGGGGGCGCGGTTGCCGGTGGGGGCGGTGGCGGCTCCTGGGGCCGGTCCGGTCGCTGGTCGGTCACGATCGTCCTCCTCGCGGGGGGCGTGGCCGCGGTGTGCGACCGCCACCGACCGCGGCGTGTAGCTGTGCGATCTCCGGGTGACGCAGGAAGCGCCACTTGCCCTGTCGCAGGTCCCCGAGCTCCACGCCGCCGTACTCGACCCGGGCGAGGCGTTCCACGTGGAGCCCGAGGGCACCGAGCATGCGACGCACCTCCCGCTTGCGCCCCTCGGTCATCACCACCTCGAGCAGGGCCTTGCTGCGCTGGGTCTCGAGCACCCGGGCGCGTACGGGCCTGGCGAGCCCGTCATCGAGCTCCACCCCCTCACGCAGCTGACCGAGGGTGCGGCCGCGGACCGGTCCCGGGACCAGGGCGACGTAGGTGAGCTCGACCCCGTAGGAGGGGTGGGTCAGCGCGTTGGTCAGCAGCAGCAGACCCTCGGTGTCCTGGTCCAAGCGCCCCACGGGGAACAGCCGCTGCGGCA
>LFIK01001695.1_pt1 | contig 17627 bp, 18 predicted proteins | sample 643401 | NCBI WGS metagenome assembly LFIK01 (sample SAMN03777447, study PRJNA286221) | soda lake metagenome | biome: soda lake; feature: Kulunda steppe; material: water; isolation source: sample T5-Br brine of Lake Tanatar-5 | place: Russia: Kulunda steppe | collected 2010-07
CGTCGTCGTCCGGGAACCACGCATTGAGCTCGGCCCACCCTCTGGGGTAGTCCCGACCTGCCACCGGAGCTGTCTCGACCGCCACCACAACATGTTGGCACAGGAGGAGCTAATCGGATAGCCCGTTCTCACAATTAGCGCCCAGCGAACTCGGACGCGGAGCACGAAGCGACGAGGTGCGCGCGGTTGCTGCGAGGCCGAGGCGTGCCGGTGACTCTCGCCCTGCCCCCCGACATGCTGCGGATGTGTCCAGCGTTCCGGTCGGTGGAACATTTCCGCGCCTGACGGTCGGGGAGGAGCGGACCGTCACGATCGGCTATTATCAGATATCCGAAACGGCCGCTGGCGGTAGGAGGCGGTCCAGGAAGCCACAGGTGCGGTAGCGGGAGCGGCCCGGGACTGTGAGGCCGCAGGAGAGGTTGGTCGCTGATGAGCAGCACATCCGAGGACGAGCGGGCGATCGTTGAGGTCGTCCGGGGGTTCGTCGACAACGAGGTGCGACCGCAGGCACGAGCGCTCGAGCATGCGGAGGAGTACCCAGCCCGACTCATCGAACAGATGAAGGCCCTTGGGATCTTCGGGCTATCGGTGCCACCGCCCTACGGTGACAGCCACGTCTCCGTGCGGTGCTACGCCGAGGTCACCGAGGAGCTCGCGCGCGGATGGATGAGCCTGGCGGGTGCGATGGGTGGCCACTCCGTCGTGTCCAACCTGGTCGCCAGCTTCGGCACCGAGGAGCAGCGGCAGCACTACCTGCCCCGCTTCGCTACCGGTGAGCTGCGTGCGACCATGGCCCTCACTGAGCCGGGAGGGGGCTCCGATCTGCAGGCCATGACCACCGTTGCCCGCCCGACGGGCAACGGGTACGTGATCCAGGGGACCAAGACCTGGATCACCAACGCCCAGCGGTCGGACGTGATCTGCCTGATGTGCAAGACCGACCCGCAGGCGCAGCCCGCGTACCGCGGAATCAGCCTTCTGCTGGTCGAGAAGGTCGACGGGGTGACGGTGTCCCGCTCGCTACCGAAGCTCGGTTACCGCGGCGTCGAGTCGTGCGAGGTCGTTTTCGACGAGTGTGCCGTCCCCGCAGGGGCCCTGCTCGGTGAGGAGGAAGGCGCCGGGTTCGCGCAGATGATGAAGGGGCTGGAGCTCGGTCGGATCCAGGTCGCCGCTCGTGCCGTGGGGGTCGCGCAGGCAGCCTTCGACGACGCGATAGCCTACGCCCAGGAACGGGAGACCTTCGGTAGACCGATCTGGCAACATCAGTCGATCGGCAACTACCTCGCTGATGCCGCGACCAGCATCGCGGCCGCTCGGGGGCTGACCCAGGCTGCCGCCGATCGGTTCGACCTCGGCGTACGGTGCGATCTGGAAGCGGGGATGGCGAAGCTCTTCGCCTCGGAGATGGCGATGGAGGTCGCCTTGAAATCGATGCGCATCCACGGCTCCTACGGCTACTCGACGGAGTTCGACGTCGAGCGCTACTTCCGGGACGCGCCGCTGATGATCATCGGTGAGGGCACCAACGAGATCCAGCGAAACGTGATCGCTCGGGAACTGGTCCGCCGACAACGGATAGCCGGGTGACCCACGACCTCGGCGCTTCGTGGCTGTTCGTCCCCGGCAACCGACCGAAACGGTTCAGCAAGGCCGTCGCTTCCGGCGCCGATGAGGTCATCCTCGACCTCGAGGACGCGGTCGTGGCAGCGGACAAGGCAGCGGCCCGTGACCACGTCACCGCCTGGCTTGCCTCCGGCAATGAGGCGTGGGTGCGGATCAACGCGCCCGAGACGCGGTACCACGACGACGATCTTCGAGCCTTGGTCACGCAAGGGAAGCTGCGTGGCGTGGTCGTGCCCAAGGCAGCGTCGTCAGCCGCAATCGAGCGGGCGGCCGCGGCGGTGCCCGAAGGTGCCGGCATCCTGCCCCTGGTGGAGAGCGCCGCCGGTGTCGCAGCCGCGACGGCGCTCGCGTCGGGACCCCGCGTGCAAGGGTTGGCGTTCGGCTCGCTCGACTTCGCCCTCGACGTCGATGCCGACCACGGGCGGGCGTCGCTGGCCTTCGCCCGAGGTGCCCTGGTCGTCGCGGCCCGAGCCGCCGGACGACCGGGCCCTATCGATGGCGTGACCCTTGAGACGCACGACGAGAGCGTCGTCTCCAGCGATGCCGACCACGCTCGGAGGCTTGGCTTTTCGGGCAAGCTCTGCATTCATCCCGCGCAGGTGTCGACCGTCAACGCCGCGTTCTCGCCAACTGCCGAACAGGTCGCATCGGCGGAGAGGCTGCTCGCCCACGCACGCCGCGATGCCGGCGGCGCCACGACCGACGACGCCTTCACGCTCGACGGACGGATTGTCGACAAGCCACTACTCGATCGTGCGCGCCGGATCCTGGCGAGGGTCGAACGTGCCTGACAGGGGAGGTTGATGATGCAGCCACTGCATGGAGTGACCGTCGTCTCGCTGGAACACGCCGTAGCTGCTCCGTTCGCCACTCGCCATCTCGCCGACCTCGGTGCTCGCGTCATCAAGGTCGAACGACCGGGCATCGGTGACTTCGCGCGCGGCTACGACGAAAGCATCCACGGGAACTCGAGCTACTTCGTTTGGCTGAACCGAGGCAAGGAGAGCATCGAGCTGGACATCAAGGATCCCGCGAGCCGAGACCTGCTGGACCAGATGCTCGCCGCGGCGGACGTGTTCATCCACAACCTTGCACCTGGCTCCGTGGAACGTCTGCAGTTGGACGCGGGAACGCTTCGTCGCGAGCGGCCGAACCTCATCCACTGTTCGATCTCTGGGTATGGGCCGAGCGGCCCCTACCGGACGAAGAGGGCGTACGACCTGCTCGTCCAATGCGAGGCCGGTCTCGTCGATGTGACGGGAACACCCGACGAGCCGGCCAAGGTCGGCATCTCGATCGCGGACATCGCCACGGGCATGTACGCCTTCTCCGGGATTCTGACTGCGCTCTACGAGCGTGAGCGATCAGGTGCCGGGAGCACGTTGCACGTCTCTATGCTCGATGCGCTCGGCGAGTGGACGATGCAACCGGCCTACCTCTCGGCCTACGGGGGACATCAGAACCGCCGAACAGGTGCGCGTCACGCCTCGATCGCCCCATACGGACCGTATCGGGTCGGCGATCGGACGACCATCTTCCTCGGGATTCAGAACGATCGCGAGTGGGCTCGCCTCTGCCGCGACGTCATGGGGCGACCAGATCTCATCGACGACGAGCGTTTCGCCCACAACCCCGGACGCGTCGCCAATGACAACGAACTGACGCTCATCCTCGAGGAGGCCCTGTCTTCGCTGTCCGCCGACGAGAGCCTGTCGCTGCTTGATGATGCCGGTATCGCATGCGCCCGACTTCGCACGACCCTCGAGTTCATCGAGCACCCCCAGCTCGTGGCACGGAGCCGCTGGCAGGATGTCGTGGTACCCGGCGGAACTGCCCGCGCCCTGATCCCGCCGGTCGACGTCACCGGTCGCGAGGTGGTCATGGGTCCGGTCCCGCGACTCGGAGAGCACAACGAGGACGTCCGCGCGGAGTTCACCCCGGGCTCCGGCACGATGCCCACACACCTACGGCCCGAGGACGACCATTGAGCAGGCCGATCGAGCACACGGAGACGCTGCTACCGGGTCCTGCGCAGGCACTGGCCGGACTCCTCGACGTCCCCGTTCCCGACCTGGACGGCCGGGACGGGATTCCACTCGGGTGGCACTGGGTCTACCTCCTGGATCGTCCGACCCAGGCTGACCTCGGGGCCGACGGGCATCGGGCACGAGGGGCCCTCCCTACGCCTCCTAGCCAAGGAAGCCGCCGAATGTGGGCGGGCGGCCAGATTCGATGGCTCGCGCCGATGCGATGCGGGTATCCCGCGACACGCCGTACCAGACTCCTCGAGACCACGGTCAAGGAGGGGCGTAGCGGCTCCCTGACGTTCTGCTCCGTCGGCCACCAGATCGAACAGCGTGGTGTCGTGGCGGTCGAGGAACGTCAGGACATCGTCTACCGCGACGCCCTATCACGAGCCGTATCCCCATCAGCGGAGCCCAACCCTCCAGGACAGGTTTCAGCACTCGACTGGGTGGTCGACATCACCCCGACGCTGCTGTTCCGGTTCTCTGCACTCACCTACAACGCGCACCGAATCCACTACGACCGAGACTACGCCCGCGACGTTGAAGGATATCCGGGGCTCCTCGTCCACGGACCCTTGCAGGCTATCGTGATGGCGGAGTCCGCCCGTGCCCGTGGGCTCGGTGCCGAACCTGGCGTGACGTACAATTACAAGCTTGTCGCTCCCTTGTTCGATCACCAAGGGATGGTGAGCCGAGCCCGTGCTGACGGCAGCACGCTCAGGACGACCATCCGCGACCTTGCCGGTCGGGAGGCAGCTACAGGGACGTTCATCCCTCCCTGAGCCTGGATTCACCGAAGTGGTCGGTGGGGGTTGAGCTGAAAGTGCCTCCGTAGCAGCGCGACTGGTGGTTCCTACACCAAACCAGTTGCCGCAACGGAGGCACCTTCAGGATGCCAGCATCTTCGCATGTTCTCGACCCGATCCAGGTGACTTTCGACGACCAGCGTTCGGTCGCGGATGCGGGGCTGATGTTGACCGGGACGCTGATCGGCAGGCTCGGTCTGGAAGAAGCCATCGACGAGCGTGTCACGCGGGGCTACCGGCCCGGCCGCAAGTTCCTTACCGTGGTGTCGACGCTGCTGGCTGGTGGGGCCTGCATCGATGATGTGAACCTGCTGGCCGCTGGGTCGACCGCCAAGATCGTCGGGCACGGCACCGTCGTCGCGTCCACGGTCGGGACCTGGCTGCGGGAGCTGACGTTCGGGCACATCCGCCAGCTCGACGCGGTGACCGAGACGGCACTGGCCCGCGCCTGGCGAGCTGGGGCGGGTCCAGACCGTGCGCCGATGTTCATCGACATCGACTCGACGATCTGTGAGGTCCACGGGGAGCAAAAACAGGGTGCGGCCTACGGCTACACCCGCGCACTCGGCCTCGATCCGCTGCTGGCCACGAGGGCGGAGACCGGCGAGGTCCTCCACGCGCGGATGCGCAAAGGGTCGGCCGGATCGGGACGTGGCGCGCAACGCTTCGTGCGAGAGACCATCGGCCGGGTCCGCCGCGCGGGCGCGACCGGGCAGCTGATCTTCCGTGCCGATTCGGGGTTCTGGTCCCGCATAAGGCATGCCTCGCTCACAAGGCCGAGTTCTCGATCACCGTGACCCGCCAGCCGGTCATCACCGGCGCGATCGACACCATCGACGAGGATGCCTGGACCGACATCGCCTACACCGACGCCGGGACCGCCCAGGTCGCTGAAGCCACCTGGGACCGCTGGCGGTTGATCGTGCGCCGCACCCGCATCGATGATGACCCGAACCTGCCTGCCCTGTTCGCCGGCTGGCGCCATCACGCGTTCGTAACCAACCGGCCCGGCGACGCGGTCGACCTCGATCGCGACCACCGTGCCCACGCCGTCGTGGAACTCACGATCCGTGACCTCAAGCACGCCGCCGGGCTGAACCACTGCCCCTCGGGGAACTTCAACGCCAACGCGGCCTGGCTGCTGGCCACCACCCTCGCGCACAACCTGATCCGCTGGACCCAGCTGCTCGGCGCCCCCGACACGACCTGGCTCGCCAACGCCAAGACCTTACGGCGACGGCTACTCACGATCCCCGGCTGGCTCACCCGAACCGCACGGCGATGGACGCTGCACCTACCGGCCCGCTGGCCCTGGCGGCACGTGTTCGAAGACACCTTCGCGCGACTCCGCGCCCTGCCCACGCCCATGTGACCGACCCGGCACCGCCACCCGCACCCGGCGGGCGCGTTAGCCTGCCCCGACACCTCGATCCACCCCGTGATTCACCCAGAATTGCTGTCGGCAGCACTCGACGTCAACCGAGTGGGAATGTCAATCCCCGCGCTCAGGCGGCGGTTGCTACGAGCTCGCTGAACTTCTCTGATGGTGTCATCCAGCCGAGTGTTTCGCGAGGACGTTCGTTGAGTTCGGCGGCGATGGCGTCGAGCTGAGCGTCGGTGACGGTGCCGAAGTCGAGGCTGCGGGGCAGGTACTGGCGGAGCAGCCCGTTGGTGTTCTCGTTGGTGCCGCGCTGCCAGGGTGAGTGCGGGTCGCAGAAGTAGACCGCGACGTCGGTGGCCACCGAGAAGGACACGTGGGCGGCCATCTTCTTGCCCTGGTCCCAGGTCAGCGTGCGGCGCAGGTGGACGGGTAGCTCGACGATCTTGGTCGCGACCGCGTCGCGGACGGTGACGGCCTTGCGGTTCTCCGGCAGGCGTACGAGCAGCGTGAACCGGGTCGTACGCTCCACGATCGTGGCGATCTGGGACTTCCCGGCACGGCCCAGGATCAGGTCGCCCTACCAGTGCCCGGGCACCGCCCGGTCGGCGGCCTCAGCCGGCCGCTCCGAGATCAGCACGATGTCCTTGAGCTTGCCTCTGGCGCCCCTGCCGGGGTTGGGGCCCTTGCGTCGACGCCGGGCACGACCGGTGCGCAGCGCCTCGGTGAGCTCGGCTTTGAGCCCTGCACGGCCCTGGAGGTAGAGCGCCTGGTAGATCGTCTCGTGGGACACCCACCAGTGTGGCTCATCAGGATGCTCGAGGCGCAGACGGTTCGCGATCTGCTCCGGCGAGTGACGCTTCTTCAGCCGCTTCGCGACCTCGCGGGTGTCCGTCGAGTCGGGGGAGCCCCACACCCTGGGACGGCGGGCCTTGTCGTCGGCCCGGCGCTGCGCATTGCTCGCCCGGTAGCGGCCACGACCACCGTTGCGATCGACCTCCCGCGACACCGTCGAGGTCGGCCGCCCCAACTGGACAGCGATGTCCCCGAAACTGCGTCCTGTGGCCACACCGAGCGCGATCTCCTCACGCTCATCGACCGTCAACCGTGCTCCTGGCACCTTCCCCACCTCCGGCTCGAGAACGACACTCTGGTCGTTCAGCAAGCCGTGGCCTTGCAACCACTACCTGAGCGCGGGCTCTCCCTAGACGCCCTACACGCCGCTGAAGGTTGGAATCGCTAGATCGGCCAAAGCCACTCCGCGAAGTGCGGAACGCGAACCGAGGCCTGTCCGCGAACTGCGCGAAGCGAGATCCGAGTCGCGCAGCACCCAGGTTACGGCGAAGGGGTCACCTTGATCGGACCTCCGGCTGAGCGGGCAGACCGGCCGGTAGCTGATGCCAGTCCGAGGCTTCCTGCAGCCGAGCGGCAACCCGCAGGAGTAGGTCGTCCCGGCCGTGCGGCGCAACAAGCTGCACGCCCACCGGCAGCTGTGAGCGACCGCGCGGGCCGGGGATGGTGATCGCCGGCAGCCGCGCAAGAGCCCACCCGTAGCAGAGCGGCATCAACTGGGCGCTTACCGTGGTCAGGTCACCTCGACCGCGAACAGGGGCGACCTCAGGTGCGGTGGCGCACAAGAGGACGTCCGCGTCGCGCCATACACGGTCGAGTTGTCGACGCCAACGCTTCCCCCACGCTTGCGACTCCTGATATGAACGTGCCGAGACGCGCTCGCCCTGCCGCAACCGGGCCAGTACGGCGGGATCGAACGTCTCGGGTGACCGTTCGAGCCGCGTCGCGTGTTGCCGAGCAGCATCGGCGAACACCAGCCGCGTCAGGTGCTTCTGCGTCCACTCGACGCCGGGTAGGGATCCATGCCGGACCCGTGCCTTCAGACCCGCCAGCTTGGTCGCCGTCTGCTCGACCGCCTGCGCAACCTCCCCAGAGACAGCTTCGAAGTGAGGGCCGCCTAGCCGGATGACCCTGACACCAGCGATGCCATCGTCCAGACCATCCAGCACGCTTCGGGAGCCCGTCGCATGGTCCGAGATCGCCTCAAGCACCCTGGCCGCATCCTCTGCCGTCGACGCGATCGGACCGACCACGTCGAAGCTGGGGCTGACAGGCAACACGCCGGAGACGGGAACACGGCCGATCGATGGGCGCAGACCCGTGACGCCGCAGAGTGCCGCAGGCAACCGGATCGACCCGGCCGTGTCGGTCCCGAGGGCCGCGTCACACAGGCCAGCAGCAACGGCCGCCGCCGAGCCACTGCTGGAGCCGCCAGCGATGCGTTCGATGTCCCACGGGTTGCGGACGTCGCCGAAGTGGGCATTCTGGCCCGTTCCTCCGAAGCCGAACTCCGCGAGGTTCGTCTTCCCGATGACCCGTGCGCCCGCCTCGCGCACCCTTCGGACGACCGTCGCATCGGTGGACGCGTGTCGCCCCGCGAACGCCACCGACCCGTAGGTCGTAGGCAGCGCCGCCGTGTCGATGTTGTCCTTGATGCCGATGATCATGCCGTCGAGCAGTCCACCGGACGGCGGGTCCCATCCCGTCGACTCCGCGACGCTCAGGAACGCATGCAGCGTGGGGTTGGTCTCGGAGATCCGCTGTCTCCACTCGCGCTGCGTCATGGGCTGCACTCGGGTCCTGCGTGCGCCACGGCGCGCGACGTTCCAGACCGCAGTCGCAGACGAGGGGAAGCGGCGTCAACCAGGTTCACACGGCGCCCAACTCGAAGTGGTGGACACCGTCGCAAGCAACGGACATGAGGGTCCCGCGCTCGACCAGAAGGTCGAGGTGGTATCCGGACTCGAGGACCGCCAGGGTGCGGTTGAATCGGTCGAGTTCCTCGAACGTGCGTCGCCGGGTGGTCCAACGCAGAGCCTGCGCGACCTCTAGCCCTGTGCTTGCCCCCGCAGCGACCGCTCGACGGACAGCTCCCAGCCTCTCTGAGTGATGGTCGAGGAGGGAATCGATGCGCGTGTGCACGCTCTCGGTCACCTGGCCATGTGCTGGGAGTAGCCGCGTGTCGGGCAACGCTCGTACTCGACGCAACGAGCCCAGGAAGGCAGCCAAGGGGAGCGCCGCCGGCGCAGGCTCGAAGCCGATCGACGGGGTGATCGAGGGAAGGATGTGGTCGCCGGCGAAGAGCATCCGACGATGCGGGTCACGTAGAACCACGTGACCACGAGTATGCCCAGGGGTGTGCAGCGCAGTGAGCACCCCGCCTGGGACCGACAGTTGCTCGTCATCCACGATCCAGTGATCGGGCTCCGTTCCGAGGAAGGACAGGGTGTCGTCGTCGACCGGTGCGTCGGCTCGACGCCCGACCAGGTCAGCAGCGCCGAACCGGGCCAGTGCTTCGCTCGCGAATCCCCGAGCATCTGCTGGACCCCGCATCACCTCGAGTGACGCCGCCTCATGCTCTCCGAGACGGACCTTCATCCCGATGTCACGTCGAAGCAACGCGGCCTGGCCGTAGTGGTCGAAGTGAACATGGGTGACGAGAGCCTCGTCCACGTCGTCGAGACCCAGCCCGATCGCTGCCAGGCACGACCGGAGGGACTCCCGGCTGGTCGACAGGTGTGTACCCGGATCGATCAGCACCGCCGTGTCGGATCCGAGGAGCAGGTAGGTGTTCACCGCCCGCAGACCGTCACTCGGCATGGGCATCGGCATCCGGAACAGGCCCGCCGCGACCTGGAAGACACCTGGCTCATACCAAGGCCGGTCGGGATCGTTGTCGGTCACCTGGACGGGCACGATGCAGCCTCGGATCTAGAGCACAGCACGTGGCTTCACGGCGAGTACGGGGCAGGCGGCGCTGAGCAAGATGTCCTGCGCGTTACTGCCGAGCACGAGCTTCCCGACACGCGAACGGCGGCGGATACCAACGACGATCAGATCGGCCTTGAACTCCTCGGCGACGGCGAGGATCGAATCGGCCGGATCGAGGGTCCCGGGAGGAACCGCAACCGTCACGGCAAGTCCGCTGTCGCGCAGGCTGCTCGCGATGGCGTCGGCATCACGCACGTGATCCTCACGGTCCTGCGAGTAGTGCGTGGCCTCGTCGTCGGTCCGGGGCCGGCTCACGTAGCCCACCAGCACCACCTGGCCGCCTCTCTCACGAACGAAGGCGGCTGCGTGCTCGATCGCGGCACGACCCTCGGGTGTCGAGGCCAGGTCCCCAACGACGACAGTGCTTCCCTCGCTCATCGGCTCCACCTCGGTCACTCGGCCGGATCGGTGTCCGGGTCTCTCGCGCGCTGACCCTCGAGTCCCGGGGATTCTATCGTGTAGAATCGGAACGACGTTTCACTTCTGCGCCCGCCCGGACCTGTGGTCCTGCTGGTTCGTCGGTCGGCCGCTGGGACATGTCGGGAGAGTCGGATGGCGACAGCCAGCGAGGCACTGGCGGAGTTCCTCGCGAGCCTCGAGTTCACCGGCCTGCCGACGGCGGTTCGTGACCAGACCCAGCTGGTTCTGCTTGAGGCCGTTGGTGCGATGACCGGAGGTGCTCGCTACCCCCACGTCGAGCACCTCGCGGCCGTCGCCGCCGAGCAAGAGCCCGGTCCAGGGACGCTTTGTGGGTTCGGCGCCACCGCTGCACCTCGGTCCGCAGCCTTGGTGAACGGTGCGGCCGCGACCGCACTTGAGGTGGTCGGGGGGCATCGGTGGTCCTATGGGATGCCCAGCATCGCCGCGATACCCGCCGCTCTCGCCGTGGCCGAGCGTCAGCAAGCCAGCGGCTCGGCGCTGCTCGCGGCGATCGTCGCCGGCTACGAGGCCGGCGCGCGTGTCAGCATGGCCTGCGTGCCGTGGCGTGACGCGTTCCACGCGCACGGCTCGCTCTCGATGATCGCCGCAGCGGTGTCGGTCGCGCACCTGCGCGGCTTCAGCGCCGACCAGATGAACCGGTTGCTCGACGTTGCGTCCGTCCTGCCGATCTTCGCACACCGACGGACCACGTGGGCCGGTGGGACGGTGCACAACGCATACCCGGCGGTCAGCGCCTTCCATGGCATCCTCGCGACCGACCTGGTGCTCGCTGGTTTCACTGCCCCGACCGACGGGCTCGCGGGTTCCTTCGGCGACATCGCAGCAGAGGAGTTCGATGCCTCTCGCCTCACGAGCGACCTGGGACGACCGTACGAGATCGTACGCGGCTACCTCAAGACCCATGCCGGGGATCGTCACCTCCACCCAGCCATCGACGCCCTGAGCGGTGCGCTGGAGGGGCGTTCCCTGGCGCCCGAGGACGTGGAGAAGGTCGAGGTCCACACCTACTTCAAGGCGTTCCGTTGCGGGGATCAGGAGCCGGGGAACTACCTCGCTTCGAGGTGGAGCATCCCTCATGCGCTGGCCGTCAGGATCGCGCTCGGGCACGCACGTTGGCGAGCCTTCACCGAGGCAGTGGTGGCTGATCCCGTGGTTGCGTCGCTGCGTCGGCGTGTCCACGTGCATGAGGATGCGAGCTACACACGCATCGAACCCGATGAGCGGCCGGCGCGGGTTGCCATCACCCTGAAGAACGGCACGTGCCTGGAGCACGAAGTGCGGTTCCCCAGTGGGGATCCGGAGTCACCATCCAACCTCGAAGATGCGGTTGTCCGCTTCCGTGATGCCGTGGAAGGAGTACTCGAACCACGGCGTATCGGTCAACTCGAAGCACGACTGCTGGACGCCGCGAGCCTAAGCGACGTGAGCGAGATCACGAGGTGCACCCGCTCCTCCCACCCCCCCAGCGAACGTCCCGTGCATGCGCACGCGATGAACGAACCGCGAGGCATCTGACCATGCAGGATCGCCGCAGCAGCATCGGGGATCCGATCGATCGCATCCCGTTCAGTCCGATCATCGACCGACCGCGCTTCACGCTGCCGGATGGCGCGCGGGTCGCGTTGCTGACCGTGCCGAACATCGAGTTCTACGACTACATCGCACCACCCAATCCGGTGCGTACGGCATGGGGGCGCATGCCCCAACCGGACGTGCTCGGTTATGGCATGCGGGACTACGGGAACAGGGTCGGACTCACGCGGATCTTCGATGTCCTCGACGACTTCCACATCCGCGCAACGATCTCGCTCAACGTCGCCGTTCTACAGCACCATCCTGGCCTCCTCGAGGAGTTCGAGGCGCGGTCCTGGGACTACGCGTGCCATGGCATGTACAACACCCGGTACCTGTGGGAGTTGAGCCGTGAGGAGGAACGCGAGGCGATCCAGGAGTGCCAGGAGACCTTCCGAGAGATCGTCGGACGCGACTTCGGCGGTTGGTTCTCACCAGCACTGTCTCAGACGCTCAACACCGCTGACCTGGTCGCTGAGGCAGGTATCGCCTACTTCGGTGACTGGGTGCATGACGATCAACCGACACCGATGAGGGCTGGTGACGGGTGGTTGCTGTCGATGCCGTACTCAGTTGAACTGAACGATGCGGTGTCGCACCGGCAGGGCCATGAGTCCCCGGTCTTCGCTCAAGCGATCATCGACGCGTTCGACACGCTGTACTCCGAGGGGGATGACCAAGCCCGCGTCCTGTGCCTCGCGATCCATCCGTATGAGCTCGGCCAGCCGCACCGCATCCGTGACCTCTCGGTTGCGCTTGAGCACATCACGGCGCACCCGGGAGTCTGGCTCACGACGGGGCAGGAACTGGCGGACTGGTACCGAGCCACGACCTGGGATCGGATGGTCGAGCACCTCGAGGACCTCGAGCAGATCGAGGGGTACTCGATATGACGTACCGACGGAGGCGGAGCTGATGCAGCCTCGAGCATCCATGGATCACGATCACTACGCACCCTCCATGCTCGAGCAACGTGACCGCTTCCGTTGGCCGGGCGGGATGCCTGTCGCGCTTCAGGTGCTCGTCTACCTGGAGCATTGGGAGCTTCAGGGGCCTGAGGGCCACGTGCAGGCGCCTGGGGTGCAGGGCCACTGGAACTCCTTCTTCCCGGACACGCGGACGCTGACGCACCGCGAGTACGGGCACCGGATCGGGATCTTCCGAGTCCTGGAGCTCCTGGACCACTTCGGGATCCGGGCGACCGTTCCGGCCAACGCCGCCGCTCTGGAGCGCTACCCGTTCCTCGTCGAGGCGTTGGCTTCTCGCGGCTACGAGTTCGTTGGCCACGGTCTCACCGCCAACCGCATGGCCTCGAGTCGGTTGACGCGCGACGAGGAGGAGTCGATGATCCATCGGGCGATCGACGTCCAGGTCGCCGTGTTGGGGCAACAACCTCGCGGCTGGATCTCGCAGGACTTCGGGGAGTCCGAACAGACACCCGCACTGCTCGCTGCGGCCGGGTTCGATTGGTTGTCGGACTGGCCGAACGATGATCAGCCCTACTACCTGCATCATCACTGCAAGCGACCAGCCGCGGGTCGTCCGGCAGATCCAGCCAGCCTCGACCAGCTGCCGCTCGTCTCCTTGCCCTACCACGCCGATCTCGACGACGTTCAGCTGCTGTGGCTCCGCCAGCAGCGAACCAGTGACTTCCCGCGGGCGATGCGCGAGGCCCTGGACGTCTTGGTGCAGGACGGGCAGCACACGGCTCGGATGCTCACCCTCGCCGTGCACCCGTGGTTGCTCGGGCAGCCCCATCGGATCGGCGCCCTGCGGCAGGTCCTCGACGATGTCGCGAGGCGCAACACAATCTGGCAGCCGACATCCAGTGACCTCGTCGATGCCTTCCGTGCCGCTATGCCATGGTCAGCCACACAGAGAAGGAACGAGGATGAGCCCGACCGACAGATCCACGACAACCGGTGACGTGTCCAGACCGGACGTTGCGTCCGCGGATCTCAGCGGCCCCGCGAAGATGCGTGAGCTTCTGGACGGTGAAGAGATCGTCGCTTCTCCCGGTGTCTATGACGGATACAGCCTGCGTCTCGTCGAGAGCCTCGGCTTCAGGACAGCTTCGACCAGCGGGGCGGGGCTAGCGAACGCCCGGCTCGCTCAACCGGATGTCGGGCTCATGTCCATGCTCGAGAACGTCGATGCCTGCCGCGCTCTCGTGTCCGCGGTGTCCATCCCGGTCATGGCCGATGCGGACAACGGCTACGGCAACGCCCTTTCGGTCCACTACACCGTGCGCTACTTCGAGCAGGCCGGGATCAGCGGTATCAACATCGAGGACCAGGAGTCGCCCAAGCGCTGTGGCCACATGGCGGGCAAGCGACTGGTCTCTCCTGACGAGATGGCGAGCAAGATCGCCGCGGCCTGCGATGCGCGCGAGAACCCTGACTTCGTCGTCTGCGCCCGGACCGATGCACTGGACGTCGAGGGGCTCGATGCCACGATCGCTCGCGCCCAGCTCTACGCAGCTGCCGGAGCGGACATGGTCTTCCCCGATGCTGTTCGAGGTGCCGACGACATCCAGCGGATCGTCGCCGAGGTCGACTGCCCGATCAGCATCAACATGGGCTTCGGGATCCGGAACCGCCCCACCACGCCGCTTCTGACCATGGCCGAACTCGAAGCCCTCGGGGTACGTCGAGTCAGCCTTCCGCGCATGTTGCCTGCGGCTGCGATCGCCGGGATGCGACGTGCCTTGGAGATCTTCCGCGGGTCGATGCACAGCGGCGAGCCGGTCGACCGCCCCGATCTGCTCGCCTCGATGGAGGAGATCACGGAGTTGATGGGATACGACGGGCTGGCGAGCCTGGAGGACCGGCTGTTGGGTGAGGACGAGCGCCGTGCTCGCTACGGCGGTGAGGCGGTCCGCGACTGGGTCCGGAGTGAAGGAACGGGGACGACGGCCGGTCCACGACGGTAGTGTTCCACTGCAAGTGCTACTGTTCCGCCCTGCGAAACTTGCGTCCATCCTGATGGCCGATGAGCGATCGAGAGGAGACCCGGTTGCGCGCAGCAGTTGTCGAGGCCTTTGGTGACCATTCGCGGCTCGTCTTCAGGGAGGATCATCCTGACCCGGAGCCACGCCCGGGTGAAGCCCTGGTGCGGGTACGGGCAGCCGGCGTCAACCATCTCGATGTCGACATCCGCTCAGGGGTGTCGAGGATGCCGTTCGAGCTGCCTTGGATCCTGGGAACCGAGTTCGCCGGTGAGGTCGTCGAGTCGAGGGGGACGTTGCCGGACGGTGTGCACGTCGGCGATCCCGTCATCGTGATGAGGACGATCCCTTGTTGGCGCTGCCCGTACTGCCAATCTGGGCTTGACAACCAGTGCCAGAACAGTGGGCTCTTCGGCGTCACGAGGCCGGGTGGCTACGCCGAGTTCAGCACGGTGCCGGTCGAGAACCTCCTGCCACTGCGTCCATCGATCTCCTTCGAGGCGGCGGCAGCCACGCAGGTCGGTTTCACCGTCGCGTGGCATGTGCTGATCGAACGCGGCCAACTCCGTCCAGGTCAGATCGCCTTGATCAACGCAGCCGGAAGCGGCATCGGCAGCGCTGGCCTGCAGGTCGCCCGTCACGCCGGTGCCCGCGTCATCGCCACCGCTTCATCCGCCGAGAAGCTGGAACGAGCACGGCCCTACGCTGATGCGCTCGTCAACTACACCGACCAGGACTGGGTCGAGCAGGTCCGTGAGCACTCCGACGGGTTGGGGCCGCACGTCGTCATGTCGCATGTCGGCGGCGAGGAGTTCAAGGGCAGCGTTCGAGCGGTACGCCGAGACGGGCGAGTCGTCGTCGTGGGCGCCCACGGTGGAGAGGTCGTCGACCTGGATCTGATCGATGTGTTCCGCCGGCAGGTACAGGTGATCGGGTCCAGCCGGGCTACCCAGTCCGAGATCAGAACGGTGATGGGACTGGTCAGCGAGGGCGTCTTCACGCCGTTCATCGACCGGATCCTGCACCTCTCCGAGGCTGCGACTGCACACCAGCTCATCGAGGAGCGCAAGGCCTTCGGCAAGATCGTGTTGCAGCCATGACCGCCGCTCCCGTCGAGTCCAGGGCGCAAAGTCACCCTGCGGAGGACCTCGCGACGGCACTCGCTGGTTTCGTCTGCGATACGCCGACGCCCCTCCCTGCCCCGGTGCGTCAACGGACGAGGATTGTCCTGCTCGACAGCATCGGTGTCGTGATGGCCAGCCAGGCACGGAGGGCGGCGGGCAACGGCCCGACACCCAGGGCGACGTCGGAGGCTCTCGCCACCTGGACGAACGCGGCGGTCGCCTTCGCCACCTATGGGGTCGCGATCGAGCTGGACGAGGGCTGCGCCGCGAGTCGGGGTCATCCGGCGATGCACGTCGTCCCCGTCGCCCTTGCCGAGGCGGCCCGGACGACCGTGACCGGCGAGTCGCTCCTCGAGGCCATCGCGTTGGGCTACGAGGTTGCCGCCAGGGTGGGTGCAGCGACCCTGGTGCTCCCGTCCCTCCACCCTCACGGCACATGGGGGACGCTTGGTGCCACCGCAGCGCTGGCCCGCCTTCGGCAAGCAAGCGAGGAGACGGTGGGTGCAGCGCTATCCCTCGCGGCGGGCTTCGCTCCGAGTCTGCCCTATCGGATGGTGAAGGAGGGTTCTCCGGCGCGGAACCTCGCGGCGGGCATGTCACAGGCGGCGGGCAGCATCGCGCTGGACTTCGCCGAGCAGGGCTACCGGCCTGTCGCGGGCACGATCGAGGAGCTGTTTGGCGCCACGCTGGCGAGCGAGTTCAACGCCGAGTTGGCTCTCGACGGGCTGGGCCGGGACTGGTTGCTGGAGTCCGGCTACATCAAGTCCTACCCCGCGTGTCGGCACGTACATGCCTCGCTCGACGCACTCGTTGCAGCGATCAAGCCCGGGCTACGGCCCTCGGACGTGGCCGGTCTACAGGTCCAGACTTACGAGCGTGCGGTGGTGTCCACGGGCGGCCCTCCGCGACCGCAGATGGAGCTGGGGGCTCGGTTCTCCATCCCCTTCGCTCTGGCTGTCGCCATCGTGCACGGGAACGTCGATCCTGCCCACTTCGGCCCGCCTAGGCTTACGGACGAAACCGTTCTCGCGCTCGCCGATAGGGTCAACGTCGTCAGCGACCCGGGCATGACCGCGCAGGCATCGACCGTTCGGAGGGCACGTGTCCAGATCCACCTTATCGACGGCTCGGTGCTGCACGGGGAAGCGTCGACTGCGGTCAGGGAGCAGCACGATCTCGATCGCCAGGAGCGCGACGTCGAGGAGAAGTTCCGGCTTCTCGCGGCCTCGCAGATCGGCGAAGTGAACGCCGAGAAGATCGTGCAGCTCGTGGGCGACCTAGAGTCTCTCGATAGCTCCGGCGTGTCCGAGCTCGCGTCGCTCGCCTTCCTCAGTCCGGAGTGATTCCGAGCTCGCGACGTACGAGCCGGCGGGCCAACCCGAACTCGGGCATCAGAGTCGCACAACACCTGGACCATTACGCGGGGCTCACCTCAACAGCAACAATGACGGACGGGCCACCTGCACCACTACAAGGGACTCACCCTCGGCCTACACCGACGGTGCGACCGGTTCCCCATCCGAGGAGTGCCCAGGCGGCCACCCGCGATGGTTGGTGCCAGCGACACCGGCTGCGGCCCGGCGAAGCGTGACGCTCACGCCTGGGTTGAACACTATGTAGGGGTGCAGAGGACCGATTTGGGGTCGTAGGGGGTGCTGCGGTGCAGATCTGGTCTTCCGGAGCCCGAAACTTGTAGTACCACGCGACGTTGGTAAGAGTCCCGTGTAGTGGTGGATGTAGGGCCGGGGTCCGCTGACGTGGCGGGCCACCGTGCGTCTCGGTTGTCAGGTGCGGGGTGCTGCGGGCAGGGACGGTAGACGGTCGGGGTCGTCGAGGAGTGCGGCGACGGAGCCAGCGGCGATGTAG
>LFIK01001696.1_pt1 | contig 17626 bp, 12 predicted proteins | sample 643401 | NCBI WGS metagenome assembly LFIK01 (sample SAMN03777447, study PRJNA286221) | soda lake metagenome | biome: soda lake; feature: Kulunda steppe; material: water; isolation source: sample T5-Br brine of Lake Tanatar-5 | place: Russia: Kulunda steppe | collected 2010-07
ACGCCTTCAAGTCATGATCCTATGTCGGTGAGGCTTACGCACCTGGCACGACAGGATCTCGAAGACATCCGCAGCTATACGGTCAAGCAGTGGGGCAGGGGACAATGGCTCGACTATTACCGGGGGTTGGCCGATGCCTTCGACCGGATCGCTGCCAACCCGATGATAGGGCAGCGCCGCGACCTGTTTCGCCAGGGGATGCGTTCACTGAACTATGGCCGCCACATCATCTTCTTTTCACCCGTAGAAGCCGCTGGCGGTGCACCTGTGGTACTTCGTATCCTACATCAACGGCGTCACTTGGCGGCGTTGGTTTATTACGATGATCTTGAGGACTAGATTCATCGACCTGTTCACACCGGCGAATTGCAGGCCGTCGAGAAGCCGCCTACGAAAAACAGCGCTTTAATGATAGAGTGTTAACTACAAACTGCTTGAAGGCAGGCCGAATATCATGAAATTCTTTTTCGAACCAAACCTTCCACACCAGCGCGAAGCAATAAACGCCACTGTCGGCGTTTTCGAAGGGGCGCCGTTGGCGCATCCGGAAGAGCGTTTCTGGAACGGAGAGGTGTCGAGCAATGTGCTGAAGCTGCCGCGTGAGCAGTGGATCGAGAACGCCAAGCGCATCGCGGACGAAGCGGGGATCACCGATCCGGCGACCACCGACGAGCCGGACTTCACGATCGAAATGGAGACCGGCACCGGGAAGACCTATGTCTACCTGCGCACGATCTTCGAGCTCAATCGTCGCTACGGGCTGCACAAGTTCATCATCATCGTGCCGAGCGTCGCGATCCGGGAAGGGACGCTGTCCCAGCTGAACGACACCAAGCAGCACTTCTCCGAGCTCTACAGCACCGTCGCGGAAGTCATCGAGTACGACAGTAAGAAGCTGCCGCAGGTGCGATCGTTCTGCGTCTCGAACCACCTCTCGATCATGGTGATGGTCAAGCAGGCGTTCGACTCCGACAAAAAGGTGATCAACGACGAAGATCGTGACGGGGGTAATCTGCTCGAGATGCTTCAGGCCGTGCAGCCCGCGATCATCATCGACGAACCCCAGGAGGGGATGGACACCGAAAACATGCAGAAGCGGATCGCCGCGTTCAATCCGCTCTTCAAGCTGCGGTACTCGGCCACCCACAAGGTGCCGAAGAATGTCATCTGTCAGCTGACGCCATACGATGCCTATAACCGCGGTCTGGTGAAAAAGATCGCGGTGCTTTCAATTCACGAAAGCAACACCCAGAGCAATGTCTCGATCAGCTTGAAGAAGGTGAACCTGAGCGCGTCGGAACCGACGGCCAGTGTCGTCCTCAACGCGCGCCTGGCCGGGGGTGACTTCAAGGCCAAGACCTTCAAGCTGAAGCGCGGCGACGATCTTGAGGACAAGACCAAGAACCCCGTCTACAACGGGTGGATTGTCGAGGACATCGGGTCGACCGACATCTTCGATGGGGAAGGGTACATCAAGTTCACCAATGGCGAACAACTGACCGAAGGCGGTCAGCACGGCACCGACAAGGAGACGATCTTCCGCGAACAGATCCGCCGCTCAATCCAGTCGCACTTCAAACACAAGGAACGAGTCCTGCCGCTTGGCATCAAGCCACTGGCACTCTTCTTCATCGACCGGGTCGCCAACTACGTGGCGGAAGACGGCATCATCCGGCGGATCTTCGAGGAAGAGTATCGCGACCTGTATCAGAAGAAATACGGCAAGGCTCCGACCAACACCGCCGACGTGCATGGTGGCTACTTCGCCCAGACCGGGGAAGGGAAGTTCACTGACGACAAGCGGTCGATGGCCAGCAACCAGGAAATCTTCGACAAGATCCTGCGGCTGAAGTCGGAGCTCTTGACGACGACCGAACCGCTCGAGTTCATCTTCTCGCATTCGGCGCTCGGCGTCGGGTGGGACAACCCGAACGTCTTCACGATCTGCACGCTTAATGAGAGCGAAAGCATTATCAAGAAGCGACAGGAAATCGGTCGCGGCCTCCGACTGTCTGTCGATCAGAAGGGGCTTCGCTATCGCGATCCGGAGGGCACGAAGGAAGGGCAGGAAGTCAACCTGCTGACCGTCGTCGCCAATCAGAGCTACTACGCATTTTCGAAGACCTACCAGGACGAGTTGAAAGAAGAGCTAGGTACCGCCAGCAAGGGCGCACCGCTGCGCAACAAGAACAAGACACCAACCAAGGTGAAGCGCCGCGAAGAACTGTTCGCCTCGGATGACTTCAAGCGGCTCTGGGAATTGATCGCACTCAAGACCAAATGCCGCGTGCACTTCCGTGAAGCCGATCTGATCAAGCGTTGCGTCGAGAAGCTGGCCGGGATCGTCGTCGATGAAAACCGACTCGAGGTCTCGCTGACCTATTGGGACAAGTTCGACGACCAGGGTGACGTGACCGATAGGGCAGGGGGGTCAGCCCGGAGCAGCGTGCAGGGCGTTCTGGCTCGCGTCGACGTGGTGGGCGAGCTTGCGCGCAACACGGCCCTCTCGGAGCGCACGGCCGCGGACATTCTCAATCAGCTGGATGACACTCAGAAGCGCCAGCTCGCGAAGAACCCGATGCAGTACCTGTCTGAAGCGGCGAAGCGTATTCGCACTGTCGTGCAGGATGAGATGGTGCGCTTGGTACGCTACGAACCGACTGGCGACATGCACCCGTTCGATCTGCTCGAGCCAGAGTATGAAACCCAGATGCCAACAGTCGCAACCCCGAAGCGCGGGCTCTACGACCAGATCGTCTATGACTCGAAGATCGAGCATGACTTCGCCGGTGACCTAGATGATCAGAATGTCGTGCGTGTGTTCCTGAAGCTGCCGCGCGAATACAAGATCCCGATGCCCTTCGGCGGCACCTACAATCCCGACTTCGCCTTGGTGATCCAGAAGACCGGCCTCGACGATGGCGATGAACAGCAGTTCTACTTCACCGTCGAGACGAAGGGCGCCGCCGAGTTCGAAAAGCTGAAGGAAGAGGAAAAGCTCAAGATCCGCTGCGCCGTGAAGCACTTCGAGGCCATAGGGCTGAAGGGCTATCTGGCGCCCGTGGAGAACCTGAAAAGCTTCGATGACAAGGCTCGCGAACGCGTGGGCGAAACCTTCTTTAACCAATGAACCTTATGAAAAAAGAACCTGAAATCCAACAAGTACCCCTCACGTCACCCGACGAACGCGCGACCCGCATCGACACCCTGCGGCGTCTGTTCCCGGATCTGTTCGATGGCGACGGCGTCCTCGATGAGAAAGCCCTGCGCACCCTCCTGGCTGACGAGGTGCCGAACGTAAGTGAACGATTCCGCTTCGAATGGGCAGGCAAGACGCAATCCAAACGCTTCGCTTTCGTGCCCAGCAAAGCTACGCTGGCCTTCGACCCCACGCGAAGCCTGAATGCCGACGGCAGCGCCCTCGACCACGAAGCTCCGATCGAGGCGTGCACCAGCGGCAACCTCATCATAGAGGCCGACAACCTGGAAGCGTTGAAGCTACTGTCGAAATCGTACTTCGAACAGGTGAAATGCATCTACATCGACCCGCCCTACAATAAGGACGCTGATGTCATCTATCCCGATGACTACAGCGAGAGCGCCGACGCTTACTGGCTGAAGTCAGGTGAGAAGAAAGCAGGAATCAAACTCCGTGCTGTGTCCGAAAGCTCAGGTCGCCGCCATTCGTCGTGGCTCAACATGATGCAGTCCCGCCTGCTCCAAGCGCGAAACTTGTTGGCCGATGATGGTGTGATGCTCATGTCGATTGGCAGCGATGAAGAGCACAACCTTCGGAAGCTAGGAGATGAAATTTTCGGGGAAGAAAATTTCATCGCCAAAATGATCTGGGCGGGCGGACGCAAGAACGACTCGAAGCTCATCTCGGTCTCACATGAATACATTCTCGTGTACGCTAAAAACAAACTGCACCTCACAGAGAACAAGGTAATCTGGCGTCAACGCAAGAAGGGTATCGACGATATCTATGCTCAATATAAGAAACTGAAGAAAAAGCACGGCCATGATACAACAATGATACAAGAAGATCTGAAAGCCTGGTTTTCAGATTTAGATGATGGAGTACCTGCAAAGCGTCACAAGCATTATTCTGCTGTGGACAAAAAAGGAGTATATTTCCCAGCTGATATTTCATGGCCAGGTGGAGGGGGGCCTAAATATGATGTTATGCACCCTTTAACTAAAAAGAATTGTTCTATACCAAACCGCGGCTGGATGTTTGCCGATCCCAAGAAAATGCAAGAGGCGATCGATGATGATCGAGTGCACTTCGGCGATGATGAAACAAGCGTTCCTTGTATTAAGCTCTACCTAGAAGATAGCGAATATGAAGTGCCGTATAGCGTTTTCTACCAAGATGGTCGCGCCGCGACCAAACGACTCCGCAAGCTCATGGGCGCCGATTACTTTGAGCACCCGAAGAATGAGCTAGTCTTGCAAGATTTGATCGAAGCGATTTCTTATAAGTCCCGCGACGGTATCTTCATGGATTTCTTTGCTGGATCTGGAACATTTGCGCACTCGGTTCTGCTTCAGAACGCCGCTGACAACGGCACTCGTCGATATGTTTTGGTGCAGATCCCCGAAGCGATCGACAGCTCAACCAAAACCGGCCCCGCTGCTTTGAAGGCGGGATACCAGAAGATTTCTGACATCACCATCGACCGGGTGCGCCGAGCGGCACAACAAGTGCAAGAGGATCATCCGAAGGCAAACCTCGACCTTGGCTTTCGAGTGCTCGAGCTCTCGGCAAGCAACTTCCCACAGAACACCTTCACTCCCGATCCGGCGAAGTCAGAAGAGGAAAATCTGAAAGCTTTGGATGAACACCTCGCCGCTGCCGCGCAGAAAACCATCTTCGACGATGGCAACTTCGGCTCGGTAGTTACGGAGATCGCGATCAAGTTTGGCTTCGGGCTATTCTATCAGACCCAGCAACTGGGCGAAGAGTTCAAGCGCAACGCCGTCTATCGGATCGAAGGGAACGACAAGGGGGCATTGCTGTGCCTCGACGAAGATCTGCACGACGAGACGATCGAGGCGCTCAAGGCGCATGGCGATGAACAGCTGATCGTGGCTAAGGTTGCCCTAGACACGACGAAGAAATTCGAGCTCCACAACGCCTTCAAGGATAACCTCTGGGTGGTCTAGAAGCACCAGAAACGGGGCGGGGCGCAGTGCCGCCCCCATGTCGCAAAATATCTGTTTCGCGACCCAAGAGCGTTAATACGGCTTAAAACAAGGATATTCCATCAGTCGAATGAAGAGATCCACAGGTTAGGTTCTTAGCTTTATATTTTATTATAAAATAAGTGCAGTCGTTCTTTCCCACAGGAGGCTGCAATGTCACGCGACATCTACGCGGATGTCACCAATGCCTTGGTGGCATCTATCGAGACAAACCCCGGCGATCCCATAATGCCTTGGCACCGTGGCGGTGCAAGCGAAGTACCCCGCAATATCGCGTCTGAACAAGAGTACCAGGGCGTCAACATTCTCAACCTTTGGGTGCGAAGTCAGATAGCCGGTTTCTCAAGCAATATCTGGGGCACGTTCAACCAGTGGCGTAAGCTCGGCGCTCAGGTGCGCAAAGGCGAGAAAGCCACGCCGATCATCTTCTACAAACAAGTTAAGAAGGAAGGTGAAGATGGTGAGGATGAAACCTACCGAGTGTTGAAATCTTTCCCGGTCTTCAACGCTGACCAGGTCGATGGCTGGGATGCCCCGCAACCAAAGCAAACTGACATGTTCGAGCGTATCGAAGAAGTCGAGCGCGCCATTGCCGCTACTGGCGCCGTCATCTCTGAAGGCGGTGATCGCGCTTTCTACTCCCCTTCTACAGACAGGGTGCATATGCCTAACCGTGCCCTTTTCTTCGATACCCCAACAGGTAGCCGCGAAGAAAACTTCTATGCGGTGCTCTGGCATGAGCTGACGCACTGGACAGGTCATGCCAACCGGTGTGACCGTGATCTTCGCAATCGGTTCGGCTCGGAAGCCTATGCCATGGAAGAGCTGGTTGCTGAACTCGGCGCCGCATTCTGCTGTGCGCGCCTCGGCATCTCCCCCTCCCCTCGCGAAGATCATGCACAGTACCTGGCCAACTGGCTCAAGGTGCTGAAGTCTGACAAGAAGGCCATCTTTACTGCAGCTGCGAAGGCACAAGCGGCTGTCGACTATCTACTCTGACCCCCACGGGGGTCTTTTCTTTATCCCGTAGCGAACAGTGCTAGTGCGATGGCAACAGCAATTCCCCATAGCCACTGCCAATGCCGGAGATAGAATTCCCAGAGTGTATGCGCCCAATCTGATGTCCAATGCCGAGCTGTATATACGCCGATAAAATTAGGGTCATCGTAGACACGCGTTTCCCCATTCCACCAATCTCGAACGGCTTTGTTCGCCTTATGCATCATGATGTCGGCCTTATACGATAGATTGTCGCGCGACTGACCTTAAACATGCGGGCCAGCTCCGTCACTGATCGGTGTTCTTCATCTCGCATCCGACGGATTTGCTCTTGCGCCTCGGTCGACAAGGAACGGGGCCGCCCCCCTACCCTGCCACGTTTGCGCGCAGCTGCCAGACCCTCCTTTGTGCGTTCAACAATACGCTCACGCTCAAACTCAGCAATAGACCCGAAGACATGGAAAATCAGTCTGCCAGTTGACGTTGTGGTGTCGATGTCCTCGGCAAGTGACCGGAAACCTGCGCCCTTCTCGCGAATTGTCTCGACCAAGTCGATGAGATCTCGGAGTGACCGGGCCAGCCGATCATATTTCGCAACGACGATCACATCGCCGTCTCGAAGCTGCTCGAGTAACCGCTCGAGTTCTGGGCGCTGTCGGCTCTTCCCTGTTCGCTTTTCCTGGAAGACACGCTCGACGCCCGCCTCTTTCAAGGCGTCGATCTGAGCGTCAAGGCTCTGTTCTTCGGTTGAGACCCTAGCGTATCCAAAAATCATCCTCTTATTGTAGCAAAAACGTTTCAAAACCCAAGTAGTTTTGTACACCGTTATTGATACACTTAACGGGTTGAAAAATAGAGGCTGGCACGATGTGTCTCAAATACGACCGTTTTTGGCACCTTGTTCCTGACATATGAGGCGTGGACCACCATGGACTATTGCCATTGGACAACCTACTGAGTACCAAACCCAATCTAACTTGGAGCAGCCATGATCAGCGAAGATCAAAAATTGTGGGAAAAGCTTGTCGAGCATGCAAATGCTCAGAAAGATGGGCACCTTACGGTGATGAAGTTCACAAGCAATTGGCGTGTAGGCTGGTACCAGCCGGGTGAGCGTGAAGGTATTCAAGATTTGCCCGAAGGGAAGACCTTTGCGGAAGCGGCGCGCGTCGCTTTACAGGCAGAAGGAATTTTCGTCTCAAACTGAGATTCTGCGGCGGTGCTATGGTTCCGCCGCATTCGCCACTCATACGTTTGTGTCACAGGCGAAAGATTGGCCAAAAATCAGCCATTTCTGCCCCAGCGTAAGCACCAGTCAACTTAAACGGCTGGCGGTGGGAATTGAACGTATCTCTGTGTTGAGCCTACTCTCAAGGATCGGGTGGCACGGGAGACAGCAACATAAAAGAGTTTGGCCTGCGCATTACTCTCGTGTGTGAAGCTCCGCACATTGGGCAGAACCACATGATCAAACTCTAAACCCTTTAATAAAAGCGGTGTTGAAACTGTCCGCTGCGGCAAGACTCGTCCTACAATACTTGTCCTGTTACGAACAATGTCCGCGGCACTCCGAAGGCTCTCTGCCCTACCCTGCACCACCTCTCTAAGTGCTCGCTCAGTGTCCCGCCACAATTCGCGCCGCGAAAATTTTAATCCAGGATGGACTTTGGCTAACTCGATAATACGCAAGGTCGCCTGATCATAGTTCCAAAGTTCTAGCTGCCGCACCTCGTTTCGCACCTCATCGTCAACCAGTTCTGCTTTGGCTGTGTCCTCTTCAGACACATCAACCTTGCTAGCACACTCACGTAGCAGGCTCCGAATGGCTGATAATCGAGCCTCGCCGGTTAATGCCTGATCCCACGCTTCACTAAACTCTATCAACCGCCGTGCCGCGATCTCCTCAATCGCCTGATATCCACCCCTTGCTGCGCTTGCTAACTTATAGCAGATACCCTTCCGACAATGAATTGCCGCAAAGCTTCCTTCCTTTTCGTCATTATTCTCAAAAAATCCTGACATATCAAATGCATCATCTGACGGATATACTTCGATGCGTGGATCGTGAAGATCAATAGGATCACCAGCTAGTAACCTAACTCGTGTTTCAGCAATCCAATCACCAAGATCTTCATTCTTTTCTTGCCAACGGTATGGAATGTTAAGATTGCCCAATAATGGAAATCGCGGATGAACGTCGTTCTCCCAAGATAGAGTCGCGCCTGCAAACTCAAAAATTCCCTGGACAGGGTCACCGAAAACTATCGTTGGAACGATAGCCGCCAACTTAGTAGCCACCTCGTGCTGTAGATCATTACAGTCTTGATACTCATCAACTAAAACGCGGTCATAGGATGCTCGGACAATCTGCTGAACCGCTGGCATTGCTAGAAGTCGTCCAACACCTTCGTACAGGGCATTCCACTCTTCGCTGTTCCTAGGCATCTCAACAGGTGCCGCAGATATTGAAGGGAATGCATGAGCATACTTCATGCACCACCCCGCAATAGTATCTACTGCCGCATCACGGGGTCGTACGCCATGTCTCTTTAGCCGATCTCTGATGGCGTGAACGCCCGCATGGGTATGCGTAAGAATAAGAGCCCTCCTGCTCTCCGCTGCAACTCTGGTGATCAATTCCGTTTTACCGTGCCCGGCGGGCGCTACGACCGCTCCACAACGCTGTTGCAGAACTTCTGGGACACTAACCATAAGCCCACATTTCCAACTCACGAATGGTGGTACTAAGCGGAGATGACAGGTCGTCCCGCATGATAGCCCAAACAAGTGGCGCGAACTCTCGCCCTACTCTTCGATCCTTAAACCATTTCTTTTTCTTGGCTATGCTCGCCAAAATGTCTCTCATCTGATTGTCGTTCAAAGACGCATAGAACGACCACATCGCAAACTCTTCTGAAACCGAGTCTCGATCCAAACCATCTATTCTTGGAAAGATCGAATCATTGATCGCAGACTCATCCTTCTCTGAACGAATAAACTGCAGGATCTCTTGCACCCTATCGTCATTGGCTGCCTGAAATATAGCCTGTTCAGTGCTGAGATCCCCGCCATATTCGATCACAGAAACATTTGCAGAAACCAACTTGCCAGCTTCATCGTCAGTTAGCGCCACATCGGAATCACGAAAAAGAGCAACCTGATAACCCAACTTCGCAAGTTCACAGCTTATACTTGGTGCCTGGGCGCCATTTCCGTCCGCGATAGCAGTCCCAATTTGTTCGATGGGTACGCCCTCGTGTTCATCTGGCCAGTTCAGTTTAAGACCTTGGATCAGCCCGACTTCCGTCATCCCTTCCACAACGACTATTCGCCGCGAAAAAAGTGCACGCGGAGTATAACGCAACAGCACGTTAATGGGCTCCGGTGCCTCTGGTGAACGCACGCAAACGACCCGCTGCGGTCGGTCAACCACTGAAATATACAACTCAGAGGCCGTTATTTCAGGAAGTACAACATCTGAATGCGTTGTCATAAATACTTGACCGATGGGTCGCCCAGACGTTGCGGCACTTTGTTGATCGGCTTTGAGTTGTGATACTGCGGCAACGATCCGATGTGGTTCCAACCCATGTTCAATTTCATCAACGAGGACGATAGCGCCCGCTGACACAGCAGACTTTTGAATTGCCAAGGTCGCGAGGCGGCGGGTGCCAAGCCCAGATAGTCTTAAAGGAACCCCACCATCGTGCAGCGATATCGAGTTTGCCGACAACCCCGAGCGGCCTATCTCTAAGCCTGGTGAGTAACTATTCTCAACGTACGCACCAAACCCCCTAGCCAACATTTCAGCATCCGACGCTGCGGTCGTTAAAGCTTCTACACTGGTCAGATTAGCGCTTTCACGCGCAACTCGATATGCTTCGGCCAAGACGGCAGCTGTGCCCTCTCGATCCCCGTTCAGGCGCGCGAGGATAGACCCCTGCCCCCATGTGAGATGGCGTCCATCATCGCCAGAAAGCCGCACCAAACCAAACAACATTCTATCGCGGTTCGATAGAGTGCGCGGTTGCTCGAACCGATCGCATACTATTTGCCAGACGGGCTCGAGCGATGCATCTACTGTTAATTGTACGGTGAGGACAGGCTCATCGTCACCTTCAGGCTCATCGTGGAGTCCGCCAGAACTAGCCCACCCTCTGACAAACATACCGAAGCGATCATCTGAAAGCAGTTTTTGCGATAATTCACCGATTGTTACCTGAATAAAAATAGGTTGAGAGGTGTCACAATTGTAAAAATCCGCCTCGGAAAAACTGACCCACCGAGGAGACAACGCTGCCTCAATACCATCTAAGATAGTGCTTTTTCCAGAATCGCCGGAGCCTATAATGCAGCTTAGGCTACCGGCTGGCGACCAATCCAATTTGGATATTCCCCTGAAATTCTCTATCACTAATTGTCTTATTTGCATGATGTAATCCGACTTACTTCTACCGCTTTATTGATGTTAACCGATTTTCACACTATCGCCCCTTGCGTTGACAAAGATAGTGTTAAGTAGTGATGTGCTTGAGGCGGATATGGTCTCCCAATCGCCAAACAAGAATAGGCCAGGCTTCACCTTCTTAAGATGAGTACTACAGGCCTCCCGCATCGCCTCCGCGCGGCCGGGCGTCGTAGTAATGGTCAGCACCCGGAAAACCGGTATGTCAAAAACCGATTGGTGTGCGCGGTTTTCGAACGCACTGGCATAGATCACAAACTTGCGCAGCAAGGACGTGTCTCTCCAGAAGCTTGGTTGCTTCAGTCGCCGCTCACCAGGCACGATGGTTTCCGTACCCGCGTCCATCTCGAGGAAGAAATACTGGCGTCTTCCGTTCGCGGTGATCGCAAAGATCCGGTCTGGTGCCGTGCCCTCTTCGCCACGGTAACCATGCCAGTTATTTATCTTCGTGCGCAATGTGTTCTGTAGTCCGCCCCGCGACGTGGTCTTTGGCTCTGCTTGAAATTCTGGCTGGTAGATCAGCCGAACCCCCTCCCCTGCCTCAAGGCAGTCGCGGTAGAGTTGCGCCATGAACCGGCTGGTCGCCAGGTCGTGCTGAATCGTGCTCGGCCGCAGGCTTTTGTTCTTCTGTGTCCAGCGCTGCGGCGGAATATCGACACCGCGATGTGTGCGCAGCGCATCCGCACCACGTCTGGCCAGCGCGTAGGCTTGCGGGTCTGAACCATTGCGCTGCGCTAGGCGGTTCGGGGCCTGGGCCAGGCGTTGTAGGAAGGGGGCTGGCCCTTTACGCAACTTGTTCAAGCGCCGAGACAGGCCCTGCGCTGACCGGTTAGGAAAAAGCAGGTAGATGCTCTGCGCGTCCATCACCCGGTTGCAATACACATGCCAGAGGATCTCGAGGTCGTCCTCCTGCAAGCGGATGACGGGTTCAGGGTCATCGTTTCGATACCGTGGGCTCGGTGCGCGTAGCTGTGCCATACCGGCAGTATATCACTCTTCCGGAACGCTGAACGGGTCGTCCTCTTCATCCTCGTCAACCACGTCCGGGATGGATTGGGCCGCAACCAGGGCAGCGGTGGGCACAAGGTAAGGCGACGCGCTGCGCACCTGATGCTCAAACGCCTGCACGCGGGCCGGTCGGATCGTGGCAGGCAGCACCTCGGGCGTCTCGATAAGGCGGGGCTCCGCATATGGGGTGACCAGCACGAACCGTCGCTTCGGCAAACTGCGCAAGCCAAGGATGGCGCGGTGCAGCACCTCGGCCTCTGACTCCACCGTTGTCGGGCGCTCTTCGAGTATCGGCAACCAGGACTCGGACTGGCCCCGTGATACCACCACACTGCGGGCCATGCCTGAACTGTACCCCTCGCCGGTCGAGAAGGCTTCGCTGATCCCTTGGGACTCGGTCGCACCGCTGGCCATGTGGCCATCAGCGCCGAACATTTGTGAACTGCCCATGCTCATACCGTGCATGCTGGCCGTCATGCTGCTGCTCGACTCCGAGACAGCCACCCCATCAGCGCGCCCTTCATGGTGCATGGTAACCTTCTCGAAACCGACCACCACCGGCTTGTCGAGCAAATGCTTCGGCCGGTTGAAATCAAAGGTTGACCGCAAGACCTGCTTGGCCATGAGCTCGGCATCCCCTTCGGGCAACCCTCCGAATACCACCTTGCTGCCGGTATTGGTCATCACCGCATTGAACACATGCTCACCGTACTTGCGCAGCTGGGCCAAGTGCTGATGCGCCAGGATGACATGCAGCCCGAACTTGCGGGTCTGATCGAGCATGGCTTCGACATCCTCGGTCAGAAACTGGTAGCACTCGTCGATGTAGAGATAGAACGGCTTTCGACCCGCAGCGCGTGGATCGCGTCGGATGGCATTGTTGAAGAGCGCATTGGTCAGGAGCGTGCCGATGAGCCGCGCGTTATCGGCGCTGATCACGGCCGGTTGCAGGTTGACCAGGATGATATCGCCCTGCTCCATGCAGGTGCTGACATCGAGCGCCTGCTCCTTGGCTATGAACATGCGCCGGATCGACGGGTTGGCGAGAAACTCGAGCAAGCGGTTGCTGGTACTGCTGAAGGTCTCGCGGAACTCGCGCGCGCTCATACTATCGAGCTCGGCCCAGACCATCTCGAAAATCGGATCGTCGATGCCTGCTGTGAGCTCGGCCCGCAGCCCCTGTGGATCGTCCTTCAAGATCACCGACATGGCATCGGACAGCGGCCGGTCACCCTTGACCAACAGATAGAAGATGGCGCGCAGACAGCGCTTCAACAGCGGCGTCTTACTGGTATCCTCCCCTCCCCAAACCTGAGCGAAGGCGGCTACCGCCCCGTCGATGGTGCGGGACAGATACGCCGGATCTGAACACCGCAGCGGGTCAAACCCCATCGTCCAGTCCAGGTCATTCGGATTGAGCAGATGAACGCGGCGCCGGTGCTGTACCCCGTGATGCGCGCACCAGCGCACCACCTCGGCATAAAGCTCCCCATGCGGATCGATGAGACACAGACCATGCCGCTGTCTGATATCCTGGCGGATCAACTGCTCGAGAAACCGGCTTTTCCCACGACTGGAGGCCCCGATGACATGGAGGTGGGTGCTGCGTTCTACCGCAGTAGTGGTCGCCGGTTGCCCGTCATGATCGGTGCCAAGCATCACCTGCTTATTGGGCCGGGTCATGGAGGCAGTCCGATCTCATCTTCCAAATTATCGAGGAAATTCAACAATGCCGCTGGCACGTTCGCTTCCCCACCATAGCGCTCGATAAGCTTGTCTCGCTCCTCCTTCAGTTGTTCATGCTGGGCAATGATAACCTCAATCTGACGGATCCGGTCTGCGAGCGACAGCGGCTTCTCTTCCGTCTGTGCAGCCTCGAGCTTCTTACCCTCTTCGACGCGCTCTCGCTGGGCACGCAGCTGTTCAGCAGCTCGACGCTCAGAGGCAATCTCGGCCTGAAGTTCGAAGGTTCGATTCTTCTCCCGGGTTTCTTTCAGCTGTACCGCGATTTGCTCATTCTCAAGTTGCGCGTGCAGCAAGCGATTATTCACTTCAAGTAGGAAAATATCTGCTTCCTTGCCGGCGCCCTCGCGATAGGTGGCACTTTTTTTCCACTTCTCTTGCTCTTCTTGTAATTCCCGATCAGTGCGATACGCCTCTTTCACCGCCTGGCGGGCCGCAGTACCTGCCATGATCACCTGCTGATAGGCTTCCCAGACTGCGCGCAACCCCCAATACTGAATGCGCCTGGCGAGCACAGAGCCCACTGGCATATTGGCAGCCAAAGGAGGCAGTGGCAGCAACCGCTCAAACGCGGCTTCCTGCTCCTTGCTCAAATAGGGCTCGACCGTCGGTTTGGGTGTGTCATCACCGTTCATATGTCCGGGCCATCCTTATGCTTGCTCTTGTACCGAGCGATCTCGGCCAGCAAGATATCGATCTCGGCCAGACGCTTGGATACGTCGATCTCTGCTTCCTTTCGCGCCGTGACCTCGAGTATATTCTGTTTCAACCGGTCACGCTCTTCCTGTAACAATCGCTTGGTCTCATCGAGCTGGGCCATCATCTGCCGCAACTGATGCAGCTTGGCTTTCTCCGCCATGAAGGTGCCCGGCTGACCACCAAGCCCGTCAATGACATCCTGGGCAGGCACTTGCCCCTGTGCCGCGACTTTCTCAGGCACCCGGCGCAAGGGATGTACAGTTGCGTAATACATCACCACGTGCGGCAAACAGAGCAAGCCTCCAATCAGCGTCACTGCCACTATCAACGGGGACAGTAATAACAATACGATAGCTGGAATGAACAATATAAAGGCAACAATCCCAGAAAATAGAATTGTCAAAAGACCAGAGATAAATCCCTGGTTGCTGTTCGATCCTACGGCATGGCCGATCTGGGCGAAGTACGAGAATGTAAACAACACTAAAAGCATGAGTACATTTAAGCCAGCCACGATATTCGCATGAAAGCAATCAGCATAATTCCGTTCGCCGGACGTATCATCGGTCACATCAATCAGCTCTGACAGGTACAGCAATACCAGTGAGGGTATCATCGGGAAAAACAACACCGGAAAAACACCGGGCGTTTGGTCGCTAAAATCATCGAGAGTATAGCCGAAGGGCGCGATGATAGCCCCCATCAACGAGAACAACCCCTCCGGCAACACAGCAATTAAGATGACGGCGATGACGGCCGCGACGATCAGCGCCAAACGGGTGAACCTCTTGTCGAGGTAATGGAGCAAGATCGAGAACATCGTTCGACTTCAACGCAGTGACATCCAACCGATAGCACAGTTTTACGAATTGTGCGCCCCTCAAGCGCTCCGGCATGACCGGTTGCTATTTGTTTAGCTTATTATGTTCTTAGCCACTGGCTGAGGCGCGCCTCTAGGGCGTGCCGTGAGCGGGCATATCGACGCCTGCTCTGAGCGATGACCCGCTCGGCATGACCATGCCAGGGGGCATCATCCTTGGTAGTGCCGCGAAACGGCTGCGCCACCGTGTCAGGGCGTGTCAGCTTGGCCACCACTTCCCCGCGTCGCAGGTCGCACAGCAACCCCGGTGCAATGTCACCAAACTCCTGAGCCAGGAGCGCGGCATCCTCGGCCCCGACGCGAAACGAGACGAGACTGCCCACATTGCCCAGCACGGCGGCGCGGACACTCGGCTTGAGTTGATCGAAATACTGATGCCCGATGGTCAAGGTCAGCGCGTACTTGCGCGCCTCGGAGAGGATCGAAGCGAACGCCTCGGTGGTGAAGTTCTGGAACTCATCGATGTAGAGATGAAACGGCACCCGCCCTGCCCCACGCTCGCGCCGCATGGCCGCTTGCAGCAGGCTGGTCACCAAAAGCGAGCCCAACAGGTTGGCCGGGTCGGCACCCAATCGGCCCTTCGGCACCCGTACCAACAACACCTGTCGCCGCGACAGCACCTGGTCAATATCAAAGCTCGGGCGCCATGACGCCAGGACATTGCGCACTGCTGGGGCGCCCAGCACCTGCCCGATCTTGTTCTGAACCGGCGACAATGCCTCGGCCAGCTGTCGCGCTGGCCAACGGTCGAACTCATCCTGAAAGAAACTGCGCACCCGTTGATCCGACACTGCCGCGACCACCCGTGCTCGATAGGCATCATCCACCAGCAGCCGGGCGATGGCCAGAAACGACGGCCGACAGGCATCCGGAGCTTCGACCAAGGCCGCGACAGTATTGAAGAGGATGTACTCAAGGCGCGGCCCCCAGCTATCCGCCCAGACATGTCGAAACGCCGCGACCAGGTTGGCAGCGACCAGCGCCCGATCAGCTTCGGGCACGCGGTAGAACGGATTGACGCCGACGACATGCTCGCGGTCGGACGGATCGAGCACGATCACATCGCCAATGCGATGACGCGGCACCAAGGGCAGGATGTCATCCACCAGGTCGCCATGCGGATCGATGAGCGCCAGGCCTTCGCCAGCGGCCAGATCCTGCGCGATCATGGTCTTGAGCAGGGTCGATTTGCCGGTACCGGTCTGCCCGATCATGTAGACATGACGCGCCCGGTCGGCAGCCGAAACCCCAAAGGCAAATGTCTGCCCCCACACCTCACGCATCCCGAGTTGTATGTTGCCACGCGCCATAACCCAAAGCCAACCGCGCCTGGGAACGTGTCTTCTCCGGATCGGCGAAGAAGACACGAACGCCGCAAGAAGCACCGATCTCCTCCTGCGTGCCTCCAATCGTCGCTGATGACGGATCGAAGGTGTCTGGCCCCGGCCGTCATCCCCAAAGTGCGGGTGCAGATTGAAGCGAAGCGGGGCTGGCTTTGACCTACGCCAGTACCCATACAGTATACGACATGCGGGCGCTGCGCGCGCGCCCTGGGGACAGCCGTTCAGGGCACACCACAGGGCATCTGACCCGTCAACTGGACAGGTCGTCGGCCTCCGGTAGCATAGACCGGTAGAACGCTCTTTGTCGTTCGCACTTCATCCCCCCACAGATATGGTGAACCCTATGCCCAGCCGTCGCTTGGACTTCAAAGCGCTGCGCGCCCAGGCTGACTTCGCGCGCGTTCTCGCGGCCTACGATATCGAGGCCGTGCCGGATGGCTCACGCCCGAACCAGCTCAAGGCGCTCTGCCCCTTTCACGAGGACACGAACCCGTCGCTCAAGGTCAACACCGAGCGTAACATCTACCACTGCTTCGCCTGCGGTGCCAAAGGCAACGTCCTTGATTTCGTCATGGCCATGGACGGCAGCGACATCCGCGCCGCCGCCCGCCACCTGGCCGACATCTGCGGCCTGAGCCCAGACCCGGCGTCGACTCCACACCGGAGAGCAACGTCCAAGCGGTCTGCCCCGGCCGCTGCTGAGCCTGCTCCGCCGACTGCGTCGGAGACACCGGAGCCGGACACCGCCGCGTCCGAGGTGACGGTCAACCCGCCGCTGTCGTTCACCCTGAAGCTCACGCAAGATGACGAGCTAACAGCTTGGCTGGCCGCGCATGGCATCGACGCGCAGGCCATCGAGACCTTCGGTCTCGGCCGCGTCTCGAAGCGCTCGAAGACCATCGGTGAACGCCTGGGCATTCCGCTCCATGACGCGGCCGGGCAGCTGATCGGGTACTGCGGGCGCTGCATTGATCCTGAGCGACCGGATGACCGGCCGAAATACATCCTGCCGAAAGGCTTCCGGAAAGAACTCGAGGTCTTCAACCTGCACCGCTACCGGGCCAGCCCGCCCCCGGCGCCGTTTGCGGTCTTGTGCGAGAGCTTCTTGTCGGTAATGCGCCACGCCGCGCATCTCACCATGCTCTCGACCTTCGGGCGCACCATCTCAGCGCAACAGATCGCGCTCCTCAAGGACAGCGGTGTCGAGCGGGTGCTCATCGTCTTTGATGGCGATGAGCCTGGTCGGACTGGTGCCCGTGCCGTCGCCGCTGCCCTGGCACC
>LFIK01001697.1_pt1 | contig 17623 bp, 21 predicted proteins | sample 643401 | NCBI WGS metagenome assembly LFIK01 (sample SAMN03777447, study PRJNA286221) | soda lake metagenome | biome: soda lake; feature: Kulunda steppe; material: water; isolation source: sample T5-Br brine of Lake Tanatar-5 | place: Russia: Kulunda steppe | collected 2010-07
CAATTCCTCACAATGGATGTCGTCCACCAAAACGACCACGTGGCTAGTTTTGAAAGAAAACAAGGGAGGTTTTTCTTTTGAAAGATTTAAAATTTTTAAAACCAGAAACTAAAATCATCTCTGAAGGTGACACCAAAGGCGAGTTTGAAATTACGCCACTTGAAAGAGGATACGGCATTACATTAGGGAACTCTTTACGTAGAATTCTTCTTTCCTCATTACCAGGTGCAGCAATTGTAAATGCTCAAATTGACGGTGTTCAACATGAGTTTTCTGCGATGGAAGGTGTTGTAGAAGACATTACTTCAATCGTTTTAAACCTTAAAGAAGTGATTTTAACAATTGACGACAATGATCCTAATGTTGAAAAAATATTAGAAATTGACGTTGAAGGGCCAAAAACTGTAACAGCAGCTGATATTAACACAAAAGGCGATCCAGATGTAAAAGTGATCAACGAAGACCAACATATCGCAACTGTTAACAAAGGTCATTTCCGCATGACAATTACCGCCAAAAAAGGCATAGGATATGTCAGTGCAGAAAAAAATAAAGCATACAATAAAAACGTAGGAGTTATCCCTATAGATAGTATCTATACTCCGGTTCAACGCGTAAAATACGATGTTGATAAAACACGTGTAGAAGACAGCGCAGATTTTGACAAACTGTATATTGAGCTTGAAACCAATGGAGCATTAACTCCAAAAGAAGCACTAGGTCTTGCGGCTAAAATGATGATCGATCATCTAAACTTAGTGGTAGAACTTAGTGAAAAAGCAAAAGAAGAAGAATTCATGGTTGAAAGGGAGTCCGAACAAAACTCTCAAATATTAGAAATGCAAATCGAGGATTTGGATTTATCGGTTCGAAGCTACAACTGCTTGAAACGCGCAGGCATCAACACTGTGCAAGAATTGACTCAAAAAACTGAAGAAGACATGATGAAAGTTAGAAACCTTGGGAAAAAATCGCTCAAGGAAGTCAAGCAGAAGTTAGAAGATCTCGAACTTTCACTTGCAAGACATAAATAGGAGGTTGTTATAAATGGCTACTTATCGTAAATTAAACCGCAGAAGTGATCAACGTAAAGCGATGCTTCGTGACTTAGTCACTGCGCTTATTACGCATGAACGTATTGAAACGACGCATAAAAAAGCTAAAGAATTAAGTCGTTTGATGGATAACATGATCACACTTGGTAAGAAAAACTCACTTGAATCACGTAGAACGGCCGCGAAAACTGTTCGTTTCACAGAAACTGATGCAGATAAAAACGCCCTTCAAAAACTATTCGAAGATATTGCGCCACGCTACGAATCACGTAATGGTGGATACACTCGCATTCTTAAAAAAGGTCCTCGTCGTGGGGATTCAACCGAGATGGCTATCATCGAACTTGTTTAATGTGGTTTTAAGGACAACAATATAATTGAACCGACCAATTTTGGTCGGTTTTCTTTTTCTCTATCTATAAATGTAATTAGATGTATGCTATGATACAATTAATAAAATACTTGAAGGATAATATCTCAACCCTAACAGCTAACGCTATTACGTTTAATATACAGTTTGGATTACAGGTAATGATTAGGGGGTATCATTTAGATGAAATTATACATTATGATTCGATCATTTTTTGAAGGAGAAGATAAACCCGATAGAAATGTTTATATTGGATATGGTTTAACAGTTATATTCTTTTTAATCACGCTCCCTTTTACCATTAACTTGATTGAAGCGGTCTTTATCGATGGGTCAAATGAAGAGAATTTCGTGTTTGCTTTATTGCTGAGTGTTTTATATATTCATGTGTTGATTTTATTATTGCCTTTTCATTTATTGGTGATTTATAAACGGTTAAATAGGATAGGGGTTAAATGGGCTATTGGCATGCTGCCGTTTGGTGGGATTATCATTTATCCTTTGAATCAACATATTATAGGGATTATGGTTTTTATTTTGACAATTGTCTTAGGATTTTTACCCGATCAGTTTTTTAATTCTAAAAATTGATCAGATTATTGGGTAGATTTTTATGAAAATGTCTTAAATATTTAGCATTTAATCTTTAAGTTTGATATAATGTTAACGATTTTTAGGAGTGGATGCGGCGTGAAACCAATCATAGACATTACAAACTTATCGTTTGGTTATATGAAAGATCAAACGGTATTAAAAAACATTAATTTAAAAATTAATAAAGGAGAATGGGTGACCATTTTAGGACATAACGGCAGTGGAAAATCAACCCTGTCGAAACTTTTGATTGGGCTTTTAAGACCACGCAAAGGAGAAATTGAGGTAGCCGGTTCTTTATTAACAGAAGAAACAGTGTATGATATTCGTAAAAAAGTTGGGATTGTTTTTCAAAATCCTGATAATCAATTCGTAGGCGTCACAGTACGTGATGACATTGCGTTTGGACTTGAGAATCTACAAATTCAAAGAGATGAAATGCTAAGGCGTATTGATGAAGTCAGCAAAAAAGTTGATATGTTTGAATTTTTAAATAAAGAACCCCAACAACTCTCCGGTGGACAAAAACAGCGTGTTGCGATTGCGGGTATTTTAGCAATGAAAACAGACATTATCATATTTGATGAATCAACCAGTATGCTAGATCCTAAAGGACGTAAGAAAGTCCTTGAATATATGAAAAGACTCCATGATGAGGGCACGACTATCATTACCATTACCCATGATATGAGTGAAGCGGTTCATTCAGATCGTATTGTTGTTTTAAAGGATGGAGAAATCATTAAAGATGACGCATCTCAAACTGTGTTGCAAGATAAATCTACCCTTGAAAAATCAAACTTAGAGTTGTTGCTTCCTTTAGAAATTTTACATTATATGGAAAAAAACAATGTTAAAAACGAGGAGGTTGAAACGTTCTTATGGCAATCAACTTTGAAAGAGTAAGTTTTGAATATCAAGGGATGGATAAAAGAGGCTATTTAGCAATCGAAGATATCACTTTAAATATTAAAGGTGAAGGCGAGCTAATTACGTTAATCGGTGAAACAGGGAGTGGAAAAACCACGCTTGTTCAACATATGAATGCTTTATTACAACCAAGCGAAGGCAGAATGAATCTTTTTGGGGTGAAAATTGATAAAGCGACTAAAAATAAAAAAAATGTAAAATTGAATCCTATCCGTGAAAAAGTAGGACTTGTGTTTCAGTTTCCTGAATATCAATTGTTTGAAGAAACGGTTGAAAAAGATATTATTTTTGGCCCTAAAAACTTTGGCGTTTCACATAGTGAAGCCCTAAAGCGTGCAAAAGAGGTTATTAAAGTGGTAGGGTTAGATGAATCATATTTATCCAGAAGCCCTTTTAACTTATCAGGCGGAGAGAAAAAAAGAGTATCGATTGCAGGGATTTTAGCAATGGACCCTGATGTTTTAATACTGGATGAACCAACCAGTGGCTTAGACCCTATGGGACGCAATGCATTATTAAAAGTATTTTATGATATCCACAAAACCTTAAATAAAACCATCATTATCATTACTCATGATATGAATACGGTGTATGAATATGCGGATCGGTGTTTGGTGATGCGTGAAGGGGTTTTGGTGTATGATGGTGACCCTATCAAATTATTTTCAAGAAAAAATATAGATAACTGGAACTTAGATGTGCCTGAAATCGTTAAATTAAGTACTGATTTAGAAGAAAAATTCAACATAAAAATTGCTGGGACCCCTCGAAATAAAACCACATTATTTGAAGCAATAAAGGAGGGGTTAGGGCAATGAAAAATATAGTGATTGGACGTTACGTCCCAGGAAACAGCTTTTTGTATAAGATGGATCCTAGAACCAAAATTATTGCGTTGCTTTTAATGATGGCTGGAACGTTTATCATTGATTCGCTTTATGTTATGGTAGGAACAATTTTTTTAATGGTTTTTATCTTATTGATCGGTAAAATCAGTGTCAAACGTGTTTATTTAGGATTAAGACCATTACTATTCTTGCTTATATTTACGTTTGTGTTTCAGATATTATTTAACACACAAGGCGATTTACTCTATGAAGCACCCCTTTATTATTCGCCATTAAATATCATTTTTTTAGTCGCAATCTTTTTAATGTGGATGTTTACGAAACGTTTCATTCGTTTTAAACTGCTTTATTTTATTGCGATGTTACTTATTGCAGGAACTATCTTAAGCACTTTTGAATGGCCTTATACTTTCTTCACAGGGAATTTTAGCGTCTATGAAGATGCGCTTCAAATGGCTTTGTTCATTATGCTTCGTTTAATTATCATTGTGACCCTTTCAACGATTTTAACGATTACGACAAAACCGACAGACCTTAATTTAGGATTGGAATCGGTTTTAAAGCCACTTAAAGTAATCAAAATTAACTCTGAAGAAATCGCTATGATCATTTCGATTGCGTTAAGATATATCCCTACCCTTTTAGATGAAGCCAATAAAATTATGTTGGCCCAAGCTTCAAGAGGGGTCGACTTCCAAGAAGGAAAACTTAAAGATAAAGTTATGCAGATTGTCTCATTGTTAGTCCCTATGTTCATTATTTCATTTAAGCGTAGTGAAGAATTGGCAGACGCCATGGAAGCAAGAAGTTTTATTCCTGGAAACCCGCGGACTAAGCTTCATGAACTCTCATGGCAACGTATTGATACTGCAGGGATTATTTTTGCAAATCTCTTTATCCTTTCAAGCATTGTAATAAGGGTGATGGTATGATCAAATCATTTATAAAAGCGATCCATAATCTAGACAGTGTGACCTTAGGTGAAAGCCTCAGTGACTCTGTCTTTTTAAGAGATAAAGATGAATCAATTACCCGAGATAAATCAATAACGATTGAAAAGCTATTAAGCTATTCCAACCAACCATTTGAAGAGGCTATGAAGTATGAAAGCTTTTTTGTAGTGAATATGGGCGGTCATTTAATGATGAAAATTAAAGTTAATGGGAAATATATAGAAAAAATCTATATCAAAACCATTGATTCAAAGCTTAGAAGAATGCGAATAGATTTTGCTTATGATGGCTCAAAGTACTTTGGATTTCAAAAACAAGCAAACCATTTAAACCCATCCATTCAAAAAACGGTAGAAAAAGTCTTGTCACACATTACTCAAGAACCCTCTAAAATCATCGCATCAGGTAGAACCGATAAAGGCGTCCATGCATTAGATCAAACGGCTCATTTTGATACCTATACAACGCTTGATAGTCGCAAAATGCATTATTTACTTGATAAAATGTTGCCAAGCGACATAAAAATTAAAGCACTCAACGATGTACCTGCAGTGTTTCATGCGCGGTATGATTGTTTAAAAAAGACGTATTTATATAAAATCACACATAAAAAAGACCCCTTTAATGCGCATTACGCTTATTATATAAAGTCAATCGACATTAATGCGTTAAAAAAAGTTTTAATGCCTTTAAAAGGCCAACATGATTTTGTAGGGTTTTCAAAGAAAGCGTCTGGGTTACCCACCATAAGAACGATCGATGAGATACAAGTGGTTTCAACCAATGGAGAAACGCATATATTAATCAAAGCTTCAGGGTTTTTAAGACATATGGTGAGAATCATTGTAGGCAATGCGATCAAAGATGTCGTCAATGATAAAAAAGCGATGCATGATGCGTTAAATCATCCATCAAAAGATAACATCAAATACATGGCCCCACCTGTTGGTTTATACTTACACACTTTAGAGTATTAATTGTTTTTATAAACTTTTTAAAATACCAAAATAGATTTGTATTATAAGTTCAGAGTTTGTATACTATAATTGGTAAGAAAAGGGTGTGTAATCAATGAAAAAAGATAAAACGTTTAGTGCAGTTATTATGTTTGCGCTTCTTTTGGGTTTTTGGATCATTATTGAATCAGAAGTAACCATACTTTCTATATCAATAGGCTTTTTAGCCGCTTTATTTGTAATCGTTTATGTTTTTGATCTCATATTTAGCGATCAAGAAAGAACACGATTTACTTTAAGAAGCGCTAAAGCCTTTTTTGTTTTGTTAGGTACGTTTTTAAAAGAAGTCTTGGTTGCGAATATCCAAGTCGCAAAAATTGTCCTTTCTAAAAATATGAATTTGAGCCCAAAAGTGGTGAAAATTAAACAGCCTTTAAAAAAAGATTTAAACCGTGCTTTTTATGGAAATTTTATAACCTTAACGCCAGGGACCCTTACGATTGATTCTACGGAAGAATACTTAATTGTACATGGTTTAACCAAAGATCATGTTAAAAATTTAAGCGAAAGTCCACTTCAAAAAGCTTTTGTTAAGTTTGAAGGTGAACACAATGATTAATGTGATTTATTTTGCGGTCGCTTTTTTAATAGGCCTTGCATTTGTGGCGCTTTATAGAGCGTATAAAGGTCCAACTGCCGCAGATAGAGTGGTGGCGATTAATGTTATTACGACTAAAGTTGTAACAATTATTGTATTGATCGCAGCGATCACAAATCAAAATAGTTATGTAAATGTTGCGCTAGTTTATGCACTGATTGGGTTTATGACAACGATAGGTGTTGGAAAATATCTTTTAAAAGGAAAGTTGAATTAAGATGATGAATTATTTGTTAAGTGGAATCGCTACAGTGTTTATAGTGAGTGGATTGTTTTTCTTTATGGTAGGGGCGCTTGGATTAATCCGTCTACCGGATGTGTTTTCGCGTATGCATGCGACTACCAAAGCAGATACTTTAGGGGCTGGGTTGGTGTTGTTTGGTGTCATTATTTGGCAAGGGGTAGGATTTTTAGCGTTTAATATTTTACTTATCTTAATTTTTATTTGGATCACCAATCCAACGGCGGCGCATTTTATTGCGAAAACTGAATATTTAAGAGGAAAATCTATTGAAAAGGATGATGCGAAATGATGTTGCTCAATGTCATCTTAGTCATTTTTTTAATCATTGCGGCTTTGGCAGTGGAAAGAACGAAGGATTTATTAAGTGCAGTGATAATATTTGCGGTGTATTCTTTAATGATGAGTGTTTTATGGTTGATTTTAAAGTCACCAGATGTGGCTTTAACAGAAGCGGCCATAGGGGCTGGGGTTACTTCTATACTCTTTATTGCGATTATAAGTCGGACGACGCGGTATGAATCATGAAGAAAAAATTTATAGCGAGTATATTTATTTTATTGTTTGTTGTGCTTGTTTATAGCATTATGCAAATGCCTGCAGGCGTTGGGGTAGATAGTTTGGCATATAGTGAAAGCACTGAATATTATATTGAAAACGCAGCGAGTGAAACAGGGGTAACTAATATTGTGGCAGCGATTTTAACGGATTATCGTGCGTTTGACACGTTGGGCGAAACAATCGTTTTATTCACCTCAATTGTTGCGGTGGTATCGGTATTAAGACCGGATAAAAAGTATGAAGAAGGTGAGCGTCATGAATGATATTATTGTCCGTTCCATCACGCGTATTGTGATTCCTTTTGTCATGCTTTATGGGATTTATATTGTTTTACATGGTCATATCTCACCAGGTGGTGGGTTTTCTGGCGGTGCGTTAGTAGGGAGTTCCTTAATTTTATATACCTTAGTATTTGGTGTCGACAAAGCTAGGAAGAAATTCTCTCACCGCGTGAGTGAAATTGCTGAAAGTGGCGGTATTTTGCTGTATTTATTTGTGGGCGCTTTGGGAATTATCTTATCAGGGAGTTTTTTATCCAATCAATCAGCTGGCTTTCCCATGGGAGAGCTTGGATCCTTATTAAGTGGTGGTGTGATTCCAATTTTAATGATTGTTATTGGGATTAAAGTTGCCTCGACTATGATTTCTTTATTTCACATTCTCATTGAGGAGGAGAAATAATGGAATTGCTAAAAGATGTTTTAGACCATATCAATTTTATTGGGGCGGTTGCGCTTTTTGTGATTGGGTTATATACGGTTGTGACGCATTCTAATTTAATTAAACGAATTTTAGGAATCAATATTATGGGAACTGCGATCTTTTTCTTTTTTATTGCGGTAGGGAATGTGTTAGAAGGTGCGCAACCTTTAATTGATCCTGATGGAAATAGTGAAGTCGTCTTTATTAATCCTTTGCCTTCTGTGCTTATTTTAACGGGGATTGTGGTCGTCGTAAGTATCACCGTATATTCTTTAAGTTTGGTCGTAAGAATTTATGAGACTTATGGCACCATAGATCAAAAAGAAATAGCGGCCATTCAAAAAGGAGAGGATTACAGTGATTGAACAACTGCCTATTGTTAATTTGTTGTTGCTATTATTAACGGCTTTGGTGATTCCGCTTTTTAAAAAGAAGAATTTTAAAGTAACGCTAAGCCTCAACTTTGCGGTGTTGCTCATTGTTTGGAGTATTAGTGTATATTTGCTTTATTATGTCAATACTGAAGGGGCCTTTTATTATCGGTTTGGAAATTATCACCCCATGATAGGCTTAGAATTATTGATTGATCCTTTCTCAACACTGATTACTTTTTTTATCATGACCATGGTTTTATTAATCTTTGTTTATTCAACGAGTGATGCATCGGATGGAATTCATCAAAGAGAATATGGTAGATATTATATTTTGATGTTTATTTTGCTTTTTTCTATGTATGGAATTATTTACACTAATGACTTATTTAATAAGTATGTGTTCATGGAGATTTTATCGATTACAACGTGTTCGATTATTTCTATAAAGAGAAAAAAACAAAATTACGCTGCGGCATTTCGTTATGTGATGTTAAATGAGATAGGATCGCTTTCTTATTTGTTTGGCGTTGCCCTCCTTTATATGGTTACAGGCTTTACCAATATCGAACTGGTGGGCCAACAACTCGAAACCGTTTGGCAAACCCATCCTACGAATATTATTATAGCGATTGGGTTTATGATTGTTGGGCTTGGGTTAAAAGCCGCTATATTTCCTTTTCATATATGGTTGCCTGATGCGCATGCAAGTGCACCGAGTTCTTCAAGTGCGATCTTATCGGCTGTGGTTGTTAAGGTGTATTTAATGGTGTTTGTGAAGATTTTATTTAGAGTGTATGGCATCGATATATTAGATGCACTCAATATTCCTTCCATGATCATGATGGTCGGCGCTGTTGGTGTTGTTATGGGGTCGTTTTTTGCGATTGCTCAAAATGATGTTAAAAGGATGCTAGGTTATTCTTCTGTTGCTCAAATTGGCTATATTGTCATAGGGATTGGGCTTGCTTCATATGTCGGCTTAAGCGTAGCGATATTTCACGTCTTTTCACACGGCATGATGAAAACGGTGCTTTTCTTGTCGGTAGGCGCAGTGATTTATCAGAGAAAAACGCGTTTGATTACGTCCTTTAATGGAATAGGCTATTTAATGCCTATATCTATGGGGGCTTTCTTTATCGCTGCTATAGGGATGATTGGTATTCCTTTAACCAGTGGATTTATTTCAAAATTTAATTTAGGAATTGCGGCTTTAGAAGGTGGAAGTGGTGTCTATATCATTGTGTTGATTGCAAGTGGTATTTTAAATGCGATTTATTATCTTCCAATTATTATTGCGGCGTTTTTAAGAGACAATCCTGAAAAACAGACGGTTCTCTCAAAAGATAAAGTTCCTATATTAATGCTTGCGCCGATTGTGATTATTAGTTTGTTTATAGTTGGAATAGGGCTTTTTCCCAATGGATTAATGACACTCATTGAACAAGCAGTCAATACATTTAAGGTATAAGGAGGGGTGACAATGTTTGAACCAAAATATAAATGGTACGAGAGTTTTACCTTTTTAACCGGTGGGTTGATAATTTTAGGTGGCATGTTTTTGTTTTATATTTTTGCGGGGTTAAATGGAAGTTTTAACATGAATGACCCCTTTGAAAGTTATCCGTTCTTATATGATTTATCGTATGCGTCATTTATGCCGATCCTTATCATTGTTTTGCCTACAATTGGAGGGGGTATTCAGCTTTTTTTCTCTAGGCGAACGTGTTATTCAAGAGATACAGTCGTTATATCTTTAGCGTTTATCACCTTTATTTTGAGTACACTTTTATATCCGAGCGCAAAAGCAGGCGGGATACTCGTTGAATATGGCAATGTTTTAGGCCTTGGCATCAGTTTTAGAGTTGATATGCTTGGGTATATCATGCTTTTGATTACAAGCATTTTATGGTTTTTAGTCATGGTCTATGCGCATGCTTATATGTTTAAAGAAAAACGGTGTAATCGTTTCTTTTTCTTCATGGCATTAACATATAGTTCGGTGTTAGGAACGATTGTGGCTGGCGATTTATTAACCATGTTTTTATTTTTTGAGATGATGACGATTACTTCTTACATGCTTGTGACGCATGGACAGAATAAAGAGTCGTATCAAGCGGGGTATAATTACATATTTATGGGACTACTCGGTGGGTTCGCAATTTTTGGCGCAACTGCAATGATGTATTATATTGTTGGTGATTTAACATTTGCTAGTGCGATTACTACGTTAAATCAACATGGAAACTTAAAGTATTGGATTTTTGGGCTTTTGCTCTTTGGGTTTGGAGTCAAGGCAGGAATGGCGCCAGTTCATGTATGGTTACCTAGAGCGCACCCTGTTGCGCCAACACCTGCGAGTGCGCTGCTTTCTGGGATTATGATTAAGGTTGGTGCGTTTGGGGTTTTAAGAGTTGCGACGAGTTTTTATTTTCCTGAACCAGGCACATTGGTCGATCGTTTTGATGATATTTGGTTAACGGCTGAAACGATTGGTGGTGTGATTATATGGGTTGGAATTGTGACCATGGCGATTGGGGTTTTCTTAGCCCTCCAACAATCTAATATTAAAAGAATGTTGGCGTATCACTCAATTTCACAGATGGGCTATATTGTCATGGGAATCGGTGTAAGTTTATATTTAGGCTACATTGGTGCTATGGGGTATAGTGGAAGTATTTTACATATTGTAAATCATGCTTTGTTTAAGTCTTTGTTGTTTATGGTGGCTGGGTCTGTTTACTTACATACGAAAGAAAATGACATGTATAAACTAGGTGGACTTTGGAAAAAACTTCCTTTAACAGCGGCTGTTGCGTTAGTCGCAGCGTTAGGAATCAGTGGCATTCCTTTATTTAATGGTTTTGTTTCAAAAACAATCTTGCATCATGGTATTGTTGAAGCGTATGAGTATGGCTATCAGTCATTTTTATATGCAGAATGGATTTTCATCATTATCAGTGCTGGGACCGTGTGTTCTTTTATCAAACTATTTTATTATGTCTTTTTAGGCGACATGCCCAAAAAATATAAAGCGATTAAACCAAAATTAAATTCGTTGGATGTTTCGATGGTTGCGATAGCGCTTATTATTATATTTATCGGCTTAAATCCAACCTTTATGCTTAATATGTTTGTGATTCCCCAGATTTCTGTGCATTATGATAGTAGTTTTATTGACCAGTATATTATAGGGATGAATGTTTTTACATTTAGTGATGTCTTCATTATGATTCCGATTGTGATGATTGGGATATTAATCTTTATTTTTGGAACAAAGTTTCACCTTTTCCATTTAACCCTACCCAAATGGTTAAGGGTTGAATATATTTTCTTTTATCCAACGTTTTATATCATGCGTGGAGCGTGTAAAATTATGTATGGTGATCAATGTCCAATTGACACGAAAACGGTACAAAAAGTTGATCTTAAACATAATTATGATGTTGGATTTTTAGACCGTTTTGTGGTCATGTCTAATATGTTTGATAGACGGTATGAAAAACAAATCATTGAAAGTGATGCGCTTATATATACGGTATTCATTACGTTGGTAATCGTGATTTTAATGTTTGTTTAAAGACAAGTGTAAGGTTAATTATAAAGCGGGCTGTAAAGTAATTATGATATTTAAAAACGATGGAAAATATGCGATAATAGACAAAAGTATTCAAGGAGTGACAACATGAAAGGGACATTTATAACGTTTGAAGGCCCAGAGGGCTCAGGAAAGAGCACCATTTTAAAGGCAGTTGAAAAAAAATTGCTAGAAAAAGGCTACGATATATTATCCACAAGAGAACCAGGTGGGATTCAAATCAGTGAAAAAATTCGCAGTGTCATATTAGATGTCCATCACACTGAAATGGATGCGAAGACTGAAGCGTTACTTTATGCGGCTTCAAGAAGGCAACATATAATAGAGAAAATATGGCCCGCTTTAAAACAAGGCAAAGTGGTTCTTTGTGATCGTTTTATCGATTCCTCGCTGGCTTACCAAGGACAGGGGAGAAATTTAGGCATCGATGAAGTGTTAACCATTAATCAATTTGCGATTGAAAATACAATGCCCGATCTAACGGTTTTTATTGATGTCCCCCCACAAGTTGGACTCAATCGAGTGTTTGATAATCACCGCAGTGTTGATCGTTTGGATTTAGAAAGCGTAGAATTTCATCAAACCGTTTATGAAGGGTATTTAAAACTGTTGGATAAATTTCCTGAACGTATAAAAGTTATTGACGGCAATAAAGATGTTAAAAGTGTCACTGAGCAAGCCTTAAGGCTTGTTGAAGATTTTTTATCGAATAAAAGGAATGAATAACATGGATTTTTCTGTGCTAAAAAAAGCTCAAAATGAAGCGTTTAAAATGATTGAAAACAGTTTTAAAAACCAAAAGCTTTCACACGCTTATATTTTTGAAGGAGATGCTGGAAGCATGAAGGTAGATGCTGCGCTTTTTTTCGCATCAAAAGTTCTATGTTTAAATGATGAAACGCCTTGTATGACGTGTAAAAACTGTAAACGGATCATGAACCAAACGCATCCGAATCTTTACATGGTCAAACTTAAAAAAAGTGAAATTGTTAAAGAAGATATTAAATCATTACAAACGGAATTTTCTAAGACGGCTTTAGAAAGCGGCCCTAAAATATATATTATAGAGTCCGCAGAAAAAATGAATGCCTATGCTCAAAATGCCCTCTTAAAATTTTTAGAAGAACCAACCACTGAGACGTATGCGATATTATTAAGCTTAGATGCATCGCAAATGTTACCTACCATTCAGTCAAGATCACAGCGTATTCCTTTCCATCCAGTTAACGAAACTTTGATTGAAGAAGCGTTGATTAGGGAAGGGTATTCCAATACGTTAAGTCGGTTGGCTGCTAGAATGCGTCCCACGATTGAAGATGCGAAAACCTTGTTAATGACAGTTGATTTGGAACCATTAATCGATGAAGTCGGTGCGTTATATGAAACGTACGCAAATGGTGGTTCTTTACTGATTAAATTTCATGAATCATTAGATCAAACACTGAATGATAAAGCAAAAGTAGATGTGCTTATAGATTTGTTTATCCACTACCAAAAAGATGTAATTTATGGTAAAATTAACAACCAAAGCCAAATTGTTTTTGCCGAATATATGGCTGCGATTGAACAGTTAATGGAGAGTATTTCATTAAAAACGCTAACGAAACATTTAGAAAAAATGCTACAAATGAAGCTAAGACAAAGAAACTATATCAATATGCGTTTGGCATTTGATAATTTGTTGATTGCGATGGAAAGAGGAGACTTTTATGGCACATAAAGTCATTGGAGTTCGCTTTAAAGAAGCGGGCAAAAAATATTATTTTGATCCAGAAGACATTGCGTTTTCACAGGGGGATTTAGTCGTTGTTGAAACCGTTCGTGGTTTAGAACTCGGGGAAGTAATGCAAACAAACAAAACCATTGAAGATGATTCTATTATTGCTTCTTTGAAACCGGTTTTAAGAAAAGCGACAGACAAAGACATAACGACTAAAAATAAAAATATCGAGGATTCTAAAAAAGTTCTTGCGTCTTGTAAGGCACATATTAAAAATCATGATTTAGATATGAAGTTATTGGATGCTGAGTATACCTTAGATCGTTCTAAGTTAATCATATACTTTAATGCGGAGGGTCGAATTGATTTTAGAGAATTGGTTAAAGATTTGGCGAATGAATTTAAAGTCCGTATTGAATTAAGACAAGTTGGCGCACGCGATGGCGCAAAGTTTTTAGGGGGCATTGGCCCTTGTGGGTATTTGCTATGTTGTAACACGTTTTTAGGAGAGTTTGAAACGGTTTCAATCAAAATGGCTAAAAACCAAAACTTATCATTAAACCCTTCAAATATTTCAGGACTTTGTGGCAAACTCCTTTGTTGTATTCGGTATGAAGATGACGTGTATGCCGAAATGCGTGAAGGCTTGCCAAAGCTTTATTCAACGGTTAAAACACTTGATGGTGAAGGAAAAGTAATCAGTATCAATATCTTACAACGTCAAGTCAAAGTTCAACTTGAAGAAACGGTTAAACATTATAATGTTGAAGATTTAGTAGAAATTAAAGAATATGATAATCTTGACCATATTAGTGAACCAACCATGGATTTATCAGATTTAACATAACATTTTAGCGCTAAGGCATGATGATGAATCAACCATTTGATTCATCATTTGCTATCTAAAGGAGTATGTCAGTGGAAAATAATGCTTTAAATCAAAATGAAGCCGCTACCTTATACATTGTATCAACACCTATTGGGCATTTAGACGATATGACTTTTCGCGGGGTTGAAACACTGAAACGTGTTGATTATATATTGGCCGAAGATACAAGGGTTAGTGGGAATTTATTAAAAGCTTATGGTATTGATACGCCACTTAAAAGTTATCATGCGCACAATGAAAAAGCGATGACAGAAGGCATTATCAATTGGTTAGAACAAGGGTTTGACCTTGCGCTTATTTCTGATGCGGGGACCCCTTTGATTGCGGATCCTGGAGAAACACTTATTAAATCCTTAAGCAAAGCAGGGTTTAATTTGACGACTGTTCCTGGCCCAACCGCTTTAATCAGCGGGTTAATTATGAGCGGAATCGAAACGCATCCGTTTACTTTTTATGGCTTTTTACCCCAAAAAACCACGGCACGTGATAAACTATTAAAGGGCTTAATCTCCCATCCTTATACCCTTGTGTTTTATGAAAGTCCTAAAAGGATTCACAAAACACTTGAAGCGATGTATCGAATGTTAGGGGACCGTGAAGCATTTATGGCGCGCGAGATGACGAAACTTTATGAAGAGACATACCGGTTTACGTTAAGCGAATACGGTGAAATTCCTGAGCTTAAAGGTGAAATAGTTTTAGTGATTAAAGGGAGTCAAGAAGCACCGTTAATAGAAGGTGACATGGTAGAACATGTTGAACTTTTAATGGAAGATGGCTTAAGGGAAATGGATGCGATCAAAAAGGTCGCAAAACTAAGAAATCTAAAAAAGAATACAGTATATATGGCATTTCAAAATGCTAAGAAGAAAGACGAGGAGTGAGACCATGAGTGATAAAACCTACTATATCACCACCCCGATTTATTATCCGAGTGGGAAATTACATATTGGAAATACCTATACTACGGTCTTTTGTGATGCTTTAAGGCGTTATAAAGAATTAAAAGGCTATGATACCTATTATTTAACAGGTATGGACGAACATGGTAAAAAAATTGAAACGGTCGCTGAAGAAAGAGATATGAGTCCTTATGATCACGTTGATGAGATGGCTAAGGATACTAAAGCGCTTTGGGATCGCTTAAAAATTTCATACGATGATTTTATTAGAACAACAGAAAAACGCCATAAAACAGTGGTTCAAAAAATATTTGAAACCTTACTCGACCAAGGCGATATTTATTTAGGAACGTATAAAGGGTATTATTGTATGCCTTGTGAGTCGTTTTTTACAGATAGTCAATTAGGGGATAATCATACCTGTCCTGATTGTGGAAGAGAAACGTCACAGTTGGAAGAAGAAAGCTATTTCTTAAAACTTTCAAAATATCAAGACCGTTTATTAAAGTTTATCGAAGAGAATCCTGATTTTATTACGCCTGAATCTAGAAAGAATGAAGTGGTTGCCTTTATTAAACAAGGCTTAAATGACTTAAGCGTTTCAAGAACGACGTTTGATTGGGGGATTAAAGTGATTTCTAATCCTAAACACGTGGTTTATGTTTGGATTGATGCGCTCAGCAATTATATTAGTGGTCTAGGGTATAATTCTAACGATGATTCGCTTTATAAAAAATATTGGCATGGCGATGAAGTCGTGCATGTTGTAGGGAAAGATATCTTAAGATTCCATGCGATTTATTGGCCAATTATGTTAATGGCTTTAGACATACCAGTAACCTTTAAACTCCATGCACATGGGTTTTATATGATGAAAGAAGGGAAGATGAGTAAATCTAAAGGCGGAGTGATTTATCCTGATACCATTATTAATAATTATGGCCTTGATGAATTACGCTATTTCTTGTTAAGAGAACTTCCTTATGGCGCTGATGGTGTATTTACGCCCGAATCATTCATTGAAAGAGTGAATTACGATTTAGCCAATGACTTTGGGAACTTGTTAAACCGTACGATTTCTATGATCAATAAATATTTTGGTGGAACGGTTGAATATGACCCAAATACAAGCAATGATTTTGATGAATCTTTGGAAAAACGCATCGAAGAAACCATCGCTACGTATAGAGAAAATATGGAAACATTGAAAGTGTCTGAAGCGATTAAAACGGTTTGGAAATTGATCAGTCGCACTAATAAATATATTGATGAGACAACCCCTTGGGTTTTAGCAAAAGACGCGTCTAAAAAAGAAGCGTTAAATAATGTTATGTACCATTTGGTTGAATCCTTAAGACATATTGGGATTTTATTAAAACCAGTTTTGCTTGATGCGAGTGATTCACTATTTAACCAATTGAAGATCAAAGACCACTTACAAACATGGGAGTCTTTAGAATTTGGTCTTTTAAAACATACTGAAGTTGTTAAAAAACCATCCCCTTTATTCCCGCGTTTAGATGGAGAAAAAGAAGTTGAAAAACTAAAAAGTGTTATTAGAGGCGAAGATAAAAACGACCAAACACAAAAAGATGCGCAAAATTTAGCTTCAATCGATGATTTTAATAAACTAGAATTACGCGTCGGGAAAGTCGTTGATGCGAAATATCACCCTAATGCGGATAAATTATTAATCATTCAAGTCGATACTGGGGATAAAGCACCGCGTCAAATTGTTGCGGGGATTGCAAAACATTATACCCCTGAAGCCATTGAAGGAAAAAATGTCGTTGTGGTGGTGAATTTAGAACCGGTTAAATTACGCGGTGAAGCAAGTAACGGCATGTTATTGGCAGGGTCAAATAAAAAAACAATGAAACTTGTAACGGTTGATGGGCTCAACCCAGGAGACAATATTTCTTAAGGAAAAAAGTGTATATAAATGTTTGACATTTAAACGATAATAAGCTATTATATACGTCGGTACATTTTGAATTCTCCACTAGCCCGACTATGAGAAGGAAAATAGGAGGCTAACCACTATGAATAAAACATACATGGCAAACAAACAAACAGTAGACCGCAAGTGGTTTGTTGTTGATGCGAAAGGTCAAACGCTCGGACGCTTATCATCTGAGGTTGCGGCTATTTTACGCGGAAAGCACAAACCAACATTTACACCACACGTTGATTGTGGTGATCATGTCATTATTATCAATGCTAAGGATATCCAACTTACTGGTAAGAAATGGCAACAAAAGAAATATTATAGACA
>LFIK01001698.1_pt1 | contig 17619 bp, 9 predicted proteins | sample 643401 | NCBI WGS metagenome assembly LFIK01 (sample SAMN03777447, study PRJNA286221) | soda lake metagenome | biome: soda lake; feature: Kulunda steppe; material: water; isolation source: sample T5-Br brine of Lake Tanatar-5 | place: Russia: Kulunda steppe | collected 2010-07
ACAAACTGCAGCTGGTTACTGAGCGAGGTTTGGAGCTCTTCCACATCGTCTTCGCTAAGCACTTCTGAGATCTCTTCCACACCCACTTTTTTCAACAGATTATATACCATTCTGTTGAACAACATCTGATGTGCTGCTGAAGAGAGCTGCATCAGCTGTTCCTGAGGCACCTGTGCGCCACTTAATTTAATCTTGTTAAAAATCGGCTCAAGCATTTTCTCAATATTCTTATTGAGCTGCTTTTCGAGCTCTTTCGCGTCTTTGTTCTCTTTGCTGGTTACTTCCTTTCCGGAAGGGTCTACAATTTTCATAAAATGATTTGATTCAGTTTATATTCTGTTTCCTATTACAACACAAAGGATAAGCATATCAATCCAAAATGGCGATTTTGATTCCTTGTGCGATTAACCCTCCAAGGGTTCGGAACCCTTGGAGGGTTAACTAGAAATCCCTACTATCAAAAACCATATCTTTCTAACCGCCAAAATCATCGCATGGACAGTCGCTTTCAGCACCATTTAGAACGGGCACTGCCCCACATCAAAAAGTGGTGGTTCTCGGTAGTTTGTATCCCGTTCTGCTGGGTACTGGCTGAGCAGCACTGGATGGCGCTCAAATGGGAGATCTCATTTGCGTGGCAGTATCCCTACCCTTTTTTCCTCTTCCCCTTCTTCTTTTTCATCGACTGGTTTCTGCTGATTGTTCATGAGGCCGGGCATACCTTCTTCGGAGTTTTTGGCAACCGGTTCCTCACCATTTTAGGGGGTACCCTACTGCAGATCCTGCTCCCATTTATCATAATTCTCTACGGCTGGTGGAACCGTCAGCACTTCGTAGCTCAGCTGGGATTGCTTCTGACTGCATTTTCATGGATAGAATCGTCGGCCTACGCAGCTGATGCTGTGGCACGGCGAATGCCGCTGATCGGCAACCTGCCCGCGTCCGCCCACGATTTCTACAACATGTTCAGCATGAAAGGAGTCCTCGCCAATCATATGACCTACGCATGGGGGATGTACTGGATTGGGATCATTACCATAATTCTCTTTATGATCTATCCGCTGTTTAAAAGAAAGCAGTACGATTACGTGGATCTTGAGATGGAACTGTAAATCAACCCTCCAAGGGTTGCGAACCCTTGGAGGGTTTAGTTTTTGAAATAGGTAAAATTTGTAAAAAATATGCTTCCAACGTGATTCTTTAGGATATTGTGGGTCGAAATCCAAAACCAATACGTTGACTCTATGAAATACCCGTTACAGATTATCACCTCATTTCTAATATTGCTGATGGCCGGATTCCTTACGCAGGACCTTCACGCTCAGCAGGAAGCAAACTTTGAACTCGCCGAACGCTTTACCGCAGACAACATGCGGAATATGACCGGCTCCACATTTTTGCGCGCAAACTGGCTCGAAGATAAAGATCAGTTCTGGTACGAATGGGAAGATGGCGAAGGGAAACGATGGATGTTTGTTGATGCATCCCGTCAGAATATGCGTCCGCTTTTTGACCGCGACAACATGGCCGCTCAACTCTCTGAAGAGTTTAACCGGGGCTTTGACGCCAAAAACCTCGATATAAAGAGCTTTAATTACGATACCGATCGAGAGCTATTCACATTTCATGTAGACAGTATCGAGTTCAAATATCACATCGACAGAAATTTTCTTGAAAAGGGTGATTCGCTCGAAGCCGAAGAGCGTGAACGATGGGCATCCTACTCACCCGACAGCACCTACATCGCATTTGCCCGGGAGCACGATCTCTACATAATGAGAACCGATGATCCCGACAGCACGGAAATCCGCCTCACAGAAGATGGTGAGCGCTGGTACAGCTTTCAGTCCGATCACGGCGACACCACATCTACTGAACGCCTCAGAGCAAGAGTTAACTGGTTTGAGGATTCACAAAAACTCTACGTAAAACGTCAGGACTGGCGCGAAGTGGATGAATTGTGGGTTATTAACAACGTTGCCAGCCGGCCGGAGCTGCAGACCTATAAATACAATATGCCCGGTGAGGACAATCACTACCAGGATGAAATATTGGTCTTTGATATGGAGACACAAGAGCACGTTCGCCTCGATACAGACAAGTGGCCCGATCAATCCCTGGGAGGTGTTTATTTCAGTAATGGTGGAATCTACACAACAGACACATCATCAGACCATATGTACATTCTGCGAAGAAATCGAACCTGGGATGAAGTGGATGTTGTAAAAGCAGACACTAACACGGGAGAAACACAGGTTCTCTGGAGTGAAAAGAGCGAACCTTACTTCAATGTAATGAACTCATTCCTCGGCATCATAAACGATGGCGAAGAGTATATATGGCTGAGTGAACGAACCGGCTGGGGACAACTCTACCGCTACGACAGCGAGGGAAATCTGAAGAACCGAATCACAAACGGACATTTTATGGTTACGGATGTAGCCGCAATCGACACGACCGGACAAACCGTATACTTTGAAGGGTTCGGAAAAGAGGAAGGCCGAAACCCAAATCATGCCCACTATTATAAAGTCGGTTTTGACGGTTCCGGGCAACAGCTTATGACACCGGATAATGCGAATCACAGTTTCAGCATCAGCGACAGCCGTTCGTACTTTGTACATAATGCTTCGCGCCCCGATATGCCCACAAAGTCTGTTCTTCGGGATAATCGTGGCCGTGAGGTTTTACAACTGGAGGAAGTTGACCTGACCCGACTAAATGAAGCCGGGTTTAATATGCCGGAACAGTTCTCCGTGAAAGCAAAAGATGGGTATACCGACCTGTACGGAGTGATGTGGAAACCGGCCGATTTTGATCCGGAGAAGAAATATCCAATTATTTCTTATGTCTACCCCGGCCCTCAGGTAGAGCCATTCCCTCGAAGCTTTTCTGTTACAGGAACAGCTGCACGGGCACACTCCCTGGCTCAGGTTGGATTTGTTGTAGTAGCGATGGGTAACCGGGGCGGCAGTCCGCTTCGCGAAAAGTGGTACCACAACTACGGATATGGAAATCTCCGGGATTACGCCCTGGAAGACAACCGCTACGGAATTGAACAACTTGCCGGACGCCACTCCTACATCGACATTGATAGAGTGGGAATTTACGGACACTCGGGCGGTGGTTTTATGAGTACGGCTGCACTGCTCTCCTATCCCGATTTCTACAAAGTTGCCGTATCATCAGCCGGCAACCACGACAACAACATCTACAACATCTGGTGGAGTGAATTTCACCATGGCGTTGATGCAAAAACTGATTCGGTAACCGTTGAAAATGACAATGGCGAAGAGATGAAAGAGGAGCGAACTACCTTCTCCTCACGTATCCCGTCAAATGCTGAACTGGCCGGAAATCTGCAGGGACGACTGCTTCTGGTTCACGGAGCGATGGACAACAACGTACACCCGGCTCATACCTACCGTGTAGCTGAAGAGTTACTCAAGGCCGGCAAACGGTTCGACATGATGATCTTTCCGCAAGCCCGTCACGGTTTTGGGCGTTACACATCCTATTTTGAGCGGATGCTTTGGGACTATTTTGCCGAACATCTTCTGGGTTACTATCCCGAAGATGTTGATTACAATCTGCCTGATTAATTTCTTCGATTTTAAAAAACGCCTCAAAATAGTTACTTGAGGCGTTTTTTATTTCCAAAGCTTTCTGTTTATTTATCAGACCAATCTAATCTCAAACGATCAAATCCCTATGAAAGTAAAATTACTAACTCTGTTTACCCTTTTGATGGTTTACATCAGTTCTTGTGCACCTACAGAACAGATGCAGCAAGGCCAGCCTGTTACCGCAGAAGAGGAAACTCCTTCTGTAACCGTTGAAGACTATCAGCGTGCAGAACAGATGCTCAGCTGGAATGTTTCTGATAAAGTAACCCGCCAATCTGTATCTCCGCAGTGGATCAGCAACTCCAGTTTCTGGTACCAGGTAACCACCGAAAATGGAAGTGAATTTGTGTTGGTTGACGCTCAGTCTCAGACACGAGAGCTCGCTTTCAATCACAGCCGGCTTGCCTCCGCGCTTTCCGGTTTTTCCGGTCGGCCCGTAGATGAAAACAACCTCCCATTGAGAGGTCTGTCATTCAGTGATGATCTGAACAGAATTCACTTTACCTACAGCGGCTCTCAGCTTGAGTGCAGTCTTGGAACTTACAATTGCACAGAAACCGACAGTGCCCCGGAGTCTGTATCCAATTCTGTTCCCTCGCCGGATGGCAAAATGGCCGTCTACATTAAGGATTATAACCTTTGGGTAAAAAACCTGGAAACAGGTGAGGACATTCAACTCACAACAGATGGCGTTGAGTACCACGGTTTTGGAATAAATAACCAGGGATGGAATCGGTCAGACAGGCCCATCGTGAAGTGGTCGCCCGACTCTAAGAAAATATCAACATTTCGCCTGGACGAAAGAGGCGTTGGAAAAATGACGTTGTGGCGTACCGAAGTTGGAAGACCGGTAGCCGATATCTGGCCGTATGCACTCCCCGGCGATGAGGTGGTACCCATGCTTGAGCGCGTGGTTATTGATGTAGAAAACCAATCAAAAACATGGCTCGATGTTGAACCTGCACATCAGCGAACGTCGAACTGCTGTGGTTTAAACCGCGGTTTAGATTGGGCTGATAATGAGTGGAGCGACAACTCAGAGAAACTCGCATTTGTAAGCACCTCCCGAGACTACAAAGAGGTAACTCTCTACCTTGCCAATCCGGAAAACGGCGATGTTGAACAGGTATATCACGAACGGGATGAGATCTTTTTTGAATCGAATCTCACTTCTCGCGGTGTTCCCAACTGGAGAGTACTTCACGATTCCGATGAGTTTATCTGGTTTACGCGGAAAAGCAACTGGGGACATCTCTATCTGCACGATCTTTCCACCGGTAATCTGAAAAACCAGATCACAGACGGAGATTGGAATGTGATTGATATTGTAAAAGTAGACGAAGGAGACCGAACGATATGGTTCACCGCCATGGGAACAGTTGAAGGAGTTGACCCATACTATCAACACCTTTACAAAATCAATTTTGACGGATCTGGTATGACACTGCTCACGCCTGAACCGCTCGACCATTCAGTAAATCTGAGCCCGGACGGAAACTATATAGTATCCACCCATTCCGATTTTCAAAATCCGCAGGTAACTGTGGTCCGAGACTTCGATGGCAACACCTTAATGGAGATTGAAGCTGCTGACGCATCAGAACTTTTCAACACCGGCTGGAGAGCACCGGAACCATTTTCAGCCAAAGCTCGTGACGGTGAAACCGACATTTACGGTATCATGATTTTGCCTTCAAACTTTGACGAAAACAAGTCCTATCCGATCGTTAACTATATCTATCCGGGGCCTCAGGTGGGCAGTATCGGAAACAGAAGTTTCTCGTCCGTTAGAAGAGGTCAGGCTCACGCACTTGCTGAGCTTGGATTTGTGGTCGTACAGATTGATGGCTTTGGATCTCCTTTACGATCCCGTGAATTCCACACCTACTACTACGGCGACATGAGCGACAACGGTCTGCCGGATCAGATTGCGGCAATGGAACAGCTCGCGGATCGATACAATTTCATCGATCTGAATCGTGCCGGAATTTACGGGCACTCAGGCGGTGGTTTTGCTACTGCATCAGCACTTTTTCAATATCCCGAATTCTTTAAAGTGGGTGTATCAGGTGCCGGTAATCACGACAACAGAGGCTACACCTATTACTGGGGTGAAAAATTTCAGGGATTATTGGAAGAGACTGAAGGTGGCGACACCTACACCAATCAGGCCAATCATCTGCAGGCAAAAAATCTGGAGGGTAAACTGATGATCTCTTACGGAACCATGGACACCAATGTGCACCCAAGCATGACACTTCTGGTTGTTGATGAGCTGATTAAGCATAACAAAGATTTCGATCTGGTAGTGATGCCAAATCGCGGCCACGGCTACGGCAGTGAACCGTATCATATAAGAAGATCCTGGGATTTCTTTGTGAATCACCTGATGGGTGCAACACACCCTGATGCTTACCAGATTAACCGGTAGGTCTCTTTTTATAACCTCGATCTTAAATAAAAACGCCCCGGCTGTTTAATCAGATGGGGCGTTTTTTATTTGAGGTCATATTCTCTTTTAATCCATGCTGCCATAGGTATAGCCAACCGTATCACCTGAGCCGATTGTGCCGGAGGTATACAGTACATCCACCTCTTCAAATTCAGCCCAGCCATCATCATCCCTGTAGGATACACCACTGACGATTTCAAAATGTCCGCTTCCGCGGGTCACTTCAAATCCAACATATACTCCCACGACTACTTTTTCGGGTGAGGACGTGTCGAACATCATCTCCGCTCCGGCATTCACCTCAGTATAGCTGAAATATCCGGTATCATCCTCGCACTCATCTTCATAGCAGAAGTAAGTTACAGTACTGCCACCGGATTCAATTTCCATTTTCGAATCGCCTGTATTGACAATACGAACCGCCAGGCCGTTCGGTTCCTCTTCGGTCAGCTCTTCTTCAATATCATCAGCCGAAGTGCTGTTGCTGCAGGCCATCGCTAATGGTAGCATTGCCATTATGATGAGTAGTAATTTTATTGACTTCATTCGTTCTTATCTATGTTTATTATTCAGATTTCAGTTACATAGATAAGCGCATAGGCCGGTCAAAACCTTTCATTTAAAAACACTTCAGAAACAATCTTCTTTGATTTCAACCTCCACAAGACTACATTGAACTTACTATTATCTATTCTATTCTTTTGAGTCTACAACTCAGTCAAGAGAGATGAAACGTTTTTAAACTCTGCGAAGGGCGTTTTTAGGTGTAATAATATCAAGCAGGAAGTTCCGGATTGTTAAGCAGCTGGTTCATCACAATCAGTCCAATCCAACCTTCCTTGGCTGAGGCCGGGGTATGCGACGTATGTGTAACAAAATCATATCACTTTTAATCTTTATAACCTGCTTATACAGCACGCTGTACGGGCAGGCAGATCCTGATTTGGTACATCCATACCGGTTTGGCAGTAATCAGAACTCTGAATACATCTCCGAGCAGTGGACTACCAACAACGGCCTGCCGATCAACCATGTAAATCAGATCTATCAAACGCCGGACGGATTTATCTGGCTCGCCACTTTTACCGGACTCATTCGTTTTGATGGTGTGACCTTCAAAGAGTTTAATTCAGGAAATACCCCGGCACTTCCGTCAAATCGGATCATCGCAATACAGCCGGATTCCGGTAACACATTCTGGATCAACACCGAACAGGGACATCTTATTCTGTATGATAACGGGAACTTCATTTCGTTCAATGAGGACTTGTCACCGAATTTAATGCCTGGGATAACCACCAACAGAGTTTTTACTCAGTTTGACGGAAATCAAACATGGGTTGGAACTGCATCAGGCCTGTACCTCTATCAGGAACATGATCTATCTCCCTTTAAACCCGAAATTTTTAGTGAGAAATCAATTACTGCACTTCACCTGATTGAGGATGGAGATGTTCTTGTTCATGACGCTGATGGCTACCTTTGGAGAATTAACTCAAGCAAAGAAATCATTGAGTCATTAAAGACCCCCGGAATTTCAGGAGCGAGCCACATCCTGAAGGATCATGAAGGTTCCATTTGGATTATGCGAAGTGAAATTGCCAAAATAGACGAAGATGGATACCGGATTATACCCACTCCTCCTTATTTCAAAAATGACTGGGATCAACTGCATCCCTACTACCTCAGTTTCAAAGAAAACCCTGATGGAAAAATAATGGTCATGAGCCTCAATGGGCTTATGGAAATCGAAAACAACGATCTGAAGCCTGTAGATTTCATCGACTACCAGAGCTACGGCTCATTGCCGGAATTTTTAGGCAACTCTTTTACCACCTGCCCCGACTCTTCAGTATGGGCTATTGTAGAAAACCGTGCCTACAGAAATGGGGAATTTGTATTTCAGACCGGTGCTAATGGAAAAACCATCTACTGCGACCGGGAAGAGAACCTTTGGATTTCGACCATGAGAAACGGGCTGTTCCGCTACCGGAAATCGATCTTCCAAAACATCACCTTCAGCCATTCAAACAATATTTTCTATGGTGTTTTTTCCGACTCCTACAATACCCTATGGGTCGGCGGATCGTTTTCTGATCTTACTCAGATCGACCGGAACAGCCTTGCTGTTGATGTATTGAACCGTAAAAATGAGGGAACAACCGCTACCTTTTTTGAATCGTCTGACGGGAAACTTTGGAATGGATACCTATACTGCAAACCGGAAAACAGAACGGAATCCGGTGCCTGCCTTACCTTCGAGCGTGTGGATCAACTTTTTGGGAAGAACGTTTTTACCATTCTCGAGGACAGTAAAAAAAGAATGTGGTTCGGCACAAACGAGGGATTGTTCAGGTTGGAAAATGGGCAAATTGATACCATACCCGCATTTTTTAAAAATACTTACAGCCTCGTGCGCTATCTGATAGAAACCGAAGACGGAACAATTTGGATGGCGACAAATGGTAACGGTGTACTCCGCTCCAAAGATGACCAGATCGAATCCATTACAAACGAAAATGGGTTATCCAGCAATAATATCAGAGCGCTTTTTGCAGACAGCCTGGGATATATCTGGATCGTAACAGAAGATCGAGGTTTAAACCGGTTCAATCCAGATAATGGAGAAATTAAAATTATTCGCAGAGTCAACGGTTTATTTGATGACGGACTGCATAAAATGCTGCCTGATAATCACGGACGGATGTGGATCAGCACCAACCGGGGTATATTCTGGGTTCCGCTTCAGCAGCTACACGATTTTGCTGATGGGAAAATAGATCACGTACAGTATGTTTCCTACAATGAACGTGATGGCATGCGAAACCGTGAGGCAAACGGTGGGTTTCAGAACACAGGATATAAATCTAAAGATGGCCGGCTCTATTTTGCAACTCAGGGAGGAGTTGTATTAATCGATCCGGATCGAATTGATTTAAACTACCCAATACCCGGTGTTATGATTGAGGAGATTTCAAGTGGCAATAAAATCCGCCTGCTCAATACAGGGTTTACCTCTTTAAATAATGATCAGCGTAGTTTTTCTGTAACCTATAATGCTCCATTTTACTCCGCCCCGGAAAGATTACGGTTCCAATATATGTTGGAGGGATTCGATAAAATCTGGGTTGATGCCGGCAGCCGAAGAGAAGCAATTTACACAAACATACCTGCCGGTGATTATCAGTTTTTAGTTAAGGTTGATTTCGGTGAAAACCAAAACAGCTCCGAAATCACTTCTCATGCTATTATGATAGCCCCCTATTTTTATGAAACATCCATTTTCCCGTTTCTAATCATTTTATTTTTAGGCCTTCTTGTAGCCGGCGGTTACCGGTTGCGGTTACGGCATTTGATTAAACGAGAGGCTATTCTGGGTAAAATAGTTGAACGGCGTACAGAAGATCTCAAATCAGAAAAGATTAAAACGGAACAACAGGCTGAACAGCTGAAAGTATTAGCAAATGAGAAGAATCGATTTTTTGCAAACATCAGTCACGAATTCAGAACACCGCTCACGTTAACCATCGGACCGCTTACCGACTTAAAAGTTGGCAAGTTTGGTGTTTTACCGCCCATTGCCAAACAGCAAATTGAGTTGAGCTTGCGCAATGCCCGACGGCTTCTACGTCTTGTTGGGCAGCTGATGGATTTGGCCAGACTTGAAGACAAAAAATTTGAACTGAATCTGCAAACCGGCAATATCTGCCGATATCTTAAAACTCTTTCTGAACCCTTTGAAGCGGCAGCCATCCAAAAGCAGATCGATTACAAGGTCATAATTCCGGAAAAACCGGTTTATGTGAAGTTTGATCCCGGACACTTCGACAAAATTGTAGCCAACCTTCTGTCGAATGCATTTAAATTCACCCCCGAAAAGGGAACCATTACGCTTCAGGTTACTCCAGAATCAGACCATGCGTTAATCAGCGTTACAGATACAGGTACCGGAATTGAGCCAAAGCATATTCCACATCTGTTCGACAGATTTTATCAAATTCAGAAATCGGAAATGCAGCCGGGAAGCGGTGTAGGATTGTCTCTGGCAAAAGAACTTATTGAACTTCATGGCGGACAGATTCAGGTAGAAAGCATGGTTGGCAAAGGCAGTAAATTTTCGGTCACAGTACCACTGGCTGCACCTGGAGAGAATGGTGTATCCGCCGTTTTATCAAAAGATAAATTTCCAGAGCCACTGGAAGAACGAGCCCTATTGGATAGTTCAGCTCAGGTTGTAAACATTGAGTTGGATGACACCGACGAAAACCGCAACATATTGAAGACAATTTTGATTGTAGATGATCACTCTGATATTCGCGCCTATCTAACCCGGCACCTTGAAGAGTCGTTCAATGTTATTGAAGCATCCTCCGGGAATGAGGCAATCTCTGTTCTAAATCAACAACTGCCCGATCTGGTTATATCTGACGTTATGATGCCCGATGGTGACGGCTTCTCACTGCTGACTCACATCCGGTCTGAACCTGAAATGGACTTTCTTCCTGTTATTCTTCTTACTGCACGTGCAGAAGCTGAAGATAAGCTGTCCGGACTGGGAATTGGAGCCAACGACTACATTACCAAACCGTTTGATATCCGTGAAGTTGTTGCTCGATTGAAGGGAATTTTTGATCAACAAAAACGCCTTTCTGTAAAATTGACCCAGGATACTTTTAAAAATGGAGCAAAAATCCATCATGACAATGTCATCTCTGAATCACCCGATCAGCAATTCCTGGAAAAAGTTAAAGCTGTCATTCAGTCTGATTTAGCTGACGAAAATTTTTCGGTTGAAGAGCTTTCAGAAAAAGTGAATCAAAGCCGTTCGAATCTTCACAGGCGGCTCACAAAACTTACCGGTGAAACACCCAGCGCACTCATACGAAGAATTCGTCTGGAATTGGGGGCACAGCTCCTGGCCCAAAACGCCGGAACCGTAAGCGAAGTTGCCTATTCTACCGGCTTTAAAAATGTTGCCCATTTTTCTCGCGTATTTAAAGAGCACTATTCTCAAACTCCGACGGAGTACGCTCGCACATTTGAAACAGAGAACCATTAGTTCTCACCTCGCCCCTAAACTCCCAGCTGCCGGGACAGAATAAAAGGCCGGTATAGTCTGATGTTGGACCTTACGCCAACAAATTGCGACATGGATATAACATAACATCCCTCTATTCAACTACATTTTCGAGAACAACTTCAGCCACAAGTGGCTTTAACAAACAGGGATAACTTATGTATACAAACAATAAAATCAGGAAAACAACCAATTTCGACAGCTGGCCTACTTTTTTTGGCCTGATGTTAGTTTTTGCATTTGCAGCAACAGTCCAATCATGTAGTGATATGAGCAGTTCAATTACAGATCCGGATAAAAAAGATATAACAATTTCAAATGTGGAGCCGGGTCAAACTCTCTTTTTAGGAAGCACATCTGAGCCTGTTTTGATCAACGGATACACCATTTCTTTTTCCGGGAAAAGCATAAACACCGATACAGAAGGCAACATCTATTCCACATTTACCTACAACGTAGCCGGTGACGGTGTTACTGCTGCGAGTAATAACTTCATTATGGAAGTACCAGCCTGTGCCGGCACGCCCATTGCCTATACTCCGCTTCAATCCGCAAAAGTAAGTTCCAGTTCCATTACCTGGGAAGCTTCTCTTTCATCATCATCTAACAGAAATTATTCCATAACCTATGCAGGAGATCTGCCGGTAGGATTTGTAGATGCAACCATTAATAGTGGAAACACCACCGAAACAAAAGAGGTACCCGGGCCATGTAAAGGAATCTACTCCATCTCTGGTTACGTTTATGTGGATGCAAACAGTAATGAAATCAAAGATCAAAATGAGTCAGGCTTAGGGAATGTAACCGTTCATCTGGTTCATGAATCAGGTGAGAAACTTTCTCAAAAAACCACATCCACAGGTTCCTACCTGTTCAGTGTTTTTACAGGGAGCCGTTCGGTTGATTTCACTATTGAAGTCAGGGACGAAACCGCGGATATGACAGATTTTAACGAACAGCTGTTCAATTCCTATACAGCTACAACCATGCCACCCTCTTATGATATTACGGTAGCCGGCAGCAACAGTTCCGGCAATGATTTCGGATTTCTACCGGAAACTCAGAAGATACTGAACCAGTTCAGTGACGGAACAATACTGCTAAATACCGAAGAACCTAAGTTTTGGATTCAGCAGCTTCGTTTTGCGAGCAGAAACAATAAAAATGCTCTGATCTCAGCTTCCGAATTTCAAGGGTATTTAACCGAAATTGAAGGATTGCTTCTCGAAGAACCATTCCAGTTTGGCGATAATAAAATTGAAAATGCGCTTAACATCCTAACCCGCCCTACCAAAACAGATCTGGATAGATTACTGGTAGAGCTACTTACAGCCGAATTAAATATCGTAAGCGGCAGAGGATCCAATTCACTCGATTTTGATTTAGCTCTGATTTCGTTTGGAGAGTCTGCAGCAGCGGAATTATTAAATAGTTTACCTGCCATCAGTTTAATGTCGAACTCGACGACCGAAACAATTCAATACAACAATACATCGTCGCTGAGATCAACATCTGATGCTGAATTGCTTCTATCGTCATTCAACAGATCAGGCAGTGGCGGCGGAGTTGGTACAAATTAATCAATCACTTATGTACCCAAGCTAATGTTTATTAAATCGAAAGAACTGCTGATCATTGCATCAGCAGTTCTCTTTACATTTATCCCGGGTATTGCAGAAGGACAAATCCTTCCGTTCACGCATTATACCCCGGACAACGAGTTAAACCCCCTGCCCTCGGCTGAGGTTTTACAGGTTTATCAGGATTCGGAAGGCTTCATGTGGTTTGCCGTCTACTCTTCGGGTATTGTACGATATGATGGAACCCAAATGGTTACTTATGGCCTGGAAGATGGCTTGACAAACTTGACTGTATGGGACCTTAAAGAAGATTCAACCGGGCGATTGTGGGTCAGTTCCAACGGAGGTGTAGTTGTTTCCAAACGTCCAATAAAAGAGTATAAAAACGGGGAGCGTATTGAATTTATGCATACCGTGGATGGCCGGCAATTAGTGAACGTTTCCGTAAATCATAACCGAATGTCGGTTGACCTTAACGGGTGGCTGTGGATCGGTACAGAAAGCTCAGGCCTGATCCGTTATCGATTCTCAGAAAATAATGCATTTGAATCTGATACCTTGTCAACATCCATTGAAATCAATGAGCCGGGCTTGGCAGTACGATCTTTAATCGCCAGAAATGACGGCTCCATTTGGGCCGCGTTGCTTGGGGGCCATCTTGTCAGATACGAAAATGGCATTATCACTAACATTTACACTACCAAAACCCAAAATAATACCAACGCACTGCTTGAAACTCCTGACGGCACACTATGGGGAGGTGAACAAAACGGACACCTTTGGCGACTTATTGAAGAGCTTGGCACCGTTGATTTTCAATATTTAGAGAACCACCCTTCCAGTAATATCCCCGACATTACTTTAACTGCGGATGGTAATCTATGGGTCTCGAGTGAAGGTTCAGGAGTGTTTACATATGACCCGAACACCGGAGTACAAATTGCCAATTACATACGATCTAACGGGCTTCTTTCTGAGGTTGCCTTTCAATTATTCGAAGATCGTGAGAATAATATCTGGATTGCACAGTCGGGCGGTGTGTCTAAATTAAGATATAACTATAGAGCATTTAGAAATCTCACATCTACTTCCACTACTGGAGAAAAACCCATTCTGCCTTCTTCATCTATTAATTCAGTCCTGCCGTCTTACAGGCAAAGTAACCCCTGCTCAATATGGGCCGGCACCTCAGAGGGAGGAGTTACCTGCATCAATCCAGATTTTGAATCGGAGAGCATACAGCAGGAAGATGGCCTAACCGGTAACTGGGTGAACGGGCTTGCTTATGATCCTTCCGGCAGATTATGGATAGGAACTTCGCGGGGATTAAACAGCATAACTTTTTCAGATTCTGAACCGCTTTCAGAGGCATCTTACAGTACTGATATAACTCTTTTTAGCGCCTCTGCAAAACTTTCTACCTATCCTGCCGCCAGCGTGCTGGCAGCTGAAAAGTTATCCATGCTTGAAAATTCAGGATCACAAAATACCGTTCAAAGCCTTTGGTTTCCTGCCTACCAGGCTGTCTATGCGGTGATTAATGACAAACTCTTTACGCTGGCAGAAAAAAATAATCTGCCGGCAGCAATATTCCATGCTGTTGCATTTGATGAAGAGGGGTATCTGTGGGTGGGCACAAGAGACCGGGGAATTTATCGTACCACAAAACCCATCACATACGAAGATCTAGCACTTAATGAATCAACTGAGCAGTCTGAAATTCTTTTTGAACCGTGGTGGTCTGCTGATCTGGGAGCCCCATCCAACCAAATTGAAAAAATGCTTTGGCTCAATGGTATGATGTGGGTTGGTACCCCCACCGGATTAGTCGCCCTGGAAGAAGGAACAACCAACGTTAAACACTCCATATCCCTCGATGAAGGAATGCCTGCAAACAATGCCACAAGCTTTGCGGCTTCTCCTGTTACTGGAATGATCTGGGTAGGAACCAATAACGGTTTAGCAGAGATTGATCCGGAATCGGGCTCTGTTTTACGAACGGTTTCAAAAGTGGATGGACTCGTGGATAATGAAGTGTGGTTCTATGGATCCGTTCAGTTCGATCCTGATGGAGTTCTCTATTTTGGAACTGCTAAGGGAATTACTCTCTATAATCCGGCTTTAGACCGGACTAACAGTACTCCTCCAACACTCAAACTTACCCGGTTTGCTGCTCAAGAGATTGATGGAGAACGAAACGAATTTACGTTTGAATACGCAGCCCTCAGCTTTGGAAATGAACGACAGGTACGCTATCAAACCCGGCTGATCGGGTTTAGCAGCGAGTGGACTCCTCTTAAAACAGATACCCGGGTTAATTACACAAACCTTTCAGCCATTTTTCTGCCTAAAACCTACCGTTTTGAAGTAATAGCCTTTAATGAAGATGGAATCCCAGCCACTGAAGCTCTAACGTTTGAATTTCCGGTATCTCCGCCACTTTTATTAACCTGGTGGGCATTTTTAATCTACCTGATTATCTTAGGCGCCGGGGTATTTGCCGTAGATCGGTTCCAGCGGGCAAGACTCCTGAAGAAAGAACGGGAAACCGCACACCTTCGTGAAACGGAATTGAAAGCAGAAGCAGCTGAAGCTCAATCAAAAGCTCTACAGGCAGAAAATGAATTAAAAGCTGCTGAACTGGAAAAAGCGAAAGAGCTCGAAATTGCCTATCACGAGCTGAAGTCCACTCAAAAACGCCTTATTCAAGCCGAAAAAATGGCCTCGCTAGGAAGGCTTTCTACCGGCATCGCGCATGAAATAAAAAACCCGCTCAACTTCATCAATAATTTTTCACAGGTTTCCAGGGAGCTCGTTGATGAACTGAAAACAGCCATTGAAGACGGCGACCAGGAAGAGATTGATTATATTCTAAAAAACCTGTCATTCAACACTCAAAAAATTGATGAGCATGGTAAACGGGCCGATTCAATTGTTCGATCCATGATGCAGCACTCCCGGGGCACTCAAGGGGAGTTTGAGCCTGTTCAATTAAATCAGCTGATCAAAGAGTTTGCAGACCTTGCCTATCAAGGGAAAAAATCTCAGATAAACAGCCTGGATATCCTGATCCATACAAATCTCGATTCAGCGATTTCAGAAGTAAACATCATCCCACAAAAAGTAGGTCAGGTACTTCAGAATATTATAGAAAACGCAATTGATTCCACTTGGGATCATAAAAAGAACAGTAAATCAGATTTCAGGCCTGAAATCAGAATATCCAGTTTCCAGAAAAATGGTCATACCGTCATAAAAGTATCGGATAACGGGCCCGGCATTCCTGAACAAATTAAAGAGAAAATATTTGAACCTTTTTTCACAACTAAACCTACGGGTGAAGGAACAGGTTTAGGCCTGAGCCTCAGTTATGATTTTATCACTCAGATTCACAATGGAAAGCTTGAACTGGGCGAGTCGGAACTTGGCGGGGCGGCTTTTGAGATTAGCCTGCCCAATACCCATGTTAATTCAAATAAAAATAGTTTCTAAAAAACCAGTAAGAAATCAGATTTAAATTCCATGTAATACAACCGGTGAAAACTTATGGGTCGTGATAGTTTAACTTTTTCAAGTGCATACAGTTCGGCAGATCGGGAAAACCCATCTGAATATGTGAAGATGGAAGCAGACCTCATCGCTAGGGAAAACTCAGAGATGAGTTCACAAAAAGATTGCCTCAGGATGAAAACGATACTTATCTATTGTAGATCTCATGCACTCTTACTTGAAATTTCAAAAGAGTTAAAATCAAAACTGAATCCAGATGCTGAGGTTTTGATTACTACTGAAAAAGAGATCGCACTCAGACTATTAAAAAGCGGAGATATTGACCTTTTACTTCATGGACCGAGAGCATCCGATCTTTTCGCGATCTATGTAAAGCCGGATGAACTGTCGGCTGCTTCAATCGGCTCATCCATGATTATGATCAACAGTCACAACCCCGACTTGGAACAGTGGATGAATCAATCAAAACACAGTATTCATTTAACAAAAGCTGTCACAAAGTTGAATGGTAATACTGCCAGAGCAATCTAGTACTTAATGTCACAATAAAACCTTGCAAAATCTGAATTCGGCTCTACTTGTTTTAAAATTATATTATCGAAATAAATTTCAGCTTTTACTGTAATAAGTCTCATTTTTATATGTATAAAAAACGATCACTTGGTTTAAGAAACGCTTTACCTGACTCAACTGTTACAGAGCAAAAATGGAGAACTATGGATTGGCAAAAAGTTAAAGAATTCGCACGTGAAGGTAATCCTGAACCACCTCGAAGAATGGAAAAAACGGATAAAGAGTGGCGAGAAGAACTCACTGATCAACAGTACCGGGTTACCCGGCAACACGGCACGGAACAACCGTTCTCGGGAGAGTACTGCGAAGCACATGAACCGGGACTCTACGCCTGCGTCTGCTGCGGAACTGAACTTTTTGATTCCACTGAAAAATTTGCATCCAGTTCCGGTTGGCCCAGTTTTACGGAACCTGTGAAAGAAAATGCGGTGAGCTACAAAGAAGATCGATCACACGGTATGCATCGAATCGAAATTCTTTGCAATGTATGTGATGCCCACCTTGGCCACGTTTTCCCGGATGGTCCCAAACCTACAGGGCTGCGTTATTGCGTAAATTCAGCATCTTTAAAGCTGGTCAAATCTGCGAATGAAGCAGAGTAAGTGCTCTGCTCATTTTAGATTTAAAAAATAGCATTAATAATAGTAACGATTACCGAGCGACATTTCATTTCGATGTTTGCAATTACTCCGAACGGCAAAAACACTCACACTGCATCTAACCTTTTTATTTTATAAAAATAATTGCAAATGATTAAGTAATATGAAATTAACTGGTTCGGATTGTATATATCCGGTGCAG
>LFIK01001699.1_pt1 | contig 17614 bp, 30 predicted proteins | sample 643401 | NCBI WGS metagenome assembly LFIK01 (sample SAMN03777447, study PRJNA286221) | soda lake metagenome | biome: soda lake; feature: Kulunda steppe; material: water; isolation source: sample T5-Br brine of Lake Tanatar-5 | place: Russia: Kulunda steppe | collected 2010-07
AGAGAGAGAGAGAGAGGGAGGGAGGGAGGGAGGGAGGGCGCACAAACACTCGTACACCTGGTTGCGCTTACCTGGTGGGAAAAAGCCAGGGAGGTGAAGGACCTGTCTTGCTCGGGCTCGAATGTGGGGTGCGCAGGGATGATGGGCTGGGCAAAGTCTGGCGATGATGCCAAGCCTGCGCGCGCACAAGCAATGGGCATGCTTGCACGCTTGCATGCATGCGCGGGCAGCCTCGTGGATGCACTCGCGCACTTTTGACGCGAGGAGCACATCTCGAGCTAAACAGGTCTGCACACGTGTTTTGCAGAGCCCTTGTGCTGCCCATGCGCCCAAGCTGAGCGGCAAGGCTGTGGAGGGGGGGCCGTGCAAGTGCTCCACACACCCACGCACGCACGCACGCACGCACGCACGCACGGTGCCCCGTACTCCCAAGAGGCGCCCCTGAGGCAGGCTGCAAGGGCACGAGGCTGCAAGGGCATGAGGCTGCAAGGGCACGAGGCTGCAAGGGCTCAAGGCAGGCGGCAAGGGCACGAGGCAGGCGGCAAGGGCACAGGGCTGCAAGGGCACGATTCTGCAAGGGCACGAGGCTGCAAGGGCATGAGGCAGGCTGCAAGGGCACGAGGCTGCAAGGGCAAGAGGCAGGCTGCAAGGGCACGAGGCTGCAAGGGCAAGAGGCAGGCTGCAAGGGCAAGAGGCAGACTGCAAGGGCACGAGGCAGGCTGCAAGGGCACGAGGCAGGCTGCAAGGGCACGAGGCAGGCCACATGCAACCTACACAAAACATGCCCATGCGCCCTGGGCTATAGGGGTGGCACGCGCCTGAGGTTGGGGGCACGTTGACGAACGCGATCCTGTCCCGGGTAAGCACAGCCAGCAGGTTCTCCATGTGCGGGTGCCAGGCCAGCAGGCGCGTGGCCAGGGCGCCCACATCAAACTTGTGGGACACCAGCACCTCCTCCTGCAGACACCGTGTGCGCGCGCGTGTGTGTGTGTGTGCGCGTGTATGCGTGCGTGTATTTGTTTGCTTGCATCTACGTGTGTACACATGAGTGTGTGCACAGAAGCGCGGTTATGTACGCATCTACATGCATGTCTGTCTGCAGATGTCTGTACAAGTAAACGGGAACGAGCGAGCGTGCTTGTGCCCACCCAAGTGCTTGGCGATAAGACAGGCACACATTGATGGGCATCCAGGCACAAAGCACTGCCACCAAACGCCCATTCAGCACGGAGCATGCGCTGTGTGGGTCTGGATGCAGTCTTGTGTGCGCTCGCTGGGGGACGCGCAGCCCATGCACAGGCCTGCAGCTCATCCTCTGCGCGTCAGAAGCTTCCAGGCGCACGGGAGTGCAAGAGGGTGTGCGTGAGATCGACCGGTGGCGACGAACACTCAATGAGACCCACGCGTGTCGGAGCCAATGCACACCAGGCGCCAAAACACGCGCGTCTCTGCCCAGCTGCTCTTTTGATTGCGAAGGGCACACCGAGCCGTGTGCACACACGCACCATGCTGCGCACATCACCCTCTGCACACGCAGCCTGAAACACTGCTGCTGATGCTTTGTGTGCGCTGCTTACCAGCTGCTTGCGTCAGCAGGCACAAGCTCACTTGGCCGCCAACCTCGTGTGCCATATGCCAGTTGCGCATGCACAGCTTCTGCTTGCCATCTGCATCAGTGCAGCCTCAACTTGCTCACAGCCACGGCGCAAGCGCCTATGAGCACTCAGGGACCGATGATCGCGGATGTGGGGTGTACAGACAGGGGCATCACATAAGCGACGCGCAACAGGGCGTAGGCGGCACCCACCTGGATGCCGGCTTCTGGGCTGTCCTCGTTGACTTTGCGCACAAACACGTAGCCGGCCTGATCAGCGCTGGCCAACAGGTTGGAGGTGGCGGCAAAGAAGCGCATGTCCATGATCTGCAGGGGAGCGGTAAGGGAGACGCAAACTGTACGCTACTCGTTTGGGGCGCTCGTCGCTCCGGGCTAAGACGCGTCATATGGTTCATTGAGGAGGGGGAGGCGGTGCTCGCACATGGCAGGCACGTGGAGCGGCTGCCAGGGGCTGAATGCTGCGTATGGGAGAGCAGGCAGCGCTGCCCCCTCACACATCTCTACACCCCTCCTCACTTACACCTGCATTTGTGCATGGCCCTTCTGACCTATCGGCATGGGCTATACACCTTGGGCTCGGGCAAAAAAGTGGACAAAAGGTTCCTCGCATCTCTTCTGATTAGAAGCTTCATCTGCACGTTACTTCGTGCCTTGAGTATCAGACAGAAGATTTGCATTTACATCTAGACCCAGACCACGCACCAGCAGTAAGGGTTACAGGTTTGTGGCACAACCAAGCCCCTTCTCTCGTGCACACATGCACGGGCCAATAAATTGCGCCAAAGAAGGTTGACTTGCCGCCTTTCATTTGTAGCACCAACCCCCTCCCCCTCTCCCGCATACCCCCCTCACACCTACTTCCTGCTCTGAATGCAGGCGTGCACACAAACAAACCGAGCACGCAAACGCAGACATGCACACGCATGCGCATGTTCATGTGTGCACGCTCCTTAATACAAACACACATGCATACATGCGCGCGTGAGCATGCACACACACACACACACACGTGCGTGCACACACACAACACACACACACAGAGACACGCGCACACGCACGCACGCACGCACACATGCACGCACGCACACACACCCCTCACGCGCATTAACAGAATTTGCGCACCATGGAGGCATGCCCTTTGAGCAGCGCCCGGTTAGCCGTTTCCTTGTTGAGTACCCGGATGTGGCCTTGCTTCAAGCCATAGCAGATGTAGGAGGTGTTGGACACGATCTGATGCACCACCTGCTCCCGATACTCTGATTTTAGCACAGTGATAGGTGCGACCTATGGTAACGCATGGGTGGGCAGATGATGGCAGGCATGTGAGCATGGTTCATGATGATGGCGCATATGCGATTCACAATTTTCCTAGATTCAGGGTTAGCTGCTGAGAGGTTGATAGGAAAGTGATGGCTTGCGCATCAATGGCATACTCTATGTTGTGCATCCATCACATGTGTGGTGAGCATCAACAAACCTGAAGCTGCTGGGGCTCTACAGCCCTGGGGGCATCAATATCAAAGGTGTCCGAGCCAGGGGCCAGAGCAACTCCTCCGGACTTTTCATGCTTGGCATTCTTGTCCCCGTGAGAAACGGCTACAAACAGGGCATCAGAGGCAGCAATTTTCCTTGTGTGCCCCGGCTCGTTGCTTCCTCCTCCAATCATCCTCCACTATCAAATCTAGCTCTCTATAATTTATTTAATTTTTGTGCAAACGATCGCTTCCTCAATTATTGACCCACTTGTGTGGAGATTGAAATATTATAAGTATGCATCACTGGCAAACAAGTCCAATTGCTTAGCTTCTGCATCAGCCTGCTGGTCAGAGAGAGCCAGCCAGCTGACACCTGACAGGCAGGCAGTGGTGGAAGCGGCTTGAGCAGCAATGTTCAGCACACCCTCCAATTACAGCTCCCAGGTAGCTGGAGGACTGGGCGCTCGGGAGCAGGACTTCCCGCCGCTCCTGTTCAGTTTGACGCCTCAGCATGAGGCCGGGCCAGGGACTCCGCGCTCAGTCACCAGGACAGGGGTGCCCTCTGGCAGTACCAACCAGCGTATGAGTACAGCGGGCACGCCCAACAGCGTGCACACAGAGGCCACACCCCCGCCTCCGCCCCCACCTGTCATGCGCCTCACAGATGATGTTGTCATGGGTGAGTGCTGACCATTGAGCAGCCGTGCGCATCTTTTGGATGTCCCAATGTGCCATTGGAGAGTTGATCATGGTTATCCCCTGCAGATGGGGACCCATGCTTAGTCAGTGTGCATGTGCGCGTTCAATCGCATGCAAGCCATGTGCCTTGAGATTGCCTCTCGCATGCCATAAGGGGGCATGTGTTGATGAGGAATGCCAATTTTCATGGAGTGTGATTGAGTACAAGCCTCCAGACTAGGGGACCTGCGTGTTCTGGCATCTGTCACACAACGTCAGTGCCTTGCAGTCAAACGCATGGATGCTCAGGCAGATCGCCCTCTGCTTTGACATCCTCCTGCCCCATAGGGACCCATTCCGCTTCTGTAATCCGTCTCAGCACATGACTGGTGTGACGTAACAGACACAGTCCCTTGCAACCCTGGTTGTTGGTTTGACCAAGCAAGAGCTCTGCCTCTGCACAGGAGACTCACATGCTCGCTCAAGAGCCTGCTTGTTCCCAGCCTTTGTGTGTGCCAGACCATGCCGCGTGCGCCATCATGGAGCAGCGGACGACCGCTGCTGCGTGTCTCTTGCGAGCATGTCAGTGCGCGCTGCTCGCCTCATCACGTGTAGGTGAACATGACCGGTTCACTTGGTGCTCATACTGAAATCCTGCTCACCCCCCTGCGTGTTGGTTGCTGCGACAGAGGACTCTACCCCCGCTGCCCGCACCGCTCGTGCCAGCTTGTCCCCCTACCAGCAGACCCAGCTCGCCTCCCCCCAGCAGCCCCCCGCCTACGGCCCAGGCCCCTCCCAAGTCATGCAGTCAGAGCCGGCGCTGCAGTACGAAGATGTGTGGGTCACCGTGTACGGCTTCACGCAGGTGCGCGCGCGTGTGCGCGTGTGCGTGTGTGTGTGTGTGTGTGTGTGTGTGAAGTTGTGTCTGTGCGCAAGTGCGTATGTGTGTGATTGCGCATGCGGGTATGCACAAGGCTGCACAAGATGTGCATGTGCGTGAGCGTGCGTGCGTGCGTGCAAGAGAGACCGGCAACTCCCATGGACTCCTTTGAGCTGCTTGCCTTTTGCTTCCAAATCTCAAGCCAATGGTGGGTCTGGAGCGGGTGTGCTCCGTGGGCCTCTGCTATGTTGCTGAAAGGGCATCAGCTGTTGTGTTGCTGCATGAACATCAGCTTTTTGGCGCCGCACAGGCATGGAGTTGCATGACAAGGCGCCTCCATTTCGAGGGAAGTGATCAATGGCAAGGATACTGATGCATACGCCGTGTCACACCTTGCACTCCAGCAATGCCTTGCCTGGTGCATGCCATGGCAGGAGTGTGGTCTGCATCTGGGCGCACAAGCAGTTGTGTGTTAGAAACGTGGCCCCTGCACATCCAAGCAGACAGGACGTACCTGTTTACGTATGTGTCAATAATTTCTTTTACACGGGGTGATGTGTTATTCCTCCCACACAAGCTGCTGTGGCTTAGAAGCACACAGGCTGCTGTGGCTCAAAAGCACACAGGCCGCTGTGGTTCAAAAGCACACAGGCCGCTGTGGTTCAAAAACACACAGGCCGCTGTGGCGCGGGTGCGTGCAGCACTGGCGGCATGCCACGTGCTCCCGCCCGCCATGACCTGAATCCTAGGCTCATCATGCTGGACCCGCGACTGACCAACTTTGTCTCTGCTGGCGCAGGCTGAGGTTCCCTTAATCCTGAAGGAGTTCTCCAAGTGCGGGGACATCTTGCAGTGGGGCACGTACGGGCAGCCGCAGTCCAACTTCTTGCATATACAGGTGCGGGTGATGGGCCAGCCCGCTTACTTTCCCCCAAAGAGGAAGAGGCGCTCGCCTTGTCCGAGGGGACGCGATGGTGCCGACTTGGTCATGATCTGGGGAGGAGGGACGGGTCGGCTGGGATGCAATTTGCTGGGGCGCACGCGAGGTGTGCCTATGCCAGGGTGCCCTGGGCATATGGCGCAGGAGGGATGCCTATGCCAGGGTGCCCTGGGCATATGGCGCAGGAGGGTGCGGGCTCGCGCGCCGCCGCGGATCCTGCGCTCCAAAATCAATCACACATCCTGGGACGAGACAGGTCGGAGCTGGAGTGGGCAGCCGCAGCTTTTGAGCGCCATGTGGCCTTGCCCTCACAGTAAGGGTGTGAGCGGTAGGGTTGTGGGTCCTTGAAGGATTAAGGGTCGTGGTCCCTTACATAATGGAGGGTCGTGGGCCCTTTCATGATCAATGGTTTTTGTCCCTTTCATGATCAACGGTTTTTGTCCTTTTTGCGCCTTGTGAAGGGTGCAGAGGTTGCCTACCTGTAATGAGTCCCGCTGCAGGGCCACGACGGGCAGCTACCAGCACTGCCGCTTACTCATCAATACGCATGCACATAGTTGCAGCTGCTGGCATTACCACCACAAGTAGGCATCAGCGCATGCGCCCATCGATAATGTCTGCGCCGCTCGGCCTGCTGGCTGGCTGGTGGCATGTGTGTGGCGTAAAGGCTACTGTGCACGAGCTGTCTTATGCCTCCAAGCACACCAAAATGTGTGGCATGGTGTGGAAGGGCAGAGGCCCATCTGTGCACACCTCATGTGCTGCAGCACCCTGCTGGCTGCTGCTGCTGCTGCTGCCGCTACTGCCTTCCAGGCGCTTCTGATGCTCCTCGCGGGCTGCTGACCCCCTCATTCACGGCTGCACACCTTGCTGGCTGCTGCTGCTCCTCACGCGCTGCTGCTCACCTTGCTAGCTGCTGCTGCATACTTCACGCGTGGCTGCTGCACACCGCAGTTCCAAAACAAGTACGCCTCGCACCGCGCGCTCCTTCGGAACGGGGAGCACCTCACCCCCACTCTGATCATCGGTGTGAAGCCTCTAGATCCTCGGCACCGCGCAGCGATTGAGGGCTATGATGCAGCACACGGCAGCCCGCTGCAGGTGAGTCTGCCCGCGTGGTATCCATATGGGAGCGGGCGTGAGGAGCTGGAGTGGATGATGGCATGTGCGAGGGCTTGGCCATCCCAGGCCTCACACCTGGCCTTGTCTTTTGGCTTTGTCTTAGGGTGTCGCTTTGCGAGTCAGGCTTGTCTGGGGGAGGGAGTGCTTCAGGGAAGCGGATTCGGTCCACCTGCGTGGTTGAGCAGAACCGCCAGAGGGTTCCTCTCTCAGGGGGTCATTGCTCAGGGGGAGACGGGACTGGGGAAGGACTGTGCAGGGGCTTGAGGCTGGCAGCAAGCAGGCAGTAAGCAGTCGGCGAGCAGGCTTTGGATATTGTGGGAGGCCAAGTGCAGCAGGCCGGCCAAGAGGGAGGGGCTGCGCCTAATGGGGGCGGGCATGGTTGAAGGCTGGTGTCCTGCAGTGGCTCCTTTTCCCCTTGTTGTAGTGATGTGGGTGTGCAGCTCAAGCACACTGCCAAAATGCCCCTGCTGCTTCTGCTATCGCTTCTACTGCTGCTCCTGCTGCTGCTGCTGCTGCTGCTGCTGCTGCTGCTGATGATGATGATGATGATGCTTGGCATCAATGCTGTTGTCGACAAGACAGGCCATCGAGTGTGGTTGGCACAAAGCTTTCACTTCAGGCTTGCCGTGTCGATCCATTGGAACAGGATCTGATTGCTGTGGTGCGATGGGAGCAGGAATGTTGGTGCTGAAATCGATCGGATTGCCCCCTGTCTAGACACAGGCGCAGCACTCATCTGCCCCTCTTGTGGCTTGTTTCATGGATCCCGTGCTCAAGACTGGGGCGTTGCCTCACTGATGTAGACCCATAGCGTGACACAAAGCACATCGAGCACATGCCGCGCTTGCACTGCAGGTGGTGCGGCCACGCGCAGCGCCTGAGCGGCCGTACCGCGTGGAATTTGGGAGCCAGGCGCAGCAGCAGATCCCTCAGCCGTCGCGAAATATGCTGTCCAAGGTTGCGCAGTACGTGTTTGGGATGTAGGCAGGTTCGGGACGTCAGACGAGCGCAGGCGCAGTCATCTCGCACTTCCGGCGCAGGAAGTGCTTTATTGCAAGCCTGATGACTCACGCTGGCTCGTATGGCCACATACATGCGTGAGTGCATGCTTGGCTTTGACCATCTCACGGATTTGTAGGACATTTGACCTTTGATCACACTCCACTGGCACGTGACAATTTCTTGGTGCGCATCGGGGCTATTTTGGCTCGTCGGACATTAAGTATCCGGATACCATTAAACGTGCCGTGACACATTTTGGATGTGACATATTTGCCCTCCAGCTTTAATGCCCATCATGCTGGGTGCACCCACACGTCGCTCAACATAGCTGTGTTGCCGTCTGTTGTGTAAACATTTCGGAGACTGTTGACAAGTTATTCAGAAACGCTCGTATCTAGACGCAATTGATTTCTCATGCTGGCAGCTGACCTGGCCTATCTTGTGGCTTCAGCATAACTGTGTTCATCAAGGTTGGATTTATGAAGGTACCAATCAAAGAGTATGAGGTTCTGAGGATGGAAGCATCTCATTTGTGCTTCAGAAGTGTGCTGCGCTGCAAGTTTCCCCTTGTTCGTGCTGAATGAGGGCAGCATAGCTGAATGAAAACTGGAAGGCCTAAGGCTGCAATCTGATGGTAGGAATGGAAAGAGCATCGGAGTGTATGAGGCAAGGTAAAATTATCCTACCTTGTAACCTTGTATGAGGCAAGTTGGTTCTGAAAGCACTGAAAGGAAAGCTGATGCTTTGGCGGATGTGGTTTGGAGAATGCTTGGTGTACAGGTCTCAATCATTGAGACCTACCACCAATGATCCAATGATTGGAACAGATTAAGTGGCCCAAACTTCCAATCTCATTCAGTTCAAAGCTCCCTGCATCGCTTAAGGGCAAGGAGACGCATACGCCTGAAGTACTGCAAATTCTTTAAAGTTACCAAATGAACAAGATAATTAGTGGGGATTTGATTAGAAGCTTGTTATCAAGCCTTGCTCTTCACGACCATCGTGTTCTGACCTTGTCTTTGTGCGCCCTTAGATTTGCCTTGCTTGAGGAGCCTGTTCTTCTTGAACTTCCCTTTAAGAGTCCCCTAGTTTGACGCTCTTGAGTTTCGCTTTCTCACCAAAACCTCTTGCTTTCAGACACTACCCTTTTTGTCATGTTTGCGCCTCTTTAGATAAGTTGCGCCTCTTCAGATTAGGTCCAGGTTGCAGGCCTTCCAGTTTTCAGCTCAGCTGCCCGCGTTTGGCGGATACAGCTATGTCACATATGGTAACCTACTAGGTCAGTAATCTAATCTTTTGTTGGAATAGCCATAAGGTCGGTTGGTTCAACTGCAGTTGATTCCTTGTTGCAACAACGACACGTTGCAACAACAACCTTGTATCTTGTCTCCATTTGCCTTCCTTGGAAGGGACCTTTTCAAAGGGGTTCTGCAGGCTGACTCACGTCATGGCTCTTATGCAGAGCGAGACTGCTCCTCAGAGGCTCTGGTGCCACCTCGCTGTTCATAACTTAACCTTCAAGGAAGTTCCTAAGTACGTTCTGGAGTGCGCCCTCCCTACCGTAGGGTGACCAAGAGGGCCCTGGTCACACATTCGCCACACCCTTTTCTAGATACATGCTCCTTGCCCTTCCTCGTGACGTCATTCGCAGCATGGCATGCTTCAGACTTTGTGTGCCCACACCCTACGGTTTGAAACTGTGACCTGGACTCACAATACCTACCCTACTTGTGACTTGTCAAACGCTAATGAAGTACAAGATGACAAGATGAGCAATGTGTCCTTTTTCACTGCCACCCATGCACACGTGGTCTCTCTCCGCAGAACTTATGCGTTCCTGTTTCCTCCCACAGGTTTCTGGGCCAGGAAAACAATAAGCTGTCACGCCAGATTTATGCAGTGCCAAATCTATACTGCATTGTGACCCGGAGGTTGGTAGAGTCAGTTGGTGGAGTATTTTATCCTATTGTCAGTTCAGCTGTAGCCATATTTGAGCACGTCAAACTTTGACGTCTTCGTCTTGAAGACAAACTTGCAATAATACCTTGTTTGCTCCTAGCGCCCCTAGGCATAACATGTACGCCGGGGAGTAGCCCCCTCTGGCCCTTGGGGGGCAAAAGGCGTGGCAGCGCCCAGCCTAGTCTAGTCCAATCCACCGTCCAGTGTGAGTGCGTCCAACAGCACTACATGCAGCGCTGACCTTGCCTGCTTGCTGAAGAGAGAGCGAAAGTGTAGGGAAGGATAAGGGCATCAGAGACTCCTCAGTCTCATCGCGTGCAACCTGTTGTCTGCTTAATGTCACTGTATACAGCCTTGAAACCTTACCTTACCTTAATGTCACTGTCGCTGTCGCTGTCGGCAGTCAGTCCACTCACCATCATTGCTCAAATACGTGTTTTGGCCATGCTGCGTGTCTAGTTTGGATGCAGCAGTTTCTTGGCGTGACAAAGCTTTATCTCTTCCTTCGTCCTTTCCTTCACTGATCATATGGTAGTTTTAATGGCAGGCTAGCAGTCACACTTCTTGACTGAAGGCCCTTTTCTTGTAACCTTAAGTATATTCTGAGGAACGTGAGCAGGTTTCCTTCATAGTTCGCATGCACATACCCTACACAAACTGAGTAAACTCCTCCTCTTGGCGTGACAGACATGAACAACATAATAAGTGCTCTTGTATTGCTGTTCAGAATGAGGTGCACTGTCCAGACTGTGAAAAATAACATCATTCTGGAAGCATTACTCCCGCAGAAAGAATTACTCATTTTTTCCTTCCTTTATTGCAGGCCTTCAAGCACAGAAGTTCTGTGCTCCATAGGGATTTTTCTTAGCGGCACAACAAACTCGCCTCTTTCATTGCAGTCATCATAGGCTGTTTTTTGGCAAGCGGTGACCAGTCACCGTGGCAAACAAACCAATCAGCCTTATGGCTGGTTAGCCCGAACCTGAACCTTCAAGTTATGCAATTCAGCAGCAGACGTTTGGTGAGCCAATCGTTTTAAGAAATTCGGCAAGCACAGCTATGGAATAGAATTTTTTGTGACCATTTCAAGGTGGTGGGAATGACCCTAATTATCCACACAAGAAGCCTATTTAAAATTTTTAAATTTTCTCCTGTCCAAATCAGGTTCCAATTCACAAACAACAAAACAGGTCAATCCATCAAATGCGTGTTGAAGCCAACCCCTCCTTATGTGCCTTTGTCCAGCAGTGAAAGAAAGTGCAATAGAACGCATAGCCAGAACAGCTCCATACTTCACCACGAACATGAAACTGGTTACTGATCATCAGTAACATATGATGCAATTGTAAGTCCGCATCACTCTGCGTACTTGCTCTGCTCTCTGGACTACCTCCAGTACCCAGAGCTTGGTAGCATTGTACAGCATTGTACAGATATAGCCGGAGGCACCTGCTGTAGGACCGCTAGACAGGGCCGCAGGCCAAGCAGGGCTGGCAGGGCCCGGCACAGCCCACTGTTAAGGACCTCATGGATCCAGACCGAGCAGCATGACTGCTGCTGCTCAGACTGACCCACCCTGCACGCGCTGGCTTTTTGCATCAGGGCATGCGTGCTTTGGCGGCTCTTGGCAGGGCAGCCACTATGTGCCCTCACCGGCTCTCCAGGAAATCCCCTTAGGTCTAGCCACAGGCAGCCATCACACTGTTTCAACATCACATTGTTTCAAATTTCTTTCTCCCTTGTGTGTGACCAGGAGTACGGCCAAATGGCCAGCCCTAGGCAGCTACTCTGTCAGGCTGTAAAGCAACCGCCCTGTAAGAGGCTAAGAGCATATGCCGCTAGCAAAACATATGGCCTCCTGACACAGCCACGACATGCTACGCGAACCAGCTCCAGCCGACTGGGCATACAAAGCAGCCTGCCTTAGGTTCAGCGTTGATAAGCTTCACACAGCGCCTGTCCTGCCCACTGCCAAACGTTGGCCTGCCGGTAGCCTGCCTCGTGAGCTTCTCCCCACCACACGATCGTGTAGTCATGATTTGTGCACATGCATGCGCATACAGACGCACGCATGCATGCACGCACGTAGTGCATGCACATGCACCTACGCAAATGCCTCACATACATAAGTATCTGCCCAGCCATCAAGCCCCTCCAGCTACCCAGGGTGAGCTGCCAGTCGTGACACCCATGGTCGCCATCCTTTCTCACTGGTCGGCTGTGATGTTGGGTTAAGCTATGGAGGCTTACCAACATCACTGGTCGGCCGTAATGTTGGGTAAAGCTATGGAGGCTTACCAACATCACTGGTCGGCTGTGATGTTGGGTTAAGCTATGGAGGCTTACCAACATCACTGGTCGGCCATGAAGTTGGGTTGGCCGATGGAGGCCCGGAGGCGGTTCCACGCCTTGCCCCGGGGGTCCACCTGCGCACAGCGGCAGCAGCGCGTGAGGTCAGGGGGCACGGCGATGTGGGCGCTGCGCTTTACACACACAGGAGTGTGTGCGAGTGTGCATGCATGTGTGTGCATGTGCACAGAGATTGCAGGGCGCGGTGTGCTCAATCACGGAGGCCTCTCAGCTTAGCTGCCCTGCCAGACCCAGCCGGCCTGTCATACTGGGCTGCCCTGCTAAGTCCTGAGGGTGCCCGTCCAGAGGCTGGGTTGCCCTGCCATGCACAGAGGCTGCATTGGGAAGAGCAGGCGAGACTTCTGCTCTCCCAGTGCGATTGGGAGAGGGATGGGCTGAAACAGATTGACCTGCCCTACGTCAGCGAAGGCGCACAAGCTCTCAATAATCCATGCAACAGACACCCAACAGCCACACATTCTGCTGAGGATGTAGAGCTGAAGTGAGCCTGATTGTAGACTGCAAGCCAGTGGATGAACAACATGCGGCCTCACCCAAGTGATGCCTTGCCGACAACTTCTTGTGACCCCAACTATTATATCGTTGTGTGCCTCTTATCGGATAAGCACTCAACGAGGAAGCAGCACAAGCAGGCGCGGCCTCCTTTAGCTTCAACAGGCCCCCCTTCCTGCCTTCCCTTGTTTGCAGTCACGCGCTCCACAGAGCCACCACCACCACCACTACCACTACCACCGGCTCGCCAAGAGCGCAAGCTTGATGTCTGATGCACGCTTGGATGCCCTTCCCCTTACTCCAGTCATTTACACACTTTACAGGCTCTGCCTGATTAGAAGCCGGTCGGGCAGGCGGTTGCACCTTATTGTGTGCAACCACTGCTTTATGCGCGCGCGGTTACACAAGCACACATACACACACTGCTGCCATTGCAGACCACTCTTGCACACAAACACACACACACACACGCGCGCGCGCACACACAGACACTGCTGCCATTGCAGACCACTCTTGCATGCACACACACACATACGCACGCACCCCTCACCCCCCCCCCTGCGCACCTTGCGAGCTGCCTGGATGACGACAGGGATGGGCAGGTACACGTAGTGCGTGTTCACCAGGCCCACAGTGAGACCGGTGTAGCCTGCGGGCAGACGCCACAGAGCCACGAGCGCGCCCACCAGAGGTCAGGGTGCATTCGGTGCATCTGGTATTTGGTGCATCTGGACGCCATATTCGGTGCATCTGGTATTCGGTGCATCTGGACGCCACAGAGCCACGACCGCGCCCACCAGAGGTCAGAGGGTGCATTCGGTGCATCTGGTGCACACGGATCACACAGGTCACACGGATCACACAGGTCACACGGATCACACAGGTCAGGGTGCATTCGGTGCATCTGGTGCACACGGATCACACACCCGTGGTGCCGAGCGCGCCCGGGTAACCCCAACTTTGCGGGGGGGGGGGGCACAGCCGCGGGCCATCTTCATGCATGGCAGGCTCCACAAGCAGTACTTCTGCTCATCAAGGGTGCCGAGCTAGTGTGTGGCTGACGGAGTGCTGTGTGCTCAGCAGCCCGGACAACGGGTACTCCCATAGCCACACCACAATTCTGTCACAGGCATGAGACACCACTGCCCTGCCATGGTCACACCCCTAGGCACCCCTAGGCACCTAGGCACCCCTAGGCACCTAGGCACCCCTAGGCACCTAGGCACCCCTAGGCACCCCTAGGCACCCCTAGGCACCCCTAGGCACCCCTAGGCACCTAAGCACCTTGCCAGCTGTCAGTACGTGCTTGGCAAGGTGCTGAGGTGCAGGTGTGTGTATGTGCGGGCATGCGCTCCCGCATGTCTGTTGGAAGGTGATAGGAGCGCGCTACCTGCCTACATGCCAATAGGGGCTTGTCAAGGTGCATGCACCTGTTCACCTGGACAGGTGCGTGCCTTGACAAGCACGCAACTTCAAACCTTGACACACAAGCACGCGCCATGATAGACACGCAACTTGACACACAATTGTACACCTCTACCAGCTCACTGCGTGCTCACGCTTGACATCTGCGACATTCAGGAGCGCATGCTCCCCATCTTCTCCTACCCCCCAATCATAAATACGCAAATACGCGCACACGCGCACGCAGATGCACACTACTACAGCCACAGGCAGGGCTCCCAAAGTCGCATCCTGCCTGCATCAACGTGCGTGGGCTGAGCGCGCTTGCAGCCGTCCAAGCATATCGCTTGGGTTGGAGAGAGGGAGAGGAGGGGGCCCATGCACAACTCGTGCAGGAGCGCCAGCATCGCTTGTGCAGGAGCGACAGCCACATGCAGCGCGTGCTGCGCCATGTGCAGATGGACCTTGCACACACACATGCGCCGGTTAAGCCAGAATTAGGCACGAAGACCGGCGTGGCTCGTGCATTCACAAAGGCTCACGCACCTGCAAAGGCTGCGTGCACTGCGTTGTGGGCCAGGATCTTGCAGTAGATGCGGTCTGTAGAGGTGGTGGTGATGGCGCGGATCATGTAGGTTGGATCTATGTACTTCAAATCCGCGTCCTGTGCGCGCAAGAGTGACATGGCACACGGCCCCCTGTCACGGCGTGTGTGAAACAGTCCAAAAAAGGCAGCAGGGTAGGCTGCCAGACAAACATTTGCCGTCCGCCAATGACCAAGATTGAAAAACGGGCAGACAGTGTTCAGTCTCTTTGTCGCGTCAAGGCTGCTGGAATCCCTGGAAGCGTTCGTGCACTAATTCAGGAATACGCACCCCTCTGCATGCTCGATTTAAGCCATGTGACATGCTGTGCACACCTCCTTTGCAAATAAAGCAATGCGCGCCCTTGCTGGGCACCATGCTGCGGTGCCTGGGCCTGAGCACCAGCGCTCTTATGCCTCGACTTGATGCACACATGCCTACAGCAGACTCTGCTTGCAGCGTCCTTCCTGGAAGGACAAGGGCTACCACGTTTCCAACCTAATGCGCATGCCCCCCACGCAGGCCTGAGTGCTTCCCGTGCCCCTTGAACTAACGAGCATGCCCCACTTGGAAAAAAGGGTACTCACTGATCCCCAACCTGATGTGCATGCCAGCCCTACCTGGAAGTAGGAATACTTTTTGATCTCCGACTTGATGTGCATGCCAATATCTTTGAGGATGGGGTTACCACTCGCGTCAGTGCCCTGAGTGCCATTCCCCTCTTCCACAAGGTTCTGCACGCACACAGGCAGGCGGGCTGTGGGGTGAAACAGCAGGCGTGTGTGTTGCTAGCATGTGTGTGTGTGCGTGTGTGTGTGTGTGTGCGCGCGCGCGCATGCGCACACATGTGTATGTGCTCGTGTATGAGTGGCTAAGACAGCACATGCACACACACGCAGGTGTGCATGAGTGTGTGTTACTGCCCCAATTCCAGTGCAAGCCCGAACCTGCACCCCTGCCACGCACACCACGCAGTGGCCCTTGTAACGCATGACATGCATGCAGACCCTTGAAGCACGCCCTTGTCACGCACCTGGCCAGCACCCTCTGCCACGCACACCACGCAGTGGCCCTTGTAACGCATGACCTTCTCAAGGTAGCTGAACAGCCCCTTCTCGCCGTGCAGCGTGAACGGCACCTCCGGGATCAAGCAGGCATCCACCACGCCTGCGCGAATGCGACGCGTGTGGGCATATGTACGGGAAAGGTGTGGGCTGTCATGGTGCTTATGTGCGGCACCTCCGGGAACAAGCAGGCATCCACTACGCCTTCTCATTTGCAATGTGTGCAAGCATGTATGGAGTAAGTGCGGGCTACCACGTAGTCACCCACCAGGCCTGTACAATCGTGACGCGCGTGCACGCACAAGTCAAGGGCATGCATAGAGAGAGAGAGAGAGTGCGGGTGTCCGTAACGCTAGTGCGCATGTGCTCATGAGTGGGAGCGCCGGCGTGTGTGGGAGCACTGTGCATGTCTTGGGAATGCTGCCATGTTTTGGGAGTGCTGGCACGCACCCTCCCTGTGTGGCATCAATCACAGGTGAGACATCCAGTGCATGCATACGCACATACATGTGCACATACACACATAAAAGGAGGAGGGGGGGGATCATGCTCACAGGAGACCTTATGGAGGCACACAGGCACACTGCAGGTGCAATTGAACACGTGAAGGCACAAACGCACGGTGCAGATGCAGTCTGTGACACCTCTGGGCGTACAGGCAAGCGCCAAGCGGGAAGTGCATGTCATGAGCACACCTTTAGGCATACCCATGGGGATGCTCAAGGCGGTTCAGGCCCTTGCATGCATGCGCACAACATGGACGGGGCATATCCATCCCCTTCACACCTGGGGCCTCTGTATGGATGCCCCCGCACTGCACGGAATCCATGCCACTGCTGAGTACCCCACTGCAATGGATGAGGCATCCCCCTCATCTGAGCCCTTGGCTTAATGCTTAATGGATGAGGACCGGCATTGCACGGAATCCATGCCACTGCTGAGTACCCCACTGCAATGGATGAGGCATCCCCCTCATCTGAGCCCTTGGCTTATTGCTTAATGGATGAGGCTAAACAGGCCTGCAATGGATGAGGCATCCCCCTCATCTGAGGCCTTGGCTTAGTGCTTAATGGATGAGGCCAAACAGGCCATGGGGGCCATTTGGTGACCGTGAGCGGTACAATGAATGGGGCAGCGGTACAATGAATGGGGCAGCGGTACAATGAATGGGGCACCCCTCTGCCCTGAGGCCATGGTGGCTTCATGCGCCTGTGTGGTGGCTTGCACGCCCCTGCATGGTGGCTTCATGCGCCTGTGTGGTGGCTTGCACGCCCCTGCATGGTGGCTTCATGCGCCTGTGTGGTGGCTTGCACGCCCCCTGCATGGTGGCTTAATGCCCCAGCATGGTGGCTTGCATGCCACTGCATGGACGCACGCCATGGCGATGGATGAGGCATCCCCCTCACCTGAGGCCATGGAGGCTTGCATGGCGATAAAACCTGTAGGGCAAGGAGGGAGGGTCCAGCAGGGGTGAGGTCCAGTGCTAGAGAGGGGTGTGAGGGTTGTGTGTGCTATTTCCTCCTGAGCCTGATAAAGACATGAGTGTTGCCTTGATCGGCAAGGCACGCATGCATGCATGCATGCACATGTTCATGCTTGCAAAAGACATGGCGATGACGAGCTCGGCGTGTTAGGAACAATGATCCAAGGTGCTGCCGGGGGACACTGGAACAATGCTCCAAGGTGTTCCGAAGGCCAATGCTCCAAGGTGTTCCGAAGGCCAATGATTCAAGGTGTTCCAATGATCCAAGGTATTCCAATGATCCTAGGTGTTCCACTGAGTCCAAGGTGTTCCACTGAGTCCAAGGTGTTTCCTGGGGTCATTCCCCCTGAGGGAGCGAGTTATTGCTGGTTGACATATTGCCCTATTTAACAACAGCAGCCGTTGCAACCTCCTGCCCACCCTCTGCTGCATCCATATTGCCCCATATTTGCCGGATCAGTTGCCGCTGCCACCTGCCAAACCCCTCTATGCTGCATACGCAGTGTCCGCACCTGCCACCCTCCCCTGCTGCATACACAGTGCCCT
>LFIK01001700.1_pt1 | contig 17600 bp, 18 predicted proteins | sample 643401 | NCBI WGS metagenome assembly LFIK01 (sample SAMN03777447, study PRJNA286221) | soda lake metagenome | biome: soda lake; feature: Kulunda steppe; material: water; isolation source: sample T5-Br brine of Lake Tanatar-5 | place: Russia: Kulunda steppe | collected 2010-07
AGAAGGGGGGTGGGGGTGGGAGGAGCTTTGTCGCAGTGCTCACCAAAGGGCCTGTCTCCTACCTCACCAGTCACTCAAGTGTCACATTGATAATGTACCACCCTTATGTGTGTTGCGCTCGCTCAGGCGGAGCTGACAGCGGAGCTGCTTGCCAGAGAGGTGCACCGCCGGCGCAACTTTGCCATCATCTCGCATCCAGATGCCGGAAAGGTGAGCTTGTGTGTTAGGCTGGGGGAGCGCTTGCCGCTTGTGTTTGCGAGATGCCCGCTGCTCCTGCAGCCCCTGGTAGGTCCCCTGGCCTTTAATCCCTTGCCAGAGGCTGGTACTCGCCCACTTCTGGTTGCTGGCCTCATGCCCCACTCATGGTGTTCGCGTGCCGCAGACAACGATGACGGAAAAGCTGCTGCTATTCGGAGGCGCCATCCAGCAGGCAGGAGAAGTCAAAGCGCGCAGGGCGTCCAAGTCTGCAACCTCAGACTGGTGGGGGGCAGGGCTGTGGGGCCAAAGACCTTCTTTTCCAGCAGGCACCTCCATCGCTTACACTTGCCCACACAGCAGCAGCGCAAGCAAGTGAACACACATGCCCAAGCACATGCCATTTGGTTAGCATGCTCACATGAGTCAAATTGCTTTTTATGATTGCCGCCTCTCCAGGATGGAGCTTGAAAAGCAGCGTGGCATTTCTATCAGCTCTACGGCCTTGACGTTTGAATTCAAGGGGAGCTTCATCAACTTACTAGACACTCCTGGCCACCAGGTGCGTGCTAAACTGTGTCCAGTCTTAGTTTTCAGAGGGACAAAGATCTTGAAGCCATGCAGCCCTCCTCTTTGCGTGGCACTTCGAGGGAGGCTCAAAGCGTTTTACCAGGGAGGCGTCGGCCCAAAGCATCCTGCCAGGCCCAAAACATGCGCATAGGCTCAAAGCACTGATTTGGGCGCAAAGCAGCCTTCGCCTCCGATTCATCTATTGGTGGGTATCTGCTCTCTGGGGTGCAGCCGCATGCCCTCCGCCTTTCCCTTTCCCAGCAAGGATGTCCCAGAGCTCTGTAGCTGTCCCTGCCCCATGTTGCTGGCTGCATACCACAACCTCAGCTTCACCTCTCCCAACCTGCCCCTGTTGACCTGTGTCTCTGTGACCTCACAGGACTTCAGCGAGGATACCTACCGTACACTTTCCGCTGCTGACAACGCAGTGATGCTGGTGGGTTTCAGTGTGCTTGCTTGTGATGTGCAGATAGGCATGTGCTGCGTGATCAAGCATACCCGCCAGGTGTGTTAGATAAGCAGGGCTGACATAAGAGCAGTTCTATGCGCTCGTCACTAAGCCCATGGATGCTGTGCATTGATCTGACTAGGCTTTGCGCGCTGAGCTTGGATCTCTGCTTGCAAACCACGCCACAGCAGTCAGCAGTCCATCGGCAGAGTCGCGGCCCAGCTTAATGCAGCCTGGTGCCCAGTACAGACATCGCAGAACCCTGCGCATATGTGGCAGTTACATCAGTGCCCTTTGGTAGGGCTGTCCTAGTTCATGTGCAAGGGCCTTTGTCAGGGCAGTGAGGGGCAAGGCTGTATGAGCAACCTGGCAACCTGTGGCAGGGCCACACACACCATTGCCCTTGGGCATAGGATGGTCTTGTGTCATGTACAGGGTGGTCTTGTGTCATTTACAGGGTGGTCTTGAGTCAGGCTGCTGCACTCGTGCCTGCAGGTGGATGGTGCCAAGGGCATAGAACCCCAGACGCGCAAGCTATTTGCAGTGGCGCGCATGCGCAAGCTCCCCATCTTCACCTTTGTCAACAAGGTGGGTGGTGTGCAGGCGGCCCAAGTACTCTGCCCCTTCCACCTTGCACGGTGCTTGACCTAATGTGTATCCGGCTCCAGCTCCTTGCCTGCATGGATGGCCAGGCCTGCCCTGAACAGACATGAAGTGGCTGTTTGGAATTTTGCTTTCAAAGCGGATGGGGCTGAGCTTGCTTCCTCGTTTGGTGCTTGCACAGATGGACCGGCCTGCCCTGAACGGATTTGAGATTGTTGAGCAGCTGGAGAAGGAGTTTGGGCTGCAGAGTTACCCCATCAACTGGTGCGGCATGTGGCAGGCTGCAGCTTGAGGCCGCCTCGTGTGCTGCGTGTCTGTTGGTATGGCTAATTGGCTGAGTGCAATGATAACTCCTCAATCAGGGATCGCTAGTGGGCTGGCCTCAGGGCTGGCCAGTGTGCAGGCCTCTGCGGTCTCTCCCTGCTTGCGTGGGACCTAAGGCCCAGGCATGCGCGCAGCTGCTAGGTAGCTTTTGTCCATGCTGGAGTGGCAGCACAGCAAAGGCTCGCATGTAGAGCAAGTGTGCGGCAAACTTGTACGCAGGCCCATTGGATCAGGCGACCGCTTCTGTGGCGTGTACCACCGGCCTACACAGAAAGTGGTGACCTACGAGCGCAGGGGCAAGGGAAAGGTACGCATGAGGCTGCGGCCACCACCACAACTGTTTCTCTGCAGCTGTTGCTGCTCCTTTTCCTGCTGCTCCTATTCCTCCTGCTGCTGCTGCTGCTGCTTCAGCCTGCAATCATGAAGTGCACGAGCACGCGTCCGTGTTAGTGCGACAATTATCAGGACTAGCAGCAATGCCACCTCATTCATCCATCAGGCCGCCGCCCAGCAAGAGTATGACCTGTCGGACCCAGCACTCAAGTCGGTGGTGGAGCCAGATCTGCTGGAGCAGCTGCATGAAGACCTGGAGCTACTGGAGGTGCGTGGCCGCGCTGCCCTGCTGCACATGTGCGTGTGTCAAGCCTTGTGAGCAGCCGCTTGGAGACCTGGGGCCACTGGAGGTGCGTGCCCGCGCCGCCCAGCTGCGCTCGCGTCGTTGAGTAGCCTGGCCTGAGGCAGCAGGCGGCGCAAGTGCTTGAGTGGTTCACTCGTGGATAGGGGTGCAGGAGGTGGGCAGGAGGCCAAGGGCGTGCGCCTGGCAACAAGGCAGCCAGGGGGCCACAAGGACCTCAAGAGGCATGCAATGCCCTGCAGGAGTTGGGCCAGGGATGCGGGGGTTTCGCCGAAATGCCACATGAGCCTGGATGGTCGCATGTGTGCGCACGGGACCACTTGCGCTCAATTATAGGCATTAGCCCTGTGCGTGCTCTGACACAGCAAGGAGCAACGGTGTAGCACAGGGCCATCATTCTGCGTGTGCCAGTCCGAGTGCGTGTGCATGAGCATCCACACACACCTGGCAACCAGGCTGTGTACGCATGGAGATGGATGTGTGCACACATGCGTGGGTGCTCGCTCACGTGCGCGTTTTTGCAGGTCCTGGGCGACTCTTTGGATGCAGAGGCCATCCACCGCGGGGACATCACGCCCCTGTACTTTGGGTCGGCCATGTCCAGCTTTGGCGTTGAGCTGTTCCTGCAGTCATTCATCAACCTGTCTGCAAAGCCAGGTGTGGGGGGTGAGGTGTGATGTGGCAGCAGGAAGGCCCGGTGTGTGGTGTGCCCAAGCTTGTGCAGCAGGTGGGGATGCCGTGCCCACCCTGCAGTGCGACTGATGTTGCTCACCCACCACGGCCAATGGCCTATGTTGCGTGAGCTTCGTTGCCTGTATCCACCTTTCAATAAAAAGGTATCAGAAGGTACTTGACAAATCCTCTTTGTGGGAATGACCTATTATTCAAATGTGAACGTCTTGTTTGCCAGAGCGTGGGGGTTCCCCTCCTCTCCTCTTCTCATTCCCTGAAGACTCTGTTTCATCCCAACACAATATGGTCATGTTACAAGGGAGCTATGCCAGAACTGACACATCTGTGGACCAAGGAGGACCTCTTCTGGCCTTTCATCCCAACACAATATGGTCATGTTACACAATATGGTCATGTTACACAATATGGTCATGTTACAAGGGAGCCATGCCAAAACTGACACATCTGGACCAAGGAGGACCTCTTCTGGCCTTTCATCCCAACACAATATGGTCATGTTACACAATATGGTCATGTTACAAGGGAGCCATGCCAAAACTGACACATCTGGACCAAGGAGGACCTCTTCTGGCCTCCACCAAGCACGCTGCAGACACGCACAGGTTATGCCTATTTCTCACGAGCACAACATGCGCGCGCATCCAACACATCCTGGAGTGATGCCTTGTTTGACAGTACTGATGCCTTGATGGGGGCTACCTGCACAACATGGGCTGCACTGATGCCTTGTGGGACAGAGTGGGAATGCCTTTTCGGACAGTCCCGGTGCCTTATTCCTTCTTGCCTGTACCAGTTGCTCTCCCCCTGAATGGACCAAGTATTCCACATGCATGCCCATGTATGCAAGCGTGCATGCACACACAGGTAGGCGCAAGTGCGCGCACCCTCAGGCACACAATTCGGGCACATACAAGCGGACACACACACACAAGTGCGCCGATGCATGCGCGCCTGCACGCAAGCGTGCACACACACACGTAGACGCATGAAATCTTGCCGGGTTCCCCTCATGCACTGCTGCTCACACATGCGCAGCGCATGGCAGAATATCTAGGGCCCCCTTACATGACCCTATGGCTGGCTCAGCCAACTGTGTGTGCCGTGCTCCGCAGGCCCCATAGTCAGCCGCACTGGCGTGTCCGTGCCCCCTACCAGCGCCAACTTCTCGGGCCTCGTATTTAAGCTGCAAGCCAACATGGATGCGCGGCACAGGGACAAAGTTGCCTTTGTGCGCGTGGTCTCTGGCCGTTTCGAGAAGGGCATGAAGGTCAAGGTAGGTGTCGGGGGGGTAGATGGGGAGGGGCCTAGCTGGTGTGCAGGCCAGTATGAGCAGCTTGGCTTTGCTTTGCTTGCATGGCATTCGCCCTCCTGTGGCTCAGGGCCTTGCTTGGCGGTTGCCCTTACTGCTTGGGGCCTTTCTTGGCGGTTGCCCTCCTGGCTGCTCAGGGCCTTGCCCTGCCAAGCCTAGTGCCAGCACTCGAGCACGCATATGCATGGAGGCCAATCCTCACAGGCAGGCCTTCCCATGCTGGCGAGCTACTCCGCTAAGGCAGGCTATCCCGCTCAGAGGCAGGCCGTTGCGCACACCAGGTCAATCCTGAATGTGTCATACCCTCTCCACTCCCCTGCTGTGCCCGCAGGTGGCGCGCACAGGAAGAGTGGTGACTTTAGCCGCCCCTCAGGTAGGTGCAGCACGCCTGGCAGAGGTCACTTGTCCATCACCAAACCATGGGGCTGGCCATTTAAAGGCATGGATTAAGCAGAGGCTGCTTGGAGCTGGCTTTGAGCAAGTTGAGCCGACAACAGTGGTTGCCCCCCTCCCTGGAACTCTTCCCTTGCCTCCTGAGCGAGGAACACAAATAAAAGAAATTAAGAGAAAACTTCCCTGCATCAATTAGGAAAAGGCACATTGGCCCCATCAATTAGGAAAAGGCACATTGGCCAGAAGAACTAGTGAGGATCTGGAGGGTGACAAGCCGCCCCCTGCTCCAGACCAAGACGTTGGGAGTAATTAGTAGTGAAGGGCTCAGTGCATTCAGATTTGTTCTGCAAATCAGCGCAGGTCCTGAGGGCGGAAGTCCTGATGACAAAGCGCCTGATGCTGCACAGTTCAGAGCTGGCAGCTGTTTCTCATGTCTGCCTGTTTCTCTAGTCTGTCTGTTTCTCTAGTCTGTCTATTTCTCTAGTCTGCCTGTCAATCCTGCTTGCAAGCCGCTGCGCCTTGGGGCCTGCATACCGTTACAGAGCGCACACAGACAGTGGATTTGCTCCTTCCTCCTCCCTTCCCCCTTGATTCCTCAACAACGCTGCAATCGCAGCATAGTCATGTTGTTAAGCTGCATTGCACGGTCATTCTGCATGGTCATCCTGCCAAATTACACCGCACGGTCATGCTGCACGGCCATGCTGCCGAGCTGTGCCACGGCTGCCCCTCAGAGGATGTACGCAAATGAACGGCAGATGGTGCCTCAGCACACTCCTTCAACCCCCCCATTACCCAGCCACGCTGCAACCGTAGCACGGTCATGCTACCAAATTGCCCCACAGAGGATGTTTGCAAACGAGCGGCAGACGGTGCTGGAGGGCTTTGCAGGCGACGTCATTGGCCTAACCAACCCAGGCGCCTTTGGTACGGCCTGCCTGAGCTGCGCTTCCTGGGCATGCTGTGTGCTGCTTCACTTTCCCAGCAGCCACGGCTGCCGCTGCGTGGTTACAGAGGGAGGCGCACTTGGTTGGGAGCTAGTTCAGGGCTTAGTGTCGTGCTGCTTGATTTGAAGGATGTGCGCTCAATTGGGAGGAGCTTGTCCAGGGCTTGGTTGAGCAGCCCAAGGGCAGGGTATGGATAGCCTTGCACCAGCGTGCACACTCATGAGCTACCAGAGGGCCACCCATCTGTGCCAAGCAGGTCATAGGAAGCATTCACGTGAGCGAGTGCTGTGTTGAGTCATTTCCTTAGATGGCCTGTTGCTGGCTTCTCCAACTCGGAGCAAGCTCAGAGCACTCTTCCACCTCTGCATCAAGATCCTTTTGTATCCCATGTGCACGCAATGCCCACACCCTACACGCTGCAGTCATTGGCGACACGCTGTGCACGGGCCCCAACGTGGCCTTCCCTGGCATCCCCACATTCTCGCCAGAGCTCTTCTGCATCATGCGCTGCGCCCCCAACCAGAAGAAGGCTTTCGCCAAGGGCGTGGAAGGTGCGGCGCGCGCAGTGTGCTTGCCTGTTGTGCTTGTGCCTATTGTGGGGCACAGGGAGCAAGCTGGTGGTGGCCGCAGGGAGCAAGCTGGTGGTGGCCACAGGGAGCAAGCTGGCGGTGGCCGCAGGGAGCCAGCTGGTGGTGCCACAGGGAGCAAGCTGGTGGTGGCCGCAAGTGAAGATGGGGGATGGCAGCTGGCGTGTGGGAAATTGCAGCTTTACCTCTTCTTGAGATCTCGACCAGGCTTGGTGCTTCAGACTCTGGTGGGAGGGTTGTGCGTGCAGTCTCCTTGACTGCGCAAGCTGCACGTCCCGCTTTGCTGCATGCTGCCACCCCAGCACCGCCCGTGTGCTGCCAGTACTGGCTGAGCAGTAGCACACTGCAGTCCAATGCTGCTGAGAAGTAGCACACTGAAGCCCAAAGCTGCTTGGCAGTAGCACACTGCAGCCCAATGCTGCAGTAGCACACGGCAGTCCGATGCTGCTGAGTAGTAGCACACTGCAGCCCAATGCTGCTAAGCAGAAGCACACTGCAGCCCAATGCTGCTAAGCAGAAGCACACTGCAGTCCGATGCTGCTGAGCAGTAGCACACTGTGGTCCGATGCTGCTGGCACACCAAAAGCGCTGCACACTCAGCCCGCACTGCTGGTACCGGCACCAGCACCGTGCATGGGGCCCCTGCACATCTGGGCTCACACGCACACTTATGCGCACACACACACACACACGCACACACACACGCACTCACAATCATGCACACGCAGGCACGCACCTATGCACATGCATACATGCACGCGCACACACACTCGCACACACACGCACGCGCACACGCAGGACTGCTGGGTGAGGGCGCGGTGCAGGTGCTGTACAGTACGGACGACTTCATTGTGGACCCCATCCTGGCTGCGGTCGGCCAACTCCAATTTGAGGTCGTGCAGTACCGGATGAAGGATGAGTACGGCGTGGACACCACGCTTGAGCCCCTCAGCTTCTCCATCGCGAGGTGTGTGTGTGTGCCAAAAGCGCAGCCAGCGCCTCCTGCCCGTTCCAGGCGTGAAGGCCACTTTCCCTGAGTGCCTCTGCGTGCGCATGCTCAGTGTGTTCACGCGCACATGTGTCTGCTGGACTTCTGACCCATGCCTGCAGTTGGGCGTGCACACTTGCACCCACTCAACCTCTGTTGCGTGCGCGCCCACGTTACCTCAGGCCCACATCCGCTCTGTGCAGCCTTTTGGTCTGACCCATGCCTGCATCCACTTGACGGCCGGCGCAGCATGCCCACTCGACCTCTGGTGCTTGCGCCCTCTTTATTAAAAGATAAATAATAAAAATTTGCACCACAAGACCTGAACCTGCCACGCAAGCCCTTAGTTCAATTCATCCAATAGTCTGCATATGCCGGTTGGCGCACGCCCTGCATGCCACGCTGTCATTGCCACAGGTGGGTCAAGGGCGGATGGGAGGCAGTGGAGGCAGCTGGCCGCATCTTCAACTCGTCTGTGGTAAAGGACGTTTGGGGTCGACCCGTCCTGCTGTTCAGGAACGAGTTTGCGCTCAACCAGGTTGGTTGGGGGAGTGGGGGATGCAGATCTGTGAAGGAAGAGGGCCAGCTGCATGCTGCTGCGCGGCTCTCTTATTTCTTGCAGCTTGCACCACTATGCTAACGGTCAATACTAGTTGCTCAGCTCATGTATTTTCCAGTGGCTTCAAGATTTTTAGATTGCAAATGCAAGCAGCAAGCAGCAAACAAGACAGGTGCTGGGACGCACTCTGAATGAAAGCCTTGATCTTCCTAACGGCAAAAATTGGATCGTAATAGTTACTTATGGGCGTAGATTATCCTTCTTTGCAAGCAGCATACAGTACACAAGAAATCTTCTTGGAAAGGTGCTAAAGATGTTTTTTCCTCTGCCCAACTTTTGTGGTGATGGCATTCCAAAACCATGGTGGGAAACCTACCCCTGACTCAGCCTACAACCTAAACATTCAGCAAGGCAGGCTCAAGTGTGCAAACCTGGAGCTGCCACTTTGCCTGGTCAGTTCAGCACCCATTTGAAAATCCTTTCTCTTTCTAGCCCTGTAATCTTCCAGGTAAAGCACCAGTGGTGAAATTGCCTTGCAAGCTTATCCAGCCGCCTCTCCCTCTCTGCGCCTTTATGTAGCATTCTATCATGGCATTCTATGGAAGTGATACAACCCAATTCCTTAATTTTGACAGCAACTTTCTTACCATGTTTGCTCACCCGAACATCATGCCAGAAGAATGCTGTGCATCTCAAAATCTGTGGAACGTGCACCCAAATCCTGCCTTTGAAAGGCAATGAGCATCAGTCATAGATGGGGTTGCTGAAAACCGTGCACATACTACGAGTTACTTTGGCAATCTGGCACAAAATTGGCAAATAAACAGCATACAAATATACTGATTTCTCCCTACTCATAGAGCATGATGCAGTCTCTTGGGGACGGGACCTCTTGAACTGAGTATAATACCAGGTATAATACTGACTGAGGTGCTAGACCTAAGTAACTGAACGCGTTACTGTGAAAGGGACCAGTAATGCAAATTGTAGTGCTTACTTATTCTTGTGATCACAGGTCATGACATCAGAGACTGGAGAGAAGCTGGGGGAGCTGTCACCCTATTCCTTGCCTCCAGACAATTAAAGCATAATTTGAAGGAAGAGCTGGCTGGGCACCTGAGGGGAGGTCTATTGAGCGTTCTTTCTTGGTTTTCATGATGTGCAGCTGTCAGGGTCCGACCCACAGAGTCTTCAACATTCTCCGACTTGCACACACAGCAGCTGGATTTTGAGCAAACTCAATCTACCAAAAGATGCCTAATAAGATCTGTTGGCTTTTGTATTATTTGGTCTACTATTTTAAGCCTTCTAGCCTTTGTCCAGACTGCTGACCTGAGCTTTAGGATGAGGGAAGCGTGGAGGGACATTGCTGACATGAACCCTTTGGAAAGCAACAACAAAATGGTGTCTTATCATTCTTGGTTTGCCTACTCCCTCCTAGATCTTCAAGCTGATTCACGCACTGTGCGGAATGGGGGTGCCCCCCTGGGGCCACCTTGCCATCTGTGCCTTGACCTTTCTAAGCATGTTGTCACGCTGAGAGACTGCTGCATCCAAACCAGACTTGCGGCATGGCCATAACATGGTATCAGAGCAAAGATGGTGTGTGGACTGGCTGCGGACAGTGACGTTGTACACCAAGCAGTCAGAAGGTTGCCCGCGATGAGACTGCGAAGTCTCTGATACCCTTATCCTTCCCTACACCTTCTCTTGCTGTTCAGCCGGTAGACAGGCAAGGTCAGCTGCTGTCAGACGTACTCACACGGGACTGGGTGGATGGACTGGACTAGGCAGATGGACTGGAGTGGGCGCTGCCACGCCTGTCGCCCCCCAAGGGCTAGAGGGGTCCACTCCCTGGCGTACAACTTATCAGGTCGCTGAAAGCAAACGAGGTATTTAGCGAGTTTGCCTTTGAAGTGCTCAAATACAGCTATAACTGAACTGTCAACATGATCAAATACTCTGCCAACCGACTCAACCAACCTCCAAGTGACAATGCAGCATAAATCTGGCAGTGCACTAATCTGCCAGTGGCGTGACAATATTATGAGGAATGTGAGCAGGTTTCTCTCGTACGCACATATGCCATGCCCAGTGGGCTGGTGCGATGGAAACGGATACTGTGCCACAATCAGTGACAAGTGCTCTTGTGCTGCTATGCAAAATGAGGTGCACGTTCTTAATCACTGTCAAGACTTGTTTGTGTGCACTCTCACAAAGAACTATTCATTCAACAAGGAGGTTCCTTTTTCTCCCTTTCTGCCAGTCCTTTTTTTTGTGGAGGCCCCATACATTTTGCTGCCCTACCTGGTCAGACTGTCTTTGATTTTCTTTCTCAATGGCACAACAAACTCTGCCATTTTATTCCTGACATTATGGACTATCTTTTTGGCTGGCGAAGACCAGCAACAAACCAATTAGCCTAATGACCAGGCGTCTATCCCTAACTTGTAAGCTAAGTGTTACTTTGCTGTATTGCCACACGTAGGGCAGCTTGGCTCTCTCTGAAGGACTTATGCTTCCCTTTTTTCTTCAGCAGGCTTAAACAATGTGTCTGCTTTTCTGGGCCAGAAAAGCAATAAGCTATATTCCTTCCTTCATGCACTGAAAGGTTTTTATGAGTAGGCTAGCAGTCGCACTTCTTGACTGAAGGCCTTTTTTTCTCGCAACCTCTTTTAACCCCTTGTAGGGCAGCTTGGCTGAAGCCAATCAGGCCTGTAACTAAAACCAGCACGAGCAAAAAAAGAAAGATGGTATTTTGACCTTACTAAGGCCTAGAACTTCTGAACTCAAAGTTTGCAAGTTTACAAGTTAGGATTAACCGCCAGCCTGGTAGGCGTGGCAGTTCAACTTGGTAATTGAATGGCATATGCCGTGATGCTTGTTTCTGTCCGTCACCTGATTTCACCTGATAACTTAGCCCTTCCCAGGGACAATCTGGTGGAGAAAGTTAATGGAGAGGCCTACGTTTGGTGCGGGCACCAGTCAATTCACCGCAACCCAATTAGAGAGCAAAATAGGTCAGTGTGGAGCAGGTGCCACTAGTGGGTATGAATGGGAAGTTCACAACCCTGAACACTTACAGATTGAAGCAACAGATAAGGCCAAGAAGGAAAAATCAACATTGGCCTTTTAACAAGTGCCCTCTTGTCCCTTTGTCGCGTGCCAGTGCTGAGCTTTGCAACAGCTATGGTATGCTCTGTATCTGAAATGCATGCAAGGACAAGTCCTGCACAGTGCAACACTGTGTGACAAGATAAAGCCTTAACACCAGTCAGGCAGACTCCCCATTCTTCCTCTACGCAGTGATTGTCCAACAGTGCACTTTGATTGTGCAACAACACCAAGACTAAACACCAACGAGGTGGTTAGGCAACATCCTCCACGCGCCTAGCCATGCAAACAATTCTTCGTTTACTGTAGATAGTATGTGTGGCACTCTGTCGCTTCAAAGGGCTGGACCTCCTATGCACCTAAAATCTTCTCATTTATAACTAACTCATTGTAAAGTGAAATGTCTGCAAGTACAGTGCTAGCTAACACATTACTACGCACATCTTATGTAGACTGGACCCGGTTACATTTCGCACCTCATACCAAGAAGGAGCTTTGGCTTCTCCCCATTTGGCTTGCTGATGGCTGTCATAGTCAGGCGTGCTCTGCATGCGTGCATGTGAAAGAGCGTGGCTGCTATTTCAGGCTGAACCTGTCATTGTCCTAGTGCGTGCATGAGAACAACTAGACACACACACAACCATGCATGCATGCATGTATCCAGTGGATAAGAGAGTGCACGCCCATGAAAGAAACAAGCATACAAATTGTGCACGCAAAAATTTCCCAGCTAGGTAAGCTTACAAGAGACACCATAGAAAGATGCAGGGACAAGCTTATGAGAAACACCACAGGAGGATGCAGGGACAAGCTCTGAAGAGGCACCAGGCAGATGCAGGGACAAGGTGCAGACCTCGTGGATCATAGAAAGGCTGAGTAACAGGGGCTCAGGCTGCTGCAGGTCTTATGATGGGCCACTCAGCTTGAAATGCATGCATAGCCATGTACGGGCACTGCCTTCAACGGCGCACGGAGCACGTGCACGGGCCACGCCTGCTAGGTGCATGGCTATGCCTAAGCTGGGAGCATGGCCATGCACTGAATGGGCAGGGCAGGCTGCAGGACCACTCAAGCATAGCAGATCAGCCCAAGCACTGACTCACCTGTGCTAGGTGCATGGTCATGCGTAGGCCATGCCTTTGTTGCATGCCATGCACTGCACAGGCAGGGCAGGCTGCAGGCCCACCCGAGACCGGTGGACTAGTCCGGGCACTGACTCACTGCTCAGAGATCTTGGGCTGCAGCTCCAGCCGCGCCTCCTTGGTGTCGAGCTTCCAGTCTGCTTTAGCCCTCACAAACTCCTCCTCACCAAAGTTCACCTCGTACTTCAGCACAGGGCCAGCTGGACGGCAGGCCAAGCAGTGGCACATGGGAGGGTGCTCACTCATGTGTATACACACAGTGTGCATGTCAAACTAGATATAGTAATGTAGATGGTGTGCATGCAAGGCACAGGCAATTGGCGCATGTGGTGTTTGGCAGCAGGTGGGCCAGCATGAGGGCATAGATAGGGGATACTGCACTGCTGGCGTAAGGGTGAGGTGCAGGGCTGATGCAGGCAGATGCAGGTAGGAGCAGGGTGCAGCATTAGGGTTGACAAGGGAGTCTGAAGAGCTGGCGGCGCTGTTGAGGACATCGAGAGGCAGGATGGGCCATAGGGCCCAGAGGGCGTGTATGTGTGTACGTTTGCATGCATGCTTGCATTCATGCTTGCGTGTGTCTGCGTGCATGTGCATGTGCTGAGTGTAAAACGCATGCAGTGTCACACTCAGCACATGCGCTGAGATCGGCGTTTGCTAATAGCGCGATATAGCGTATAGCGCTACACAGCGCTAAATAGCGCTATAAAGTTTTTCAATATAGCGCGTGCCAAAGTTCGAAGCTCAAAAATTTACCTCTGGCCGCAAGAATATAATCATAGAAATAGATTGGCAGACATATTCAATGGGGATGAGCCATAGATTCTTCTGGGGACGGATGGCTTGGAGCCCCATGTCCAGGGCAGCGCCACCCCTGCAGACCTCTTCAAGAGGACGACAGCAAGTCCTCTTAGGAAGTGGTCTGACAGGTTAACAATGAAGATTTAGCCAGAGAGGGGCTGTGTGATGGAGTGCAAATGTTGCATGCCAACCTCAGCCCCGCAAAGCCCTGAAAGATGCAGCGTCACAACTGCATACAGCAAGCACTGGAAGCAGCAAGGGTTGGCAAAATCCCCAAGGAGCATGCCAGGGAGGAGAATGAGAACGAGGTGTGGAGGAGGTAGACTGTGTTGGGAGGCCAGTGGCCAAGAAGCAGCGTATCGAGTCCTTCTCAATGGGCCCTGCATAGCACAAGCAGTTCCTTTGTCTCATGGCCATTCATTTTATCAACAACGAGGTCCCTTCATCAAGCTGGAGTGACCTGCGCTTGAGTGAGTTGAGTCCACACAAGCAGCTCCATGCAAACAGCAATGCAGCGAGCAGCAGTAGCACCAGCACCAGCACCAGCAGAAGATTTTGAAGAGCAGACAGCAGACAAGAGCAATCAGCGTTTGGCAGCAATCAGCACTTGGAGGGGACAGCTAGGGAGTGCCTAGGCCTTGGAACACAAGCGTGTTCTTCAGATCACGATGCACCTGATCTGAAGGGCCAACCTGTCAACATTATATTTTTCCAGGCAGAAGGGAGAGCTGTCGTTAGCGTTAAGGGAATTGAGGAATGAAAGGCCCAGGGGTACTAAGGCATGTGCCCGCACATGAGTAGGAGTGAAACCCGAGTGCCAGACATAGTGCTATATCTAGTTGCTAGAAGCCCCCAGCCCAAATAGGATTAATCTTTCGCTTTCATTTATGAATGGGGGCATTATACAGGGTGCTGAACCTCCTACCAATTTTGATGCCGAAATTCAAAATATAAGGTGAAGTTCTGGCAGATATAGCAGCTGAAATATAGCAAAATATAGCGCTATAGAATCGCCTCATATAGCGCTATATGCCAATCCCTACACATGCCCACGTGCACACACAAAGCACGCAAGCTGTGCCAGGCTTGACCGAGCCGCATGGAGTGCGGCATGAGAGGCGGAGATCTCCACACAGCACAGGCGTTTGCATGGTGCTAGGACAGGGTGCCCAAGAAGATCTATCCCTTGCTGGTCTGGGCTCCCCGACAGCTCTCACTCGCTGGGCTCTCTGGGCTCCTCATCTCCCTCTCTCTCTCTCTCTCTCTGTGCTCTCCTCGGCAGCTCTCACTCACCTAGGCAGCTCAGATTCATGCCAATGGAGTGGACATATGGCTTCTGCAGCTTGGCTGTCAGGCCCAGAGTGGCTCCATTGAAGCCCTGGTAATGCGCAGCGCATGGAAAGCGTATTACGTAACCGTTGGCCATGCGCCTGATGTGCGCAATGCACACGTGCTGGCATTGCAAAGGACTTAAGAGGGATGCAAGCACACGTCCTCCTGTCGGATTACAGAGATGGCGCTCACAGAGGCACACTTGAGGCCTTGCTTTGTCCTGATCCTAGCACTGCCTCACATGGCTTGCCCTTGCGCATGCTGCGGGCACTACAAGCATGAAGCAAGAAGAGCCCATTGGCTGGCTTACCCTGATGGTGTCTGCTGTGAATTTGGCCTTGTAGCATTTGTCAAACACTATTTCTTCCTCCACCTTGCCTGTGTGTGTATAATGGTGCGTATAAGTGTGTGAACATGCGAATATGTGTTCACATAGGCATGACTTTACATGTCTGCGACCATGTGCGCGTGCTTGTAGGGGGTGGGGCGTGGGGGCGATGCTTGTATGAGCGTCCAAGTGCCTTGCAAGTCCTTCTTTCGTCCGCAAAGCAAGAATCTTGGCCATTTTATCTTGATTCTAAAAAACAACAGTGGCCGATCTCAAAGACACAATACACACAGGCGGGGCAGGGGTTTATAACCATCCTGGCATGAATGGATTTGCTTGGGATTGCTTTGGCTGGTCCTGCAAAGTCCACTTGCACCCGTATGCGCATACCATTCATCGCAGTTTGCGTGCCCCTAAGCGTATCAGCTTGACAATGGCACTGACTCCACGCAGAGATGCGCGCTTTCTAAGGCGGCCAGCCTCACCTACAGATCCCTGGAAGTCGTAACTCAGCTCGAGCTGATCCTTCAGCTTCCATTTGGAGATACTCAAGGGGCTGGCGATCATCTTTGCAGGCAGCACAAGCCAGTGGCGCGACGAGAGGGTGCGAAGCGAGGAGGTCAGTAGGAAGCACACAAAGGGTAGTATGGAGCGAGCATCAGCCACATGGGTTAGGCATACAGGTTAGTGCATTGTGCAGCGGGGGGTATGTCCGTCCAGGGCAAGACCTCAGGAGAGGGGGTAAGCCCAAGTTTTGCGCCAGCCAGAAAACTGGCCGCAAGCATCAAGGGTAGGTGCACTTGCGCAGCTCACATACTAGCCAGGGCCCTTTTCACCGCATTTCCTTGTGAGGACCACACCTTGACCTCCGGGGAGGGGATGAGCCACTCCTTGTGGGCTGGAATGCGCTGCTTCACGCGCAGCTCCCCGAGCCTGCCCTTGGCCTTCCGCTCCACAGCAATGTCCTGTTTGCACCAGCGGCGGCCGCAGCCCAAGATAGGACACCAGTAAGGCACACATCACCAGGGCATATGCAAAAGGGGGAACAGTGCTGCAAGGCGAACTAACAAGCAGGCATGCACAAACAGCTGGAGCAGTACAGGGCGCACGCCTAGCAAGATGGCTGGCCAAAAGATATGGCCTGATTGCTTCAGCTTCAGCTTGGATGCTGCACATGCACACTCCTGCGCCAGAAAAACAAGGTGCAGACACCCAGCACCAAACCTCAGTCAGCCCACTTGCGGGAGACCAGGCTGCTCCACAGGCATGGTGCGAGGACTTACATTGTTAGAGTAGGCCTCAAAGCCCCATTTTGGCGTAGACAGCTCTAGCCCCATGTTTTGCCCCTTCAGCCTTGACCATGAGTGTTTCAATTTGAGCTGGGCGTGTACATGTGCATCATCAACTTGATTGTCAGTAGTCATAGTGTGAGGCAAAGAATGCTTTGAAAAGATTGCCTTTAAAGGGCAAAGCATACATGCAAGCATGTGCGTGCGTACATGTGTGTGTGTATGTGTGTGTATGTGATTGTATTTGTACGTGTATTCATGCGTATGTGTGCGTATGTGCGTTTGCTCTTGTACATGTGCAAGGGCGTGTGTGCAGGTGTCCGTGCGTGCGTGCATGGGTGTGTGAATGCATGTTTGGGTGTGCGTGCGTTATTGCATTTGCACAAATTGTGCGTCTGTCTGCGCGTCATTTACTCCGAGGCGCTTCATTTCATTCCGCCTCAAACAGGATTTCACACACCGTTGAGGAGCCATCCAGTTTAATCTTCATGCTCCCATTCATAGGTTTGGAGGGGTCAGTTGCACAATACTCATAGGAGCCCTCTTTGAAGACGGGTTGCTGCTGTTGCTGCTCCATTGTTTCCTCCTTGCGTCCTTCAGGTGTCATTGTATGTAACTTAAAACAGCTATCAAGGCAAACAGATTCAGCCCAGGATGGCTAATGAGCTCGCTGGGTTGCAAAAACGCACCCTCGGATAAGGTTACGGCAGGTAATCTTAACCATAGATTAAGGGGATTATACTTTGTCTAATAAAGGATTCTTGAACAAGTTTTTATCCGTCTAGTGTACACATTACAACATGTAGCCGCTGCATGAGCTGTAAATTTATGAATAAAACATATATGCCATTCGCTTGAACTTCAGATCCCATTTGATGTGCATTCATCCCCAGTTTTCGGGCTAACTAAGTGTTTAATACCAAAGAAAATAATATGGAGCTCCACCATAAATTACGCAGAGACCCGACATGGCACAAGGATGCGTGCAACCTTTGCGGTCAGGTTAGTACCGACAGGCTTGCTGCGCAGAGAGATGAATGAATGGCACAGCTGCAGTTTTATCTCGCTGGACCGTGCATTTATAGGCTCAGTAAGCATGGGGTGCAGCCTGTGGCAAACTCTGCGCGTTTGCACTCGACATGCCATGTCATTTGTGCAAGAGTACGCGTAACCTTTGCCTGCATGAAATCGCATGTTGCACAGACCCAGAGAAGATGCAACTGGTGTGTTGCACGCCCACACTGGATGGCATGCACTGTAGAAAACAAGAGAGTTGGCAATGGCACGCAAGCATGAATCCCTTGAATGCGTGCAGGAATCCTCTGCATGCCGCGATGTGTGCAGATG
>LFIK01001701.1_pt1 | contig 17598 bp, 13 predicted proteins | sample 643401 | NCBI WGS metagenome assembly LFIK01 (sample SAMN03777447, study PRJNA286221) | soda lake metagenome | biome: soda lake; feature: Kulunda steppe; material: water; isolation source: sample T5-Br brine of Lake Tanatar-5 | place: Russia: Kulunda steppe | collected 2010-07
CCTACCCTTTCCCCTGTCTCAGCATCCACAAGGCCGCTGAGAGACAACAGCCCCGCTGCCAGGGCTTGCCAAAGGCCTTCTTGCCGTTGAAGGCTAAGGATGTGGAGGTGCAGGAAGCCATGGGTGCTGCTGTCTCTTGGGCATGCATGGCATTCAGCTGCAGCATCACCCGCCGCATGGTGGTGGAGGAGGGAATCCGCTGGCCCAGGGGGCAATTGACCATCATGTCCACTGCGCCTACCATCAGCTGCTGCATCTTAATGAAGGAAACGCTCGCCCTGAACTTCAGGGACAGCATCTCATCAGCACCAGGAAGGGCTGGAATGCTGCCTGGGGGCTGGGGCCTACCTGTGAGCACAGGTGGGAACAAATAAGAGTGCTCAAGTTGTTTACTGATCTATTTTGAATGACTGCAGCATGCGTGCACGGCCTTTTGCTGGAAAATATTTGCATGCCAGCCAAATCAGCCAATTGTGCAAACATTGTGATCAACCAATTGCGTGCGCACTGTGACCAACCACTTGTGTGCCTTTGAAAAAATTGCAGCACGTGGGACTGGACGTCTGCATTGTCGTATACAAAACAAGTATGTCAGTCCCTGTGATGACTTGATCTGTGGGAAAAAATATCTGCCCTCCTGCTATGTTCTCACCTGCATGTCCACAAATCTCATGCCGCCTCCCGCCTCCCCCTCTGCTCCTGCAGCTGCTGCTCTTCCAGGCTGCCGTTTATCCCACCCTGCCAGTGCCAATTGCTTCAAGACCTTGTAGCAAACTAGGTGCTTGCGCAGCAGCTCCACTTTCCTCGCTGCCTCGGGGATGCTGCATGCTTGAGTGTGCTGCTGCAGCTGCTCCTCTGCTGCTTTGCGCTGCTCCATGCTGCGCTGTAGCTGCCTCTCCAGCCGGTACATCTCTTCCTGCCTGCTCGCCTCCTTCAACACAGCTGCGTCCTCGGCTTCTGCCTGCTGCTTCACCACCAGCTCGAGCCACGCTAGCTGCAGCGCAGCTGCATCTGCAATGTTAACTGCGTGCTCCAGCACGCTCACACCCTCTTCCCTGCTGACTTCTGCTGCCGCCTGGTCTCCTGCTGATCGTGGAACTCGTCCCACAAAGCCGCCAGCTGCTGCCGCAGGATGTCTGTTCGCTGCTGTTCCGCCGCCAGTGCCATTGCGTGCCATTGCTGCTCCGCCGCCAGTGCTGCTGCATGCTGCTGCCCCTGCTCCTCTGCCGCTAGCGCCGCTGCATGCTGCTGCTGCTCCGCCGCCAGTGCCACTGCAAACTGTTGCTGCTGCTGCTGCGCGGCAGCTGCTTGTGTAGCAGCGTGCTCATCACGCTGCCAAGCAGCATCTGCTGCTGCGGCATGCAGCCTTGCCTCCGACAGCTGCCGCTGCAGCACTGTGGCATCAGGCTTGGGGGCTGGCTGCTGCTTGCTGCCAGAGCAATGAGTGCTGGATGCCTCACAGCTACTTTCGTTTCAGCATTGTGCTGGGAGAGCTCTGTGTGGCGTTTGCTTGCCTTGCTCTTCCCCATCTGTATTCAAAATGAGTGTTCCTGCTGATCAGCTCTGCGGCCACCATGCACCTGGCACACATCAAACTGCGGCTGTTACAGGTATAATGGTGTATCTCCCAGTTCAAAGCAAGCGGCGATATGCCAGTGTACCATTTTACTTTATCTATTATTTCATTGCAGATGCACGTATCGGCTCAGCGCTGGAGCCATTCTGTGCTCTTCCAACTCAACGCGTTGTTTCCCTGTCAAATTCGAACGATTACTTGGACCCCTGCTCCTGGTCCCCGGACCACCTACATTTCGTTCCTAAGAAAGTACCCAACCATTGCTGCTGGTTGAGCCAAGCCGGCGGGCCCATTTCCTTGAGGCCCATTCTGGCAGAGGTTTGGCTGGATTTCCAGTCCCACTGCCCGGGCTCTCCCCGGCAAAAACTGAGTATGCAGAGTTGCTGACAAAAGTGCATCATAAGGTCGTGCATACTCAGAATTGGGTGGGAGCTCTGGGGCAAGAACACTAACCTGGATGGCTGACCTGACTTTCTTGTATTAAAATATTTTGTTGCAAATTATTTACTGAGCAAATCATTTACTGCTGCGACGCTGAAAAAGTTAACGATGCTGTTTGGGGGTGTTCACACAAGTAGTGAGGGGCTTCAATACCACAGCCTTTTGATGAGTGCACCAAGCATGGTGATGCAGTACATGCGCCAGTGTCCATTGCAAGAAGACTGGCGCTGTCCAAGCTAGCAGCTTGAGACTGCACCACCTCTGCTACCTAAGACAGGTCAAACCAGCCATGTTGCATGCTTGTGAATCGCACGCCCCCTCCTCCCTTAAACTGCTCCTGCTGCTGCTGGTCTTCTAGCAGGGCAGGTGCTCCAGCGCTAGCCCACCCGCAGTCCCACGTCCACCGCATCGGCAAACAACCACAGCAAACAGCATTCATCTAGAAGCCGCATGCCATCGTGACCCACCCACGCACAAGGAGCAGGTGCGGAGCCACAAACCAAAGAGCAACACATTCTCCGCGGCCTCCCTTACCCTGACCGCAACATTGGCATGAAGTTACTGAGTCTGGCAATATCAAACTTATCAAAATTCCCCACCCCAGGCCCCATAAACTTTTGTGCCCGATAATCTTTTTGTCTGCAGCCAATCTCAAGTTTCAGCCCATATAATTTACAGGCTGGGCCTGGCCAGCACACGCCCGCCAAACATGTTTGGCCACGTCCCGACCAGCCTCACCTGCTACCCCCCCTCCAACTGACACTGCAGGGCTGTTTGAACACTTTGCTTAGGCAGCCCAGGTTTCAGGGTGGGGGACTGCTGTACGGGCCTGGGCAGAGGAGTGTGAACTTTGGCAGAAGACACCAGCACTAGGGGCACTGCCCCCTGAAGGGTGGCATCACCAAAAAGACACAGAAGTTGCTCACATCGATTTATCATTCCATAAAGCAGTTTTCAGTTTAAAATATGTATCTGGCGGGCATGGTAGTCCCTAATATTTGTGCTCTGATGCAAATGTTAGGGTTCCCATGCCTGCCCAGGCCACCAGGGTCGTCCAAATCATGCTTTATTTGTGGGCGGCTTAAATCATTTTAAACAATTTGTATAACAATTGGTACATTTCTGGTCTTCTACTAAGTATCCCCCCTCTGATCTCCTACTCTATTTTTCCATTTTCTTCTCTGCCTCCTACTTAACCTCTTCATACAATTCTTCTTACAACAATCTTGGCCTGGTACCCCTGATTCAAACTCTGCATTGGCAAATGCAGATTATTGTTAAGCCAATGATGCACATTAATGCCGCTTAATAGGCGGGTGTACATCATGCACTTGCAAGAAGATTCACCAGTTCTGCTCACAGGCATGCTGTGACAAGAAGACTAAACTTAGAAATGGACCTGCAAAAGGGGTCCCCTTCCCTGGCCTTTGAGGCGTCTGCAACAACATTTGTATAGCCCAGCAGGCATTACTTGCAATTTTACTTTCTTGGGTTACATGAACGTGAGGTCAAGACAGGGTTGAGGAATTTGAAATTTATCGACCAAACGCACATTGTTCAATTGACTTACAAAATCCGCAAACTGTAAAAAGCCAATGCATCGCATTTTCTCCCCCTACGCACTTTCTGGACTTGCTCTGGTGGTTTGCTTTGTTACTGATCACTTCCACGTACAACCACTCCTTGATCTTTATACTCCCCATTGTCAACATGATACATGTGTACAGGTAAGGGGGTGGTTAGGGGATGATTAGGGGGTTGGAAACCATGGAACCCCCTCCCAGCTGCCTCCCCCTCTACTTTATTTTGACCCCTCGCGTTATTGGCCATTTTTTGTGTACACAAAATCACTGTGTTATACGCGCATTCACCTCAACCAAAATGACACATTTCCAAACCCTGTGTCAAGACCTTTGGCCAGATGGGCAAATTGCCATGTATACTGATTACTTCCAGCTTTATAGATCAACAATTCGTTGTTGCTGAATGGAAATTACAAGGTAAATCTGAATGGCTTCCTCAAGAGAAGGAATAAGTCCTATGGGCTTTTCAGCTAGGAATGCTTCCCCCTCCCTTTAAATTGCTCTTTCAGCGCAATTTAAAGTGTTAGACAATAATCAACTGTTTGTATAATAATGAGTATGCATTGCAACTCTGCATATTGTTAAAGTATATGTCATTACCTCCTTCCTGTATACAACTTCGTCAGTTATATAAGCACTTGAAAATATCGATGACTTCGAGACCTATAAGACTTATTAGGGGCTGTTTGGCTTAGGGCCAAACAGCCCCTAATGATATGCGCAAATGTGCACAAGGACGAAAAGGAACAGGCTGATGGACTCTCCTTATAAGGAATAGACAATTTGTGATAAGTCTATGAGAATGAATCAGATTCACACAAATTATCTGACAAGACAGCAACGAGAAGAGATAAGTCAGAAATACTTAGGCAATGGTATCAGGTAATGATCTCATCCTGAAGATATTATAAGCCAAACAGCCTTTAGGGCATTAATTGCAATGCATATTCGGGCATGCAAAAAGGATCAGTTGCTAACAAAATTGCTCACCCTACAGTATGGTCATCAGATGCAGTCAGGCAGGTCTTGTTGTCCGGGAGTATGGCCAAAGATTCGATAGAATGCTCATCATGACCGCACAAAGAGGATTTGAGCAATCCTGTGTCAAGGTCCCAAACACTGCAGTAAAAAGGGTAATAAAGGATGCAGGTTGACTCAAAGATAAGCCGAGAAACATTGACCTGACATGTGCAACTGGCTGTAAAAGAAATAGGGCTTTACCTAGACAGTAGACGGTATGGTACGGTATTTAGACGGTACGGTACAGTCCACGGTATTCTACCGTCTTAAATTATTTCTGACCATCTAGACGGTAAAAGATGGTACAGTGTACCGTACAGTACCAAAATCTTGACTGCAAGTACAACCGGGCATTAATATTGTCCGCTTGCCTCGCTTACAATTTCCACAATACTCTGCTACACCAGCACCTAGCTTTAATGACAATGTATATGCTTTTTCATGTAAGTAGCATTCAGTAAGAAACCTTTTTAGCACCCCTTCCCTACACCCTGTGACAGGGTCCCGGTCAGCCACACCCTGCCACACCCAGCTTAACAACCACTGCTGCTGATGTTGCTTCTCTCAGCCACTGCCCTGCACATCACCCTGCTGCTGCTGATGATGATGATGATGATGATGCTCCTCCTCCTCCTCCTCCTCCTCAGCGGAGCGAACAGTGTCCAGCCATGCAGTGAACTCTGCCCTCTCATGCTCTGTGGCTAGCCCGGGCTTTTGGCTAGCTTTTTTGGGCAACGGCCCTAGGATGAGCCCTGAAGTGGGGGGTCAAGACAGGCGTGAATAAGAGCCTGTAAGGCTACCTGGGGAAAGCAGGCTAGGCCCTGCCAGTGCCTGCCTCGCTTTTTTGCACTATTCTGCATCAGCACTTCTTTGTAATTTACAGATTTCAAGTCCTCAAGTTTTGGGCTTCCGCAGCATGTGTGGTGCAAGCCCCACGCAAGCCTTCTCGGGCCGAGAAGGTGCCACCATCCTAGACAGTTTGCACCGTCTCTCTAGCCTTGACTGTCTGTCTTCGATTTCAATCGTACCGTACCGTCTACCGTTCCGTCTAGACAGTCTGAACCCTAAAATACGGCGTGGAGGCACAGCCCTGAAAGGAATCCGTAGCACACAAATGCTGTGGTATGAAGGGTACTGCTATTTTTAACCTTATTTCAGTAAGGAACAGGTTGAACTTGAAGGATCTTTATCAAAGTGCGTTTTGAAGAGGATCTGCCGATTTAAAAAGCAGAATAATATTTCAGCCTTTCATCATGATATTCCGCATCCCCAATCCTTTCACTTCCCTGATCAGGCATTTCTGACATAATTATCATTGCAATGGGCAATGTGCTTACAATTTGTAAGTAGAGGGAGAATTGCAAGCACGTCAATAAAGTTGTTGAGTCCACACATGTCCCATGCAAGCTTTTTTCATGCATCCACAATAGATACAAGCAGATCCAAAAATTCGCAATCAACAGTTATCTGGTTGCTGCGCTGGACAAGCGACCCTAATCGTCCATCTGATTTGTGCATACAAACACAATTTGAGGCTTTGATCTGTCTCCAGATTAAGGTAAGTCCTAAGCGCCATGTTGAACACTTACAATGAAGTCGGTTCAATCTGAATGCAGGCTGCAGAAGTGGCCTCCAAAACTGAGCCAAAACTAGTGCTTGCATGCTTGGTTAAAGACCAGCTAAATATTTGGCTGGCCAGGAATTGCCGGACCTACTCTTCAAAGTGTGAAATACTTCCGCAACTGCACTTAGTCATGGCCACATCCCTTCTTCAGGATCTGTGGGCTACCCAGCAGATTAAGTTATAGGGGCTAAATTGTTTGGATGAGAATTACTGAGCAAGCTTGGGCAAATGTCGTCTATTCAGGGGCATAGGAGTTGTGAAGATCGGCCTTTGCCTTTAAATCTTTTGCACAAGGCTTAAATTACACACTTACCAAATGCTTTTGGCTGCTGAAACAACAGAAGCACCATCAAGGGTGAAGCGTAGACATTTGATGGCATCAGCGCAGCCTGTCAGTACACGCACCAAGCCTCCTGTAGTCAAATCCCATACCCTGCATGCAGTTTGTTCAAATAGTTTATATGCCCATCAAATTCATGCGCTTAAAAAGCATCCTTGGAAAGACTATTAAGCCTAAAGTATAGGCCAATTTGGCAAAGGATACAGAAATTGTTAAAGGTGGATCAGCTGATTTGAAAAAATTGCCTCACCAGCTGCTTTTATTCCAGTAGCTGCCACATAATTTTTGTTGATCATCGTTTTGTCTTACTCCTTTGAAGGAATACAAATGATTCGTAACCCTACTTCTTCACCCTTTAGCAGATAACATTTAAATCAATACCTTTGTATGTTAACAAGGCAGAAAAAAAGGCCACGGTTGGAGAAACGAGGCAGCCTGCTTCAGCCAAACACAGTTGGTCTTTTGGCTGCAGACAAAGTACCTGACAGTTTTGTCTGTGCTTCCTGACAAGCACAACTTGTCCAAGGGGCATATAGCGACAGCATTCACTCCGTCACTGTGCCCAATCAGTGTCTGGCTGTGATGTGCACTCCCGCAAGGCATGAGATTCCAGATCCTGCAGGCAGATCGTGAGCACAATCCGAAACCAGAAGCTCATAAAATATTGCAGTGTTATTTGTAAATGTATCATAATATGGTAACCGGGAAAGTAGACGATTAAAAGAGTGCATGTGCTTCATGATCTTGAGCCAAATTGTGCAGTTTGGCTACTCACTTCACAGACTTGTCCAGTGAACCAGTGACAAAAAATCTGTGCTTGCGCGCAATGGCCACACTGGTGACTTTGCAGGCATGACCATTTCGATCTCCCCCTTCAAATACAGTGACCGCCTCTCCAGCCTCTACATTCCACACCCTGCAAACAAAGTGCACGTTGCATTCTTAGTTGCTGTCAGGATATTGACTGCACTTGATCTTTAGAAGAACTACTGTAGACAAACAATGGATAAAGTGTCCCTTCCAATGCAAATAATCAATGAAGAATAAATAATTGGTCACTTCACCAAAAGCTGGCATACATTTTGGGAGCAATTCCCTAGAGCAAGACACCGGGCGCTTTATGCAGGCTCCATGCGCATGTTGCCCCTCAATGGCAATTTCAAGCTCGGGACTTTTTGCTTTGCATAGCTGTTGATTACAGAGTCAGGCTAAATTGACATTACAAATATTCGTTGACCCAGCGACAAGGTAGCTGCGACCTTCCAGGGCAAAGGTTGCCAGCTAGACCACCCCTTGAGTCCCTGACACCGCAAACACACAACTAAGACTGCATAAATAGGACCTGGGCTGGGGGCCTGGGTGGAAAGGTCAGGACCGCTCTCTGTAGCTACATAACATAAGAATTAGGTCTTAGGTCCCACTGCACCTTCAGCCACCCAAATTTTTATAGGCCAAGTTTCAGCTTATATTATCAATAGGGTGAGCCTGGTCAGAGCATACACTTACAACTTAATTTTACCTGCGTCACTGCCAGCCTCGCCCACTTCCTCTTTCACCCAGCTGACACTTCCAAAATGGGAGAAAAATTACTCCCCTAAAACCAACTTCTGTATACCCATGTTGTAGCTACATGTTGAAGGAGATACGTCAGAAATAGTTTTGCTCCTTATAAAGTGCCTGATATGCGTGGTGAGCCATAATGTGTGTGCTCTATGCCAAAATGAGGGGCTTTATCCACGCCCAGGCCACCAGGTTTGTCTAAATCAAACCAGATTGTGATGGATAACATTAATAACTGACAACACAATTGAGTTGGAAAAAAAGCCAGGACTTCTACTCAGTGACTCCCAAATGAGCCCTGAGTGCACAAGATCGACGAGGCTGGGGAGATCTAAGCGCCCGTCAAATTTGAGAATTACCTTATTTACCACAGCCCTTGTATGGCACTTGAAACAGGAAAAACATTTATCACTTTCTGCTTTGGGTGACATGAGAGACATAGAGTTCTGTGATATGCCTGGTATTTGCTTAAAGATTGCATTCATGGTCGTGTAGAGAGCGCACATAGCATGAATTCCATAAAAAGTACCCTCAGATATGACCAAGGGGTGTAATTCCTAGAGAAATGAATGACAATAGGTAACACTTCAATGCAGGCAGTGACACTCTCTGGAAAGTAAAAAACATTGGCCTTGGGTGCTATGAGTTTAATCCACCAACAAATGAAAATATAAGCTAAAATCTTAAACGAAGTACTGCTTCAGCCACCATCTTTTGGCATATTGTAAAATTACACTGAGGTATGGTAAAGATTTTAATGCATGCACAGGAACGATATGTCAAGTGCGAGACATAATGTTCAGGAATACAGGACAGAACTTCATGAGATGCAGCATGCTGAGCTAAGGGAAATGTATGGGTTTCTTGTATGTGTAAGCTGCTTTGATCAAGACCGGAAAGAGCCCTGCAAATCACATACCTGATAGACGAGTCCTCAGCACCTGAAACGCAGATCTTGCCACAGCAACTAATATCACAGCTTGTGACAGCTCCCACATGCCCTCTCAAAACTCCAAGATGTTGGGTAGATGCAAGGTCCCACACGCGCAAGGTGCCAGAAGCAGAGCCTGTTAATATGGTATGACCATCGCCACTGATGGCCAAGCAAAGCACCTCTTTGGTGTGTCCCTGAATCCGAGAGAATGGAGAAGATTGGACATAATCACATTATGACGCACCGATAAACGTTCATGGTGTCAATTGTGAAAGTGAACGAATGATATCATCTGAGCGTCCGGACTATTGAAATGCAAGGTATCAGGTGGCTTTGATCATACAAAACTTCATCAACAAATAGCGTGGCATAAACATGATCAGTCAAATAAAAGGGATGAGAATCCAACACAGATAAGTGTTCCCTCACCCATAAGGTAGTCATGCATGCAGGCCAATCATTCTCCTTGTTCATAAGGAAGGCATCTGGCTTGTACTCTTTTTGTAGGGCGGCCTGGCAAACCCGGCTATTCCGTGGTGCATCACAAGCTAGCTGCAATGCAGCCCTGTAATTGAATTGCAAAAAACATGTTGATTTTATGTTCCACTTGAGGTCAAACAAATCATAAGGAAAGGCACAAGGTTGAATAATTTTCAAAAGCAAATAAAAGAAAATACCAAAGAGACCAAAGAAATATGTTGCATTCAGTTGCTTTCCTACTGGCTGGTAAATATAAATGGCACAGATGGGCAATTTGTCATCCTGGCGCCATCAATACTCGTAATGTATGGTGAATTCAAGCATTTTATACATAAATGATGAAGGACGTCCCCACAAACGGCACCCCCCCCTTCTTGGCCATTCAGGCTTACTTAGCCTGTTCTGGCCCTATCTCAGCACTCCCTGCACCATTCTGGGACCTGAGTGTATTGGGTGGGTGATTTTTTGCTCTTCCTGGCAAATATAAGCAGCACACTTGGGGTGCAGTGTGCGGCCGGGAAGCAATTGTTTGGGAGATATTAAGTGCAATAGCATGTGCCCTTCTTCACACAGTCCACCAATCCGCGCCCTCTAAAATTCATAAATGATCATTCTTTACCCCTCACACGCTGGGGTGTGCCGGGGGTCACGTACGCGATGGGAAAGTGCAGTTGGGGAAGTGCACCCCAGCGTTAAATGCACAAATTTCTACCAAAATCCAGACAGGCCACCAATTGACCCCATTTAAATTATAATGCCTTACTATCATTCCCCTGCAACCCTGGAAGTAGAAACTGGGAGGATCGCTTCAGTGCGAGAAGAAGAATGTGAAGTCTTCCATCAGGGCTTGCAAGTGCAAGGAGTGCCCCTGCCACTGCACTCCCCTTGAGCTCCCTGTGCAAAATTTAACAATGCAGTATCAATCAGTGATGTGTGAAAAGCTTAAGTCCTGGAGCGCTGGTCCTTTGGGTCAACTTTGAGATTTCACTTTTTCCTGCCAAAATGGGTGCAAAAGGTTTTCTTGCCAAAATGGGTAACACACAACAACCCCAGATGCCAACTTTTCAGCAAATTTTAATGCTTGGGATATACGAACATGTTTTGCATGCTCAGGGCACGCAGGAAGGTACGCAGACAGCATGAAAAGCTAAGTGAGCCTGTTTTGGGGGGGCTGTTTGTGGGGACAACCTGAAAACGAGGGCCAAAATAAGGAGGGGGGGAGGCAGCCAGAGAAGGATCCCTTGCACCCCAACCCCCTAGCCATTCCCTAACCGCCTTCTAAACTGTATCTTTAAATATATATGACAATGGGCTACAATGGGCTATTGGATCACAATGGGCGAGTGTCCAACTTTTTGTGGCTGTGCAGCAGCTTGTGGTTGGCCCATCGCATGCAGGCCCTGAAAATGGGCCGTGTGCAGAACCCAAAACGGTCTCCAGTTATAGTAATGGACCACAGGGCAGTGATGCAGAGGAAGGCAACAGCGGTGGCAACAGCAGTGGTAGTAGTGAGGACTGATCAGCAACAATAGCGGATGCACCAGCTGATCAAATATTTAATCAATATTTTAGAAACCACCAGCTCCCCAGCTTGGGCTAATTTTAGGCTAATCTTAGGCTATTCTTCAAAATATGGTACATCTTGGTTTATTTTTGCTCTAGGTTGTTGGCACAGGGCCATGAAGGGAGAATTCAGAGGAAAGGGAGGGGGAAAATGCGGCAATTAGCTTTTTACAATGCACAAACTTCAGGTCATTGTAACTAAGCACAAGTTCTCATTATGATAAAATTTTACCAGTTTTACATTTATTTCACATTTTCCAACCATGATAAATTGGTATAATTTTTAAGTGTCTCCATGTTCTTTATTTTCAAGCAAACATGACTAAAACAGCTGATAGAATCCACATTGCAGGCAATCTTTATCAAAAAAAGGCTGCATACTAGCCCTTGCAGACTGGGTGCAGGCTGTCCCCACCACTGGGCCCCCCCTAACTCTTCCATGAAGGTGAAACAAGCGCTCCAGTAACTTAACTTGCTCAAATCACGCATATGTACGCAAATATACTTTGTTTATCCAAAAAAAAGCGATCGGATAGTGATTTAGAGGTCAATTGGTGGCGCTTCCTGGTGTGATTCTGCACAGAAGGCATGCCTGTATTCAATTTGGCGATGAAACTGCTTAGCCCACCCACATACTTGCCCATTTTCTTCAAGAACACTTCTTAGATACTTACCCTGGACTTTGATACCATTTTGCGTGCTTGCGTGCAAACACTGGGATTAGCAGGGTCCATTCTGGGTCTTTTTAGTACTCCTCAGAGCATGCACCAGCATCCACACATACAGCTCAAATTTGCGGCCACCATAAATTCCCAAATTTGCCAGAGTAATGGGCACAGCATCAATTAAACATCTATCAAACATTTTTGGGTTTAGTGGGGCTGGCAATATCCACCAATCTACCTTGCACCTTTAAACGGAGATTTATCGCCATCTCAAAATCTGGATCCCCTTGTCCTTTTTTAAATCAGGGGTGATGGGACAGAGAAACGCGGTCGTTCTGCGTTCTGTCAAAAAAACGGCCCAGGTGGTCTGACGGGTGTCGGGTCCACCTGCTTGCCTTTCGGGCTTGTGGTTGAATCTATCAGCACCTACTGAGCTGACTGGAATTTGTTTTTGACGGTACAAACAAGCGCAGCCCAGTCAAAAAGCCACCAAAGCGGTGGAGTTTGAGACATGCTGTTGCGAGCTTGTTGGCCACTTTTGCCTAGGTAAGGGGTGAACCAGTGGTGGGGACGGCCTGCACCATTCTACCCCAAACTTGTTGGCCCATCTTGCAAATGAACAGAATTCTATTGATAAAGAGCCCTGCTTACTTTCTGAAAGTGGATCTGACACATTTAATAGCACAGGTAACCTACCATGGGTGCCTGGTCAGAGCATCGCTCACAAGGTACAGCCAGCGTACTACATCCGACACAACAGCGGATGTTTTTGGCCCAAGAACAAGAAGGTCTCGTTTCAGCTTTGGCCCGCAGCCTGCAGCAAACCCAATAAGGATTGTATCTGTCCATCTTTGTGCAGGCTGAGCACACATTAACAGGTAATTTCGAGCCACCAGCTTTACTTACCGTTTGCATACGCCTTATTCCAAAGACTGTCAAACTTGAGCACCAAGTCCTCCAACAGGGGCGTACTTTTTGATAGGCACAGATGGGCGAGTCCAAACTGGAGCGCATACTGGTGGAAGGTCTGACTTTCCCCTCCAGCGCTGCAAGGATGGGATTTTTGATCGTACGTCATGATGCTCTTGTAGCAAGCTTGTCCAAGCAGCGCATGGCCTTTCTGAGCATCCACAGCAAAATCTTGACCGGAGGCTTCCTTGTCAGTCAACCTGAATTTGGTTTTGAAAGCAAGCATGAACATTAATTATTGTGGATGTATGAAGCTGCAAGTGCAAACATGCAAATAAGTAAGTAAACAGCTGCCATGCAGCAGAAAAGGCTGGAAAAAGCTGCTGGGTAGAGGTGACTTCTAGCTTTTTTTGTGAGGACTGTAAATATCTTCTACATTGAAATTTGGACGCTATGCAAGATCCCAGATAGCATGAATTTTTCCTGCAAACATGGCCATCTGATCAGCCCTTGGCCTGGTGCAAATATACAAAGGACCTCCATAGCCAGCAACCACGCACCAGTCCAGTACAGTCTTGTGGAATGGGTAAATACATGGCTCTCCATCTTTTCCTGGCCGCCGCGGGAATAAGCTACCCAGCAGGTGCAACAATAAATTGACCTGGAACGCAAATATAGATTCCAGATGTTGTAATACTGGCATGTCAGTCCAATGTCAGGCATTTCTTCAATTTCTGCACTCAGTACAGCTAACCCATCAATCATCTCTCACCTCTCTCATCTCATCGACTTCCAGAGCTGCTGCCAGCTGTGTAGGAGTCAAGGGATTCAAGGCCACAGCCAGCATGGGCAACATCTGCACGTAGATTCATAAACAAGTATTGCACTGCCTACGTAGTTTCCTTTTCATTTTATTTCATAAACAAGGAGTTGACTTGCTGGAACCAAGCTATTACAAAAACAGCTCCACCCCTTAACATTCAACTCAATGCATGCCAAGTACAAAAGTAAGAATGATATATACCAGCATCTCTCATGCCTCTTGAGGTTATTATTTCCCATGCTAAGTTAGCATATTATAAAATGAAGTTGAAATGTGGAGCAGGTGATTTACAGGCAACAATTACCTTGTACCGCAGCAGGTCAAAGAGATCTGGTCTCTCAGCTGCAAGGGCACCCTGGACATTTCCTAATATGAGCTTGAACATGCCTTCACGTCCCTCAGGAAGTGTTGCATCAATCTCGGAAAGATTCCAGCGAGGCTTCCTACTCAGCTCCTCAATAGCGAATTTGGAATAAATGAAGTGGCCCTGCAGGAATGCAACACATGCTATGAACCAGGGTTGGGGAATGCATCACTTGGCGGTGTGAATGCGCATATAGTATGGTGAATTTGTGTTACACGCGAATTATTGATCATGCACGGGGTCAAAAAAGAAGGTGGAGGGAGAGACAGCCAGGAGGGGGTCCCATGATCCCCATCCCCCTAACCACCCCCTATCCACCTCCTTGCCTGTTTAAATAAATCACATTTACAATGGGAAGTGGCAAGATTAAGGAGTGGTTCTATGTAGATGTGATTGAGTAAAAAGCAAACAACTGATCAAGTTCATAAAGTGCGTAGTGGGAGGAAATGCAACGCATTGTGGTTTTACAAATCACGAATTTTAATTGTTTTAGCAATGCGCGTATTGTTGATATAATTCAAATATCTCAGCCCTGCTGTAAATTCACTAGTACTGTTGTGTATCTACAGAGATTGAGCATCTTGAAAACAAGACAATCACGTTTTACCACAGTACTAACCCCGCTTGCTCTCGTTCTCCAGTTCAAGGTCAAGACCTTTTCAGCATGTCGTATATTCCACACCCCTATCAAGATCAAAGAAGCCACTTTGGAAGCTGAAAATTTCCCACACTTTATGGATTTAAGTGCAAATCACGAAAGGGATGGTAGTTGGCGGTCCTTTCTGTCATATTTACCAGAGCTGCGTTGTTTACTTGTCAATTAAAATATATTGTATACCACACCAACTGAGCATTTTCGCGTATAAATAAACAATAAATAATTAATTAACCAGAGGGCAGACGCGAAAATCAAAATTCTTGAAAATAATTATAGAGGCACCTCGTGAAATTCTATTGCGTTCAAAAGTAAAATGGGGACGACTTGGTAGCAGGGGAGGGCACGGCAGCACGGGAAGGAGGAGCAGGGGCGTGAATAAGCAAATGGGCGCACTCAGAATGGCAGGAGCACCCCATCGTGGTCCATGGCCGCAGGCCTTTTGATGGGCATGAACACAGTTAGGACCCCATGTCCACGGAGAAAACCTCAGGGGAGATGGTGGAGGAGCAGGAGCAGGAGTGCGAAGGGGAAAACATGAAAGAGGACCACTGCAGTCAGCTGAGATGCAGCAGCAACTTGCCTGACAGGCTCTCTTTATTGAATCTCTTGATGCTGTTCAGTGCTGCTCTTGACTGTGAAGTAAAGCTTTGAAACAGTAAAACTTCGCCAAGATTGATATGTTCAAGGACCCCTCGCGAACACAAATGTTCGCAAATAAAATTAATAATTATTACAAATTATGTTTTCGGTCTTGCAAAATTCCAGCGTAGTGAAAACAAGTGGTTAGTACGGTATAAGTTGCAAAACCGTCCATTACCCTACCAAGCCACACAAGGGCAAGCAATTAATAGATTAAGTGTCAAGTTACACACTGGCTTATGTGTCAATAGAGACGACAAATATTACCTGGCTCTTCCTGAGTACCATCTCAGTTGCAGCCTGCAGATCTCCAATCGCCACAAACTGGCGCTGCTCCAAACGAGTTCTCAACAGTATCTGCATGTCCTCCATGTTCTGCCTGTCCTCTGGCTGAATCCAGGTAGGTGACCAAGCAGAAAAGGATGCCTCTGTCTCTGGACGGCTAGTCATCACCACTTTCACATACTCAGGGAGTTTCACAAAGCTGTGGATAATAGGAACAAATGGCAGGCATTCAATAGTCAGCTTTAGTATTTTGTGAGAGGTTGCCGCTCCAGCAACTACCAGCTTCCCAAAAACGTCAAAATTGCTGTGGACATCATACCTTCCTGACTTTCTCTTAGCTGCAAGTGCAAATCAAGGCTCAAAATAGAGCACGGTAGGCAAGTGTATGAAACCTCTCTGAACCAAAGGCATTTTATTCTAACACAACGCCAGTATTAAAAACCATGTCATGCGCCTAGGGCGCAACTTACTCTTTAGCAATCAAAGAGGCCACTGGTGCCCAGTTCCTGTACCCATCTGCTGCTTCGTCCAATGCATCCAACAACAGAATGACCTTGATACCTTCGCTAGCCATCATATTCTCTATGGAGTTAAGAGGCTCTTGGAGGTATCTGCAATAAAGGGTCAACTTCTACAAAGTTTAGCTTCTCCATAAGTCGCTCAAGGAAAAAGAAGAAAAAGGACAGACTGACCGGACAGGGTGAGGAGGAGCCAGAATGGACTCTGTTGGCATTGATCTCAGTGTCCAGGGAGCATGCTCAGTGGACGCACATGCTTACTACAACCAGATGTGCCACCATGAGTGAGCATCTCTCTAAAGATTATGGTCTGGTGTTAAGGCAACCAAGTCAAGACCAAAAAGATCCACAGCACCTGTGGCCTAAATTGGTTTCCTGAAATGGAAAAGAACTTTGCATGCAGCAAGTTGAATGCAACAAGTATGCACAAACATATCAGACGGATTGCAAGCAAATAGGATAGGCTTGCCTTTGGTATGTCTCAGCCAGCGTCAGGTCAGCTGCATTTCCGAACTCTTTTACAACTGGCACCAATGTGGCAGCCATCTGTGGCAGCTGCTCAGCAAGCTGTTGCGCAAGGCACATGATCATGGCCTTTCCTTGGGCACGGGCTTCACCCACTCTAAAAAAGTGACGGGCCTGTGCACATACATGCAAGGGCAAGGAAAATATTTCCAAGCAAGAATAAGGGAGAGCAACTTATTGCTTGGATTAATTGTACCTTGATTGTAGGATACACTATGTTAAAACACCAACAGAATTGCAAAATTAGATGAAAGAGGTGTGCTACTCCATTTACCCAAAGGTGCATGCATGGCAAAAATGGCTCAACGCATACATACCAATATGAGCTTGTTGTCCCTGTGGCTGAGGACTTTCAGTTTATTTTGGAGCACCGCAGAGAAAACACTCTTGCCCATGCCTGAAAATGGTATACAATTTGCAATGTAAGAAAGCAAAGGAGCAGTGAACAGAACAAAACTCTTGCAATCTCCTGTCACAAGTGAAGCTTATCCTCGAATGCACATTATGAATCAACATGACTCCATTTTTGGCAACATACCTGCGCCTGCCAACAGTAAGAACATGCGGCTATTTGGAGAAATGTTGGCAGCTGAGGTCTGACCAGTCGTAGCTTGGTCTATCCAATTGCCGACATGTTCATACATCCACAGCCGTGTGCCCTCCACATAATCGCCCAGCAAAGACGCAACTTTGTATGATGCAATAATAGATTGGACCTGCAAATCAATATAAAGGCGGAAGGTGTCTTGATACACTTCATGAAAAAGTATATGGGTGAAGCTCCATGCGTTGCAAACCTGCATGTTTTATGCTCCATAAACTGGTCATTCTCACACATGGACCCCCCCAGACAGTGCCATTAAGCTTTTCACACAGGCAGGGGGTCCCCCTGTGTGCCATGAGCATGCAAAACATGTTGATACGTCCTGAATTTTGCTGAAAAATTGGCATCTGGAGGTGTTGCGTGCGGCACAGAGGCTGTTTTGCACCCATTTTGGCAGGAAAAAGTGAAATCTCAAAGTTTACTCAAAAGACCAGCGCTCCAGGACTGAAGCTTCTTTTACATCGCTGATTTATTCTGTGATGTCAAA
>LFIK01001702.1_pt1 | contig 17595 bp, 16 predicted proteins | sample 643401 | NCBI WGS metagenome assembly LFIK01 (sample SAMN03777447, study PRJNA286221) | soda lake metagenome | biome: soda lake; feature: Kulunda steppe; material: water; isolation source: sample T5-Br brine of Lake Tanatar-5 | place: Russia: Kulunda steppe | collected 2010-07
AGCCCCACCAGATCGTTCCAGGCCGCCGGGATGCGCACCGACCCACCTGTATCCGAGCCGATGCCCAGGGCCGCCAGCCCGAAAGCGACCGAAGCCGCCGCACCCGAGGACGAGCCCCCCGGCACGGCGTCGGGATCGTTGATGCAGGGTGGCGTCGCCGTGACCGGGTTCAGCCCCAGCCCGGAATAGGCGAATTCGGTCTGATGCGTCTTGCCCAGGCAGATCGTACCTGCCGCTGCGAGGGCCGCGACGGCGGCCGCGTCCCGGTCGGGCACCCGCCCCTTGAGAAGTGCGCTGCCGCTCTCGGTCGCTATGCCCGCAGTGTCGAAAAGATCCTTCCAGGACAGCGCGACACCATCGAGCGGTCCGCGGCGCAGTCCGGTCCGCGCCCGCGTGCGCGCGGCCATTGCCTCGTCGAGAGCGCGCGCCTCGGTCAGGCGGGCATAGATGCGCGCATGGTCGGGGTGGGCGCGGATCGCGTCGAGATAGGCCTCTGTCAAGGCAAGCGGGCAGAGAGTGCCCTCGGCTATGGCACGCCCCTGCCGGGCCGCGGGAAGGGTGAGCGTAGCGGCATCCATATGGTGTTTCTGCCCCCTCGGCTTTGGCTGTCCTTGACAGGGCGGGGGGGGTATCTGCCCCCGCACCCTCCGGATGATATTTCGGCAATGATGAAATGGAAAGAGGACCTAGATGCCGCATGGACAGCCGCGCGGGCTGTGGGATAACTGACGCATGGAACTCGACGCAGATATCGTGATCGTTGGGGGCGGACTGAATGGTCCGGCGCTGGCGTTGGCGCTTGCCCAGGGCGGGCAAGAGGTGGTGATCATCGATGCGCTGCCACCGGAGACGCGGCGCAGAACAGGGTTTGACGGGCGGTCCTACTCGCTGGCGCTGGGGTCGACCCGCGTGCTCGAGGGGATCGGCGTCTGGGGTGCGGTGCAGCCGCACGCGCAGCCGATCCTGTCGATACGGGCCTGCGACGGGCGCGCGGGTGAAGGCGCGGCGCCGCTTTTCCTCGAGTTCGATCATGCCGAGATCGAGGAAGGGCCGATGGGCCACATGATCGAGGATCGCTATCTGCGCGCGGCGCTGATGGACGCCATCGAGGCCGAGGGCCGAATCACCGAGATCTCTGGCGCGCGCGTTGTCGCGCAGGAGATCGGGCGGCGGGGTCCAGCCATTCGGCTTGACGACGGGCGCGTTCTGCATGGGCGGTTGCTGGTCGGGTGTGACGGGCGCGGCAGCGGGACGGCAGAACGCGCGGGGATACGGCGGGTCGGCTGGGATTACGGGCAAAGCGCGCTGGTCTGCGCGGTGACGCATGAGCGCCCGCATGACGGCTGCGCGCATCAGTTCTTCACGCCGCAGGGGCCGCTGGCGATCCTGCCGCTGCCGGGCAACCGGTCCTCGATCGTGTGGACCGAAGGCACCGAAGCTGCGACGCGCATCGCCAGGCTGGATGATGACGCTTATCTGGAGGTGTTGCGCCCGCGTTTCGGCGAGTTCCTGGGCGAGATCGCGCTGGCGGGGGCGCGGCATTCCTACCCGCTGCGGCTCAGCCTCGCCGAGCGGTTCGTCGGACAGCAACTTGCGCTGGTGGGCGATGCGGCGCATGGCATCCACCCGATTGCAGGCCAGGGGTTGAATCTCGGGATGCGCGATGTCGCCGCGCTGGCGGAAGTGGTGATCGAGGCGGCACGGCGCGGCGAGGATATCGCCAGCGCGCCGGTGCTGGAGCGCTACCAGCGCTGGCGGCGTTTTGACACGATGCTGATGGCCATGGGGACGGATGGGGTGAACCGACTGTTCTCCAACGACTCCGTTGGGCTGCGCGTGTTGCGTGATCTGGGCATGGGGGCGATCTCACGCCTGCCCGCGCTGCGGCGCGGCTTCATCCGCGAAGCGGCGGGGCTGAGCGGCGAGTTGCCCCGGCTGATGCAGGGGCGCCCGATCTGAGCGGCACCGGCGCGGCCCGATAGATAGCTGCTGCGGCGCGCTTTCGTGGGTTTGGTGACGATCCCGACAGTTTCGCCATATTCGAACGGTCGGCCGGCATGTTGGAGCGATGCTCTCTCCGGCGCCCGCGCGGTTCGCGATAACCGCCTGCGGGACCATAGGCGTTGCCAGGCCGAGGCCCGCGCCGTGCAAGCGCGGCGGCTTGGCTGATCGCCCGGCATGGCGCCACTTTGACCATCGTAACGTCATTCGGCGCCGCCTTCTGCCGCCGAAGGAGGCGCTACCGAGAACGCGTGCCCGCCAACGGCGCACCCGCGCGTTGCGCGTGTCCCGTGGCCGGGAAATCCGCGCTCGGCGCTTCCAGTTCCGACAGGATCGGGCAGTCGGGGCGGTCATTGCCGTGGCAGCTTGCCGCCAGTGTCTCGAGGGTCGAGGCCATGTCTTCGAGTTCGCGTATCTTCACGCGCAGTTCGGCGACATGGGCGAGAGCGACGCGCTTGACATCGGCGCTGTGGCGGTCGCGGTCTCGCCAGAGGCTTAGCAGCTCGCGGATGCCATCGACGCTGAAGCCCAGATCCCGCGCGCGGCGGATGAAGCGGAGCATATGCACGTCCTGCTCGGCATAGATGCGGTAGCCTGACCCGGACCGCGCCGCCGGCGGGATCAGGCCCGTCTCCTCGTAATAGCGGATCATCTTGGCCGAGACGCCCGAGGCGCGGGCCGCGTCGCCGATATTCATGCCTTCACCCCTTGCTTTGGTGCGGTCCAGTTTCGCAGTCGCAGTGCATTGCCGAGCACAAAGACCGAAGACAACGCCATGGCCCCTGCTGCGAAGATCGGGGACAGCAGGATGCCGAGGGTCGGCCAGAGCACGCCTGCCGCGACCGGGATCAGCGCCGTGTTGTAGGCAAAGGCCCAGAACAGGTTCTGCTTGATGTTACGGATCGTTGCCTTCGACAGAGCGATGGCGCCCGGCACACCGCTCAGTGAACCTGACATCAGCACGACATCCGCCGCTTCGATGGCGACATCGGTGCCGGTGCCGATGGCGATGCCCACATCGGCCTCGGCCAGTGCGGGCGCGTCGTTGATGCCGTCGCCCACGAAGGCCAGCCGCCCATGCGCCGCTTTCAGATCGCGCACGGCATCAACCTTGCCCTCGGGCAGGACTTCGGCCACCACCTCGTCGATGCCGAGTTGGCGGGCGATGGCTTGGGCGGTGCGGCGGTTGTCGCCTGTGACAATCGCCACCTTCAGCCCGAGCGCGTGGAGTTCGCGGATCGCCGCCGGGGTCTCAGCCTTGATCGGGTCGGCGACCGCGATGATGGCCGCAAGCTTGCCGTCGATGGCGGCATAGAGCGGCGTCTTGCCCTCATCGGCGAGCCGCGCCGCCGTGTCGGCGAATTCCGCGACGTCGAGGCCGAGGCGCGTCATGTAGCGGTCAGCGCCGATCTCGACCCGCGCCGCGCCAGCGTTCGCACGCACACCGAATCCGGTGACACTCTCGAAGCCGGTCACCTCAGGCAGGCTGAGCCCCCCGGCCGCCTCGGCGATGGCACGCGCGATCGGGTGTTCGGATTTCGCCTCGACCGCTGCGACCTGGGCCAGCACGGTGTCACGCTCGAAACCCACAGCCAGTTCCAGATCGGTTAGCCTAGGCGCGCCCTCGGTCAGCGTGCCGGTCTTGTCGAAGGCCACGACGCGCGCCTCTTTCAGCAGTTGCAGCGCCTCGCCCTTGCGGAACAAGACACCGGTTTCCGCGCCCCTGCCGGTGCCGACCATGATCGAGGTGGGCGTGGCCAGCCCCATGGCGCAGGGACACGCGATGATCAGCACCGCGACCGCGTTCACCAGCCCAAAGGTCAGCGCGGGCGCAGGGCCGAAACTGAACCAGATGATGAACGTCAACAGCGCCACGATGATCACTGCGGGGACGAACCACATGGTCACGCGGTCCACCAGCGCCTGAATGGGGAGTTTCGCGCCCTGCGCAGTTTCAACCATGCGTATGATCTGCGCCAGCATCGTATCCCCGCCTACAGCCGTTGCGCGCAGCGCCAGCGCGCCGGTCTGGTTGACCGTGCCGCCCACGACTGTCGCGCCCTCTGCCTTGGCCACGGGGACGGGCTCGCCCGTGATCATCGACTCATCCACGTAGCTCTCGCCCTCGATCACTTCGCCATCCACCGGCACACGCTCACCGGGGCGCAACTCGATCACATCGCCGGGGGCGACATCGGCCACAGGAATATCCGCGCTGCCCCCGTCACGCCGCACGCGTGCGGTTTTCGCCTGCAAGCCAATCAGACGCTGGATCGCCTGAGAGGTGCGGCCTTTGGCGCGCGCTTCCAGCCAGCGGCCCAGCAGGATCAGCGTCACAATCACGGCAGCGGGTTCATAATAAACATTTACCGTGCCCGGCGGCAGAAGCCCCGGCGCGAAGGTGGCGACCAGCGAGTAGAGGAACGCCGCCATGGTGCCGACCGCGACCAGGCTGTTCATGTCCGGCGCACCACGCGCCAGCGCCGGAAAACCCAGCGCGTAGAATCGGATACCCGGAAAAGCCATGACCAACGTGGTCAGCACGAACTGGATCAGCCAGCTTGTCTGCATCCCGATGGTGGACATGATCAGATGATGCACCGGCGGGATCATGTGCGAGCCCATTTCCAGCACGAAGACCGGCAGCGTCAGCGTCCCCGCGATCATCAGGTCTCGGCGCAGATCGGCCGCCTCGGCGTCTCGGCGCGCGGTCAGACTGTCCTCGGACGCGGCGGGACTACGCTCCCGCGCGTCATAGCCCGCCCGCGCGACGGCGGCGATCAGCGCCTCGGGGGCAGCGCTGCCGGTGACAGAAGCGCGCTCGGTCGCGAGGTTGACCCTGGCCTCGGCCACGCCTGGCACGGCCTCCAGCGCCCGTTCGACACGGCCCACGCAAGAGGCGCAGGTCATCCCGTCAATTTCCAGCTCAGTCGTGCTCTGGCCGATATCGAAACCTGCGGACTGCACAGCCTCGCGCAGCGCGTCCGGATCGACAGGGGTGGCAAACCGGATGTCGGCCCGCTCGGTTGCCAGATTCACATCGGCGCCCGCCACGCCAGGCAGGGCGCGCAGAGCCCGCTCCACCCGGCCCACGCAAGAGGCGCAATGCATCCCCTCGATTGGGACCGAGCGAGAGGCGTGGGGTTTGGCAGGGGCGTTCATGGGCAGACTTTCATGCACAAGCTTCGCTCGAGTAAATAGGGCTTCCAACCGTTGGAAGGTCAAGCCTGCGGATGAAAAACTGCGGCTGACAAGAAACTCCAGAAATGTCCTTGACCTTCCCACCATGGGAAGCCCCATCTGATGTGGCATCAGACGAAACCACGGAGGCTCTGGTGCAATTTCATATCGAGAACATGGTCTGTGGCGGCTGCGTACGCGGCGTTACCCGCGCGATCCGCAGCGTGGATCCGGCCGCCATGGTCGAAGCCGATCCGCCGGCGTGCAAGCTGACCGTGCAATCCGGCAAGGCCCAGGCGGACTTCCTGCCCGCGCTGAGTGCTGCCGGTTTCGACGCCAAAATCCAGTGAGGAGATATCCCATGAAATTCAAGAAGCTGTCCGCCGTGTTCCTGATCGGAACGGGCCTCGCTGCGGGTGGGTTGGCCTATGCGCAGTCGCAGATGGATCACAGCCGGATGGGCCACGGTCATATGGATCACGGCCACATGGAGATGGCCCAGATGGATCACGGTGATCATGGCGATCATGGCCAGATGGATCACGGTGATCACGGCGCCCATGGCGGCACCAGCGACGACCCGGTGATCGCGGCCTTCATGGCGGTAAATGACGCGATGCACCGCGACATGGCCATCGCGTTCACGGGCGACGCCGATGTGGACTTCGTGCGCGGCATGATCCCGCACCATCAGGGTGCAATCGACATGGCCGAGGTGGTGCTGGAACATGGGGAAGACCCGGAAATTCGTGCGCTGGCCGAAGAGGTGATCGCGGCTCAGGAGGCCGAAATCGAGATGATGCGCAACTGGCTTGCCGAACGCGGGCTGGACTGAACGGACATTGGCGGGACGCGCCACCCGTCCCGCCACCCCGCCTGATGGGCCGCCCAACCACGGAGGAAAATATGCGCGACGACAACGACAGACAGGCGCGCCTCTACCGAATGGCGACGCCCGAACATAACTGCCCGCTCGGGGTGAAGACCCTCGATCTGCTGCAACGCGAAGGCTTCGAGGTGGAGGACCACCCCCTGCGCTCGCGCGAGGAAACCGACGCCTTCAAGGACGAGCACGGCGTCGAGACGACCCCGCAGGTGTTCATCGGATCCGAGCGCATCGGCGGCTACGAGGAGACGCTGCACCATCTTGGCAAATCCGTGCCGGATGACGATACGACGTCCTACGCCCCGGTGATCGCGCTCTTCGCGATGGCCGCGGCGATGGCGCTCTTCGTCAGCTGGGCAGCTTATGGCAGCCTGATGACGATTGCCGCCGCCGAATGGTTCATCGCCATCAGCATGTGCCTGCTCGCGCTGCAGAAGCTCAAGGAAATCGAGTCCTTCTCGACCATGTTCCTGAACTTCGACCTGCTGGCGCAGCGCTGGGTGCGCTACGGCTACCTGTATCCGTTTGGCGAGGGGCTGGCGGGCATCCTGATGGTCGCGGGCGCGCTGATGTGGGTCTCGATCCCGGTGGCACTGTTCATCGGCACAGTGGGCGCAGTGTCCGTGTTCAAGGCGGTCTATATCGACAAGCGCGAGTTGAAATGCGCCTGCGTTGGCGGCGACAGCAAGGTGCCGCTGGGTTTTGTGTCACTGACCGAGAACCTGATGATGATCGGGATGGGCCTCTGGATGCTGGTCAAGCCGATGGGTATCGGGATCGGGTCCTGAGCCCTGTAACGCGGCTCATCCCCGCGCGCCCAGCAGGATTGCAACCCCGGTCAAGAGCAACGCCTGCATCCAGAAGAGGCCCAGCGCTGCCAGCGCCAGCACCGGCCATGACGGCGCCCGCAACCCCCGCGCCGCGAGGGCCTGCGCGATCAGCGCCATGTGCAGCGGCAGCGCGCTGACCAGAGTGGCGTACAGATAGGCGCCTGACAGGTTCACGAAGCCTGCCGATTGTGCGAGCGTCGGGCCGACGACGCGCAGCGCCTGGCCCGGATCGCCGCCGAAAGAGCCGAAGAGCATGGCCGAGGCCGGATAGATCGCCAGATGCAGCCCGACAAAGGCCCCGATCCGCGCTGGAATATCGAGGGCGAGCGCGCGCAGGGGCGCAAGCCGCCGCGCGCGCAACTGCGCGAACAGGATCAGCCCCAGCGCATTGACGACAAACACCACGGGCAGGCCGTTGGTGACGATCTGGCGCGCGAACCGCCCCAGCGCCGGGCCCGCGCCCCACAGATGCGGCCCCAACCCCGGCGCCAGCGCGATATAAAGCGCCAGCACAGGTGCAAGACCGGCGAGGCTGAGCAGGGCCACATTGCGCGCGAACACCGAAAACGGCAGATCAACCGCGAAATGCCGGTCGAGCCATTCGAGAGGTTCGCTGTCGCGCTCACTCATCCTGCAGCCTTATTCCGTGCGCTCTGCCGCCGTGCGTGCCGCCTGAATTTCCTGTATCCGCTCAGGCCAGATGGACCGGATGAAAGCCAGGATCGCCCTGATCTCGTCATCGCTCAGCACATCGCCGAAAGCCGGCATGCCGGAGTCGAAGGCCACGCCCAGATCATCCAGATAGGCCTGCCCGCCGCGCCGCGTGTACTCGAACAGCATCGTGTCGCCATGGTGCCAGGTGTGCCCGGTCTCGTCATGCGGCGGCGCTGGCAAGCGGCCATCTGGCCCGGGACGCTGCCAGTCGGGCGCTCCCTCCAGCTCCGCGCCGTGACAGGCCGCGCAATGCTCGGCGTAAAGGGCGCGACCGAGTTCACGCTCATCCGCCATTGCTGGCGCGCCAACAAGAAGCGCCAGCGGAACTGCGCCCGCAACCATCACGCTTGGCCGCATCAGATCCACCCTAATTCTAGCGCGTGCGACACCGCACACGTCATTCGTCGCTGATTTACCCGCACTGATCTACAGTGTGGGATCGCATCCCGCCATACGCATTTCCCCAGAATAGGTGTGCAGCGCTGGGCTGTCGCATTGTCGGGCCGTGATCAGTTGACCTTTCATCCGACGCCGACCCCGCGCGCATCTTTGACCGCGACGGCCGGTGACGCAGGATCGCTGTCGGGACGGGCAACGCCTTTCAATGAAGCAAATTCAGCCGCAGATATTGCCGCCTTCATCGGACTGAGGCGGCAAACCATGTCTGGGATACGACACGGCTCGAGCCCATCATCGGAAAATGCGCCGGGACTTGCCCAACAGCATATCAAGCGTCGGCAGAGTGCTTTCGAACCTCTCCATTGCGCGGTAAGCCGCGCCCCATCTCCTCGAGAAATCCCTGTCGAATTTCGTGCGAGACAGGATATCGCGGAAAGCCTCGAACATCACTGTTCGATAATATGGCTCCTCGAAATTCTCTGCATAGCGGGCATGCCAAGGCTTTATCGTACCAATGAAATGAATTATTTTTCCCTGAATTTCTTCAGGCTTCTCGTACTGAGATGTATTCCATGAGGGGTCCAAAAGATTGGTCTTTCCCTCGAAAACAATATTGAGTGCATCTTGATCTTGCGAGTGGAGAATATCAAAATTATCGTGGCTTGTCTCAATGAGGCGCCGAGAGATTTCTTCCGCCCTCCAATATTCCATATCCGTCACGAGAAGACCCGAGTTGAAATATACAGTCTCGGCCTTCAGGCCCAGGCGTCTCGTTGTATCTGCACTACGGTTCAGGCGAGAAGAGATGTCAGCGACTGCAGCGAGCGGCTTTTCGTCGAGATCAATTTCATCGCTTCCTGCCAGGTCCTTGAACACCAACAGATCCGTGTCCAGATATATGCAGCGTGATAGCTCGGGAAACATTTCGGGAATAAAGTAGCGGGCGTAGGCGAACTTGCTCTTGAGATAACGCGTTGACCTGAATCCTCGTACCTTCTGGGAATCGAGTGGGCGAAAGGTAACGTCACCAAGCATGGGGTGGTCCCAGGACTCGTGCAAGAATTGCTGGTTGCGTCGCGATATCCCGTTTTCGATGACCCACACATTCATGGGTTCTGATGAGGATTCCAGTGCCGACCTAACAGTTGCCGCAAGCCCAAGCAGGACTTTCTTGTCAGCACACAGGACGACATTCAGCATATTCCGGCTCGGCGGTTTTCTATTGGTGACTCGACACGTGGTATTGGGGGCCGGTTGCCTGCACCGGCATTGCCCAAGTCGCGGGCTCTTGACCACAAAAGTCGCCCAATGCCTCCCCCGGGTCAACCGTTCTTTGATCAGGTCCGCGCGCGGGCCTGCGGGTTGCCGGGACGACTCGCTGAACGCTGATGGCGCCGGGATCGCACTCCGACACGCCAGCGATGTTACCGGATCGATCTCGATATCCCGACCACCCAAGGCGAACCATCGCGGCCCCGGCGGTCAGATATCCTTCATCAGCCGCAGCGCGTCATGGATGGCCGCGTGGGTGTTTCGCGCGCTGACGGCATCGCCAATGCGATAGAGGCGGAATCGACCTTCGGAGTTGCGGGTCACGTCCTGCGGGCGGCCAGCAATCAGCGCCTCATGATCCACTGCGCCGCCGTTCAGCGACAGGGGCTTGAGGTCGAAATAGAGGTCATCCAGCGGTATCGTGCCATAATTCACCACGACCTGATCGTAGGTCTGTTCGCGCTTGTGGTCGCTGTAATCGGTGCCGATGGTGGCGCGCAGCCGGTTGCCGTCGCGGGCGACATCCAGCAGGCGGCGGGTGACGGTGAAGGTGACGTCCTTATCCTGCAGCGCGCGCATGTAGGGGACGAGGTTCATCCCCATGATCTCGGGCGCGAAGCTGCGGTCGGGGGTCATCACCTCGACCTGCGCGCCCGCGTTCGCCGCCACCTCGGCGGCCATCAGGCCCGGATGGTCGCCTGCTTCATCATAGATCAGCACGTGACCGGCGGGTTTCACATCGCCCGCGATCATGTCCCAGGCGCTGACGACATGGGGGATCTCGGTGCCGCGTTCAAAGAGTTCCGTGTTGGGCAGCCCGCCGGTGGCGATGATCACCACATCCGGCTCCAGCGCGGTGACGTCCCCGGCCTCGGCGAAGGTGTTGAAATGGAAAGCCACATCGCGGGCGGCGCATTGGGCCATGCGCCAGTCGATGATGCCGATCATCTCGCGCCGTCGGGGGTTTTGCGCGGTCAGGCGCACCTGCCCGCCGGGGTCGGGCTGGGCCTCGAACACGGTCACATGGTGCCCGCGTTCGGCGGCGACGCGGGCGGCCTCCAGCCCGCCGGGGCCGGCGCCGACCACCACCACTTTCTTGCGCTCCTCCGCAGGCGCGCTCACATGCGGCAGGGTCAGTTCGCGCCCGGTGGCGGCGTTGTGGATGCAGAGCGCCTCGCCCGCCTGATAGATGCGGTCCAGGCAATATGTCGCGCCGACGCAGGGGCGGATGTCATCCTCGCGGCCCTCGACGATCTTCTGCACGATATGCGGGTCGGCCATGTGCGCGCGAGTCATGCCGACCATGTCCAGAAGCCCCGAGGCGACTGCATGGCGCGCGGTGGCCACATCGGGGATGCGCGCGGCGTGGAAGGTGGGCATGCCGGTGGCCGCGCGCACCGCGCCCGCGAAATCCAGATGCGGGGCGCTTTTCATCCCCTGCACCGGGATCACATCGGTCATCGCCGGGTCGGTATGGATGCGCCCACGGATGACGTTGAGGAAATCGACCATCCCGCAGGCGGCAAGGCGCTTCGAGATCTCCAGCCCTTCGGCGGCGTCAATCCCGCCCTGCGCAGCCTCATCGGCCGTGTAGCGCACGCCCAGGATGAACCCGTCGCCCACCCGCGCGCGGATGGCGCGCAGCGTGTCCATGAGCAGTTGCATCCGGGTATCCAGGCTCTGACCGCCATAGGGGCCGTCCAGATCATTGGTCAGCGGGGACCAGAACTGATCGAGCAGATGGCCATAGACCTGCAATTCCACCCCGTCCATGCCGCCCGCCTGCATCCGCTCGGCGGCGTCGGCAAAGTCGGTGATGATGCGCGCGATGTCCCAATCCTCGGCCAGCTTCGGGAAGGCCCGGTGCGCGGGTTCGCGGTGCTTGCTGGATGAGAGCGAGGGCAGCCAGTCGCCCTTGTTCCACCCCGTGCGACGGCCCAGATGCGACAGCTGGATCATCACCGCGCAGCCGTGGTAATGGCAGGCGTCGGTCAGCGCGCGGATGTGGGGGACGACCTCGTCCTTCCAGGCCAGCACGTTGTTGAACGCGGGCGGACTGTCGCGCGAGACCGAGGCCGACCCGGCGGTCATGGCCAGCGCCACACCAGCCTTGGCGCGTTCGGCATGATAGGCGACATAGCGCGCCTTTGGCATGCCGTCCTCGGGGTAGGCGGGCTCATGCGCGGTGGTCATGATCCGGTTGCGCAGAGTCAGGTGCTTCAACTGATAGGGCTGTAGCAGCGGATCGTTCGACATGGTGCCCCCTCAATACCACGCATCCGGCATCTCGGCCTTGCGGCGCGCCACGAAATCGCCCAGCGCCTCGGCCACGCCTGCATCCATGGGCGGCGGCTCGAACCGCGCGAGCACATCCTTCCAGCGCGCATTCGCGCGCTGGGCCGCGTCCACACTGCCCGACTCCTCCCAGGTTTCATAGGTGCGATCGTCGTTGAATCCGCTGTCCCAATAAGCGGTCTCATAATGCCTCAGCGTGTGGTCGGTGCCGAAGAGATGCGCGCCCGGCCCATTCTGCGCCAGCGCGTCAAAGGCCAGCGTGTCCTCGGTCACCTCCAGCCCCGCCAGATATGCATGCAGCGCGCCGCACATGTCCATGTCCATCACCATCTTCTCGTAGGACATCGACAGCAGCCCATCAACAAACCCCGCCGCGTGCAGGATGTAGTTGGCACCCCCCTGCACCGCCGACATCATCGACATCATGGCCTGCTGCATCGCCTGCCCGTCGGGCGCCTTCGACGTGCTGAAATTTCCCGCGCAGCGCAGCGGCAGGTTCAGCCGCCGCGCCAGTTGCCCCATGACCAGCGAGCCCAGCGCGGGTTCCGGCGTGCCGAAGGTGGGCGAGCCAGAGCGCAGCGACATCGACGACAGGAAGGACCCAAGCACCACCGGCGCGCCCGGGCGCACCAGTTGCGCCAGCGCGCAGGAGGCCATGGATTCGGCCAGACATTGCGCCACCGCGCCCGCCATGGTCAGGGGCGACACCGCGCCGCCCAGCAGGAAGGGCAGGTGGATCGACCCCTGCCCGGCCTCGGCATAGGTGCGGATGCCTGCCGTTGTCACCCCGTCCAGCACCAAGGGCGAGGTGGTGTTGAAATTGCCCATGATGATACAGTTGCGCTCCACGAAATCGGGCCCGAAGAGGATGCGGCACATCTCGATACTGTCGGCGGCGCGTTCGGGCGCAGTGATCGAGCCGAGGAAGGGCCGGTCGGACAGCCGCATATGCGCGTGGACCATGTCGAGATGGCGCTTGCTCACGGGCAGGTCGGTCGGCTCGCAGATGGTGCCGCCCGAATGATGCAGCCAGGGCGAGGATTGCGCCAGCCGGATCAGGTTCTCGAAATCCGCGATCGTGCCATAGCGCCGCCCCCGGTCCAGATCCATCACGAAAGGCGAGCCATAGGCGGGGGCAAAGACCATCGCATCGTCGCCGATCTCGACCGAATTGGCGGGGTTGCGCGCGTGTTGGGTGAAACGCGCGGGCGCACTGCGCAACACCTCGCGCAGCATCCCCGGTTCAAACCGGATGCGCCAGCTTGCGCCCGAGAGAGGCTGCACCTCCGCCCCCGCGCGGCGGTAGAGCGCCATCGCCTCGGCATCCTCGCGCAGTTCGATCCCGATCTCGGCGAGGATCCGCTCGGCCGTGGCTTCGATCCGCGAAAGGGCCGCGTCGCTCAGCAGGTCATAGGTTGGGATGCGCCGGGTGATGTAGGGCGTGCGCAGATGCAGGTTCTGCCCCGGCTCGGCGCTGCGCGTCATCCCCGCGCGGCCCTTTCGGGCACGGCGCGGGGGGCTTTGGGCCGGTTGGGTCGCGGCAGTCTCGGCAATGTCGTGCATCATGGCGGGGCTCCGGGCGCGAGGGGGAGGGGGCTCGACCCAGCCTGAGCGCGCGGGTGGCTTCTGGCAAGGACGGAAAATCTCACCTTGGCTGAATTCAGGTAATGCCAGAAGTCCAAATTCAGTTAAATTGGCACACAAATCCCTAACTGAACTGACGCCAACTTGCCCAAACGCCCTTATGACCTGCCCCCGATGAGCGCGCTGGTAGCCTTCGAGGCCGCCGCGCGCCATGTCAGCTTCACGCAGGCCGCGCAGGAATTGAATGTCACCCCCGGCGCGATCAGCCATCAGGTCAAGGCGCTTGAGGGGGAACTCGAATGCCGCCTGTTCCAGCGCCATCACCGCGGCGTCACCCTGACCGAAACCGGCGCCTATCTGCTGGTCGCGCTGCAACGCGGGTTCGAGCATATGGCTGACGCGACAGCGCAGTTGCGCCGCCGTGCAAGCACGGCCTCGGTCACGATCGGGGTGACGACCGCAGTCAGCTCGCTCTGGTTGACGCCGCGTCTGGCCGAGTTCTGGAAAACCCATGGTGATGTGTCGGTCGCGCAGATCGTCAGCGACACGGACGCGGCGCCCGCGCAATGCGATCTGAGCATCCATTATGGCGTCGCACCGCGCGACGGCACCGCGTCGCGGATGCTGTTTCGCGACCGGCTGATGGCGCTGGGCAGCCCCGACTTTGCCCGTGCCCACCGGATCGGCGGGCTGGCGGATCTGGCCGCCATCCCGTTGATCCATTTTGATACCCCGGTGAGCGGCTGGACCGACTGGCAGGGCTGGCTCAGGGCGCTGGGATATCATGGGCCGATCCGGCAGGGCCACCGCGTCAACAACTACCTGATCGCCCTGCAAGCCGCGCGCGATGACATGGGCGCGGTGCTGGGCTGGGTGGCGCTGACGCGGCCGCTTCTCGACAAGGGCCAGCTTGTCGCGCTGCTGCCCGAAGAGGTCGTCCCGCAAGAGGCGTTTCACGTCACCTTGCGCAACCAGACATCCCCTCGCGCGCGGTTGGTCCATGACTGGCTGGCCAGCGCCGCAAGATCCGTGACGGGCGAAACCACCTGGCCGATCGACTGACATGGAACCGCACGGCGGTGTTCCCGTGCCATAATGACCTTCAGCCACGCTGCGACGATAGCGACACAGGCGCGTGCGAGGGTTTATCGGTGATCCCATGTCCACAGGGCGGATTCACGGGCGGCAAGATGGGCAATCCACGCGCCGCGAAGCTTCCGACCGTACCGCAACTGCGCCGGGCACGCCGCTGTCGCGGTACGGTCGGAAACGCCACCCGGCCTATTCCTGGCATCCGGGCTTGCGCGCCGTGCCCATATAAAGGATCCAGGTCATCGGCAGTCGTCCGAAGGTCAGATCTCCACGACGGTTGATCCCGCGCGGCCCCAACCCGGTAAACCGCCCCGCCTCCAGCCCGGCACGCGCCAGCCCGTCGCGCAGCTCCAGCGGGGTGATGAACAGCGCCGGGTCATGCGTGCCCTTGGGCAGCACGCGCAGGATATCCTCGGCCACGGTGATGGTCGCAAGGCGGGCCAGCCAGTTGCGGTTGATGGTGTCGAACAGGAACTGCCCGCCCGGGCGCAGCACCCGCGCCGTCTCGGTCAGCACGCGCTGCAGGTCGGCCACATGCTCCAGTACATCGACGCAGACCACCGCGTCAAAGGCCCCGTCGGCGTAGGGCAATTCCTCGCCCACGCCGACATCGTAGCGGATATCGCGGTCGAAGCGTTCGGCATGGGCGCGGGCGGCGGCAATGGCCTGTGCGGCGGGGTCGATGCCAGTGACCCGCGCGCCACGGTCCTCGAGCGCTTCGGCCATGAAGCCGCCCGCGCAGCCAAGGTCCAGCACGTCCTTGCCGGCCCAGTCGATCTGCCGATCCATCCAGGACAACCGCCCCGGCACCATGTTCTTGAGCGTCCGCACCCAGCGGATGTCATCGGACCACCAGCGGCCGGCCACGTCGTCATAGATGGTCAGGTCATTGCGCATCGGGGTCTCTCCGGGTCAGGCGCGGAACAACATAGGGCACTTCGGCCCGGTAGCGCGCGAAGCGGTCGCCATAGCGGGCGGCAAAGCGGCGTTCCTTCAGCCGCGGGGCCAGCAGGCAATACGCGGTGAATGACACCGCAAGCATCAATTGATCCGGGGTCCAGACCGGCACCGTCCAGAGCGTCAGCGCAAAGGCCACATAGATCGGTTGCCGGATAACGCGGAAGAGGCCCTGCGTCGGCATGTCGGGAAACCGCGGGGCGATCCGGCCCATCAGCGACATCCAGCCCAGCGCGCCGGATTGCACCTCGGCGCCCGCGTCGAAGCTGGCCTTGATCAGCAGCAGCCAGGACGCGGCATAGGCCGTGCAAATGGCCCAGAAGACTGCCCCCTCGGCCCGCCACCAGACGATCCCCGAGGGCGTCCACAGCGCGAACAGCGCCAGCAACTGCACCGAGGCGATCAGCGCATAGGTGGTGGTCGCCAGAGTTTTCCCGTGCGGGCCGGGGATCAGGCGAGCCAGCAGGCGCCCCCCGCGCGGGGTCAGCAGAACGGAATGCGCGAGCGGAAATTGCAGGATCAGCATTGCATTGACCAGCCAGTTCCATGGCGCGGGCACGCGGCCAAAACTCTCGCTCATGCCGAAGAACATCGCGAGGATCATCGCCAGCACCCCGGCCGCGAAGGCCAGATGCGTCAGCGCGCCGATGGCCAGCGCCAGCGCGATCCGCCCCGCGCCGCGCGGCGGGCGCGCGGCGGCACGGATCAGCGCGGCCACCCCGGCAACGTGCGGGTCTGACAGCAGGCGCTGTCCACGGCCGGTATGGGGTGTGGTCTCGTCGGACATCAAACGCGACTATGCTGGTTGCGGACAGCAGTGAGAGGTATAGCGGGCGCCGCGCGCTTCAATTGACTTCTGCGGTGCGTGCAACAGATCGCCGCATCTCGATCCCATGTCGGAGAATTCCATGTCCGCCGACCCGCACCCATGGGCCACCACGCTGGAGGGCCTCCATGCCGAGGTCTGGACCCGCCTCATTCGCGGTGTGCACGACCGCCGGGCGGCAGCGCGGCATCCAACCTTGGCGACGGTGGCACCAGACGGCTCGCCGCAGGCCCGGACCGTCGTGCTGCGCGCGGCCGACCGCGCCAGCGCCACCCTGCGGGTCTATACCGATGCGCAGTCCGCGAAGATGACCGAATTGCGCACACGCCCCCTTGCCGCGCTGCACGTCTGGGACAGCGGCGCGCATTTGCAGATGCGGTTGGCGACACATGTCACGGTCCACAGCGGTGACGCGGTGGCCAACCTGTGGGCGAAACTGCCCGAGGAAGCGCGCCTGTCCTATGGCTGCACCCCCGCACCGGGGCAGCCGATCCCGGATGCGCTGGCCTATCGCAAGACCCCCGACCCGAGCGTTTTCACCGTGCTGGAGCTGCGCTTGCAGGCGATGGATATCGTCCACCTTGGCCCGCAGCACCGCCGCGCGCGTTTTTCGCGGATCGAGGGCTGGGCCGGGATCTGGTGCGCGCCATAAGGCGCGGAGATCACCCCGTCGCGCCCCCGGCCCGGTGCTGCGCCAGCGCCGCGCTTTCCAGCCGCAGCCGCACGCCCAGACTGCCCGTTCCCGCCAGCACCGGCCGCTTGCGCAGGCCGATCTCCAGCGCCCGGATCTGCGGGTAGGCCGCGCAGGCCGCGATGATCCGGCTCATCAGGTATTCCTGCGTCGCATAGGGGCGTTCCTGCGCGAGGTGGTCGATCCGGGCGATCAGCGGGTCGTAATCGAAGACGCGCGACATGGCGTCGGCGTCGATCATCACAAGCTCGGGGGCGATTTCCAGCGTCAGATCCAGCAGATGCGCGTCGGGCACCACATCGTCCGGCCCGTAGCTGCCGATGGCGGTGGTGATCTGCAAATCGCGCAGCTCGATTGTCGCATAACCGGCGTCGGGTGCCGGGGGGCTCGGTACGGTCATGTCTTGATGTCCCTTCTATTGCGCGGCGCTATTCTTTCACCGCACCCGCCGTCAGCGCGGCCAGAATATAGCGCTGCAACACCACGAAGATCACCAGCGCAGGCACGATTGCCAGCAGGCAGGCGGCGGCCAGCAATTGCGTGGTCGCCGCGCTGGTGGAGCCCGCGAAGCGGAAGATCGCCACCGAGATCGGCCATTTGTCATCGGCGCTGAGCATGATGAACGGGATCAGGAATTGCGACCAGTTCAGGATCAGGTTCAGGATGAAGGCCGAAATCAGCCCCGGCAGCGCCAGCGGCAGGGTAATCAGCGCAAAGGATTCGACGCGCGACAGCCCATCCATGGCGGCCGCATCGTCCAGACTGCGGGGCACGGCGTCGAAGCTGACCTTCAAGAGCCAGATCGTCACGGGTATTCCGGCTGCGATATACAGAAGCGTCGTGCCAAAATGCGATTCCAGCAGCCCCA
>LFIK01001703.1_pt1 | contig 17592 bp, 20 predicted proteins | sample 643401 | NCBI WGS metagenome assembly LFIK01 (sample SAMN03777447, study PRJNA286221) | soda lake metagenome | biome: soda lake; feature: Kulunda steppe; material: water; isolation source: sample T5-Br brine of Lake Tanatar-5 | place: Russia: Kulunda steppe | collected 2010-07
TGCATATGGCAGTGCTGCACCTTTCTATTTGTCCCTGATGCCACCCACGCCTGCGCACCTGCCCGCGTCTAAGCTGCTGCGCACAGCACTCTGCGGCCGTGGTGGTCGGTGAAGATCTGCCGCCCCCTTGACGCTGCTGTGACGCAGGCCTACTGCACCCCCCACCAGGCCGCCTCGGCCGCCGCTGCCGCCACGCCCCTTGACATTCAGCTTTCGTACGCCAGCGGGTGTGGGAACGGTAGGGGGACGCGCGCGGCGGGCATTGAAGTGGGGAGATCGGGGGCTGCCTGCAGGCGTGCACAGCATTAGGCATGGGCAGGTGGGCGTAAGAGGGGCGCCATGTAGGTTTGGGCTTGAATGCGCATTCTGTTCAGGCACAGGCAGACGCAGGCAGTGGTTGATGAGCCGCCACTGCAAATCACAGGCAAGAGCAAGTGATGCATGCCACCAGGCACCAGCAGGCATGGATCAGCTGCCACACACAGGCATGGACAAGACAAGCACACCATGCAAGGGTACGGGCACAAGTCGCAGAAGGGCACGCAAGCACATGGGAACTTAGCCAGGGGCAAAAGCACTCGAACAAAAACATTTTCAGAGATGCACAGGTGCATAGGGTTTATGGGCCGCAGGGTGGCTCAGCATGCACATGGGCTGCACTTGGGGACTGCTTTGAGTCATCCGCTCAGTGTGTGTGTGTGTGTGTGTGTGTGTGTGTTTGCCTTGTGTGCAGGTGCCTGATACAGTTTGCTGCGTGATACACAAAGCTTGCCTGATGCTTTTGGAACACTGTACGCTCTCAGCTACAGCCACCAGATGTGCTCAGTGCATTTATTTGCGTGCCAGTAGTGTGCTTTGGCATCAGGTCTTTCTCAGAAAAAGCAGCCCTCCAGTTAACACACAATGGCCTCCCATCTCCCAGCGCCCCACACCTCCCTTTTCCTAAGACGCACAGGCTTGCATGCAGCTAGCATGGAGCAGCTCGTGCACAGCGCAGGTAATTCATGTGCTCAGTACACTCACAGCGCGTGGAAGTGGGCCCTGGCGGCGCCGGCCCCAACTTTTTTCTAATTCGCACATGCTCCACAAACCAGTCAGGGTGCCTGCCAGTGTTGTCGTGCCAGATCTGCAGCATAATCAGAGCAGATTCGAAGAAAGACATCAGTCAGGGTGCCGTCCGGTGTTGTTGTGCTAAGTCTGCAGCATGATCAGATCAGACGTGCGAGACCGTGCAGAGTACGTGCTGGTGAGATCATGACAGATTTGTACAATCATACATGCAAATCTGCAGTCTCAAACAGCAGCTTGCGTGAGCGTGCCCTAGTGCAGGCATCCATTCAAAACAAAGTACAGGCACCAACACAAGCACCTGCGCAGGCAACTATGCATGCGCCTTTGACGTGCAGGCCCCACACAATCTATGAAGAGGTGCTTGCAATCCAATGTGGATGCAGTAGGCAGTCCAGGTAGGGAGGGGCATATCTGAGGGCAGTTGACTGTACTGTCCCTCTCCCAGGCAACTCCTTCCTGAGGGCATTCTCACGGGCCCAGATTCATAAACCGCGCAGCAACCTTTTATATGCTGGTCTTCCAGAAAAAACAATCAGGGGCTCTTACATATCGCTGCAATGAATATAAAGCCTCCTGGCTTGCGTTCATGCTCCCTCCCTCAACTTGGCATGCCCTTGTGCCAACAAACTGCCGGACAGCAAGCGCCCATTGGCAAGACTGCACTTGCCTTTATGACCTTAGGCAAGCCCACGTCTTTGGCTGTCACCTGCAGATGACATTAGGGGGATCTCACAACTTCACATTGGCTCAAACTTTGCAAAGCTTTGCTTGCAAAACATTTCACAGAATCAGAGCCAAAAAAACAGGCATGTGGCCGGGGCCGTGAAGCCTGGGCCGTATCAAATGTCAGCCAATGAGGCAAACAAGCCGTCTAGAAAGGCAGCTCAGTGTCCCATGCTGGTGTGCGGACCAATTCTGTCCTGGCGGCCCCAACAAGCTTGCTTACATTAGGGCCATTGTGGTGATGCATTAGGGTCATTGTGGTGATGCATTAGGGTCATTGTGGTGATGCATTAGGGTCATTGTGGTGATGCATTAGGGCATTGTGGTGATGCATTAGGGTCATTGTGGTGATGCATTAGGGTCATTGTGGTGATGCATTAGGGCATTGTGGTGATGCATGTGGATATGGCAAGCAACGCAGGTTGAAAGTAACACAGATTGTACGCAATTTTCACAGGTGGTCATGTGTTTTGGATGTGACAAGCAATGCAGGCAAGTATGCCACTACTACACAGGCGACACCGGACACCACTCTGCGTATGCCAGCACAAACCCATTCTGGCAGCCTCAAATTACATGCTGTCTTGCGGCACATGGGCAAAAACAGAAATGAACGCGCACACACACACACACACACACACGAACACACACGTGTGCACGTGCGGAACCCTGCCTCCAGAGCCTTGCTTGCTGCGGCAGCATCACAAGCACTTAACCAGCAAGCACATTCTGATGCATGTGTGCACCCACATTTGACACCCTACTTCTCCCCAGACAGTTGAAACCCGGCCCCACATTCATCACTGAACCTCCCGCGCACCAAGAACATGTCCAGCGCGTTGCGTGCAAAGCACTGGTGGTGGGATTCCGGGATGGCCAGGCGCACAGCACCTGTGCTGGCTTCTCCGTCAAGCCCTAGCAGCTCAATGCTCACGCGAGCATCCGTGGAGGAGCCCTGCGGGTGAAGCAGCGACACAGGTCTGCAGACTCAGCAACATACACGGCATGATGTATCTCCGCCCATGCACAGAAGCTGGAAACGCGAGCACACTTCATGCACTAGAGCGTCAGAAATGCAGGCCCTGCTGCGCAACAGCCACCTAGAACCTGCTGTGCCAATGTCTGATGCAGTAGCAGCAGGGTACATCAAGGCTTGGATGAGCACCTCAGCAGGATATTATCACCGCCACTTTGGCCATGACCACCTTTCAAGCAGATCAGTCAAGATCTCTTGCCAACGCAGAAAGCTGTTTCTGCCAGTATTTGGCATGGCCAAATCTGTGACATTGATGGAAGCGAACTCGGGACTGTTTTACGCATTCTCTGCAGCGCCGGCGCTGCGACAGCAAAGAAAGGTTGAGTCCTATCATGCAAACTGTCGGAGTGGGCACCACATGGGACACACACCTTTAAGCCCCCGGTCTTCACTTCCACCTCGTACATGGCGTTGCCATTCAGCTGCTGCTCCAGCATCCGGTTGCGCGCCTTCTCCTCCAGCCATTGACTGCAAGCAAAGGGCCAAAAATGTTCATCAGAGCCACCACTCCAGATGAGTACAGTCGTCATGCCACCAGTCCGTCCCAGGTGTTTATGATGCCAGCGCCACCCTCACCTCCACGCTTCGTTCTTGTTCTCCTCCACAGCTTGGGTGTCCTTGGCCTCCAAGAGGCTCTTGCGCAGGGCTTCGTTGGCCGCCAGCAAGCGCGAGGTCTCATGTACCTGCACACTGACCAAGGCATTGTACATGTAAGCACAGGCCGCTGCGCGCAGCCAAATTAGGGCTAACTCTGCCCGAATTGACTCCTTTAGGTGAAGGAAGTCCGACCCTCAGTGCAGCAGTCAGGTGTAAGACACAAGACACACACACTGGTGCCTGAACCCAGGGGGCACTAGGTGCGCAGTCTGACTCACTGGTGGTGAGCGCGAGGCGCTCAGCATCTCTGTCAGAAGCAGACAGCACGCTCAGATCAAGCGGCGTGCGAGTATTTTTGAACAAAGATGACTTGAAGTCACACACTCGCCCAGAAACAACCATTCAGCCACCCACCTGGTCCTTAGTGTCTGTGCCCCGCAGTGTGTGCTTGAAGCAGTGCACCCACGCCTCATGGATGGCGCGCACCCAGGCACGGGCCTGGTAGCAAACCAGACGCACAGGTAAGTAGACCAGGCATAGGTATGGATGAGGGCAAAGGGCACTTTCGCCTCATGGAGGGCGTGCAACTTTGCCTGGGCCTGGCATTTGATCAGGCATAGATGAGTGGGCCCTGACATACAGAGGAGTAGGCAAGGGCAAATTGCGCGGATAAGGGCACAGCATGAAGAACCTGGCACTGGGCTTCCAGGATTGCAGGTCCAGGGGGGAACCGCACAAGGCTTAGAGTGAGCCTTGGGCACACTGGGCACAAGGCACAAGGCGCACTGGCACAAGGCACAAGGCGCACTGGCACAAGGCACAAGGCGCACTGGCACAAGGTACAAGGCACAAGGCACAAGGCGCAAGGCACACTGGGCACAAGGCACAAGACACAAGGCACAAGGCACAAGGCACAAGGCACAAGGCACAAGGCGTAGAGTGAGCCTTGGGCACACTGGGTGCCGGGGTTGGAGCCAAACATGGGAATGCCTACAAGGGGCTGCTTGTGCAGATCCACCATTGTTGGAGGCGGAACCCCACAGCATGCATTCAGGAATCTATTAAGGGCAGGGGCAGACACAGCAAGTATTCCCACGATAGCACAGGCTGGAAGCGCCATGTGCCCCTGCACGGATGAGACCGCTACAGTTTGCATGATGGGTAGGCCTCAAGTGGCCAGGCAGCGTAGCTCAGGACCAAAAGCGCTAGGATGCAACATCTAACAAAGTGTGCAAGACCAAGAGATAAAATTGAGAGAGGCAAGCTCGGAGTTGGGCCCCAAACAATGAAACAGAGTCCCCATGCCAGACTTTGTGCATGGCTTCGTGCATTCGTGCACACGAACCTCGTCCGGCTCGCTTGCTGCAAAGAAAATGGAGTGGGATCCAGAGACAAGGCCAAACACAGTATTGGGCTCTAGCTTCACCCCCAGGTGGGCCATCAATCTGCAGACAAACAGAAAAGGATGCAGCAAAATCTTGACTGCATGGTGTGTTAGGCTCCAGCTTCACCTCCGGGTTGGGCCATCAATTTGCTGACAAGCAGGCAAGGCGCTGCAGCAAGAGTCTGGCTACCAGACCGCATCTTATTCAAGGCTGCCTATGGCCTGTTAAGCCCAGATCCCCTGCTTTGAGGGTCTGCACAAACAGACGCATCACCATCAGCATGCGTGAAAAAGGGGGGCCCTCTTGAAGGAGCAACCCCAGCCACTGCTTGGTAAGAGCAGGCGAAAGCTAGGCCACATGACTTGCGCGACTCACAGTATTGCGTGTTCAATATTGTGTGCGCGTTTGTACAATTTTGGCAAATGTTGCCCAGGGTTGCTGGGCACCTCATGAAAACCCCATACTTTTGGCAGGTGAGCATGCAATACTGTTTTAGCAGCCCTGCATGTGTCCATTGTGATGGGTAACAACTTTGAAATGAGAAACTCATTTCACCCCACCCTGGGTCTGCCACAGCAGCCCTGGGCGACCTGCCCTTTCGTAAGTCGTTAAGTTTGTTTCATAGCCATCCTCATAACCAGACGCGTCACCTTCCACCACTGCCCCGCCTGCCACCATCAAAGCAAACGCCGCCTTATGTCTGCATTGCCAGACAAGCCACCTCACACACACAGGTCTGGCACGTGGGGCATTGAGGTATGTGGGGCATTGAGGCAATGTTGCACACCTTGTGTCCACCATGGACGCCCCAATGTCCGGCGAAGTCATCATGGTGGCGTCTGCCCAACGCCGCCTGCATGGGAAGTTTTGAGTGTGGGCTTGGGTCCAGCACATACTCACGTGCTTCTTGCGTGTTGCCATATAGATGGAGACGCATGCGCTCATGCGCGCACTACGTGCAAAAGCTAGGTAAAGAACATACATGGTTGTGAAGGCACACACACAAAAACATATACGCATGTCTATGGGCTGCAAACTGAGTAGCGTGTACTGCATAGGGCAGGCGTTCCAGCGTATATACTTTCTTTTACTGCAACAAGTCCAAGGGCCCTCCTGCCTGGACAAGGAGGCAGGTTTCCCAAACTGGCAACCGGCAGCTGGTAGAGGACGCATTAACAAAAGCATGAACACATAAACACGCGCGCTTGCATAGACAAACACATCCAGGAAGAAAGAGAAAGAGACTCTGAGGGGGGCAGTTGCTCAAGGGAAGTTAAAGTGCCATTAAGCGCGACACGCGCTGCCCTCTGCACTAGGGGTCAAGAGAGGCAGCAGCCGTCACAAATCTGAATTGGTTCGACCCAGGGTCAGCAAGCCCGGCTCTGGCTGCAATGAGCATTGGGGCTGCGCAGCCCTGCTTTGGGCTGCCCTGCTACCCAGCACAGTCATTGCAGCCAGCCCACACAGTAAGCGCTCGGGCTGCGCAGCCCTGCTTTGGACTGCCCTGGTACCCAGCACAGTCATTGCAGCCAGCCCACACAGTGAGCGCTCGGTGCAAGCGCCCAGATGACATTATGTCAGTGCCTGGCACACCTAGACCAGAACCACGGCCCTCCCACTGCACAAGCTGCACACGCAGCCCACACCTGTGAGGCAGGGGCCGCACCGGCACCCTGTCAATGGAGATGTACCGCGTGCGCGTGGAGGGGTGCTCCGGGTCTGACTGGTAGTACAAGCGGTCGTCTTGGAGGTAGCACTGCGCGGGGGTAGCAGCAGGCACCTTTTGCGTGTGCAGTGCCAGGTCGGCAACCTTGGCAGCATGCGTTCACAGGGGCGCACATCCACAGCACACACCGCATTGTGCACACACACCCCACACGACAATGCTCCTGGGAGCAGAGGATGAGGACTGCTTGAGCGGCAGATGCCAGCACCACCACTCTGCAGCCAGCACTCCAGCATGAAGGTGCTGCCACATTGGCCAGAACCGATGCCCCTCCCCAACCTGGCATCAGCCAGGCAAGGCAAGCGCTTCTGCAAGCACTGCTCTTGACGGCAGACAGGTGCTGATGGAGAAGAGGCCCTCGGCGTGCAAGAAGCCGATGTAGGATTTAGGTTGGCTGTGCGCACCCTTTGCTGAGAGCACATGGCAGAGGCCCAATCACTAGCTTGCTTGCTCGCCCACATCCCAGCATGTCCAGGCGTCAGACGTTGAAAGCATGAGCCAAAAGCCACGCCTTAGAACAGACTGTCCCTCCTTTCACTGTGGGATGCTGCCACCGACCTCCTGCTGTATGTCCCACACACAGCGTGGGGTTCCTCCAGTAGCAGGGCTGCCACGCATCCGGGAGGGAGGGTCATGCAAACAGCAGTGGAGGCAGCGCAGCCCTGCCCTGCCCTACCACGCACCCAGTACTTCCGCCAGCTGGTGTCCTGCGGTGTCTTGCCCACGAGCTTGTGCAGCCACCCCGCATGCCGCACCCCACTCTTGAACGTGTTCACCATCGCTGCCGTCTCTGCGGCTGAAAGATGGCCGCTTGGAGGCTGCTTGCCAGTGGCGCCCATGATATCCTGCTGAATGGGGACAAGCAGGGGGTGCTTGTACATATCTGCTGAATACATTTCTGCTGAACAAATCTGCTGAATACATTTCTGCTGAATACATATCTGCTGAATGGGGACAAGCAGGGGGATGCTTGTACATATCTGCTGAATACATTTCTGCTGAATACATACCTGCTGAATGGAGACAAGCAGAGGGATGCTTGTACATATCCCCAAAGGGCACAGCCAAGCACAGGTGGCGCATGCGTGCCACAGGCCAAGCCGTTGGGTTGCAGGCAAGGACGAGCAACCGTGCAAAAAGGTGATGGCAGGGACACCCAGGAGGCTGAAACCTGACCCCTCCTTGATGAGCGCTTGGGGCAGCACCAACCTCCAGGCCTTGCATACGTGCACACTGGCGGCTGGCGAGGGCAGCTTTCAGCCGTTAGCCTGTCAGCCCTACAGAGCAGAGGTTGAAAGCCAATCCCAACGTTGGGAGGTGATGGGAGCGCACCTGTGGCAGCGGCAGGCTCGCCACCAGCACATCCTTTGTGTTGGTTTGAGCACTGGCTGATGGCTTTGCATTGGGGCTGAGCATGAGGCCGTAGCCCGATGCACTAGACCTGCATGCGGCGCATTGGTGGCGGCGACGGTGGCCGTGGAGCAGGCACTGCGATGCATAGTGGGCGTTGTCTTGACACTGTACATCATAAACTGTCGTGTGCGCAACATGTGTCACACGTGACTGGAAGCTGAGGCTGTGGGATTGAGCGTGTAGGTACAGGTACACACAAGGGCTGCTGCAGCAAGGTAATATTACTGGGACCAGATCAAGGCCTTATGCAGCGTGAGGATCGAGGGAAGGTGAAATGCCGAACGGGTGAGGAGGGTATGAGTCAAAGCGGGGTCGACATGCATGTCCCAAGCAACCACAAGGTGCGTGAACAGCTCGTCAGGACCTCTTGTGCGGATGGCACAGAACTGAGATGCAACCATGCTGACTTCTGGCTCCTCTTGTCTTCTTATTTGTTTCAGCGGGGTGCAATGACGCCCAGGCGCAGCGCCGAGTCTAGCAGTACAGCTCTTAGCCGAGCACCAGCTTTCTAGAACGCTCCTTGCCTTCTCCGAGGGGTCCCTGGTTGGCTGCCAGGCCTGCTTGTGCTCGATGGGCCCCTGCAGGGCAGCACCACAGCGTAAAGCGCACCCAATCAGCACCACAGCACAAAGCGCACACACCATCAGCATGCGCATGCGTGCGCTCAAATAGACAAAGGGAAGTGTGCGCGCGCGCCACACAGAGTATGCGTGGTGCACACGACAGCAGTGTAGGCCGCGCAGCAACATACCTTTGCCGCACAGCACACGCAGGCGAGCGGGTAAGGACACATGCCCTCAGTGTGTGCCCCATAACCTAACTACCTTCAGCATAGGGTGGAGGCCAGCCGAGATGGCAAAAGCCGGGCAAAAGCAGAGCATTATGGGTGGAGTTTTGAAGCTCAAGGAGAGTGGCTGAGGCAGTGTGGATCACCCTACACAGGCATGCAGTTGTCGGTGTCGCGTCAGGTTGTTTCAGTCCTGGCCCTTTGCAACACCAGCCCCTGCCTAACGACCTTGCTGGCGGTCACCCCTAACCTTTGTCACCAACCGCCTGCCTCACACAGGAGTTACACCGTTTAGTTCTCCCCACAACTTGCGGAGGCGCTGTCTGTCTGCTTCGGGCGATAAATTCACTCTGGCTTTCTCTAGGGTTATGATCCCTGCCCACACAGGCATTGCACCCACTAGCCGCACTCACACGGGCATTACACCCACAAGTCGTACCCACAAACCACACCAGCACATTTCATTCCTTGGCCCTGGTTTTTCATGGCCACATACTTATCTTTACTTTGCAAGCCGCACCAGTGGTCATCACAAGCCGCATCCTCTAGCTGCACCTGCTAGTCGCCCGTGCTAGCCGAACCCACTGATCACACCCACAAGCCGCACCCGCTGGCCGCACCTGGCTAGCCGCACCCATTGATCACATTCACAAGCTGCACCCACTGGCTGCACCTCTGCTAGCTGCACCCGCTGATCGCCGCTACAAACAGCACCCCCACTCGGGGGTGTTGGAGCAGCTACAGCCAGTGAAGCAGGCCCTAACCTTTTAGGACTCCCCAGCTTACTCCTACTGCCAGGCCTGCTCTTGCTGCTTGGTGCGGCAGGCGCTTGTGAGGTGGCGGTGCGCCCTCTGCATGTGCACGCAGACATTTAAGCAGTAGAGGGGCCTTGAGGACCATAGGGCAGGTGGTGCCCCCCAGACACCCTGCACAACTCGAGCTGTTCCCCAGGTGCGCACCGTGCTGCTGGTGCAGGCACACACATACACACACATACGCACATGCGCACACACACATTACACAAACATTAAAGAGCACACGTGCGCGGTCACACTGGCTGCCATTGCTAGCTACCGCGAAGGCTGCTTACTGCAACAAGCACCAGCCGGGTATGCATGTTGCCGGCCCTGCGTATTCGCACACATAGAAGCTGATACCAAGATCTGCAATGCGGCGGATGCCGCCTAGTTGATCAGAGACTGCTATGCAGAAGGGAGGGGAGCAGGCACCCGAGCACATGTACATGGTGCTGCTGATTGGCAGGCTGCCAAGCAGGGATGCATGCGGCGTGCCCCTCAGTCAAATGCAAGCGCAGGACAGAGGGGGAAAAGGCCCTCACTCACCTGCTGGGGCTGCCTGGTTGGCTCCCAGATCGACTGGCCGGCCTGCTCTTGCTTGCCGGTCTGGAGGACACTTGAGTGCGCGTCAAGACTTCCCTGAAAAGTCGCCACATTGGCACAAGTGCGAGGGCAGGTGTGCTTCAGGGACAGGCAGCATATCATTGGGTCAGGTGGCGCTTGGAGGATACGCCTTGAGGTCAGTCACACCCTAAAGCCAGCTAAGAAGCTCAGCATCAAGCACACACCCCAAGCATGGGCGGGAAGCGCGCTGCTCCCTTGCCCGAGGATGCGCACTCAGCTGCATGCATGCCTTACTTGGGGGGCACATCTCTTGTATCACCCAAGTTTGTGCTTGTGGGAGGAGCGGAGGCCAGTCTACCAAGGGCCTCCAGGCCGCTGCCATCTCCTGAGATTGAGGGCCCCTGCTCTTGCTCGCTCGGTAGGTTGGAGTCATCCTTTGACCTGCTTGCAGCGTTTGAACAGGCTATGGGAGTCGTGCAATCCCTAAACCAGCATCACCGCATGCTGCAAGCATCATGTGACCTTCATCTCCCTGCAGGAACCGGCATGTCTCCATGGGTGGCTTCACTGAGCAGGCTAGAGCAACCTTGGGATGTGCATTGGAGCTCTGTATCAGCTGTTGCGATACTGTCACAAGGGTTGGCGCCCATACCTTTCGTACCAGCTTTGTCAGTCGAGTACTTATTTGGTGCACCTAAACATGAGGCCAGCCTAGTTGGCGTGCACAGCCTTGAGCAAGATCAGTTGCAGCCTTGCCTGTTAGCGTTTAGAGGCAAAGCAGCAAGCAACCAACCTTTCTGGTGGTGCCTCTGCGGCTGCAATTCCAAAGGTAACCTTTGACCTGTGTTTATGTGTTGGAACGGCAGTGTTGCAGCACTTTTGCAGAGCACTTAGCTTGTACACAGGGGCGTGGCCTCACAGTGTCTCAATATACTTTCCCAGGAATGCCTTTTCCACTCTGATGAACAATCAAATCCCTCTGAACGACATGCTTGATAAGATAAACATCTTCATCAATCATTGATGCAAAAACAAAGCACACAAGTGTAGATCCTTCAGGCTGTCAGCAAAGCAGGCCAATCACTTCCATCATTGGATAACAGCCATGAGAAGTTCCCCTGCATTTGGTCCAAACACAGTCAACACTTACTTGGGGTCCTGCTCCGTAGCATCTATCCCAACCCTTCCTGACATGTGTTTCTTGCTACGTAGGTCTGTACAGGCACATACTGTCTAGGTGGTCACTATTTGACTCACTAACTGTTTGACTTAGTGTTGACTAGACGTTTTGGTGTACCATCTAAATATTAAAAAATAATAACAAAATCACGCTATTTCTATTATTTGTAGGCACCACACACGGTGTTCCCATTATGTATAACAATTCTCTCGGTTTTCCCATTAAATATAACATTTTTTTAAAGAGCCACATTGTCTTTGCAACGCGAGAGAGAGAATGCAACGCGCCCGTTCCACCTGTTTTTGAGGCATTATTGCAAATTTGATCTTTGTGTGGATATTGGAGGTCCATGGGGAATTGTGTATCAGTCCAGGACAAATATGCCCCTGCAGGACATCGTGACGCCCAGCTGACGGTATGTGACGGTATGACTCTGAACCTCTTATTCCTCCGACTCTCCCCACGCGTTCCCTTTTCATTGCTCTGTGTGAAGCAGCAAAAGGAGGGCTATGAGCCGGCGAGGAAAGAAGATGTCGCGCCCGCAAAGGACCAGCAGGAAGGGCAGCGACAAGAGCCACAGCAGCAGCAGCAGCAGCAGCAGCAGCAGCAGCAGCAGCAGCAGCAGCAGCAGCAGCAAGAGCAGCAGCAACAAGATGAAGTGGATCCCACAGCTCCTGCGAAGGGCCTCCCACACAAGGTGAAGGAATCTTGATGGAACTGAAAGGACCATTGCAGCCCAGTCGCCGCCAGGCGTGCTCACACAATCGTACATCCAAAATTGGCCAACAGACTCACATAGACGAACTACTTGACCCCTTCAGATGTGCTTCCCCATTCCTCCCACATTTCTTCAATGCGCTAAACCTTATCCTGTGACACTACCGTTTCGCTACTTTGTAGGTTGGGGATTTGGGGCCTCCTGTGCCTCCATGTGAATTAGCGAGGCTAGAGACCGTCAGAGCACTGGCTCCGTCTCTCAACCTTGATGCGCCCCCTGACCCAGAGGTAGGTTTTGGGGGGGTGGGGTATGTGGGTGGCTGTGCACATGTATGTCACATGCATGGGATCGGCATACAGCACTATATGAGGCAATTCTACAGCGCTATATGGCGCTATACAGCAATATACATTGCTATGTATCAGCTGCTGTATATGCCGGGTCTCTACCTTGCACTTTGAATCTAGGTATCAGAACTGGAAAGGAGGCTCAGCAACCTGTAATGCCCCCGTACAAAAAATGCAAGTGAAGTTTCAATTTTTTGGGAGCTGGGGGCCCCTAACCAGATATCGTGCTCAATCTGGCACAAAGGTTACACTCCGACTCATGTACAGGCACACGCTTGAGTGCCCCTGAACTCCTCTCTCCTCAACTCCCCTTGCGCTTCAGACAGCTCTGGATGTCCCCTTGAAATGCTGCCTGAAATAATGTAATACTGTGACAGGTTGGCTCTTCCGATCTGGTGCATCATCATCTGGAAAACATGCTTGTGCTCCAAGGCACTCCCTAGCTGTCCACTCTCAAGAGCTGATTGCTGCCCAATGCTGATTGCTCTCTTCTACTGTCTGCTCTTCAAGATCTTCTGCTGGTGCTGTTGCTGGTGCTGGCGCTGTTGCTGCTACTGCTCGCTGCATGGCTGCTTGCGTGGGCTCACTCAAGCGCAGGGCACTCCAGCTTAATGAGGGGGACCTCATACAGTACATATACTGTATGTATGAGTCATACTTGATGATATGAATGGCCATGAGACGGTGCAACTGCTTGTGCTGTGTGGGGCCCAGTGAGGAAGACTTGATATGCTCCTTCTTGGCCGCTGGCTTCCCGACACAATCAACCTCCTCACCTTGTTCTCCTCCTCCCTGGCATGCTCCCTGGAGATTGTGCAAACCCCTGCTGCTCCCAGTGCTTGCCGCAAGCGGTTGTGACGCTGCATCGTCCAGAGGTTTGCAGGGCTGAGGTTGGCTTGCAACATTTGCACTCCATCACACAGCCCCACTCTGGCATGATCTTCATTGTCAATCTGTCAGACCAATTCCTCAGGGAACCTGCTGTCCTCCTCTTGAAGAGGTCTGCAGGGGTGGCACTGCTCTTAACGTGTTGCTGCATGCCATCCGTCCCCAGACTCATCTATGGGTCATTAAGACTTAAGATGCCTGCCAATTAATTGTAAAGGTTTTATTCCTTCCTGATTTTTTGGGACCAGAGGTGAATGATTGAGATTTGATTTTGGCACGCGCTGTATCTGACAATTTGGCATTTTTTATATTATGACAAGCCCACAGGAAACCTGTGTGCACTGGCCAGGGCTTCAATTGAGACGCATCACCAAATCGTTGCATTTTGGTCACTGAGGTGGCCGCAATGCAATGTCCGGCAGAACACCCTGTGTCCCCAAATGCAGACACATCCCAAAAGCTTAATTGAAGCGCTGGTACTAGCTCCTAACTTTGCTGCAATTTACGATCCCGACCCCAACGCCTGTCCCAGTAAATGTCAAGCATTTCATTGCTCCAAGGATGTGCCTGCTTGGTTGCCTGCGTTTCAGGTATGCTCTGCGTGAGGAAGTGGTCAGCAGTGGTGCCACGCCCCTTGTTCTGGTCCCCGCCAATGTGTCCCGTCATTTTTGCCGCCCCAACTCTTGCCCTGGATGCAGGTTGAATCCATTTTGAAGCTGTGTCAGTCCATTTTTCAGGTAACGCGTCTGCTGTGCTGCAGTGCAGCCTTCTATCTGCAAAGCCTTGACTGATAAAAGAAATTGGTTTGTATTGGAATCAGTGCTTTTTTTGCCTGAGATGCTAAAGATGCTCCGCTGTTTGAGGTGTTTAAGCGCCTGTGCTGGGTCACAGAGGACAGCAAGGGAAAGCAAACTTGGTCAAAGAGTGGAAGCCAAGGTTTCTCGAGTCTACATCATATGCCCTCGTCCAAAGCCTCCTGCTGCTGCTGGTGCTGCAGTGCCCTAACACGCTTGTGGCGCTCTTTGATGACAAACGGGTGTTCATTCGCGAAGCAACCGGGGCCTTCTCACGTGGTGACTTTCCCTGGCGGTACTCTTTCTGTGGCTGGACAATGGCAAGCTCCTGCTCCCAGGTGTGGGGCTGGTCCATGCCTGGTCACGAAAGGGTGCTGCGCGGCTGCTTGGCAAGTGCCCCGCTTCAATCTTTGTTTTGTGTAAGCACGTGGGCGCTTGCAGTATTGTATGTGTGGGTGGGGGTGAGAGGGAGTGGTGTGCTGTTTTACATGCATTTGTGCGCATGTACAGGATGGTCTCGCGCGTATGTATTTTTTCTGACCTTCTCGCATGCCCCAGTTGCACTTGCTGCCTTGAGGCGCTGGAGTGACTGCCTGTCTGATCAAGTCAAGCAAGCTCTGGCAAGCCGGATCTTGCACAGAGGAGGATTAGCTTGCCTGATGACTCAAGCGCAGCCTGAGACTGTTTGACACCGTCTTCTGCAGTCGCTGGATGCTTGAGGCCCGACACGTGACCGCAACCGCGCCACTCGTGCAGATCATGGTTGTGCCCAACGCGCTAGAGGACTCGCGTTTTGAGAACAACAAGTTCGTGAAGGAGCTGGGTGTCCGCTTCTACTGCGGTACCCCGCTCGTGAGCTCTGAAGGTCACCGGCTGGGCACGCTGTGAGTGCGCACGCACTCGAGGCTGTGCGCGCACACAACACCCATCGGGTTGCTCTGATTGCGTGCCCAGCACCCCCCTTGGGCGGCTTGGGTGTTGTCAGTTGGATACAAGCTGTGAGCAAGCTCAAGTGTTGCCAGGTGGCTACCAGCTGTGAGCAAGAGTGTCCAGCTTGCTACCAGCTGTGAGCAAGAGTGTCCAGCTGGCTACCAGCTGTGAGCAAGTGCTGTCAAGAGCTGTGAGCTAGTCAGTTGGTTACCAGCTGTGAGGAAGCGCATGCCTGCGGGCTACCAGCTGTGAGCTAGTCAGTTGGCTTCCAGCTGTGAGCTAGTCAGTTGGCTACCAGCTGTGAGCTAGTCAGTTGGTTACCAGCTGTGAGCTAGTCAGTTGGCTACCAGCTGTGAGGAAGTGCATGCCTGTGGGCTGCTTGAGGGTGGTAGAGAGCTCATGTTCTGTTGCTGTAGGCGGAGCGTAACATGGGCGTCATGTAGCACGCAATGGTGCCTTGCTGCCTCACTGCAGGCGCTCCTGTGGTGCTGTTGCATGGCGCGATAGAGGGCTTCGCTGCTGCACTGCATGGCGCACAGGTGCTTTGCGGACTTCAAGCCACGCGACAACTTTGATGCGTGCCAAGGCCTCATCTTGAACAACCTCGCGGAGATGGTGGTGCGGCAGATCGAGAAGGACATGCTGCTGCAAGTGCGCAAGCAAGCAAATGAGGAGGCGGACAAAATGTGCTCCCAGGTGCGTGCACATCATGGATGGCGTGTGCCGCGCGTACTGCTGCTTGATGTTGGGAGGTAGGGTGCGTCCGTTCTAGCTGGCCCTGCAGGATCATCCTGCAGTGGCCCTGAGCCTAACTTACCTCCCCCAGGTGATGTCACTTTCTTGTGCGTGCAGCTGCAGCCTGTGCCACCTTCCACGGGTGATGTTTCTGCTCATTTTTGGTGTGTGTATGTGTGCGTGCAGCACCTTCCCCATGAGCTGCCTCTGCTTGCTTTTGGTGTGTGCAGCTCAAGCGGGCTGCTGACTGTGTCGACGACTGCGTGGCGCTGGTGGACATCAACGAGCCCGGGTGGCGCATTCTGTACGTCAACGCGGCGTGGGAGAAAATCATGGGTGAGCTGCTTTCCGGCAGCAGTCGGTGGCCTCTGTCCAGGGTGCCCGTGGGAGCAGGCTTGTCTCTGGCACAGGTTTTGCTGTGAGGGCGCCTGTGGTGGCTTGTCGGCTGCGGCCAGATGCGCGTGATGAATGCACGCATGCGTGCGGTGAGCACAGGTTGTGGTGTTGGGGTGCCCATGGCTGTGTGCAGGCTGCAGCCGGATGCGCGTGACAAACGCGCTGGTGCAGGACACGCTGCAGCTCCTGCTGAACCCCCGTGAGAAGGATGCCAAGAAGCAGGTCCTGCCCTTGCCACAGCCTGCGCATGAGTCGGCCGTGAAGGCTGGCAAGGAGGTGGTCGTGCAGGTAAGAATCAGCCCCTGAGGCATCCAGGCTCTTGTTCTTTGTGCCTCCAATGACCTACAACCTACACTAGAAAAAGAGCGGCCTGGCTCTTGGCTGTGTGCGCCACTGTGGTGGAATCCCTAGTGGTTAGTTAGGTAGCGCAGCATTTGCATGGAATGGTGGGAGCCAGCAAAGAGGCCCCGCTGCCTGCTGTGCGGCTGCAAAGGGCAGCCTCCACGCACACCTGCTGGATGATGCGCTTATGCTGCCCATGGAGGTCTCCATGGCACTGCGCAAGATAGTCCTGAAACAGGGGAGGGGGGTCACCTTACCCTGAGTGGAGACGCCTGAGTGTGAGGTGACGCAGAAAATATTTGTATGAAATTGTTGAAAACAATACATGTAAACATAGGATTTGCCAATCTATTTGCTGAATTGCCCAAGATACGGGGTATTTATATGGTTAAAGTAACCTATTCGTGTGTGTCCACCTAAGTAGACAAATTGTTTTAGGTCAGGCTGCGGGTGCATGTCCCCCACACTTGGCCAGCACTAACACATACGCACACACATTTATATATATAAGGGTCGGCATTGGCCTATAGCGCTATATAGCGCTATAAATTTTCAGGATGTAACATGCCAAAATGGTGCCCTGCTGATTCGCTCGTTTCAGGCGCCCCTCGAGTGACTGTGGCCTGAATCAATTCTACGAATCAGAATTATTAAGTTTATAGTCGTACATGGGGAAAAATCTTCGTCCGGTCGGGTTGCCCCAGACGGTTCCTATGTGTGTGTCAACTTAAACATCTCTGCTGCTGTGGTGAACAAGCTGGGCAAGCAGCGCACAAAGCCTTGACCAGATAAAGTAGCTGGAGCTCACGGCCAAGAGATGGGTGCAAACAGCACCAGGAGCAGCAAAGTGCAGCTTGGGCATGGCATCATGAGTGGCGCAACTTTGCTGGCGCACACCGACCTTAAACTTCCTCCCTCTGCCCTGCCCTCCCCTGGCAAGAGAAGAGAAGATGGGAGGAGTGTAGGCAGTGGGGTGAGCGCATGCACTGTGCGCACTTGCATGGATGCGCACACGCATCACGTGCCAGCCACGCAGCATTGCTGCAGCGCTGGCAACCCAAAGAGAGCAAGCAGTCTGCGATGTCATTGCATACCAAGGGTCCCAAGCACTGATACAGCATCAAGCAGGGCTGGTGTTGTTGGCAGGATGCAGAGAGTCACAA
>LFIK01001704.1_pt1 | contig 17592 bp, 26 predicted proteins | sample 643401 | NCBI WGS metagenome assembly LFIK01 (sample SAMN03777447, study PRJNA286221) | soda lake metagenome | biome: soda lake; feature: Kulunda steppe; material: water; isolation source: sample T5-Br brine of Lake Tanatar-5 | place: Russia: Kulunda steppe | collected 2010-07
CCGTGAGTGTAGATGATGTCATCCTTCAGGAACTTGACCACAGATCTTGATGTCTTGTCCTTCAGCGCCGCCGCCACCACGCACTTGCTGTAGGAGTCGATTGCTACGGCCACGTATTTGTAGCCCTTGCTTGAAGGTTGCATCATCATCAGGTCCAGGGTCCATCGCTGGAAGAGGTTGCTTGGCTGAATGCTGTGTAGTACTTACAGCTTGCAACATCCCTGAAGCAAATTGGCACGTCAACAACATTGCTAGCCACCCCATAAGCAATGCTAGGCGCACTGAGACAGCGCTTGGTCTCAAAAAAATTAAGAAACTTCACACAGACAAAATGCAAACTACCAGGTGCTCCCACAGACCTGCTTTGGGTGAAGTGGCCCCCCTTTCCCATCAATCCAAACCGGGACTCACACTTAAAATTTCAGACTGGAATTCCTGGACCTACACGGATGGTAGCTGCCATACCCAAGAAGGTAAAACAGTTATTGGGGCAGGGGTTTACCACCCCAGCTCGGGCAACTCTAACTTGGTTGAACCAAATGGTGCTGGTAAAACCAACACCATAGGGACAGCAGAACTGGCAGCTATAGCTGCTGCTATCACTCACGATCATACTCTTATTGCCACAGACAGCCTTACCTCACTCCACCAAATAAGGAAACAATTTACTCTTATCGCCACAGACAGCCTTACTTCACTCCACCAAATAAGGAAACAATTGTTGTACCTATAGAAACACCGCCACCATGTCCAAGGAGACCTCCTCAAAATTCTTTCAACACAATCCAAAACTCTCAATCCCACATCCTCCTTTTATAAAGTAAAATCTCATGCCGGAAATGCTGGAAATGAACGTGCAGATGCCCTTGCAAAATACCAAGCTTGCCATGGAAACAGCCTCCCAGCTGAAACAACCATCCGCACCGCAGGCCCTGGTGGCAATCCCATCTTATATATTAGCTGGTTAGCTGTTGAAGAAGTAGATCAACAAGGTCATGATGCTGAAGCTCCCCGATAGGGCCCTAGATTGACGAACCTTCCAAATCTCCAAGCCACACCAAAGTTACACATGCACTCAAACCATAAACTGGGTTATGCCAACTCAAAAACAGGGTACTTCTCTTAATACCAGAGTCTACTTCCACACGTCCACAAAGGCATTAGCAACGCTTTTTTGGAGCATGTCCAAGCTTTCTCTTCAAACGAAGCGCAATATCTTCCACTACCGCACAGGCACCTTTCTTAATCAGAAATGCTGTTCGCTTTAAAATGTTCACCAGCCTTCAGTGTCCACTCTGTCAGCAAGCAGATAGTGCTCTTCATATTCTCCCAGGGTGTCGACATACAATCATCTCGGGTATGACCACTGAACGCCATAATGTTGCCTGCAGGCTCATTACGAAAGCCATCAGCAAAGGCTCTCTGGCAGGTTGTATGGTCCATTTGGATTCCGGCAGCACTACCCGTTTGCTCCAACAAAACGTTCAAATTCCTGAGCATGCTAAGTACAGGACAACACCCAGCTGGCTTTTTGATGCTCGTTTATCTGCTAGAGATAGACTCACCTCTTGTTGCCCTGGTGCCATTTTGGTCACCTTACCTACTAAAAACCCAAATCGCCAACCACTCCTCATTTGCACCAGGTGTCACACCCAAGACAACCCAGCAGAGATGTACGCAGATTTCATGAGCTCAGTGTTAACATGAGGGAGATACACCTTGTCGAGGTTAAATACTGTGTAGATACACGGCTTGGACACCAATTAGAGGCCTCTTTAAAACAACACGAGGTTCTTTGTAAGCGCTTGAAGGCCAAGAAAGCAATCCTTCACACGATTCTTCTTGGTGTGGGAGGCTCTATATATACCTCGCGCACTTTGAATCACCGTAAAGAGCTCGGCCTTGATGTACAAAAAGCCCATACGACTGCCCTTAAGCTACATGCTCATTCTGTGCTCTATGCACACAATTGACATCTACATGACGTGCTCTTGAAAATGCAGATGCTCCCAAGGTCTTGGTCTGGAGCAGTGGGCGGCTTGTCACCATCCAGATCCTCAATGATATTGACCTCATTGCAGAGGGTGTAGAAGGAGCAATCACTGGCTCTAGCACTGTACTGGTCACCCACATGCTTTAAGCAGATGACTTGTGCCTAACTGCAAATAGGCCAGACCAACTGCAAACCACACTCAATCATTTGGACGGGTATGCCAGGAGGAAAGGGTTAACCATCAATACCGCTAAGTCTAAAGTTGTCCATTTTAATTCTCATGGCATCAACGTCCCCGCTTTCAGTGTTGGGGGTGCTCCGCTAGCCAACAAGGATTCTTTCAAATACCTAGGCATGGTTTTCTATAGGACACATAGCATTGCCAAATCTGCTGAACATATGCTTGGTCCTTTCATGGCTGGTTGTCACAGAATTAGGCAATTTTTTGCGAGAGCATTATTTGAATGACAGGCCACATGCTCTCCTCTGGTTCGCTAAATGTCACGCTATCCCCGCCAGTATGTATGCTTGCCAGAACAGGGGAACATGGTTCATGAAGCAGGGCAGTGAGTTTGACAGCCTCCTTCAAACTGCGTACCTGTGCTTTCTCAAAGGTGTGCTTGGTGTGATAAGGTCCACGCCCTAACTGGGCTGTGTTGCGAGAGTGTCGCCAAGAGCCTTTGCAATTCCATTGGTTCCGCGCTGCTGCCAAGTTTCTCAACTCTCTGCTTAGCGGGAATAGTGGCTTGCTCACGAAGATTGTGCATTTGGATATTGCTCTAGGTGCTTCCTGCAGAAAGTGTTGGACTGCGGAGTTCATAGAGGCATGTGTGGGTCTACGTATACGTGCGGCAGATACATATGCCAATTGCATTAAGGCTGCAACTCCCCTTCCCCTTCAAGACTTTGTAGTGGATTTGTGTGAGCGTTTGCGTGTGGTATGCATCCATACCTCCGGAGGGAGTTGGATGGTGCAGATCCTAGGACACACGCTCAAAAACTGGCTACTTATCTTATGCATGGATGGCCTTGCCTCTCAAACCAAGCAATGTACGGCTCCCCGGGGCCCTCCCCATTTGTTGCCTACTAGTAGGTACCTGGAGCTGGAACTAAGCAGGCATGTGCTTCGGGACATTGCTTGTTTTCTTTTGCGTGCCCATGCCCTGAGAGTTGAAACTGGTTGTTGGCAAGTTCACAATAGGCTCTGTGATAGATGTGACTTGCATGATTTCCAGGACGAATGAGCGTGTCCTTTTTCTATGCCCTTGCTTAGAAATGTGCTATTTGAGAAGGAGATTCGAAGAAAAATTTGCTGATTGTACTGGTGGGTCTTACATTGGAGACACAGGCGCTTTTTATTTTGACAACATTGGAGCTGAGGATGTGAAATTGTTTCTCTTGAAGCAGACATACAACTCATTCCTTTTTCTTTCTGAGACTATGGATATTTTTTGTCGGGCTGGCAGTGTTCAACAAGCCCAGCAGTCAACCCATTTGGCTGAAGGCCTAAGCTTTATGGGTTTAACCCATTGTAACCGACCTCCATCTGGCGCGGTGGAAATGGCCACTGTGACAAGTGTTCCTGTGCTGCTGTTCAAAATGAGGTGCATGTTCTTTTTTACTGTCAAGACTTGTTTGTGTGCTCTCTCAGAAGAAAGTACTCTTTCCTTTCCTTCCCTTTCTGCCAATCCTTTTTCTATTGAGGCCCCTTATATTCCACATCATGATGCCTTGCCTAGTCAGACTGTCTTTGATTTTCTTTCTCAACGGCACAACAGACTCTGCCATTTCATTTCGGACCTTATGGACTACTAGTATTTTTTGGCTGGCGAAGACCAGCAACAAACCAATCAGCCTGACGACCTGGCTGGCGGTTGACCCTAATCTTGTAATCTTGTAACCCATTGTAACTTAACTTCCTTCTCCCTGGTGGAAGAGACTCACAGCTCTTCGGGCCAATCTGTCTCCTTTTCCTTAATTGATGTAGGGAGTGGTTTCACTGCCTACGTAGTTTATCTTTTCTTTTCTGTCTCCTTCAGCTTCATTGTTATGGTCACGCCGCGAGTCTGAATTGTCTAACCGTCTGGTGTAGATGCAGCAGTCTCAGCGTGACAGCAAGGTACTACTGCCTGCGCATTTTTTCGTTTTCTTTTCATGCCTAGAGATAGCCTAACAAGTCTCACCTGAACGTCAGAGGGACATGCATGCTGCCAAACACCAAAATGGCTATCTAAAAAAGCGCGGCAAATGCCAGCTCAGACGCATAAAAGGAGAGCCATAGAAACTGTCGAACTAAAAAAGGAAAGCATGCAATCATGAACATGGTTCTAGTGTTATACAATCTTTTTTGTGTCCTCCGGGGATACTTCGCCAGGGTCTCCCCTCATCTCCTTGATTTTTTGCATGATGGACTCCTCCGAGAACTGCATCTTCGTCTGCACACAAAATGGCAACGGTATTTGAAGAGCGCAAACCTTCTATTATTTGCATCCAAGTGGGTGAGTCACTTCACCAAGCAGATGCCTATGCTTGTTGAGCGCTGCATTTGGGACTTCGGATTATTTCCTTGAAGAAACATGAAGATTATGAGATGACTGTGGCACTTCTATTGTGGCACTCATTATTGTGCAATAGTGCAGTGTTCTCAGCTTCAGGCTCTCTTGCACAAACGTCACAGCACCAAGGAAGGTGTGCATCATGCTTAAGGGTTAACCCTAATCCATGCAAACACCAATTTGGACTAGGCCGTAGACCAAGAAGAAGAAATTAATCCCTTGAGGCGCAGATGCAGTGCATGTGCCTTGTAAAGAAGCGGCTTTCTTTTGCTCCCTGATAAATATGTCTGTTTATTCACAGCTGTGTGTGGTTGCTGCGTACTCCCTCTTTTCACGTGTTGCCTACCTGGCAAAATTCACCTGCGGCCACAACCAAATGTGGACACAAGTGAGTCCTCATGGGCGAGAAGTGGAGCATGCTTTGGGCATGGAGGAGAGAAAGAGCGTGACAAGAGCCTCATGCGCCCTCTGGGCGCAATGAGGCCCTCTAGGCGCTCTGAAGGCAAGGGATCACTAACAGAGCAAGCTACAGCGAGGGCATTCAGTGTGCTGCCTTACAGCATTTAAGCAGGGCCCTCTGAGGTCAGTTCCAACTCATGCCCACAAGTTCTCTCAAGCAATGTCCAACTCTTGTTCACAGAGTTTGCACACACGCACGCACACATGCACGCATGCACACACGCACGCATGCACACACATGCACACACACACACACACAGACACACACACACACACTCACAGGTGACCTCGATCTTGCCCTCCTGGGCCTGGATGTCAGCCACTTCTGCCTCACCCAGCAGCGCCACCGCGCGCATCATGCGCTGCGGGCAGGCGCAGGAGGCAAACGCGGGCATGGTCTTGCTTGCTGCTTGGGCATTGGGAGCTCAGCAGCAGCAACAGCTGGGGCCGGGGATCCCAGACGGACTACCTAAGCAGCCAAGTCGAAGTGCCTGGACAGCTATGGCTACAACAACCAGGGCTGGCGCAACGGCAAGCTCCTCAGACAGCTGGGGCCAGATGAGGGCCTCATCAGGTGCCGGACAGCGCAAGCTCCCCATTCAGCCAGCCAGGGCCGGGGGCGCCAGGGCGTGTGTGCCAGGCAGCCAGGCAGCCAAGGCTGGGGCTGGGGCATACGCCCAGGTGCCAACCCGAGCTCCCCTGCCAGCCAGCTAACACTGGGGCCAGGGAGCCAGGGCGTGTGTGCCAGGTAGCAGAGGCCGGGCCAGCGGCCAAGGCGCGACAGCCAGTGCATGCAGTCACACACTCCTGGACAATAGGAAGGACACTCGCAGCGTCTGGGCGCGTGTGCACACGGCAATGATGGCAAGCTGCAGCTCCCACAGGCGGGGCAGCGCAGGTGCGGGCAGGGACAGGCTGCAGGCGCATGGGATAGGTTTGGGGGTAAGTGGGCGTGTGCCTCACCTCCTTCAGTCCATCGTCCTCGCAGGGCCCATACTTGGGGACCAAGGAAGTCGCCCCAGGGGCCGTGCCCAAGCCCTCCAGGATCCTGCACATACTCACAGCGCAGCATGGTGGCCGGGGCGGGCGCGGCACGGCAAGGCAGGGCGCACACGCGCATGCAGCATGATGGCCAGGGCGGGCACGACGCCGCAAGGCAGGGCGCACATGCGCACGCAGCATGATGGCTGGGGCGGGCGCGGCGCCGCAGGGCAGGGCGCACACGCGCATGCAGCATGATGGCCGGGGCGGGCGCAGCACAGGAGGACAGGCCGCCCATGACAGCGATGCCCAGTGTATTAAGTGGCGCCAGCTTGCACACTGCCCATAAGACGCGGTATGTGAGCCGGCAAAGTCACCCTGCGTTTGCGCTCACTTGTCTGAGATGTCCTGGGCAAAGTCACCCTGCGGTTGCGCTCACTTGTCTGAGATGTCCTGGGCAAAGTCACCCAGCAGCTGTGCTCACTTGTCTGAAATGTCCTGGGCTGTCAGCCCCTGGTTCAGCATGTTCGTCACAGTGGGCATGTTGGCGAGGTTGCGCTCCAGCGTTTCCAGCGTCTCTTCCGAGCAGAATGGCAGGATCTGCGCACAGGGCGCGGGCGAGAGAGACCGTAGGCAGGGGGCAGGGCGCGGAGAGCGAGAGTTGAGGCCAGGGCAGGGCGCGAGCGAATGAGAGCGCAGGCAGGGGATAGAGGGCGCGGGTGAGCAAGAGGAGCAGTGCTCTCAAAGCAGCGTTGGCGAAGGAGCCCTGTGCTGCTCAAGGGAGTCAAAGTAGGCAGGCAACTTTGTGACCAGCGTGGAATCGTGTTTGCATCCACAAGGCAAGGCAGCCTTCGGCAGAAAAAGATTCTGCAGCATGCCGTGTGCTGTCATGCACACACTGAGTTTTGCAGCGTGCCGTGCCCTGGTGCAGCAAGGGAGGGCAAGCAGCTTGGTTGTGCGGCCCTCCGAGAAAAGGAAAGCAGCAGGCTTGGGAGTGTGGACGCAGCCAAGTCACCAAATGTTGCTTTTAAGGGGCATGCGCTATGTGTCATTGCTAATGATGCAGCAACACCGCAAGCTTCAAGCCAAATTATTACAGCATGCACAGCTGAAAGCACCCAGCATAGCATTTTGGGCCCTGAGGGTCCAACAACAACACACTTTGTGCAGCCAGCCTGGATGCCAGTGATCAACGTGGGGACCAAGCCTTCACAATCATATGGGGTCCTGGTCCGTACCCGGCGTGCGAGCCTCACCATAAAACAGCAGGGAGACACGCCTGTGCATGCCATGCAGGGACCCCCTCGAGCTGTTCAGCACTGACTCCCCAGCACACAAAGAGTGAACGTTGAGTGAAAGAAGGTGAACGTTGAGTCAAAGAGGGCAGCAACATGGGCTACAAGTGAGAGTCTTTAGAGGGTGACTGCCGGCTCTGCACCAAGGGGTACGGGACTGCTGTCTGCACCACCACCACTGCCTGCAGCAGCAGCACCGTCTGCACCACCACCACCGCTCGCACCAGCAGCATCGTCTGCACCACCACCACCACCACTGTCTGCACTAACACCGCTCACCGTCTCCAGCACCGCTTGCAGCGTTTGTTGCACCACCACCACCACCACCACCTACGTGTGCATCATTAACACCAAGAGGTGTGGGGCTGCCACTTGCACAGCCACCAAAAGGCTCACCGAAATGAGGAAGCCGCCCGCAGACTTGACCTGAGCCTCCCGGTTCAAGGACACGCCCAGCCCCAGCGCCGTATTTGTCTGCTCGCTGTCAACCAAGTAATTTGCCAAGTCATCTGCCACTTCTCCAGTTACAATGGGCACCTGTGCAAGAAGAAGGGTGGCACGGGCGTGTCTTGGTACAGGCGCAGTTGACCCAGGGGGCATGCAAGGCCACATGACACCAACCAGGGTTACGCTTTGGCTCTGAAATCAAGTCTGGACAAGCCTGCAGGCGAATGCTATGCGGGGTGTTGAACTGCTTTCTCCTCAAGGGTGAAACAAAGGGGGAGCCCGATTTCCCACCAACACAATGGTATCAAAGCAACGGAGATCTCGGCCAAGAGCACGGCCCATTATGCTCTCTGCCTCTGCGTCTGACTGTCTGCCAACAACTCTTGGCCCAGCCCATGCGCTTATCGCATGTGCTATTAGCCCATTTGCCTCTGGCAAGAGATTTAGTTGGCTTACACAGGCCACAGTACAGAGTACGGGCCTCCGGGAGAGGGAGACTCAAGTACATGTGACTACATGCTGGACACACACATCCTGCACGTGTGCATGACGTAGCAACAACAAACACGCAGGTGGCGTGCAGGGCCCGTGCACCAGAGGCACCTACCATGCCGGTGTAAGGCCTGGGCTCTTGAGGGTGGCTGCGCACAACTGCCAACACACCTGCAGGGCAACGGCACAGACCCAGGGGGGGCACCAAAATCATACGGCCGCAGAGGACACCGCTGCAGCAGAGCAGCAGGCACTGCCACGGCCGCAAACGGCCACTGCTGCAGCAGAGCTGCAGGCACTGTCAAGGCAGCAAACGACCACTGCTGCAGCAGTGCACGCCTTGGCACAATGGACGAGGGCAGCCGCTCAGCAGCACAGGCTGCAGCTTCAGCACAGGGACAAGGCGCTCAGTGACAGCTTGGAATGATTTCCTGAGGTCTGCGCCTCCCATGCCCTTGAGCGACCAGGCACACCAAGCACACACGCGCGCTCATACTCTGCACCCAACAGTGCTCAAGCGCTTTCTGTCTGCCCGGTGCACTCATCACAACTGGAGGGGGCTGCTCTCAACTCAACTCACTTTGATGGGTGGGGTTGCCTTGCCGGCTCCCCACGCCAACCTATGCCTCGACACCCACAAGAGCCCCTGTTGCGCCCACACCCACCTGTGCCCACAGCATGCCCCACAGCTAGCTTGCCATCAGGATACAGGGGGGGGTCTGCCGAAGGGTCGTCCACCTGCGACACATGCACACAAACCCAAGGGGTCAGCCAAAGGGTGGTCCACCTGCAAATCATGCACATGCGCCTAAGGGGATGCTTGTGCACGCTACCTAGTCGGCATGAGCAGGTGCCCTGTCACGCATGCTCAAGCACAGGCACACAAAAACACACATACGTCCGCGCTTGCGCACACACACACACACACACACGCGCGTGCACGCTTGCGCGCATGCATGGAGACAAATGTACTAGCATGCATGCTCCTGCACGTGCACGCACACTCGCATGCAAACTACACCTGCTCATCCAATTGTCCGGAGGAGAGTATTAAGCACACGCTTGTACAAGAGAACTGGCTGGCCGCCCACCTTGCCCTTGACCCTGCCTTTAGTGTCAGCGATGCACATCATGGTTCCCAAGGGACCATCACCCCTGAAGGTGACCTGCGAGACATCCAGGACACAAAGGGGGCAGGATGGGCGAGGCTACCAGTGCCATGTTGGTAGCTGCAATGCGAGCGGCAACAAGGTGGAAATAGACCAGCAGCTTGGCACACGAACAGGGTGGAAGGGTCGTTCAGTGCACGGCTCTGACATGTCATCATGTCTGAACCTTAAGCAAGCCATTGAGCAAGCAAGCCATTCCATTGAAGTGATCATAGTTCTTTTGTTGATCTATAGGCATAACTCCAAATCCAGCCGTATGCTTGCCTCCCACACTCGCGGGAAAGGTGAGCAGCTAGTGGAGCTGAGGGCCCTACAAGGCTGACGTGGCCCACCTGAATAGCCTCGTCCTCTTTCCTGAAGCTGCCCATCAAAAGTGTCCCAAGCAAGGCTCGACCCAAAGCTGCGGTTGCCGTTGGAGCTGTTTTATGCCTGCTCGCAGCCTGCAGGTTGTATGGGAGAGGAATCAGCTGATCTAGATTCTGCTCTCTGGGCTTTGTGGGACCCAGATTGTCGGCTAGGTTGCTGATCGTGTGAGCTGTATGTGCTGCACACCAAGCAGCGCACGCAGTACTTGCAGACACTCTTGTTTCCATCCATTTGACACCATTTATGGTGCTCACTCGCTTTCTAGGGAGCTGGCAGCCGAAGGCAGGGACTATCCTTTGCTCAGAACCTCTTGAGCTGTCCATTTGACACTGTCTCGTGAAGTCTTAGGCAGGCACCACCAGCCTCGCCGTGGGCGGTGCGGCCACGATGAGGAAAGCGCATGTATGCCATTCTGATCAGCTTGATGCGAGAATGACTGGCCTGTCTTACGGATGCACAGGCCTGAATGCTATCTGCAATTGACTGATCACTGCCACCAGCCACTCAACTAATTTCCTTGCAGCTCCACAGCATACTTGATGAAATTTGAGAGCCCATGATCACACTCCAACTTTGATTTCAAGGCGCTGTTCAGTCACATCAGCGTGTATGTGGGCTTGCAGGCAGGCCCACCCTGGCCAACCAGAGCTCTACCTGTCATGAATGACCCACCTCAGCAACAAGACGAGTCCCATTCACAACCAGCACTGCCACTTCCCCAAGCCCTGAAAGACTGCATTCAAGGCAAGATTACAGCAGGAGATGAAGCAAAAGGTTGGCCTTTGCAATTAACCTGCCTTGTCAACACTGACAAAGCACTGAGAAGCACAGACTGCAGACTCCACCAGGGTCTGCACATGCACTCTTTATGCAAGCGCCTCCACCACAAAAAAATACATACATCCAGATTCAACAGCAAACCACTGCAGGCTTCTCAACTCCTCTTACTTGCAGGCATACTTGTCATTTGCAGTCTCCCTTAGTTTACAGTGCCTCATAAACGGTAAAAGTGCCTCACCTTCTTATCAAAACATCCTGTGTGGGGTTGCTTGCGGCATCCTCATAGGACACAGGCAAGCTCCTGACTTTGTTACAGCTGCTAGCCCTGGAATATGCATGGGAAAGGAGTGGCAGTGGCCTGCTGGCAGCAGCCTGCCTAGAATGTGCAAGGTGGTTGTTGTAGAAGGCGTGCTGGCGGGCAAGCAACATGATTGCTTGAGAGAAAGCAAAATATTCTAAATATTCTAAAGTTTAATCTCCATCAATCAGGCCTGGCCTTTTGTAGACTCGAATTGCAATTGATTGACTAATTGAAATCGAAAGGCAGCTTCCAGCTTGTTATCCCGCTTTCTTCACCTCTCAGTAGAGAAGAATGGCCCAGCCAGGAGAGGGCGAGGAGGAGCTGCTCGACTAGTGCGTGCTTTTAAGCTGGCTGGGTGCGGTGCGTGTAGGTTGTAAAGTGCTCTTTACACGTGTGTGAGAATGTTGTCTGTTCTGCTCACCATGCAGCGAGGAGGAGGAGGTCCAGGAGCAGGATGCCGGGGCCGCTGCCAAGACCGGCCAGGAGAAGAAGGGCTACGTGGGCATCCATGCCACCGGCTTCAAGGAGCTCATGTTGAAGCCCGAGCTGCTGCAGGCCATCACGGATTGTGGCTTTGAGCACCCCTCTGAAGGTGCATGTTGCGTGGTGATGCACCCTGCCCAGTGAAGCATTGCCCTGCCTCTTGCTGTTCTCAGCCCCTCTCCACCCCCTGCGTCAATCCACGGCACTCCTGGCTCACCTGGCGTAACGTTGCCCTGCCTGCCCTGCAGTCCAACATGAGTGCATCCCCCATGCCATCCTGGGCATGGACGTCCTGTGCCAGGCCAAGTCCGGCATGGGCAAGACCGCGGTCTTCGTGCTGTCCGTGCTGCAGCAGCTGGATCCCAAGCAGGGCGAGGTGTCTGCCATCGTGCTGTGCCACACCCGCGAGCTGGCCTACCAGGTGGGTGGTGGCCCTCGGGAGTCCATCGGTGGTGGCCATTGGGACGATCGCTCCCTAGCCCGTCCACCCCTGTTCTCACGTCCGGCATGCACGCGTCGATGCCCAGCAATTGACACACCTGTGCTTTCTACGGTCTGGCGCGCGCAGATTTGCCATGAATTCGAGCGCTTCAGCACTCGGCTCCGCAACGTCAAGGTGGGCAACTTCTTCGGAGGCATCCCCGTGCAGCAGCAGAAGGAGGGACTGAAGAAGGAAGTGCCCACGATTGTTGTCGGCACGCCTGGGCGAGTGAAGCAGGTGAGGCGGGCGCGCTTGAATTGCTGTGCGTTTGAATGAACCCCGTCTATGAACCCCGTCTGTCTTTGAGGTCCTCTTCCGCCGACCGCCTTGTGCGCCCGCCCTTGGCAGCAGTTACTACCCCAATAAGATCGCTGACGTGATAAAGTGCCGATTGGGTGCCTGCTCCTGTGCGTGCAGCTGGCCAAGGAGGGCGCCCTCAACCTGAAGACCGTGAAGCACTTCATCCTGGACGAGTGCGACAAGATGGTGGAGAAGCTGGGTGAGTAGGCAAGAGACAGTGACAATGGAAAGGGGCATGTCTCAGACATGCACTACATGAGCTGATGTGATGCTGTCCTGTCTTTAAACATGCGCGTGTTATCTCCACTCACTTCAGACAGGACATGCATTGCAAGAGCTGAAGCTGAAAGTGTATGCTCTGAGGTGGACATGTAATCATCAGCTACAAGCATTGGCTCTCGCTTTGCATGTAAATCCTGGCATGAAGTTGCCATGTAGTGCCACTCATCTGTTTGAGAGCCACTTTGACATGTTGGTGTTAGGCTAGTCCTTCTGTCTGCTCCTCGCAGTCCTCAAACATATGATGGGCCCGCCCCACTCCCCCTTTTTGTGTGCGCCGCAGACATGCGTGCTGACATTCAAGAAATTTTCAAGATGACGCCACACGACAAGCAAGTTATGATGTTTTCTGCCACCCTGAACCAAGAGATCCGCGGCGTCTGCAAGAAGTTCATGTCCAACGTGCGTGCCGCTTCGCCCTCAGGATCCCTGTGTCAGCCATTTTGGGGATCCCTGTGTCAGCCACTTTTGTGCCGCTACAACTGGTCAGGCAGATGGGGATGTTATTGCGCGCAAGGCGCGAGCCACAGAGTCCAGCTGCTGCAGCAGGCGCCTGCTTGAGCCAGCCCCGCATGCTTGCTTTGCCCAGCCTTCTTTGCCAGCAGCCAAGGGCCTGTAGACGCCACGGCAGATCTCCGCAGCACGGCAGCAGTGCACAGCAGCGAGGGCCCTTGGGCTGGTGCCGTGGGCAGCCTGCAGCCCTGCCAGCCGTGTGGGTGGCTGAGGCCCCCTTGGCCCAGGCAAATGCACCTGCAGCTGTGGCACAGCACTTGCTCAGGCGCGGCACACCAAGCTGGCTGATGGGGGCCGGCAGCTGCACCCAGTCAGCAGAAGTGCTTGAGTGCCCGCCTCCCCTTGCAGGGGTGCAGCCGGTGTGCCTGCTGTCTGCAGGCATGGCGCGTGCTGTGCTGGTGCATGAACGCCAGCACGCCAGCCGGGCTTGCTACACCTCATTGTTGTTGCCCCTCTCCTTTCCCCGGAAACATGTGAATTGGCAGCTGTGCAGCCAGATTGTGCAGCAAGAGTCAGGGGACTAAGTGGGAACAGACCTGATGCTGTGGGACGCAGATAGCCAGATGAGTGTCCATCGTATGCCACAAGGCTGGAAGGGTGGTATGGTAGAGGGGGGGAACGGAGGGAAGGGAAGCAGGAGAAGAAAAGGGAGGCACAGGGGAAGCGAAGTGCACAGTCTCTGCTGCCGCGCTTGGACAGCTGCCTGCAGCCCGTGCCGGAGGGAGCATGCGTGCAGCGCTGCTGGCTGCTGCTGCCGCGGGGTGTTGTGAAGGCAGACGAGTCCCTGTGCACGTGCGCCGGCCGCGAGGGCGCTCCACACTCCACACCACGCGTGCGCCCGGCTGTGCTTGCTCCCGCCCGCTGCTGGTGGTTGGGCCTGAGGCTGTGTGTGTGCCCGTCACCTGAGTGACGGGGTGGTGTGGAGCAGCCAGGTTTGCTCCTGTCTGTGGCACGTCTTGCCTGCACTTAATTGCGTGCCTGCATGCCCCAGGTTTGGTCTAAGCGCCTGCGCAGGGAACTGGCCTGCAGACCAAGCACACACTCTGAGTCTGCACGCACTGTCAGTGTGCCAGGCTGTGCTCTCTGCCGCACATGAACCCTGAGCATGTGTGTGTGTGTTTGTGTGCTTATCCAGACGTCTTGTTACGCGTGCCCTTGCACTGCATGAAAGTCTGGCTGGCACGCAGGGGTTGTTGGGACCCTCATGAGCGATTTGCAGCTATCCCAGCACCGAGGGCCCTAGGCCAAGCCCCAGCTCCTTAGTGCTGTTCAGTTAGGCAGTGCACGTCACCAGGAGAAACTGAAGAGGAGTGGTGTATGTCACCGGCGCTTGCATGTGGTAGCTGCATCCAGCCCCCTCTGCGCGCGCCTCTGCCCTTCTCCTCGCAGCCCCAAGAAATCTATGTGGACGACGAGAGCAAGCTGACCCTGCACGGCCTGGTGCAGCACTATATCATGCTGCATGAGGACGAGAAGAATAAGAAGCTGAACGACCTTCTGGACGCGCTGGACTTCAACCAGGTGGGAGGGCGAGCGAGTGAATTTTGAGGAAAGGGGGCATCACACAGGGTGCAGTTGTGTGGCCGGAGACGGCAGGCCAGGGCCTTCCCCCCTGACAACACCATGATTGTGCCTCAGCTTGGGGCTGCTGTGCCTGCCTGCCTCGTGTATTGAGATAGAGAGGCATCCATGAAGAGCGGAGGGGCCATGTGCAAACAGTGTGCCTGAGGTGCATTTACGGTGTCCTCTGCCCAGTAGGCTGCAAGCACATGTACGCGCCCAAGTGCTGTACCCAACCCCGCAGTGTGGGTGGTGGATGGGGAAGTTGCGGCTACCCATCCCATCCCCTGCCTCGGTCAATGACCCAACGGCCCCTGCTCCCCACGCAGGTCGTCATTTTCGTCAAGAGTGTCCAGCGCGCCAATGTCCTCAACCAACTGCTCAACGAGTGCAACTTCCCCAGCGTGTGCATTCACCGAGGCATGGACCAGGTGCGCGCACGCTGCCTGAGGCAAGGATTACGAGGACACGGCCTTCAGTCAACATAGTATGTAGCGTGACGCTGTGTCACAAACATTTTGGTCCAAAGTGGCAGGGAGTGACAGCGCTCTGCCGGTTCTCCAATGGTCATTTGGACGAGAGTGGCACATTCAGTGGGAATAATTGGTATCCTGAGGCAAGGGCCCGCCGGTGCTGCGCATGGGTCTGCCTGTATGTTCTGCCCGAGAACGCCCACTTCGGTCCAACGCCCTGCGCGCCTGCTGCTGCCAAGTGTCTGCTGTGGTTGCTCTTGCTGGTCATGTTCATCTTTTTTGATTTGGCCTGATGAGTCGGACCGCTTGTGTTGCGCTCATGCTTTTAGTCTGCATGGGGTGTTCAAGGTGGTATTTACTTATGTTGTCAAGTGTCCAGGCTGGCTGGTGTCAGCGGACTGTACCTAACTAGGGCGCTGGAATCTTCAGGGCCAGCACTGCGAGAAGGTCCCGCTCCCTCCAGTACCAAGCAAGACGTGGTTGCCATGCGCAGCATCTCCAGCGAGTGTCATATGCAGGCCTTACTTGGGGCTGCAGAACAGGGCTTCCAGCAGATGCATGTGTGCCGCCAGTCCCTCGCGTCTGCACTCGTGCGTGGCATTGCAGCCCCCATACCTGAGGCGCGCCAGCAAGTGTACAGGGCATTCCAGGCAGGCAGCACGCATCACCACTCATGTGTGGTACATGTCCCCATGCCTTGTGCTGCGCAGGAGGCGCGCCTGAAGACGTACAAGGCGTTCAAGGAGGGCAGCAAGCGCATCCTGGTGGCCACCGACTTGGTGGGGCGCGGCATCGACATAGAGCGCGTCAACATCGTCATCAACTATGACATGCCCGAGTCGGACGAGGTGCGTGCTGGGTGGGGTGCAGAGGCCACCCGGGTCAGTTAATAAGTGCGTTCCGTTGTCGCAAAACAGGACAAGGGCTTCATGTGCTCTCTCAGAGACAAGCATCGGGACAGTGCTGGATGCCTATTGTCTTTTCTCTGAGGGCCCTGAGGGGTGGCGCTCTGACCGCAGCATGTGCACTAAGGTTGCACACCACGGTGCTACGGTCACCTTTGTGTAGCCAAGCCGTAGCCGAAGCCGTAGCCGTAGCAGCCAGCCAGAGCCTCTGGCATCTCCCGAACATTTTGAAAATTAGTTATAATATTATTATTAATCACATGATTGCATTTAATTAGTGTTGTGATCCCTCGTTTGTGGGAGCGTAGAAGCAGTTTTGCACTTCTCTCGACTGTGCTACGGCTGTAGTGAGTGTAGCCCTAGAGAACCGTAACTTGCATCCCTGATGTGCACCGACCACGTGCGCAGCGTGGCCCTCATACAGGGCTGAGCCTACTCAGCCTGTTGTGGCCTCGTCAGCCTTGGCCTTTCAATGACCTGCTCTGTGGTGCTCCTCTTGTCTGTGAATGGGGCCAGACGGAGCACCAACTTGGGCACCACACAGTCCAGGAGGGCAGAGGAGCCCATTCACAGACAAGAGGAGCACCACAGAGCAGGTCATTGAAAGGCCGAGGCTGACGAGGCCACAGCAGGCTGAGTAGGCTCAGCCCTGTAAGAGGGCCACACTGCGCACATGGTTTGACCAACAGAGTTGATGCGCGTGCGTGCGTGTTTGCACACACCAAGGCAATCTATGTGACGGGGTGTAAAACCATGTGCTGCTGCTGGTCCAAGGGCAACTGCGCCAGTGCCCCCATATGGCACACAAGCATCCGCGTTTGCATGTGCTGCCCTGTAGGCGAAAGGCAACGGCGCCGACACTTACTTGCATCGCGTGGGCCGCGCTGGACGTTTCGGTACCAAGGGCTTGGCCATCACCTTTGTGTCAAGCGCTAAGGACTCGGAAGTGCTGAACCAGGTGTGTGTGGGGGGGGTGAGCGAGAGGGGGTGGTGGGTGCTGCCGACAACAGAGACATCTTTTCAATGGCACCCGCTTGGCTGGTGGCGCCTGTCCCCCCTTATCTGCCCAGCTGATGCAGAAGCTTCCATTACCCCACAGGGTCAGCACTCGCTGTACCACTCATGTGTGCTGCGCAGGTCCAAGAACGATTCGATGTTGATATCAAGCCCCTGCCAGACAAGATTGACAGCAGCACATACATGAACACCGCCTAGGTGTTGGCTGCCTCTTATCTAGGCAGGATGAGTTCGGAGGCAACGGCGCTGCAGGGTGCTCCAGCTGTATTCCTAGATGTGCAAAGACCATAAGCAGGGAGGGCACTGACAACAACCCACTGCTGCGCACACCGCGCTGTGTACTGGCCTGAGCAGTGCACCTGAGCACTTGCCCCTGTACATTGATTGATACATGTCTGCTATCCCGGACCGGGTGTGTTCTTGACCTCCACCTGCATTTGCATCTTATTGCGCTCGGATCTAAGCGACTTGGCTTTGGAAGTGAGAAGAGCAATCCAGAACAGAGGCAGGGCTGGCTGACCTCCTCAGATGTTGAGCACACTGGCAGTCCTCATGGTGTAGACGATGGCAGTTTGCTTGGTGCAAGAAGGAAATACTGGTGCAAGAGTTAAAAGGATTAACCGCCAGCCAGATTGTTAGGCTGATTGGTTTGTTGCTGGTCTTCGCCAGCCAAAAAATAGTCCATAATGTCCGAAATGAAATGGCAGAGTCTATTGTGCCGTTGAGAAAGAAAATCAAAGACA
>LFIK01001706.1_pt1 | contig 17577 bp, 17 predicted proteins | sample 643401 | NCBI WGS metagenome assembly LFIK01 (sample SAMN03777447, study PRJNA286221) | soda lake metagenome | biome: soda lake; feature: Kulunda steppe; material: water; isolation source: sample T5-Br brine of Lake Tanatar-5 | place: Russia: Kulunda steppe | collected 2010-07
ACCGACGGCTATCCGCGCGCCTTCGCGGCGGGGCTCGTCTGCGCGGGGGCGGCGATGTCGATCGTGATCCCGCCCTCGATCGGACTGGTGATCTACGGGGTGATCGCCGAGACCTCGATCTCGCGGCTCTTCATCGCGGCGATCATCCCCGGCGTCGTGATGGGGCTGATCATGCTCGCCACCCTGCCCTTCGTGCGCCGCGGCCGGGCCGCCGACGCGCCGAGCCTCGACGCGCTGATGCCCGACCCCTATGCCGGGCTGCCCTACCGCACGCGGCTGTGGCGCGCGTTCCGCGAGTCCTTCTGGGGGCTGATGACGCCGGTGGTAATCCTCGGCGGGATCTATTCGGGGGTGTTCACGCCCACCGAGGCCGCGCTCGTCGCGTCGGTCTATGCGCTGGCCGTGGGCGCGCTGGCCTACCGCACGCTGACGCTGCGCGGGCTCTATGATGCGCTCGGCAATGCCAGCGCGTCCTCGGCGGTGGTGATGCTTGTCGTGGCGTATGCGAGCCTCTTTGGCTGGGTCGTGACCGTGGACGGGCTCGTTGCAAGCTATTCCGGCGCGCTTCTGGGGCTGAGCGACGAGGAGTGGGTGATCCTCCTGGTGATCATGCTCATCCTGCTGATCGCGGGGATGTTCATGGATGCGGTCACGGTGATGTTCATCTCGCTGCCGATCATCCTGCCGGTGGTGCGCGCGCTGGAGTGGGACCCGGTCTGGTTCGGGGTGGTGGTGATGATCAACCTCGCCATCGGGCTGTTCACCCCGCCGGTGGGCATCAATCTCTATGTCGCCGCCAATGTGACGCGCCTGCCGATCGAGCGGGTGGCGCGCGGGGCGCTGCCGTTCCTCGCCACCGCGCTGCTCGGGCTTGCGATTATCGCGGCGGTGCCGATGCTCTCGACGACGCTCGTCGATCTGCTGCGCTGAGCTTGACGGGGCGCGCCGCGGGCCCATACTGCGCCGAGACAACGGGGAGAAAGACGATGTGTGACGCCTGCGTGATCGATGACGTCAAGCGCCGGATGCTGAGCCGGCGCGACTTCTTCCGCGCCTCCGCGGGGGCCGGGGCCGCCGCCGCGCTCGGGACGGGGCTCGCGCCCGCGCCGGCGGCGGCGCAGGGCGGCGGCGGGATGGTGGACATGACCCATACCCTGACCGAGGACTTCCCGACCTTCTTCGGCGAGCAGCAGTTCTTCCTCGACCGCGTGGTCAACTTCGCCGAGGACGGCTTCAACGCCTTCGACATCCGCGTGCACGAGCACACCGGCACCCATATCGACGCGCCGCTGCACTTCTCCGGAGACGGCGACAGCGTGGACGAGATCCCGATCGACCGGCTCATCGTGCCGCTCGCCGTGATCGATATCCGCGACCGCGCCGCCGACGATCCCGATGCCCAGGTCACCCCCGACGACATCGCCGCCTGGCGCGAGCGCCACGGTGAGCTGCCGCGCGGGGCCTGCGTGGCGATGAATTCGGGCTGGGCGCGCCATGTCGGCGGGGCCATGTTCCGCAACGCCGACGATGACGGCGTGATGCATTTTCCGGGCTTTCACCCGGACGCCGCGGCGATGCTGCGCGAGGCGAACGACATCTCCGGCATCGCGGTGGACACGCTGTCGCTCGATCACGGCCCCTCGGCGGATTTCGCCACCCATTACGACTGGCTCGGCGCCGGTCGCTGGGGCATCGAATGCCTCGCCGGGCTGGACGAGGTGCCCGAGGCGGGCGCGGTCCTCGTGGTGGGTGCGCCCAAGCATGCCGGCGGCTCGGGCGGGCCGGCGCGCGTCTTCACGCTGCTCTGAGCATGGCGACGCTGCGCCCGCCCGACGCGCCCGAATCCGACCCGCGCGTGCGTGCCGTCTTCGACGATATTCGCGCCACCCGCGGGACGGATTTCGTCAACAATCTGTGGCGCTACCTCGCCGCCGATCCCGCGCTGCTCGAGGAGGTCTGGCGCGAGGTCAAGGCGGTGATGGCCGTCGAGACGCTGCTCGACGCCAAGACCAAGGAGATGATCTACGCCGCCGTCTCCATCGCGAATGCCTGCGATTACTGCACGCATTCGCATCTCGCCGCGGCGCGCGCGAAGGGCATGACCCCGGCGGAGCAGGCCGAACTCATGCGCATCGTCGCCACCGCCGGCAAGACCAACCATCTCGTCAACGCCATCCGCCCGCCGATCGACGCGGCCTTCACCGAGGACTGACCATGCCCTACGCCATCGCCGCGGCCGCCCCCGGCGGCGCCGACCAGCTGCGTCGCATCGATTTCGAGCCACCCGCCCCCGCCGCGGGCGAGGTGCTGGTGCGCCACACAGCCGTCGGCGTCAATTATATCGACATATATATCCGCACCGGGCTCTACCCCTGGCCGAAAGAGCGCGATCTCGTGCTCGGCTGCGAGGCGGCCGGCATCGTGGAGGCCGTCGGCGACGGGGTGAGCGAGGTCGCGCCCGGCACTCGGGTCGCCTATGTCGCCGCCAACGGGGCCTATGCCACGCACCGCATCGTGCCCGCCGCGCAGATCGTGGCCCTGCCCGACGTGATCGAGGACTCCGTCGCCGCCGCGGCGATGCTCAAGGGGCTGACCGCCTATTACCTGATTCACGACAGCGCGCCGGTCTCCGACGGCGACACGGTGCTGTTTCACGCCGCCGCCGGGGGCGTGGGGCTGATCGCGGGGCAATGGCTCGCGGCCAAGGGCGTGCGCGCGATCGGCACGGCGGGCGGGCCGGAGAAATGCGCGCTCGCGCGCGAGAACGGCTATGCCGAGGTGATCGACTACAAGGCTGAGAATTTCGTCGAGCGGGTGCGCGCGCTGACCGACGGCGCCGGGGTGGCGGCGGTCTATGACGGCGTCGGCGCGGACACGATCCTCGGCTCGGCGGAATGCCTTGCCAATTTCGGCACGCTGGTGAGCTTCGGGCAGGCCTCGGGGCCGCCGGATCAGTTCCGCATCTCGCATCTCGCGCGCGGCTCCCTGCGGCTCACGCGCCCGACCCTGTTTCATTTCACGGCCGATCGCGCCTGGCTCCTGCGCGCGAGCGCGGCGCTGTTCGATGCGATCCGCGCGGGCGAAGTGCGCATTCACGTCGGTGCGACGCGCCCGCTCGACGAGGCCGCCGCGGCACATACCGATCTCGAGGGCCGCGCGACGACCGGCTCGACGGTGCTCGTGCCCTAACCGCTGTGGAGGATGTGCATGACGTCGCCATCCTTCACCAAGTAGCCCTTGCCCTCGACGCGCATGCGGCCGGCATCCTTCGCACCCTGTTCGCCGCCATGGGCGATGAAGTCGTCATAGGCGATGGTCTCGGCGCGGATGAAGCCGCGCTCGAAATCGCCATGGATCACCCCGGCGGCCTGCGGCGCGCGCGTTTGCCCGCGGATCGTCCAGGCCCGGGTTTCCTTGGGGCCGACCGTGAAGAAGGTCTGAAGGCCCAGGAGGTCGTAACCCGCGCGGATCAGCCGGTCGAGCCCCGCCTGCGCGAGTCCCATCTCGGCGAGGAACTCGGCCGCCTCGTCGGCGTCGAGCTGGCTGATCTCCTCTTCGATGCGCCCGGAGATCACCACATGCGCGGCGTCCTGCGCCGCCGCCATCTCGGCCACGCGCGCGGAATGCTCATTGCCCTCGGCCGCCGCGGCCTCGTCCACATTGCACACATAGAGAACCGGCTTGGCGGTCAGCAGCTGCAGCATCCCCCAGGCCTTGCGGTCATCCTCCGCCACCGCGACGGTCCGCGCCGGGCGCCCGGCCTCGAGCGCGGCCTCGGCGTCCTTGAGGAGGCGCTTTTGCTGCTCGGCCTCCTTGTCACCGCCCTTGATCTTGCGCGCGAGCCCGGCCAGCCGGCGCTCGATGCTCTCCAGATCGGCGAGCATCAGCTCGGTTTCGATCACCTCGGCATCGGCGACCGGATCGACACGCCCCTCGACATGGGCGACATCGTCATCGGCGAAGCAGCGCAGCACATGCGCGATCGCGTCGACCTCGCGGATATTGGCGAGAAACTGGTTGCCCAGCCCCTCGCCCTTGGAGGCGCCGCGCACCAGCCCGGCAATATCCACGAAGGTCATCCGAGTCGGGATCACCGATTTCGAGCCGGCGATCTCCGCGAGGCGGCGCAGACGCGGATCGGGAACCGCCACCTCGCCGACATTCGGCTCGATGGTGCAGAAGGGAAAATTCGCGGCCTGCGCGGCGGCGGTGCGCGTCAGCGCGTTGAAGATGGTGGACTTGCCGACATTCGGCAGCCCGACGATCCCCATGCGAAAGCCCATGATGCATTTCCCTTGCCCAGACCGCGCGCATCTACGGGGCGGGGGCGGGTGAGGTCAACCGCGCTCAGATCTGTTTTTCGGGCATCTGCACGCGCAGCCCGTCGAGTTCGTCGGAGACCTTGAGCTGACAGGTCAACCGCGAGCGTTCCGGATCGGGATTGTGCGCGAAGTCGAGCATGTCCTCCTCCATCGCCTCGATGGGGGGCAGTTCGCCGGTCCAGGCCGGATCGACATAGACATGGCAGGTCGAACAGGCACAGGCCCCGCCGCAATCGGCCTCGATGCCCGGGATGCCGTTGTCGCGCGCGCCCTCCATCACGGTCATGCCGTTGGCGACCTCGACGGTGTGCTCCTTGCCGCCCCATTCCACGTAGGTGATCTTCGCCATGTCGTCCTCTCACTGTCTCGACCACGCGCCAGATAGGACAGCCGCCCCGTAATTGCCAGAGCCGCTGTCGCGGGGCGGCGTGCCGCGTGCTAGAACGGCGGCGGATGCCGGGATTTCGGGCGGAGGGCGCGCATGGAGCTGATCGGGCTGGCGGAGATCGCGACCGTGCTCGGGGTTCTGGCGGCGCTGGGGCTGGCGGCGGCGATGCTGTGGGCGGCGTGGCGGCCCGCCGACCGCGCTGCGGCGGCGCGGTGGCTCGCGGAGGGGCGCGCGCGCTGGTTTGCGGGGCCGGCACAGGAGATGGCGGGGCTGCGCGCGCTCGGCTGGGCGGTGGCGGCGGCGGTGACGGCCCTCTTGTTCCTGCCGGCGCTGTTCGCCGCGGCGGGGTTCATCTGGCGCGCGGGTGATCTTGCGGAGCCGGGCTTCGGCCTCGGCGCGCTGATGGTGGCGATCCTGAGCGCGCCCTTCGTGATCTGGCGCGCGCTCAACGCCACGCGCCAGGCCCGCACCGCCGAGCAGGGGCTCATCACGGACCGCATCAACACCGCGCTCGAGGGGCTGGCCAGCCCGCTCGAGCACGGCATTTCGCGGCGGCTGGGCGCGATTCTCGCGCTCGAGCGGGTCGCGCGGGACTCGGCACGCGACCGCGACCATGTTCTCGAGATCCTCAATGCCTATATACAGGAGCGGAACGCCGCCTTATCCTCGGACGAGGCGGCCGATGCCGCCCCGCCGCCCGATATCGCGGCGGCGACACGGGTGGTCGTGCAGATCGGAGGCTGAGATGACGAGCATCGCCGAACAGGAGCCGCACAAGCCGGGCTTCATCGCCAAGCTGCAGGACATGCGCCTGCCGCGCCTCGCGCTCGACGGCGCCAAGCTCGCCCATGCCCGCGCCGAGCGCGTCAATTTCAGTCACTCCTCGCTGCGCGGGGCGAACATGCGCGGCGCGGATCTGACCGATGCGCGGCTGGTGCAGACCGATCTGAGCGGCGCGGATCTGCGCGGCGCGGTGCTCGCGGGGGCCGACCTCGACGGCGCGGTGCTCGCGGGGGCACGACTCGAAGGGGCGGATCTGCGCGGCGCGCGCAATCTCAAGGCGCCGATGCTCGACGGCGCCACGCTTGATGCGGCGACGCAACTCGCGCCTGCGTTGCGCAATGCGTGTCGCAAGCGCACACGACGCCGCAGCGCCCCCTGAATTGACGGTTCAGCCCGGTGCGGCGATGCGTTAAGGCTCCGGCCGGGAACGCAACGCCGGAGACAGACCATGCACGATATCCGCCTCATCCGCGACGGCCCCGCGGCCTTTGACGCCGCAATGGCGCGGCGCGGGCTGTCCGGCGTCTCGGCGGAGGTGCTCGCCATCGACGAGGAAAGGCGCGCGAAGATACACGCCGCCGAGGAGGCCCGCGCGGCGCAGAACACTGCCTCGAAGGAGATCGGTGCGGCGAAGGCGCGCGGCGACGAAGCCGAGTTCGAGCGCCTGCGCGCCGAGGTCGCCGACAAGAAGGCCGAGATCGCGCGCCTCGAGGACGAGGCCAGCGCGGCGGATACGCGGCTCGAGGAGCTGCTGATGGGCCTGCCCAACCGGCCCTACCCCGATGTCCCCGACGGCGCCGACGAGAGCGACAATGTCGAGCTGCGCCGCCACGGCACGCCGCCCGAATTCGATTTTACTCCGGCGGAGCATTTCGACATCCCCGGCGCCAGGCCCGGCCTGGACTTCGCCACCGCCGCGAAGCTCTCGGGATCGCGCTTTGCGGTGATGCGCGGGGCGGTGGCGCGGCTGCACCGGGCGCTGGCGCAGTTCATGCTCGATGTTCACACCGTCGAGAACGGGCTGCAGGAGACGGCCACGCCCGTGCTGGTGCGCGACGAGGCGATGTATGGCACCGGCCAGCTCCCGAAATTCGGTGAGGACAGCTACCGCACCACCGAGGGGCACTGGCTGATCCCGACCTCGGAGGTCACGCTGACCAACACCGCCGCCGGCCAGATCCTCGACGCGGGCGCCCTGCCCCTGCGGATGACGGCGCACACGCTGTGCTTTCGCTCTGAAGCGGGCGCGGCGGGCAAGGACACCGCCGGGATGCTGCGCCAGCATCAGTTCGAGAAGGTGGAGATGGTCTCGATCACCCGCCCCGAGGACAGCGAGGCCGAACATGCCCGCATGACCCGCTGCGCCGAGGACATCCTCGAGCGGCTCGGGCTCGCCTACCGCACGGTGAGCCTGTGCACCGGCGATCTGGGCTTCGGCGCGCGGCGCACGCATGACATCGAGGTCTGGCTGCCGGGACAGGGGCGCTACCGCGAGATCAGCTCGGTCTCGACCTGCGGCGATTTCCAGGCGCGGCGCATGAATGCGCGCTATCGCCCCGAGGGCGGCAAGCCGGAGTTCGTCCACACCCTCAACGGCTCGGGCGTTGCGGTGGGGCGCGCGCTGATCGCGGTGCTCGAGAACGGGCAGCGCGCGGATGGCGGCGTGGATTTGCCCGCCGCGCTCGCGCCCTATCTCGGCGGGAGAGGCCGTATTTCATCGGAGGGGTCCCTTGAGTGACATGCCGCAGATCCGCTGGGGCGGCAAGCGCGCCAAGGCCGTGCTGGTGCTCGTGGCAGCGCTTGTTTTCGTGTTCTCGCCGCTCTGGACGGATGGGTTTGCGGGCTTCGACCCCGAGCTCTTCCCGGTGCCGCAGGACGGCCCTCCGGTGCAGCCGGCGGGCTACGCCTTCGGGATCTGGGGGCTGATCTATCTGTGGCTCGTGCTCCACGCGGGGTACGGGCTTGCGCGGCGCGCCGATGATGCGGGCTGGGACGGCGGGCGATGGCCGCTCTTTCTCAGCCTCGGCTTCGGGGCGGGCTGGATCGCGATCGCCAATGTCAGCCCACCACTCGCAACGGTGGTGATCTGGCTGATGCTGCTCGGCGCGCTTGTGGCGCTGTTCGAGAGCCCGCCCCACGATCGCTGGCTCGCGCAGGCGCCGCTCGGCGTCTATGCGGGCTGGCTGACGGCGGCGAGCTGGGTGTCGGTGGGGCTGATGCTCGGGGGGTACGGCGTGACCGGCGAGACGGTGGCGGCGCTCATCGCGCTCGCGCTCGCGACGGCCTTCGCGGTCGCGATCCAGTGGCGGCTCGGCCGCGCGCCGGAGTATGGCCTCACGGTGATCTGGGCGCTCGTCGCGGTCGTGATCGCCAATGTCGCGACGGCGCCGGCGGTGGCCATTCTCGCCGGCGCCGGCATCGTCGCCATGACTGCCGTCGCGCTGCGCGTTGGCCGTAAGGCCGGATAGTGGCCGGATCGCAACATCTTGGCCGAAACTCTTGTGTCGTGCCCCGGCGCGGCGCTTGTTTTGGTGGCCGGGTCGTGGTATCGAATTAACGCTTAGTAAAGCGCAGTGCAGCAACAGCGCCCGAACGCTCCGCAACGAGAGCAAGCGCGACGAAACAGGCAACGAGGCAGGTGAAAATGACATATTTCCCGAAACCGCAGCCCTGCGGCGCGCCCGGAGCGGCCGTCATCATGGGCATTTCGGCCGCGGCGCTCCTCACCGGAGTGTCGGCGGCGACCGCGGGCTCCAAGATGTATCCGATGGATGATCCGAAGATCATTGAGGCCCCCGGCCCCATCCAGCCGCAACCCTCCGCACCCGACCGCTACGACTGGAACGGGTATTACGCTGGGGTGTCACTAGGATATGCGTTCCTCGGCGATGACGAGGTCGGCTTTCGCGGCGACAACATCCAGGGCAACCGGATCATCGGCGATCTTCAGGCCAGCGGCCCGATGCTGGGCATTCATGCCGGGCGCAACTGGCATCGCCACGACGACAACATCGTCGTGGGCATCGAGGGCAGCATCGCCTATGCGCGCATCTCCGACGACATCTCGAGCGACGGCAACTCCGCGTCGGTCGATGTCGACATGACGGCATCCGTCCGCGGCCGGATCGGCTACGCAATGGATCGCAACCTCGTGTATGTCAGCGGCGGGCTCGCCGCCGGCAGCATCGATTACGCGGCCGAGTCCGCCGAAGGCGACACGCTCGACGACTCCGAAACGCGGATCGGCTACACGCTGGGCGTCGGTGTCGAGACCGCGATCAACAGCGACTGGACCGTGCGCGGTGAATACGCCTATACCAATTACCGCGGCAAGGACCTGACCGGCACGAACAACCTCACGACCCGTGCCACGCCGGACCATCACTCCGTGAGCGTCGGACTCAACCGCCGCTTCTGATCTGGAAGCGCTGGTTTCGGATCGACGGCGTCGCGCCCCTTCGGGGTGCGGCGCCGTTCGCGTTACGGGACCGTCCATTGCCCGTGCGCACAAAGCTGCTACCAAGGGGCGGTGGGCCGTTGGGGACGGCGTGCAGTTGGGAAGCGAGATGCCCGATCCGGTGCAGCCGGTTCTTGATGTCGAGAATCTCGGGGCGGCCTTCGCCGCCCGCGACGGGGCGCTGCTGCAGGCCGTCAGCGATGTGAGCTTTGCCCTTCGTGCCGGGGAATGCCTCGGCGTGGTCGGCGAGAGCGGCTCGGGCAAGTCGGCGACGATCCTCGCGATGCTCGGCCTGCTGCCGCCGACAGCGCGCCGCCGCGGCCGGGTTCTGCTGGAGGGGCAGGATCTTGCCGCACTCTCCGAGCCGGCGCGCCGCCGCGCGCGCGGGCGCAGCGTCGGCGTGGTGTTTCAGGACGCGACCACGGCACTCAACCCGTTGTTTTCGGTCGGCTATCAGATCATGGAGCCGATGCGGGCGCATCTGCGGATGCGCCGCGCTGCGGTCGCGCGCCGGGCCGCGGAGCTGCTCGAACTGGTCGGTATCGCCGATCCGCAGGCGCGGCTGGGCGACTTTCCGCATCAGTTTTCCGGCGGCCAGCGCCAGCGCATCACCATCGCGATGGCTCTGGCCTGCGACCCGCGCATCCTCATAGCCGACGAGCCCACCACCGCGCTCGACGTGACCGTGCAGGCACAGATCCTGGCCCTGATCCGCCGGCTGCGTGCGGAGCTGGGCATGGCGGTGATTTGGGTGACGCATGATCTGGGCGTGATCGCCGGGCTCGCGGATCGGGTCCTCGTGATGTATGCTGGGCGCGTGGTCGAACATGGCGCGACGGGTGACCTTCTCGGCGATCCGCAGCACCCCTATACGCGCGCGCTTCTTGATGCCGTGCCCTCGCCGCATGCGCCGCGCGGCCAGCTGCGCGCGATCGCCGGGCAGCCGCCCTCGCCCGCTGGACAGCCGCAGCGCGATTGTGCCTTCCGGCCGCGCTGTCCCCGCGCGATGGAGCGCTGTGCGCGCGAGGTGCCGCCGCGCATCGCGCTCGGGCCGGGGCGCGATGTCGCCTGCTTCTGGGATCCGGTGACCGGGGCCGCGCGCGATGTCTGAGACGCTCGTCGAGGTGCGCGATCTGGCGGTGCATTACCCGCTGCGCGCGGGGCTGCTGCGTCGGCGCGCCGGGGTGGTGCGGGCGGTGGACGGGATCTCCTTCGACATCCGCCGCGGCGAGACGCTCGGCGTCGTCGGGGAGACGGGCTGCGGCAAGTCCACGATGGGCCGCGCGCTGTTGCGCCTCGGCCATCCGAGCACGGGGGCCGTGCGGTTCGACGGCGTCGATCTCGATACGCTCGGCGCAAGCGCGTTGCGCGCGCTGCGACCGCGGATGCAGATGGTGTTTCAGGATCCGCTCGCGAGCCTCAATCCGCGCATCACCCTCGGCCGCGCCATTGCCGAGCCGCTCGCCGAGCACACGGACTGGCCGCCCGAGCGCCAGCGCGCGCGGGTCTTCGAGCTGATGGCCGCCGTCGGGCTCGATCCGGAGCTGGCGGGGCGGTATCCGCACGAGGTCTCCGGCGGCCAGCGCCAGCGCGTCGCCATTGCGCGTGCCCTCGCGCTCGAGCCCGACTTCATCGTCTGCGACGAGCCCGTGGCCGCGCTCGACGTCTCCATTCAGGCGCAGATCGTCACCCTGCTCGAGGCGCTGCAGGCGCGCTTCGCCCTGACCTATCTGTTCATCAGCCACGACCTTGGCATGGTGCGCCACATCGCCGACCGCGTCGCGGTGATGTATCTCGGCCGCATCGTCGAGCTTGCGGCGCGCGATGCGCTCTACGCCGCGCCCGCCCATCCCTACACCGCCGCCCTGCTCGCCAGCGCGCCCGACCCGCAGGCCTGGCGTGCGCCCGGTGCGCTGGAGGCGCCGCTCGAGGGCGACCTGCCCTCGCCCGCCGCGCCGCCGCCGGGGTGCAATTTCTGCACCCGCTGCCCCCGGGTCATGGAGATCTGCCACAGCGCCGATCCGACACTGCGCGAGATCGCGCCGGGGCATTTCGCCGCCTGCCACCTGCACGACCCGGAGGTGGCGCCATGATCCGCCGCGCCGCCGCGCTGTCGGTGCTGGCGCTCGCCGGCCCGGTCATGGCCGAGGACGTCGCGCCCGACATGCCCGAGCGTCTCGACATCCGCTTCTGGCAGGCGGTGTCCAACATGAACCCGTACCTGTCGGGCGGCGTGAAGGATATCGAGGCTGCGGCCATGGTGCTCGAGCCGCTGGCGCGTTACGGGCCGGACGGCGCGCTCATCCCCTATCTCGCGCGCGAGATCCCGACCCGCGCCAATGACGGTATCGCCGCGGATCGCCGCGCGATCACCTGGCGGCTGCGCGAGGACATCACCTGGTCGGACGGCACCCCGCTGACCGCCGGGGATGTCGCCTTCACGGGCGAATACTGCCTGCACCCCGAAAGCGGCTGCGCGGCGCGCTCGCGTTTCGCCGGGGTCGAGACGATCGAGGCGATCGACGCCCACACGGTCAGGATCACTTTCGAGCAGGCCATGCCCGTCCCCTTCGGTCCCTTCGTGGGCGCGCAATCACCGATCCTGCAGAAGGCGCAATTCGCCGAGTGCCTCGGCGCCCGCGCCCCCGAATGCGCCGAGCAGAACTTTCACCCCGTCGGCACCGGCCCCTTCAAGGTGCGCGATTTCCGCCCCAATGATGTCGCCGTCTTCGACGCCAACCCGGCCTATCGCGACCCGGACAGGCCCCATTTCGAGACCGCCGCGATCATAGGCGGCGGCGATCCGGCGGCGGCGGGGCGGTCGGTGATGGAGACCGGGGAGATGGATTATGCATGGAACCTGCAGGTCGCGCCCGAAATCCTCGACCGCATGGAGGATGGCGGCGCGGGGATGCTCGAGATCGGTTTCGGCACCACCGTGGAGCGCATCGAGGTCAACCTGACGGACCCGTCGCCCGATCTCGACGCGGAGATCCGCGCCACCCGCGCCGCGCCGCATCCGGTGCTCGGGGACCAGCGCGTGCGCAAGGCGCTCAGCCTGACCATCGATCGCGGCCTGCTCGCCGAGATCGGCTACGGCCCCGCCGCGCGCCCCGTCTGCGACCTGATACCGGCGCCCGAGCCCTTCGTCTCCGGGGCCAATGACGCCTGCCTCGAACCCGACCGCGCCCGCGCCGCCGAGCTGCTCGACGACGCCGGCTGGCGCCAGGGGCCCGACGGAATGCGTATGCGCGGCGGCGAACCGCTCGAGCTGACCTTCACGACCTCGACCAACGCCGTGCGCCAGGACATCCAGGCGCTGATCCAGCAATGGTGGCGCGATCTCGGCATCGAGGTGCGGCTGCGCAATATCGAGCCCAGCGTCTATTTCGGCGGCGATCCGGGCAGCCCCGACACCTTCCAGCGGTTCTATTCGGATCTGCAGATGTATGCCAATCTCTTCGAGGGCACCGATCCGCAGGGTTATCTCGGCGCGCGCCGCTGTGGCTTCGAACCGCGTCCCGAAACCCAGTGGCAGGGCGAGAACATCAACCGCTACTGCGACGCCGAGTATGACGCACTCTGGCAAGAGCTCGCCAGGACCGGCAACCGCGCGCGCCGCGGCGAGATCGCGCGCGCGCTCAACGACATGCTGATCAGCGATTACGCGGTGCTGCCGCTGGTTCATCGCGGGCGTGTCTCGGCGCGCGCGGCCTCGCTCGGCGGCGTCGCGCTCAATGTCTGGGACAGCGAACTGTGGAACGTCGCGGACTGGTATCGCATAGAGGAGTGAGCCGCGCCGCGCGCGCGGCGCGGAGCCGGGGCGGAGAATGCTGACCTACACGTTGCGCAGACTGGTCCTCGCGGTGCCCACGCTGCTCCTGATCAGCCTGATCGTGTTCCTGCTGCTGGAACTCGCGCCGGGCGATCCGATGGCGCAGATGCCGCTGACGATCCCGCCCGAGGTGCGCGAGCAGATGCGCATCGCGCTGGGGCTCGGCGAGCCGTGGTACGTGCGCTACGTCGCCTGGCTGCACATGGTCTTCGTGGTCGAGCCGTCGCACATGCTCGCGGCGGCGACGGGGGTGGATCTTTCCACCGACGGGTCGCGGCTCCTGTCCTGGCAAAGCCGGGCGCCGGTGGCCGAAATCATTGCGCAGCGCCTGCCGCAGACGCTCTGGGTGGTGGGACTGTCCTATCTCTTCGGCGTTCTGATCGCGGTGCCGCTCGGAATCGCCTCGGCGCGCCGGCCCGGCTCCTGGATCGATCAGATCGGCACGCTCATCGCGATGCTCGGCTTTTCGGTTCCGACCTTCGTGACCGGGGTGCTGATGATCGTGATCTTCTCGGTGACGCTGGGCTGGCTGCCCTCGATGTATGACACGACGCTGCAGGTCACGGACTGGCAGAGCCTGCGCCTGCAGGCCGCGCAGCTCGCGATGCCGGTCGCCGTGCTCGCGCTCTACAACGCCGCGCAGATCAGCCGCCATGTCCGCGCCGCGATGCTGGACAATCTCGCCCAGGATTACGTGCGCACCGTGCGCGCCAAGGGCATGAGCGAGCGCGTGGTGCTCTATCTGCACGTGTTGCGCAACGCGATGATCCCGGTGGTCACGGTGATCGCGCTCGGCGTGCCGAGCATCTTCGCCGGCGCCATCATCACCGAGCAGATCTTTCGCGTGAACGGGATCGGCTCGCTCCTGATATCGGCGATCCACGCCGCCGACTATCCCATGGTCCAGACCCTGACCTTCCTCTTCGCGGTGCTCATCGTGCTGTTCAACCTGGTGGCCGACATCCTCTACGGGATGCTCGATCCGCGGATCCGCTATGACTGAACGCGCCGCTCTCGACCCGCTGCGCAGCCAGTGGTGGGCCGTCTGGGACCGGCTGCGCGGCAATCGCGCCGCGTTTGCGGGGGGCGTCCTGTTTGCCGCATTGCTGCTCTTCGTGGCGCTCGGGCCGGTTCTGTGGATGGTCGATCCCTGGCAGATCGATCCCGACAACCGCAATCAGGCGCCGAGCCTCGGCCATCCGCTGGGTACCGATCAGCTCGGCCGCGACCTGCTCGCCCGGCTTATGGTGGGCGGGCGCATCACGCTGGCGGTGGCGCTCGCGGCGATGGCGCTCGGGGTGGGGATCGGCGTGCTGGTCGGGGTGGTTGCGGGGTATTTTCGCCGTCTTGACGGGGTGCTTATGCGGCTGACGGATCTGTTCCTGGCGCTGCCGCTTCTGCCGATCCTGCTGGTGCTGGTGCTCCTGTTTCGCGAGGCGCTGGCGACTCGGCTCGGCGAAGGGGCGGGGATATTCCTGCTGGTGGTGGGCGCGATCGGGCTGACGAGCTGGATGCACACGGCGCGGCTCGTGCGCGCCGATGTCATGGCAATCAAGGAGCGTGACTTCATCGTCGCGGCGCAATCCATCGGCACGCCGCCGCGGCGCATCATCACGCGCCATATCCTGCCCAACGTGCTCTCGCAGGTGATCGTGTCGGCAACGCTCGGCGTGGCGGGCGCGATCATGACCGAGAGCGCGCTGTCCTTTCTCGGCATGGGGTTTCCGCCCGACGTGCCCACCTGGGGGCGCATGGTCTTCGACGCGGTGGACTACATGCAGCAGTTTCCCGGTCGCGTGCTCTGGCCCGGGGCGTTCATCTCGCTCACGGTGCTGTCGGTGAACTATCTCGGCGACGGGCTGCGCGCCGCGCTCGACCCGCGCGGGTGATCACTGAAGGTGGCTGCGCAGCCGCCGGATCAGAAGCCACACCGCAAGCACCACGACCGGCGTGAGAGCGGCCATCACCGCGCCCTGCCCGATGCCGTAGGCGGCCGCCGGGGGCGCCGCGAGGTTGCTCGCGAGGTTGACGCCGTAATAGCTGATCGCGACGACGGAGAGCCCCTCGACCGTGCGCTGCAGCTTGAGCTGCAATTCCGCACGCCGGTTCATCCCCTCCAGAAGCTCCTGGTTCTGCGCCGAGCGTTCGACATCGACGCGCGTGCCCAGCAGGCTGCCCGCCCTGTTGGCGCGCGCGGCCATGTCGGCGAGCCGGCGCTCGGCGGATTTCACCGTGCGCATTGCCGGGTCGAAACGGCGCATCATGAATTCGGCCAGCGTCTGCCGTCCGCCGACACGATCCTCGCGCAAGACCCCGATGCGCTGGTCCACGATCGCCTCGTAGGCGCCGGTCGCGCCGAAGCGAAACGAGGACTGCACGAGCAGGTTCTCAAGCTCCGAAGCGATCGCGAGAAGCGCCTTGAGCGTCTCCTCCGAGTCGCCCTCGGCCCGCGTCATCCCGGCCATCAGCTCGGAGAGCTGCGCATCGAGCGCGCTCAGGCGCGGGCCGAGCGCGCGCGCCTGCGACAGGCCGAGCATCGACATGGTCTTGTAGACCTCGATCTCGCACAACCGCTGCACGAGCCGCCCGATGCGCCGCGTCCCGGTGTCCGGGCGCACGAAGATCGCCATGCGCATATGCCCCGCGGCATCGATGCGAAAATCGCTCGCCACGATCGCGGTGTCGTCGAGCACCCGCGACGCGGCGAGGCTTTCGGGCACGAACCAGTCCGCCAGAAGCCGCGCGACCTCGGCATCGTCGTCGGGCATGAACTCGACGCGGATCAGCGCCGAGGTCATGCGCGCACCCGGCGCCTCGGCGAGCCATTCCGCGGGAAAGACCCCGAACCGCGCCGGGTCGAAGGGATGCGCGGCGTTCGCGGAACTGAAGGCGGTGTAGGTGACGAACTCGGTATGGCTCTCCCATTTCAGACGCGCATGGCCGAGATCGCCGTAGTAATGCGTGGCCCCCGGCGCGGGGTGATCGGCCCCCGCGCGATCGAGCAGCGCGGTCAGGTGGGCGCGGTCGGCATCGCGATCGCGGGCCTCGGCGCTGCCATCCTGCTTGACGGCGAGAAGCACCGCCGTGCAGGGCGCCTCCACAGCCGGAAAAGGCCGCGCATGCAGCTCGTTGGCAAGCGCATAACGCTGCGGGTGATCCGCGATCGGGGCGCGATGGGAGGCGGTATCGTTGCGCATTGCAATGAGCCTAGCCCCGCCAGGCGGCAAGTAAACAGGAAAAGCGCCGCGAATCAGAAGCTTGCCGGTGCACCACGGTGTGCCGCGCGTGCCGCCGCCCGCGCGGGATGCGGACGGCGCCACGGATCATTCGACGAGCGCCACGAGCTTGTCGATCGAGCCCTTCGCATCGCCGTAGAGCATATGCGTGTTCTCCTTGAAGAACAGCGGGTTCTCGATGCCCGAGTAGCCCGCGCCCTGGCCGCGCTTGAGCACGACGACATTCTTCGACTTCCACACCTCGAGCACCGGCATCCCGGCGATGGGGCTGCCCGGATCGTCCTGCGCGGCCGGGTTCACGATGTCGTTCGAGCCGATGACGATGGCCACGTCGGTATCGGGGAAGTCGTCGTTGATCTCGTCCATTTCGAGCACGATGTCGTAAGGCACCCTGGCCTCGGCGAGCAGCACGTTCATGTGCCCCGGAAGCCGCCCGGCGACCGGGTGGATGGCGAAACGCACCGCCTTGCCCTTGGCGCGCAGCTTGCGGGTCAGCTCGCTGACCGCCTGCTGCGCCTGGGCGACGGCCATGCCGTAGCCGGGCACGATCACGACGCTGTCGGCCTCGTCGAGCATCGCGGCGACGCCGTCGGCCTCGATGGCGGTCTGTTCGCCCTCGATATCGGCGGCCTCGCTCTGGGCGTTACCGAACCCGCCGAGGATGACATTGATGAACTTGCGGTTCATCGCCTTGCACATGATGTAGCTCAGGATCGCGCCCGAGCTGCCCACGAGCGCCCCGGTGACGATCAACAGGTCGTTCGACAGCGTGAAGCCGATCGCCGCCGCCGCCCAGCCCGAATAGCTGTTGAGCATCGAGACCACGACGGGCATGTCCGCCCCGCCGATCCCGGTGATCAGGTGCCAGCCGATGAAGAAGGCGAGTGCGGCGAGCAGGAGCAGCGTCCAGAAGCCGACCCCGTTCAGATACGCGATCGCCAGCACGAGACACAGCGCCGCGGACGCCGCGTTGAGCATGTGCCCGCCCGGAAGCTGCCAGGCCTTGCCGTCGAGCTTGCCGGCGAGCTTGCCGAAGGCCACGACCGAGCCCGTGAAGGTCACCGCACCGATGAAGATGGCGAAGATGATCTCGAGCTGCAGGAAGGTCAGCTCGGCCTGGTCCTTGGTGGCGACGAGCGCGGCGAAGGCGGAGAAGTCGGCCGCTTGCGCCCCCTCGGCGGCGAGCACCCGGATGCGTTCGAGATCGGCGTTCCAGGCCACGAACACCGCGGCGAGGCCCACGAAGCTGTGCAGCGCGGCGACGAGCTGCGGCATCTCGGTCATGTGCACGCGCTTGGCCACGACCCAGCCGATCACCGAGCCGATGGCGATCATCGGCAGCATCAGCCAGTAGGCCCCGATGCCGGGGCCCGACGCAGTGAAGACCACGGCGATCGCCATGCCGACGATGCCGTACCAGACCGCGCGTTTGGCCTTTTCCTGATTGCTCAGCCCCCCCAGCGAGAGGACGAAGAGAACACTGGCCGCGATCGCGGCGGAGGTGACGAAACCTTCTGCGAGCATGATCTGTCCCCCCGGCTCAGGATTTCTGGAAC
>LFIK01001707.1_pt1 | contig 17573 bp, 15 predicted proteins | sample 643401 | NCBI WGS metagenome assembly LFIK01 (sample SAMN03777447, study PRJNA286221) | soda lake metagenome | biome: soda lake; feature: Kulunda steppe; material: water; isolation source: sample T5-Br brine of Lake Tanatar-5 | place: Russia: Kulunda steppe | collected 2010-07
CGCGTTGACCTCCGGGTCGCGCAGCAGGAAGTCCGGGTCATCGGGCTTCGCGCCCCTTTTCACAAAACAGGTCAGCGGCACACCCCACGCCCGCTGCCGCGAGAGCACCCAGTCGGGGCGGTTCTCGATCATGGAATGCAGCCGGTTGCGCCCGGTGCGCGGCGTCCACTGCACCAGCTTGTCAATGGATTCCAGCGCACGGGCGCGGATGGTATCGCCATGCGCTCCCATCCCGTCATCGAGCGGCTTGTCGATGGCGGCGAACCACTGCGCGGTGTTGCGATAGATCAGCGGCGCCTTGGATCGCCAGCTATGCGGGTAGCTGTGGCGCATCTTGCCCTTGGCGAACAGTGCACCCGCATAGGCCAGTTGCTTGATGACGGCCACATTGGCGCCACCCTCCTTGCCATTGGGCTTGACGATCACCTCGCCCCCGAAAAGCGGCAGATCGGCGCGGTAGCTGCCGTCCTCCAGCACGTTATAGGTCATCGGCAGACCGTGCTTCAGGCCGATCTGATAGTCGTCGTCGCCATGGCTGGGGGCGGTATGGACAAAACCTGTGCCCGCCTCGTCGGTCACATGCTCACCCGGCAGCATGGGGACGTCGAAATCCCATTCTTCCGCCGCACCTTCCACCCCGCGCAGCGGATGCTCCAGAAGCAGCCCGGCCAACTCTTCCGCACTCACCGAACGCAGGCGACGGTACATGGTCTCGTCCAGACGCGCGGCGGTGAAGACTTCCGACGCCAGCCTGTCGGCCATCACGTAGCGCATGCCGATGGTCGCATTCGAATTCTCCGGCCGCCCGGTGACTTCGTAAAGGCCATAGGCAATATCAGGGTTGAAGGCGACGGCGCGGTTCTGCGGTATTGTCCAGGGCGTGGTTGTCCAGATCACGACCTGCGCGCCTTCCAGATCCGCCGCAAGCAGACGCTGCGCGCTGCCGTCGAAATCTGCCGGATCGTCCAGCGGCATCGGCGTCGCGCCTGCGCGCAGCACCGGGAACGTCACCCACACCTGATGCGAGGTGTGGTCGTGATACTCCACCTCGGCCTCGGCCAGGGCGGTCTTTTCCACCGGGGACCACATCACCGGCTTCGAGCCCTGATAGAGGCTGCCGTTCATCAGGAGCTTCATGAACTCCTCGGCGATGACCGCCTCGGCGTCGTAGTCCATGGTCAGGTAGGGGTCATCCCACTTGCCGGTGATGCCCAGCCGCTTGAACTCTTCGCGCTGCACGTCGATCCAGCCTTCGGCGAAGCGGCGGCATTCCTGGCGGAAATCGACAACATCCACCGCGTCCTTGTCCAGACCCTTGGCGCGATACGCCTCCTCGATCTTCCATTCGATGGGCAGGCCGTGGCAGTCCCAGCCGGGCACATAGCGCGAATCATGTCCCATCATCTGGCGCGAACGGACCACGAAATCCTTGAGCACCTTGTTCAACGCGTGGCCGATGTGCAGGTGCCCGTTGGCATAGGGCGGGCCGTCATGCAGGATGAAGGGCGGGCGGTCCCCCGCGCTCTCGCGCAGCTGGTCGTAGATGCGCAGGCGCTCCCAGCGGGCCAGCCATTCGGGCTCGCGCGCGGGCAGGCCGGCGCGCATGGCGAAATCGGTCTGCGGCAGGAACAGGGTGTCTTTGTAGTCAGGCTGATCGGCGCACATGGCGGTGCCTTCTTGTTGACGCGCGGGATGGGTCCGGGCGCGGTGCGGGACATTCGGACGACATGCAGAACCCGGCCCCCTGAACCCTCAGAGAGCCGGGCCGATAATTCGTATGCCGAAGGGGCGCGATCCCGTCATGCCGCGCGTTATAGGACGCGCTTGATGCAGGGTCCAGAGGGGGCGCTCAGCGCCCGGCCATCTGCGTCCCGGCGGGGGCGCCCAGCACCACCGCCCACCACAGCTTGCCGTTGGGGTCCTGATGCCAGGCCACGCCCAGTTCCCGCGCGCGCGGGTCGAGGATGACGCGCCGGGTCTCGCGCTCCAGCATCCAGGCGTTGAGCGTTTCGGTCTCGGTCTCGAAGGTTTCGGACACAAGTTCGCCCACGAATTCGCCGCGATACCCCGCCCGGCGGGTGCGCTGCATCGGGCTGGACCCGTCCGAGCCCCAGTGCCAGGGGCGGCTCTGGAACGACATGTCGCGCGCATGGGTGGCCGCGGCCGAAGTCAGTTGCGCATTCAGTTGCACTTGCGAAAGCCCATTCTGCGAGCGCAGCGTGTTGATGCCATCGCGCATTCGCGTCTGGATCCGCGGCGCGTCCGAATCGGAAATACGATAGACCGAAGGCACCGGCCGCCCGTCTTCGCCCATGCGCATGGGCACGGGTTCGCAGGCGGCAACCCCGGCAACCGAGATCATGGACAGAACGAGCGCGCGGCGTTGCATGGCTTCCCTCTCAGATAATTCGTGCTCATTAGCCGCTCCGCGCGGAGAGATCAAACGCAACTCGGCGTGAACACCGACGTCCAGGGGCGCCACTGGGCGCGCTGGCGGCAGCAGGGCGCGAATCGGTCGCCAGAATCATCGCACCGGGGGCGCAAGACCGCCGAAGTGTTGCCAAATTGACGACGCAGCGCCAAACTGCGCAGGCGAAGCTGTTTGCAGCGTTGCATTTCCGCGCGCAAGATGGTTTCAGACGGAGACGACTATTCGTCTTGGGTGCCCCGGCGCAGGGTCAACACTGCAAACGGGCTAATACTGGAGGTTGACATGAAAAAGATCGCTCTGGCAGCTGCCTTCTCGATGGCCGCTACCTCTTCGTTCGCCGGTGGCCACATGAGCAAGTACGACGAGCCCGTCGTGGAGCCTGAAGTCATCGTCGAAGACACCCGCGGCACCGCCGCAGGTATCGTGGTTCCGATCATGCTGCTGGTGGTTCTGGCTGCCGTCGCCGCTTCGCGCTGACCGACTGCCGAATACGCTGTTTGAAATCCGCATCGGGGCGACGGGAAACCGCCGCCCCTTTGCGTTTCCGGTTCCAGAGTCTTGCCGGTTCTGACGTTCCGAGCCGATGCCCCGGGCGCCAAGCCGCGCCCTATCCCAGCCGCGCGTAGCGCTCCTCGAGTACGTCGAAGGGCACGCCGGGCTCATCCTTGGCGCAGCGGATCACCAGCGATGACTTGACGTTGGCCACATTTTCGGCGGGGGTCAGTTCCTCGGTCAGGAACCGATGGAAGGTCGACAGATCGGGCGCCACGCATTTCAGAATGAAGTCGATCTCGCCGCTCAGCATGTGGCACTCGCGCACCAGCGACCAGTCACGGCAGCGCTGCTCGAACGCCGACAGATCCGCCTCGGCCTGGTTGTGCAGGCCGACCATGACGAAGACCTGCACCTCGAATCCCAGTTCACGCTCGTTGACCCCGGCGTGATAGCCGATGATGTATCCGTTTTCCTCCAGCGTGCGCACGCGCCGCAGGCATGGGGGCGCCGAAATGCCCACCCGCTTGGCCAGTTCGACATTGGTGATCCGGCCATCGGCCTGCAATTCCGCAAGGATCTTGCGGTCGATCGGATCCAGCTTTGTTCCGGGCATGTGCGCCTCTGCTCCCACTCGGTTGCTGATCATTTAAGCGCACGCCCCGGTTTGCGCAACATTGTTGCAGCAGGGCGCAAGATTTTTTCGCTGGTTGTCCGTGAGGCACGCCGCAGGACCGCGCGGATGCGGCCGCTCCGCGGGCCTGGCGGTCACATCAGTCCGCGTGGCTGCGTGCCCCGCCCTGCAAGCGCTCCAGTTGCTCGCGCAAATATTCGGCTTCGCCGCGCGCCTCGCGCAGCCCGTCCATGGCGGCCTGCAATTCGGCCTCGGTCTGCGAAAGCTGCGTGGTCAGTTCGTATTCGCGGGCCTCGATGTAGGCGATGGCCTGATCACGTATTTCCTCGGCCTCGTGCAGCGCCTGCGCCATACGCTCCAGCTCGCCGATATCGGCCTGACTGACGCGGGTGAAGCGGTGCAGCAGCCAATAGGCGAACCAACCCAGCGCAAAGGCCGCGAACAGGATCAGCGCCGTGACGATCACGAATTCGGTTCGGTTCATCGCGGGTGATCCCTTTTCATCACGGCTTCCATCACGCCCGCGGCGCTCAATCCGGCACGCGCAGGTTTTCGGGGCGCCGCTGCGGGCCGGGTTGGTCCCCGGTTCCTTCGGTTACCCTGATTTCCAGTGTCGCCTCAAGCTCGGGATCGCGTTCCATCGGGATATACGGCTCGGGGTCGATACGGCTGAGCAGGCGAAACTCGATCCGCCGGTTGGCCTCGCGTCCTGCGGCGGTGTCGTTGTCGGCGATGGGGTGTTCCTCGCCATAGCCCCTGGCCACCAGCCCCGAAATCAGCACCTGCCGGGTCATCAGCGCATCCAGAACCGCATCGGCACGGCGCTGGCTCAGCGCCAGGTTGCCGTCGGCACTGCCCTGGCTGTCGGTATGGCCGCCGATCTCCATCTCCAGCGCGCCGCATTCGCGCATCACTTCGGCGATCTCGTCAAGGATCGCCCCAGCCTCGTCATCCACCCGCGCCGAGCCGGGCGCAAAGGCGATCTGCCGTTCATCCAGAATCTCGCGTATCCAGCCCTCGCAGCGCTCGGGCGTCGGCACCTGCGAGGCGGGATCGAGGCTTTCGTCATAGCGCACGTTGACGCTGAAATCCGCGCCCTGCTCCAGTTTGTCGGAGAGGATGCGCGAGACCACATCGCTGGCCTCGGCATTGCCGGTCACACCGCGCAGTTCGATGCGGTCAGACCGCACCGTCACGGTCCCTGAATCGAGTTCTGCCAGCGCCTCGATCGCCGCCAGCGCCTTGAGCGGCCAGCCCTCGGGCAGGCCCTCATCCAGCCGGGCGGCCATCTGGACCGCGCCATAACCGAACCTCGCCCGCGCATAGGCCTGCACGGCTTCCCGCGTGCGCTCATCGGTCAGGCGGCCGCGAAGGTTCAGCGCCCCCTCGGACGATAGGGCTGCGACGAATTCCACGGACGCATCGTCGCCTTCGCTTACCTCGTCGGGCGGGTCCAGCCGCACCGACTGCAACGAGAACACATCCGGCAAGGCGCCTTCCAGCTCGCCCGCCACCCGGTCGAACGCCGCGCCCGAGACGATATGCGGCACCACCAGCGACACCTCGGTATCCGACATGGTGACTGATCCCGCGCCCAGCCGGTGCAGCGCCGTGACCGACTGGCTGGCCGCCTCAGCCCAGCGCGACGAGGGCGCGCCCATGCCAAGCGTGCAGGAAATGGCCCCGCTCATCCCTGCCTCGCGCGCGGCATCGACGATCATGTCGCGCCCGGCTTCGGTATCGGCCGAACAGGCGTCAAACCGCGGCAAGCCATCCTCAATGGTGAAGCGCAGGGTGAAGGGGGTGATGACCGGGCGCGGCGCGTTGATTTCAAGCGCGACCTCCACCCCTTGCGGGCGGCTTTGCAGCAACCGGGTTTCCAGTTCGCGGCGGTTCTGCGTATCCGCGGCCAGCGCCGAAACCGTGACCCGCCCCGGTGTCACCGACACCTTGCTGACGGGTAGCGCGCGCATCGCCTCTATCGCGTAGCTTACGGCCTGATTCCAGCCGGCAGGCAAGGGGTGATCCGCCATCTCCAGCATTTCGGAGACCTCGATGCCCGGCGCCAGCGCGGCCATCCGGTCGACCAGCGCCTGCGCGTCCTGGGCCTGCGGCACCAGCCCGATCAACGAAACATCATCGCGGTTGCGCAGGATTTCCATCTGGAACGGCGGTGCCGCGACCTCGCGCGAGGGCGTTACCGCGATCTCGTCCAGCACGCGCGCGCCGTCCACCACCGTGGCCGCGACGGTCAACGCGCGGAAGCGGTCAGCTTCGGTCGGGCTTTCTCCGCTGAGCGTGACCAGCAGCCCGTCGGTGGCCACCTCGGTCCAGTCGAACCCTTCGTCCTGCAACAAGGTGGCGATCTCGGCCCGTGTCTGCCGCTCGATCAGATGCACCGAGCCGGTGGCCGCGCCCAGCGCAAGCACCGCTGCAAGAGAAAATGTGCCGATGGCAAAAAGCGCATCGCGGGATGGCACCATCATCAAGGTCCTGCCTGTTGCCCTGTCACTGTGGACATGCCCCTAGCGGCTTGCGGCGGGCAGGGCAATCAAACGAAAAGTGTAATGGCAAGAAACAGCGCAACCAGCAGCCCGGCATCGCGGTTGGAGCGAAACAGGCTCAGGCATCTGTCGGGGTCGTCGATATCCAGCTTGCCCAGTTGCCAATTCATGTGCGCCCCCATAGCCCAGGCCGCCGCCAGCCCCAGCGACATCTTCAGCGGGTTGGCCAGCGGCGCCAGCGCATAGATCACCGCCAGCGACATCAGCACCACGGTGGCAACCAGAAACCCGCGCAGCCAGTGCATGGTGTTCTCGCCAAACAGAAGCGCGGTGGACTTGACGCCGATCAGCGCGTCGTCCTCCTTGTCCTGATGGGCATAAATGGTGTCATAGAAGATCGTCCAGCAGATGCCCGCCATATACAGGAACACCGCCGGCAGCGCGAGCGATCCGGTCTGCGCCGTCCAGGCCAGAAGCGCACCCCAGTTGAACGCCAGCCCCAGGAATATCTGCGGCCAGTAGGTAAAGCGCTTGGCGAAGGGATAGATCGCGACCAGCCCCAGCGACACGAAACCCAGCAGCACCGCATTGATATTGAAGGTGAGCAGGATCAGCAGCGCCACGAAGGACAGCGCCGCCATCCAGACCAGTGCATCGCGCGGGCTGACCTGCCCCGACGGGATAGGGCGCGAGGCGGTGCGCGCCACATGCCCGTCGATATCGCGGTCGGTATAGTCGTTCCAGGTGCAGCCCGCCCCGCGCATCAGAAACGCGCCGATGGTGCAACCGATCATGATCCAGACCGTCAGCCAGCCCGCGGTTTCGGGGAAGGCGAGCGCGCCCAGAAGCGCCCCCCACCAGCACGGCAGCAGCAGCAGCCAGGTGCCGATGGGCCGGTCCACGCGGGCCAGGCGCAGAAACGGGCGCGCCTGGGGCGGCGCATAGGTGTCCACCCAGTTGTCGGGCGGGGCATCGGCCACGGTCCCGGTAGCCGGGTCGCGCTCTGGCTTTTCGTCAGTCTCGGTCATATGGTCCGTTCCATGACACAGGCCCCCGCATGACTCAGGCCCCCGACAGCCCGCGCGTGCGACTTTATGTAAAGCACCCGCTGGGGCCGGGGCAACCTGTCGTCTTGGCGCAGGATCAGGCGCATTATCTGTTCAACGTCATGCGGCTGGGTGTTGGCAACAATGTGGCGCTCTTCAACGGCACGGACGGTGCCTGGCGCGCGGTGGTGCGCGATGCGGGTCGGCGCGGCGGCACGCTGGAGTGCCGGGACCAATGCGCGCCGCAGCGTGATCCGCCCGACCTGTGGCTGCTGTTCGCGCCAGTGAAGAAGGCGCGCACCGATTTCATCGTGGAAAAGGCCACCGAACTGGGGGCGGCGCGGATCATCCCCGTGCAGACACGGTTTACGAGCGCCGAACGCGTACGGACCGACCGGCTGCAGGCTCACGCGGTCGAGGCCGCCGAGCAATGCGGCGCCACCTTCGTGCCCGAGGTGGCCGACCTGGCGCGACTGGACCGGCTGCTGACCGGGTGGGACTCCGGATCGAACGGGGCGCGCCGCATCCTCTGGGCGGACGAATCGCCCGACGCGCCCGGCGTGGCGTTCTCCAGCCTCGCCCCGGGCCCCTGGGCGGTACTGATCGGCCCCGAGGGCGGCTTTGCCGGGGCCGAGCGCGCTAAACTGCGCGCCCTGCCCTTTGTCACGCCACTCGCCCTCGGCCCGCGCATCCTGCGCGCCGACACCGCCGCCGTGGCCGCGCTGACGCTGTGGCAGGCGCACCTGGGGGACTGGGCATGATCCGCCCCGAATTGCGCGCGGCGCTGACGCGCTGGCGCGAGGTGCTGGTAGGCGCCGCCGTAGCCGCAGCGGGGCTCGGGTGGATGCAGGCAACGGACAGCGGCTTCTTTCAGGCGCTGGCCGGGGGTGTGGCGCTGGTGGGCGCGGCGCTGTCCTGGATCGGCTACCGGCGGCTGCGCTTCGCGGGCGGCGCCGAGGGGCCGGGAATCGTGCAGGTGGTGGAGGGGCAGATTTCCTATTTTGGTCCCTTTCAGGGCGGGTTCATCGCGCTGCGCGATCTGGACGAGGTCCATCTGATCGACCACGGGCGCGCGTGGATGCTGGTGCCGCGCGACGACCTGCCGGTAACCATCCCCGTCGGCGCGACCGGAGCGGCGGCGCTTTTCGATGCCTTTGCCAGCCTGCCGGGGATGGACATGCAGGCGCTGATCCGCGCCCGCGATGCCACTGATCCCCCGTCTGCACAACTTCTGTGGACCCATCCAAGGCGCGCGCGCGACCACCCCGCCTTGACTTGAGCCCGCGCCCGGACCAAGTGTCGGCGCCAGCGAGGATCAGACCGGAGCCAGCCCCATGTCCATCCCCCAGTCCGGCGGCGGCGCGCCGGTGGAGTCCAAGGCCGATCTGGTCGCCTATCTGGAAGCGGGCTGCAAGCCGCGCGACGCATGGCGCATCGGCACCGAACACGAGAAATTCGGCTATTGCCGCGACACGCTGCGGCCCCTGCCGTATGACGGCCCGCGCTCGATCCGCGCGATGCTGGAAGGGATGCGCGACCGCTTCGGCTGGCAGCCGGTGTTCGAGGGTGACCACATCATCGGGCTGGAGAAGGACGGCGCCAACATCAGCCTGGAACCGGGCGGGCAGTTCGAGCTGTCGGGCGCGCCGCTGGAGAATATTCACCAAACCTGTGACGAGGTGAACCAGCACCTGCGCGAAGTGCAGGAGGTCGCCGACACCATCGGCGTGGGCTTCATCGGGCTGGGCGCGGCGCCGATCTGGCGGCACGCGGACATGCCGATGATGCCCAAGGGGCGCTATCGGCTGATGACCGGCTACATGGACCGGGTGGGCACGCACGGGACCCAGATGATGTATCGGACCTGCACCGTGCAGGTGAACCTCGATTTCGGGTCCGAGGCCGACATGGTGCAGAAACTGCGCGTGGCGCTGGCGCTGCAGCCGGTGGCGACCGCGCTGTTTGCCAACTCGCCGTTCTTCGAAGGCGCACCCAACGGGCACAAGTCCTGGCGCGCGCGCATCTGGCGCGATCTGGACCCGGCGCGGACGGGGATGCTGCCGTTCGTTTTCGAGGATGGCTTCGGGTTCGAGCGGTGGGTGGACTACGCGCTCGATGTGCCGATGTATTTCGTCTATCGCGGCGGGCGGTATGTCGATGCGCTGGGGCAGAGCTTCCGCGATTTCCTGGACGGCAGACTGCCCGCGCTGCCGGGCGAGCGGCCGACCCTGAGCGACTGGGCCGACCACCTGACCACGATCTTCCCCGAGGCGCGGCTCAAGCGCTTCATCGAGATGCGCGGCGCCGATGGGGGCCCATGGCGGCGGCTCTGCGCGCTGCCCGCGCTCTGGGTGGGGCTGACCTATGACCAGGGCGCGCTGGATGCCGCCTGGGATCTGGCCCGCGACTGGGACGCCGAGACGCGCGAGGGCCTGCGCATCGCCGCGAGTGTCGAGGGGCTGCAGGCCGAGGTCGGCGGCGTGCGGATGCACGATCTGGCCCGCGAAGTGGTGGCGATCGCCGAAGCCGGGCTGAAGGCGCGCGCCCGCGAAGGCGCGGGCGGGTTGCTGCCGGACGAGACGCATTTCCTGAACGCGCTGAAGGAAAGCCTCGAGTCCGGTCAGACACCGGCGGACGAGTTGCTGGAGCGCTACCACGGCGACTGGCAGGGCGATCTGACCCGCATCTACGCCGACTACAGTTACTGACCCGTCGGGCATACGGCACGAGGCATGGTCCACGCAGTCCTGGCCCGGCCGTTCCGCACGGCGCCATGCAAAGGAGGTCTCCCGCCCGTCTTCCGTCCGCTGACGCGTCCGTCATCCCGTTGGGCGAGGCAGCGCGCGCAAGCGCGCGCTGCGGGGGGCGCTGCCCCCCGGCCCCCCGGGAGTATTTGGGGCAAGATGAAGGGGGGACGTGGCGGCAGGGCCGGTGCGGGATGCGCTGGTGAGCAGGGATGCCGAGCGCTCCGGTATCGATGTGGCGCCCCTGCGCGCAGCGCCCGGCCCAACGCCTGGGTGCGTGCAGGAAACCTGCACGTGGCCCAGGGGGCGGGAGCACCCCCGCCAGCTTGATGCGCCACGGCCCGTGTGGGTCGGTCAGTCGGTTTGATCGGTTCGGGACTTGCCCGTCTCGGACGAGGGTTCCACCGGCTTGGGCTTGTCGTCGAATTCCTCGGTCAGGATGCGGCGGCTGTCGCCTTCGGGATCGTCATACATGCCGCGCTTCAAGGTCCAGTAGAAGGCCGCCAGCCCCAGCAGGCCCAGAAACAGCGACGCGGGGATGAGGATGATCAGGACGTCCATCGTTCCTGCCTTTCGCGCGTCACTTCAGCCGCAATGCGTTCAGCGATACGGTGATCGATGATGCCGACATGATCAAGGCGGCAAAGAGCGGGGTGCAATACCCCAGCAGCGCCACCGGCACGAAGATCGCATTATAGGTCCCCGATTGCCAGAAATTCTCGCGGATCCGGCGGGTCGAGAGTTTCGCCATGCGCACCGCATCGGCGACCGGAGCGATGTCGCGGCCCAGCAGCACCATGTCCGAGGCCGCCCGCGCCGCGTCCAGTGCCGAAGCTGGCGAGATCGACACATCCGCTGCCGAGAGCGCCACGGTGTCATTGAGCCCGTCGCCGACCATCAGCACCTTGTGCCCGGCCTCTTGCAAGGCGGCGACCTTGGTGGCCTTGTCCTGCGGCAGCGCTCCGGCTTCCCAGTCGTCGATCCCGAGGCGCTGCGCCATGGCTTCGACCGCCGGTGCCACGTCGCCCGACAGGAGCCAGACCTTTTTGCCCTGCGCCCTGAGTGCGGCGACCACGTCTTCCGCGCCGGGGCGCAGGGCGTCGGTGAAGGTGAAGCTGTGGGTCGCCTGCCCGAGTGACAGATAGGCGCCGGTGGTCGCCGCATGGGTGGCGCCGACCCAGCCTGCGCGGCCCAGCTTCACCGGCTTGCCCTGCCATGTGCCCTGGACGCCGTAGCCCGGAGCCTCGCCCAGGTCGGCGACGTCGGCGGGCGCGACCCCGCGCGCATGCAACGCCTTGGCCAGCGCGCGGGCCAGCGGGTGCGAAGAGCCCTCGGCCAGCGCCAGCGCGACCGACAGCGCCTGCGCCGGGTGGGCGTCGAGGTTGTCGGGCACCGGGGTGCCCATGGTCAGTGTGCCGGTCTTGTCGAAGACGACCGTGTCCACCTCGGCCAGCCGTTCCAGCGCGGTGCCGTCCTTGATCAGGAGCCCCTTGCGAAAGAGCCGCCCCGAAGCCGCCGTGACCACCGCCGGGACCGCGAGGCCCAGCGCGCAGGGGCAGGTGATGATCAGCGTGGCGATGGCGATGTTGACCGACAGCCGCAGATCGCCGCCCGAAATCCACATCCAGGCTGCGAAGGCGCCCAGCGACAGAAGCGGGATCGTCGGCGCATAGGCCCGCGCGGCGCGGTCGGCCAGCGTGGTGTAACGGGTGCGCGCCGATTCCGCCGCCGCCACAAGGTCCGCCATCCGGTGCAGCGAACTGTCCCGTCCGGCGGCGGTTACCCGCACGGTCAGGGGGCCGGTCAGGTTCACCTCGCCCGCGCTGACCTGCGCGCCCGCCGCCGTCACCACCGGCAGGGTCTCGCCGGTCAGGAGCGAGCGGTCAAGCTCGGACCGACCCGCGACCACCTCGCCGTCTACCGGCACGCGCCCGCCGGGGCGGACCAGCACCAGATTACCCGGGCGCAAGTCGGCGATGGAGACCTCGGCCTCGGCCCCATCTTCCAGCCGCACCGCACGCGGCACCTCCAGCGCGGCGAGTTCCTGCGCCGCCGAGCGCGCCATGGCCCGGGCGCGGAAATCCAGATACCGCCCGCCCAGCAGGAAGAAGGTCAGCATCACCGCAGCCTCGAAGTAGGCGTGCGCGCCGGACTGGAAGGTTTCATAGAGCGAGATCAGCAGCGTGAGGATCAGCGCCAGCGAGATCGGCGCGTCCATGTTCAGCCGCCCCGCCGCTAGCGCCCGCGCAGCCGAGCGGAAGAAGGGCTGCCCGGCGAAAGCCACGGTGGGAATGGCGATCAGCGCCGAGATCAGATGGAACATGTCCCGGGTCACGCCCTCGGCCCCGGCCCAGACCGAGACCGACAGCAGCATGATGTTCATCATGGCAAAGCCCGAAACGCCCAGCCGCATCAGCAACTCGCGCCCCTGGCGCTGGGTCTCGGTCACCGACAGGGTGCCGGGGTCCAGCTCGTGCGCCTCGTAGCCCAGTTGGTCCAGCCGGTCGATCACGTCGGCCGCGCTCACCCCCGGCCCCGCGTCCACGCTCAGCCGCTTCAACGTCAGGTTCAGCCGCGCCGAGCGCACGCCCGCCATGCGCGCCATGTCGCGTTCGATGGTGGAAATGCAGCCCGCGCAATGAACCCCGGGCACCGAGACCAGCAGCCGTGCATCGGCTTGCGGCGCGCGCGCCGCCATGTCGGTCGCCGCCGAGGCCGAAGCGCAGGCCCCGCAAGCCGCGGGGCCGGGCCGGCCGCCCGCAGTCACGGGCGCGTCGACAGAGGCGCTTGCCGGAGCGTTCACCACCGCACCCTCAGCCGGTCACATGCAGGACCACACGCTGGCGGAACTCGGTCCCGTCGGGCGCATAGGCCACCAGCCGGATGTTCCAGTTGCCCGGGCGGATATCCACCGGCGCGGTGAAGGTACCCCGATAGTAGCTGAAGTCAGGCACGAAATCGTCCTGCACATTGGTCGCGCGACCGACCACGGCCTGCATGGCCGCGACCTCGACCGGGGCACCGGCCTCGTCGGTGAAATTGATGGTCAGGAGTCCGTCCTGCACATCGGCCTGCACATCCCAACCCAGCGCAAGCTGCGCAGCCAGTTCCTCGTTGAAGTTCTGGCTGGCGACAAAGGAGTTGTCCACCTCCAGCCCCGGAAAGGTCTGTACCGCCCGCACTGCCAGCGTCAGGTTCGCCGTCAGGATCACCGCAAAGGCGCCGATGGCGATCATCAGCACCTTGCGTCCAGTCAGCGGCTTGCCGCGCACTTCACTGTCCCCGCTCATTGATTTCTCCCGTTGAAGACGGTGTCAGAATAGATGCGTTCTGCCTCTCCATCAATCGAGGCCCAAAGCCGCACCTCGGTCTGATGGCCCGCTGCTGCGGCACTGTCGGGGTCTGCCGTCAGATACACCCGCTGGGTCAGTTGCTCGTCCGCCGGGACCACGACGGTCATGCCCGGCTGCCCTTCCAGCGCCATGGTCATCCCGGCCGCGCCGGTATGCGACAGGGTGAAGGGACGCGGCTCGCCGTGCATGTTGCGCAGGCGCACCTCATAGGCGTTGCGCACGGCCCCGTCGGACAGCACCACATGGGTCGGATTGCGCACCGGCGACACGCTCATGTCGATGTCGCTGCGCAGGAACAGCGCGACGATCAGCGCCACGCCGATCCCGGCCCAGAGCACGGTGTAAAGGACGGTGCGCGGACGGAAGACGTGACTCCAGACCAATCTCGGCGCCTCGCCTGCGCGTTCGCGGGTCTCGTCCGAAAGCGCCAGATAGCCGATCAGCCCGCGTGGGCGACCGATCCGGTCCATCACCTCGTCGCAGGCATCGATGCACAGCCCGCAGGTGATGCAGGCCAGTTGCTGGCCGTCGCGAATATCGATCCCCATTGGGCAGACGTTCACGCAGGCCATGCAGTCGATGCAATCGCCCTGCTCGGGGTCCAGTGTGCCCTTGCGCATCTTGCCGCGCGGCTCGCCCCGCCAGTCGCGGTAGCCGATGGTCAGCGTTTCCTCGTCCATCATCGCCGCCTGGATGCGCGGCCAGGGACAGGCGTAGATGCAGACCTGCTCGCGGAAGAAGCCGCCGAACAGGAAGGTTGTCATGGTCAGGATCAGCACCGTGATATAGGCCACCGGATGCGCCTGCCCGGTAAACAGATCCACGAACAGGGTCGGCGCATCGGCGAAATAGAACACCCACGCGCCGCCCGTGGCCATGCCGATCAGGAACCAGACGGTCCATTTCAGGCCGTATTTGCGGACCTTCTCCAGATCCCAACGCTTGCGGTGCAGCCGCAGCCGCGCGTTGCGGTCGCCTTCGATCCAGCGCTCCACCTGGATGAACAGATCGGTCCAGACCGTCTGCGGGCAGGCATAGCCGCACCAGACCCGCCCCAGCGCCGATGTGAACAGGAACAGGCCGATCCCCGACATGATCAACAACCCCGCGACGAAATAGAACTCGTGCGGCCAGATCTCGACCATGAAGAAGAAGAAACGCCGGTTGGCCAGGTCCAGCAGGACCGCCTGATCCGGCAGGTTGGGGCCACGGTCCCAGCGCAGCCATGGCGTCACGTAGTAGATGCCCAGCATCACCGCCAGCAGCCACCACTTCATGGTGCGGAAGGAACCCTTGACCCGGCGCGGGAAAATCGGCTCACGCGCGGCATAGAGGGCAGGTTCGGTATCGTTGGAACTCACGAGGCGGTTCTCCGGTGTCAGCGTTCTTGCAACACCCTCACGGCTAAGGCTTCAGGATGCCGCAGGCGTTGACCTGAGTCAAAAATGAACATCCCTGCTGCATCTTCACCTGTGACCTTTGCGCGCAGCCGTGCTGCGGCCACCACCCTCGCACGAGCGCCCGCGCGCGCAGGAAAAGCGCACCGGCTCCCCTTGACGCGCGAACATGAAGGCGAGCCGGTGCCGCCCTGAAACCAGGGCATGGCGGCTGCATGCCCCATCGCCCGCGCCTGCACCTTGACCTGCATCAAATCGGCCCGGCTGCGTCCGCATGCCGCAGCGCCCTCGGGACTGCCGTCAGGTCGCCACCTCCCGCGTCAATGCCGCATGCGGTTCCGCCAACCCTTCGATGACCGTGAAGTGATTCTGCTCCGGCTCGACCGTCAGCCGGATGCGCCCGTCGAAGCTGTCCCACATCAGCGCCATCAGCCGCGCCTGGCGGATGAATTCGGGCCGCTCGTCGCCGCCCACCCAGAGTGTCAGGGCCGGGCGCCCGAAGGGCTCGGCCAGCGCCGGGCTTTCGGCGCGCGCCTGCGCGTGGTCCAGCCCCAGCGTGGCATTCATCGCGGTGTTCATCAGCGGGCGCAGGTCATGCAGCCCGCTGATCGAGACCACGCGCGCCAGCCGGTCGCGCAGGTGTGTCGGCAACGGACTGTCGGCGCAGAGCATCCGCGTCACCAGATGCCCGCCCGCCGAATGCCCCGCCAGCCGAACCGGCCCTTCCACCCGGGCCGCCGCCGCCGCAATGGCCGCCCCCACCGCGGCTGTCATCTCGGCAATCCGCGCCCCGGGCGCCAGCGGATAGCTCGGCACCGCCACCGCCCAGCCGCGCGCCCGCGCGCCTTCGGCGAGATGCGTCCAGAAGGACTTGTCGAACTTCATCCAGTAGCCGCCATGCACGAACACCAGCAGACCGCGCACCGCCCCCTCGGGATGGACCAGATCGAACCGCGCCCGCGCCCCGTCGCCATAGGCCAGCTCGCCCTCGAACGCCGTGCCCAGCCCCGCGCGATAGTCTGCCGCCTCTGCCGCCCAGCGCTCGGGCAGCGCCGCCGCCCCCGGCACATGCGCCATGTTGGCAAATGCATCGTCCCAGTCCCGGTGCATGCCCTGCCCTCCATCATCTGTGCCCAAATATCCCGGGGGGAGTCGGCCGGAACGGCCGACGGGGGGCTGGCCCCCCTGCCTCGCCCGGATCATGCACCCCGCCTCAATCGCCCGCCCGCAACCGGAAGCGCTGAATCTTGCCGGTGGCGGTCTTGGGCAGCGCGCCCACAAACACCACCCGGCGCGGATACTTGTAGGGCGCGATCACCGCCTTCACATGCGCCTGCAACCGCTCCACCGTGGTCTTGCCCGGCGCCACTCCCTCGGCAAGCACCACATGGGCGCAGACGATCCGCCCGCGCGCCGCATCCGGCTCGCCCACCACCGCGCATTCCAGCACATCCGGATGCGAAAGCAGCGCCGCCTCCACCTCCGGCCCGGCGATGTTGTAGCCCGAGGACACGATCATGTCGTCATTGCGCGCTGCGAAGTGGAAATAGCCGTCCTCGTCCTGGGTGAAGCTGTCACCGGTGATGTTCCAGCCGTTCCGCACATAGTCCCGCTGGCGCGGGTCATCCAGATATCGGCAACCGATCGGCCCCCGCACCGCCAGCCGCCCCACCTCGCCACGCGGCACTTCCTTCCCTTCGTCATCCACCACCTTCGCCGCATACCCCGACACCGGGCGCCCGGTGCAGGCCGGGCGGTGATCGTCGAACCGGTTGGTGATGAAGATGTGCAGCATCTCGGTCGCGCCGATCCCGTCCAGCATCGGTTTGCCGGTGCGCGCCATCCACTCCTCATAGACGGGCGCGGGCAGTGTCTCGCCCGCGCTGACGGCGGCGCGGAGCGAGGACAGGTCGGCCCCTTCCGCCATCGCCTTGAGCATCACCCGGTATGCCGTGGGCGCGGTGAAACAGACCGTGGCGCTGTATTGCTCTATGATCTCGATCAGATTCGGCGGTGAGGCGTTTTCCAGCAAACACGCCGCCGCCCCGAACCGCAGCGGAAACACCGCCAGCCCGCCGAGGCCGAATGTGAACGCCAGCGGCGGCGAGCCCACGAAGACATCCTCGGGCGTGACCCGCAGCACCTCGCTTGCATAGCCATCGGCGATGATAAGCAGATCGCGGTGGAAATGCATGGTCGCTTTCGGGTTGCCCGTGGTCCCGCTGGTGAACCCCAGCAGCGCCACATCGTCGCGTCCCGTCTGCACCGCATCGAACCGCACGGGCTTCGACAGCGCCACCCGGTCCAGTTCCGCGTCATGGTTGGCGGTGCCGTCGAACCCCACCACCTTGCCCAGGGTTCGCGAGGATTTGGCGCATTGCACCATCTCGTCCATCAGACGCGTGTCACAGAGCGCGAGCCCCACCTCGGCCTTGTCGACGATTGCGCCCAGCTCGCCCGCGCGCAGCATGGGCATGGTGTTGACCACCACCGCGCCCGCCTTGGTCGCCGCCAGCCAGCAGGCCACCATCGCCGGGTTGTTGGCCGACCGGATCAGCACCCGGTTGCCGGGCTTCACGCCATAGTCGCTGACCAGCGCATGGGCGATGCGGTTGGTCCAGTCGGTCAGTTCCTTGTAGGTGCGCATCCGCCCGTTGCCGATCAGCGCGGTATGATCGCCGAAGCCGCGTTCCACCATCCGGTCGGTCAGTTCCACGGCGGCGTTCAGCCATTCGGGGTAATCGAACCCCTCCAGCCGTATTTCCGGCCAGTCCCCGGGCGCAGGCAGCCGGTCGCGGCAGAAACTGTCCACATGCCCGCTGGGGCCGAGCGTGGTCATGGCCTTTCCTCCTCCTCCGGGATCACCGCCGTCGCCTCGATCTCCACGAGCGCACGATCCTCCACCAGCGCCACCACCTGCACCAGCGCCATGGCCGGGTAATGCCGCCCGATGATCGCGCGATAGGCGCGCC
>LFIK01001708.1_pt1 | contig 17570 bp, 20 predicted proteins | sample 643401 | NCBI WGS metagenome assembly LFIK01 (sample SAMN03777447, study PRJNA286221) | soda lake metagenome | biome: soda lake; feature: Kulunda steppe; material: water; isolation source: sample T5-Br brine of Lake Tanatar-5 | place: Russia: Kulunda steppe | collected 2010-07
ACACTCTCACTAAAACTCAATCACACACCCTTACAAACACACACACACTAACACACACAAACACACACGCAAACAAGACAGCTACACACACACACACACATACACACACACACACACATACACACACACAAACACACACACACGCACGCACGCACGCAAGCATGCACACTCGTACAGACCCACGCACGCACGCACACTGCACACGCACGTATGCAGACGCACATGCGCACGCAAATGTGTTCGGACACATGCACCCACACACAGTCTTACGCTACTCCCCCCACCCTCCCCCAACACACACCTGCACACCAGCACAAACGTGTACCTGCGAAGCCTGGCTGCATCTGGCTGCACCTGGCTGCCACAGGCAACATCTGCCTGCACATGCCTGCACCATCGCATAGACATTGTGAGAACAAATAAAATGCACACCTAACCTCAAGGCTAGGCTATCACGCGTGCGAGTTCATGCATCAAACAACTGCAAGGTTTGTGATATTCCCTTTTGCATTGCAAGCATGTATTGGGTATTGCTGATCCTAATGCAATGTGGCAAGTTCCATTGATTTTTGCTTTCCTGCAGGTCATTGTAGGGGTCACACCTGACATTGCATTCATTAAGACTGTAAATGATGAGTTGGTGGAGCTTATGGGAAGCAAGGGCGCCAAAGACTTGGAGCAAGGCTTTCCCCAGATTATCCTGATGGCTGGACTGCAGGTAAACACAAATCCTCCAAAGCCTAATAAATCCATTATCATTTTCCACCATCTAGGCCTATGTGTTGGCAGTACATATTAAAGCTAGTGCCCAAACAGCGCAAACTTCATCCAGCTGCCATATGCTGCAATGCATGTTTATTTTGAAGGGTTGAAATGTACTTTTAAGAAGCAGTTGGTAACAGTTGTTGACGCAGATGATGATGCTCACATGCTTCCTCTTGCAAATCTTCTCTAGTAACATCTGTAGAAAACACAAGCTTTATGCACATTATGCCCCCTTTCTACCGCCATCTTTCCCCAACGAACCTGACATTCCAAACCTAACAATGACTTGTCTTTGAACCAGGGAGACTTGGTGCAATGCTGATTGATTTGCTTAGAGATCACCTCCCTCTCAATCTATCCTCATTAGCTTTGTCACTTGGAACGGAAAGCAAGCAAGCTGAGCCCCATGTGGCATAATTGGCACATGTGGTCTAGTATGCCAAGAGACACGGCAAAACTTGGCAAGACTCGCTGTAGATGGAAAGGGCGTTGTAGGCATGATTAATAGTTGAACAACTGCTTTACACAGGTGTCTCCTTTCAACCTGAGAATTTCCGGTTCCACTGTCACATAATAAGTAACTTGATCAAGTTGGACTGGGCCTATTGAAGGCCGGGATGAGTTGCAAGCTGTTCTGTCTTCCCCCCCCCTGTCCCTACCCCTTCTTCCAGCTGCTTGTTTCTTAGCAATCTAATTCATTCATTGTCTTGGCAGCTGCATGCTCCAAATCATTCCCAGTTACACCCTTGATGCTTCAGCGGATGTAAATGAGCTTTGGTGTGCACACTCCAGAGCCTTGGGGTGCATAGTGCACAGCTGCGGTGCTTGGTGTACAGCTGCCAAACTGACCAATTTACTCACTGGCACAAGCTGTGGGGATCAGGCACATCAGCTGCACTGTAGCAAGGGCTCTATAAAAAGGGCAGGGGGTGCTAAGCGAGCTGGCAAGCCCATTGCAGGCCAAGTTAGAGGTTCATGCGCGTAAAGGCAGAGTTGCTGCTCTCCCTTTCTCCTTCATGAATTCACAATTTTGGAGACAGCATGAGCAGGTGCGCTTGCTCCCTGGAAGGATAGTTGCCCTTCACACTGACAGTTTTGTCCAAGCTCATCATCGCATCCAACTACCTCGTCACTTGCAAGTTTGTTATTTGAAATATTTTGGGGGTTGGTTGCGCTCTTTCCAAGGCGCGGGAACGGAGCGCAGCGGAGTGGGGCCCGCGCCAGCCCCTAGCAGCGCGGGGGTACCCCCATTTGTACCCCCCTGTTTTGAAGCTGTGCAGGGCTTGTTTACTCACTAAAGAGCCTGCCTGCACCCTTTCTATGCTCACAGCAAAAGTGGGACGCCTAGCACGGTCACTCTCTCACTTTGCAGCGCAGCATGCGGGCGGCCTGCAAGGGAGGCGCAATTTTGAAAAGCCTGAAAAACGTTTTAAAAGCGGAGAAGGCTGGGCGCCGGGGCCGGTTTGCGTGGGGCAGACGCAGGCGGGGGAAAATGACCTTTTCTGCGGATGGAGTGCTGGCGGACGCGGATTGCCCTATATTTCAAGCATAGAATTACATGATAAGATTAAAGTGAATAGCCTAGAATGCACCGCAGAATTCAGATGTTGCCGCTGTGGCACCCGCGCTGAGGTTGCTCTCTGATGGACGAGCGCTTGCATTGACATAACAGCGTAAAATAAGGGTTTGATTTAATTCATTCACATTACAGGCACCCGCGCTGAGTGAATCTCGCCGCTGGTATATTTCTGATGAAAGCTTCTGCCTCCCACAATAAAACATTAATTTGCAAACTATTTAGCTTAACGTCCACCTGAATTGATGCCCTCCTTGTGTCCCCGCCGAGGCTTAACTTTGCTTCCTGCCTGCCGTTGCCTTGGACCGCTGGTGCTTTACTGCCCAGCTGCCTTCAGTAGGTGATGCTTGGCCCTTGGTGCTTGCCTGCTTGGGCGTTGGCACTCCAGAAGGCTGCATGCTTCCCCGGGCTAGCCATGGACTTCACAGCCATGGAAGTGCACGCCTCCTTCGCCTGCTGGCACTTTGCTTGCTTGTACAGCCATTGCTTGCATGCAGCAAGGCTATGGGATCTTGCACTTCATTGTTGCATTGTACTGTCTTTGCTGTAGTGCACACTTCCGTGCATGACATGGGCAATGTAGCACACTCAACTGGGTTCATGGCATGCGTTAAGCAAGGCGCACAAGCCATGCAAATGCATCCTTCTTGGTCAACTGTGTACGGGCCCCCCTCGCTGAACGCCTTGGCATGTGGGCCCTTTGTGTTTCCAAGCCGCGGGCAAAGCACCGCGGCGGCCTCAGGCATACGTAATCGGTTAACTCATCTCGGTCACACTCCGGATGGCCCTGCGCCCTGAAGCCGCGAGAATTCCACGGAAACGAATGGTTAAGTTCTTGACACCTTCCGGGAGAGGTCCGGGACCTGGGCTCCGCGGGACGGCGGATGGATATTCCCCGGATATTGCACGGACCGGCACCTTGCGACTCCGCTTGAGACTATGTCACAAGTACAGCAATTTAAACTCCAGCATTCAAATGTATATTATGTCCACGAATGCGGAATACGCTGAGATGACAATCGCGAAGCTTCTGGTCGAAGCTTCAGCACGGAACCAACGCTGCTTGGAAAGCATGCTAGATGAACTGAAATCCATTATTTACAATTTTATTATCCATGAACTCCATGGAATGCGCTGAGGTGCAATACAAAGTTCCGGTCAAAGCTTCTGCACGGAACCTATGCTGCTTGAAATGCATGCAATATGATCCTTCCAAATATGATTCTTGATCCTTGGGATGCTCTGAAGTTCAATCGCAAAGCTTCCGGCCGGTTAAAGGTTCACGACCGAACCTATATCATATGAACTTAAAACAATTACTGACAATCTTTCAATTTTTTCAAGGTAACATCGATCCTTTGTCCCAAATTTTCACTTCATCCGCGCTGGATCAGCGATGCTGACAGTGTGCCACTCAAATCCCTGTAACTGAATGTCCCTATTTCTGGTTCTGGGACTTCAAGTTTGCTTGCATGCTGCTAAAGAAACCTGTCTTTGAGGCAAGCTTGTGCACACATGCACCTGCAGCTGCTTCAGAAACCCGTTTGTGAGGCCCGCGGCTTGGCAGCTGCGCCAAGTTGCAGATTTCCGGTGATTTCCAAAACATGATAAGGTGACACTTGTCACCAAAGAGGGTAAACCCCATCCCCCAATGGGACTTGCCAAGCCTTGGCAAGTCTCGTCGGCGACAAGTCTCGGCGAGACCCCAGCCCACCTCATTCACACCAGTAAACGAGTAGTAAAATTGAGTGGATCAGCCAGATATCCCTGACTTAAAGAACCCTGCCCTGAATGTTGTAAGCAGGAAAGCAGGCAGATGTGGCACTTTTCTGGCAATGAGTGCTAAAAGAAAGGCCACTAAATATGATGGATGTGGGTTTGTTGTTGTATGCAGGGCGTTGGCAAAACCACAGCTTGTGGGAAGCTGGCATTGCTTTTAAAGAAGCAAAAGAAGAGTGTGTTGATGGTAGCAACTGATGTGTACCGTCCAGCTGCCATTGATCAGCTGCAGAAGTTAGGCAAGGTAGGTGGCCCAAGTTGGAATGCAAGGGCAGGAAGTTCATCTGATGATATTCACTCTGCAGAGCTTGACTTGAATAAACAAGTGCCTGTTCCTAAATGAAGGTCTTGGCAGAATTTAAATTTTTTGAAATTTTGTTAAGCTGTTTCAGGTCCAATTTGGCGACTTAGTTATACAGATGCGCCTGCTCCTTGCAGAGTATTGATGTCCCTGTGTTTGAGATGGGCACCAGTGAAAGCCCCGTGGAGATCGCACGAGCTGGTGTTGCTGAAGCTAAGCGCCTCAAAGTGGATGCTGTCATTATAGACACGGCCGGGCGCTTGCAAGTAAGTGCGGAATCTTCCAAGTTGTGCTGTATGTGCTTCTTCTGAAGTTCCCTGTCATCAGGGATGGGCTGTTTGCCTGCTTATAGTTTGCAATACACGACTGTTTTGGTAAAAAGTGAAATGAGTTGAATGCTTCAGAAGTACATTTGCCTGTGAGCTTCCGAGAGGAGGGGGGTGGGAAGCACTATCTGACGCCAGCTAACCCTCCCTTACCCCCCTCTTTCTAAGCCACTGAGTTCACAGAAACATATAACCATCTCGCTCCTTTGATCTTGCAAATCCTAGACTTTGCGAGGCCCTCAAGTTATACAATGACACTTGCAAAAAGAAATCCGTGGTATAAACATATCCATTGTAAGTTTTGCTGTATAATGTTATGCAGTTCATAGCCTTAGGGTTGGTCACACCTGACGAGATCCCTGCCCACATCCCTGTATTTGTTTTCCGCGCGGTATGCGGCAGGTTTGACCGCTCCTACATCCCTGCCGCAAAAATAGAATATCCCTGGGCAGGGGTCCCTAACCCCCTGAAACTTCCAAACTTTGCCGGGAGGGCCTTGGGGCCTCTGGGGACGGTGTGCATCACAGGATTATGCCAGCAGAATTTTCTGGACCTGGGCAGCGGGATTGGACATTTCTGTGGGGTCATCCATCAGATGATTGCAGCATCATAAGCAGGGTCAAGAGGAGAAGTCAGAGGAGGAGTGGGGTCCTATGGAAGGTCCAGGAGAGTCAGGTCAGCCCCCTGGAATGCTTGCCTTCCGCAATTGTTGCAGCCCTGCTTGCACCTCCTCAGCTCAGCTTTTGCACACGGAATGCGCAATGCAACTTGCCACTTGTGCTGCTGAATGTGTGCGTGCACAACATGCTCTGGGCAGTGGTGTGCCCAAGCGCTGCATGCATGGGTGCGTGTGCGCACACTATGTTGTCAACATGCGCACCTCCACCATGCTTGATTTGCACTAATCTGGATAAATATTGAGTCGATGAGCTTTCAGGCTTGAAGATCCTCAAAAGATGACAGAAAGCTGGTATTTTCAAAGATGATGCATGCCCTTGCAGCATTTCATGTGTGTGTACATGTCTATCAACCTGTTTCTGAGCTTAAATGTCAGAAATAAACAAATGGTCTTGGCTCATAACAGCTTGTAGCTGCTGCTGCTGCACCTGCTGGTGGTGCCGCTGGAGCTGTTGCCCTTGCTGAAGTTGATGCTGCTAGGTCCCCAGAGTTGGGACCAGGGGGAGGTAGTCCCAAGTGTGGGAAATCACCTATCTTCCCTTCACAATATAACATTTTGGCTACATGGGGTAATTCCCAGCAAATTTTCCTGTCCCCACTAGGCTACACAGGCTGCTCAGCAACGCCCTGCCGGGTGTCGCTGTGTAGCACAGAGATGCGACGTGAAGTGCTTAAAATGCAACGTGCCGCTTAGGAAATCCACTTAATTTGTATTAAGGTATGAAATCGGGTACTTAATTTGGAACATATTCAAATTAAGATGGCAGAGAATTAGCAAGTATCACAGGCTTGCGAAGCCTTGGCATTTGCCAGTACTTGTGAACTTTGTGTCATGTGTGTACCTTCTGAGACACAAAAATCCTAACTCAGACAATGCTCTCATTCCCACTCCTCAAATCCTCTGTTTCAGGGCAATCACTATCAACTCCTCTAGGCTTGTGCTGCGTCTCTGTGTGCTCTTGCAAGCTTGCATGTATATATATATGCACGACCACCATGCACGGACAGAAGTGGGGCGCACTCCCATAAGCAAATTCCCGGGGGTAAAGATGCTCCAGCTCCTCTAGCCTGAGACTGCCCGTTGGCTCAGGTAGTGCAGGGGAGGTCTGGCAGCAATGTTATGGCAGCAGCACCACGCCCACCCGGGTGGGGATCAGCTGGGTTCAAGGCCTCCTGTCGCCTCTTGTGTGCATCTGCTTGGCCCAACCCAGATCATAGAGTGTTTTCTGCCCCCATAAGGCATGCTGGTCGATTTGAGGAGTCCGGGAGGGGCAGGAACTTGACTGACATACTCATGCAAGCTCTGAAGATCATTTTGGTTACAAGTTACAAGCGGATGATGGAATTAATTGATTCTTTGCAAGGTATGTAGGAGCCGAACAGTAAAATATGATTTAAAGCCTATGATGTGGGGCCACTTGCAGTTGCTGAAGAGAGCAAAAGAGGAGCGGTCCTGGGCTCAAAAGGGGTGGGTCTTTCCAATTCGTAAATTCATTTTTATAGTACAGCAAATGATTTGATTAAAAATTTTAGTATGTGAGTATGTGTGTGAGTATGTGAATGATTTCAGATACGTGCATTACCCATCCCTTTGTCACAGTGTTTGGGCTGATGCCCGAAGTTTCTGTGCTATCGTCTGGGCCTTTTTTTGTTAAATGCAATGCATGAGGATTAAGTCAGAAAGGTCATCTAATCTGTATGGCCCAGAACCACCCCTCAAGCAGAAAACACAGGAGTTTTTGTGCAAGAGGCTGACAACCATTTACAACATTGCTGTAACTAGATATCCAGGAGTGCTTCCTCTTATACAATGTGCGGCCATTGATGCCTATGCACTGTTGCTGATGCTGCATGGTGCAGATTGACGATGACATGATGAAAGAGCTGAAGGACACAAAGGCTGCCATAAAGCCTACTGACACGCTTCTTGTTGTAGATGCTATGACTGGGCAGGAGGCAGCAAACTTGGTCAAAGCCTTCAATGACCAAGCAAACATTACAGGCAAGACGCAGATAGTGTGCAAGATGCTAGGGGAAAAAGGAGTCCGACAGTAGCAGCTGGCTTCTGCTTCTCCTATATGGACTCTCATGCCTGTATGTAACATTGTGCAGCTGGGCAGAGGTAGTGTCTGTCCTCTAAATTGGTTGACAATTAGGTGGAGCCAAAGATAAGTCTCACCTGACCTATAATGCTGGCTTGGGCCATGAGTTAACCTACAGGCTCAGCAGATTAAACAGGTGGAGTGGTTCAAAGGTATGATATATATGGAATTATAACTGGTGGATTGAGGATAGTTATCTTTGATTTAAGACTGCTGTGCGACTACAATGAGGGCTGGATAGCATACATTGTGCTCTGTTGTACTGTGGCCCCTGCAGGCGCCATTTTGACGAAGATGGATGGTGACTCGAGGGGTGGAGCTGCATTGAGTGTAAGAGAGGTGAGCTTACAAGTGAAGGCAGACAACTGAGCAGCATACCTTCTGATTGCCATACATTGTCTTTCTCACTTCCTCTCCTACCTCTTCTTCCCCTTTTTGCTCCTGGACAGGTGTCTGGGAAGCCCATCAAGTTTGTGGGTGTAGGAGAAAAGATGGACAATTTGGAGCCATTTTACCCTGAGCGAATGGCCTCTCGCATTCTAGGGCAGGGAGATGTCTTGTCACTGTATGAAAAGGCTGAACAAGCAATTAAGGTAAGGGTCCAGAGACAGAATACAAGGAGGCCAAATGGATGAATCTAAGTTTGCCTGACATCCTTCCATCTGTCGCCCTCAGAATATCCAATGTTCAGAATGGTCTGCTCCTACACCCACCCAATTTGCTGTCGTAGCAACTCTTGATGTGTCATTAGGAATAAGACTGTCAATTGTGTTTTGCCTCTTGGTGCTTCAGGCAGAAGATGCTGAGGCTAACATGAAACGCTTACTTGCGAACAAGTTTGACTTCAACGACTTTCTGGCTCAGTACAAGACAATGAACAACATGGGTGGAGCTCAGATCATGAAGCTGATGCCAGGCATGAGTAAGGTATGCGTGTGTGCACATGCATGTACTTTTACTTGCATGTGGCACATTTAAGCATGTCCGCCTAAAAATAATTAGGCTCACAACCAGTTGCAGAATAAACTTTTACATTCAGCACGGTCGTGAGTCAGCAACACTTTTTGGACTGATCTTTATTTACAGTGGAAAGTATGTTATCACATGCCGTGCTTTGCACTTAAATGGGAAAAACGATTGACCTGACAACAAATATTGTGCCAGGGCCTCGAGAGGGCAGATATGAATTGATACTGGATTCTTGCAATCAGACACGGCAGGATTTGTTAGAATAGGAGAAGAAACTGCCCCGATTGCAGTTGTGCAAATTGAGTGCAGTAATAAGTAAGATCGCATGTGCTCAACACTCCTGCTTCACTTAACTATTTTGGTGTGCAATGCTGGCACCCACGTTTGCTTCATGCAAAAATCACGAGTGTGCTAGGCAAGTCCAAAGAGCAGCCAGCCCAGTTATTCAAAAAATGAAGGAACAGGCAGCGCCATCGCATCTGTGAGCCTGGCACATTCCCCCTTGTTGACTTCAACTTTTACATTGTTTGAGCGAAGAGTAATCCAGAGAAACTGTCATGCAAATTTGCAGCTTCTTTGTCGAGACATTTTTTAAGTGCTGGGAATTCACTGAATAAAGAAGTGACAGGAGAGAATTGTGGGAGAATTTATTTCCTTAGATATGTTAATGTAATGGACATCAGTGTGCAACCTGCCCTGAATTTACGGGGTGCTCTTCAATGATGGCTGGACTGTGGTTCATCGTGAGCTTGAATTTCTGATGCTGTGCAGATAAGTGAGAAGCAGTTGTACCAGATGGAGAAGGAGCTGAAGAGTTACGAGTCAATGATCAATGTTATGCAAGAGGAGGTAAATGCTTGCAGATGAAAAATGTTGTCAGCCATTTCACATTGAACCACCCCTATTTTGCAATTCCATCCGGTCCCAGCTTCATACTTTACAGACACTTTTAAGTACATGAAACCAGTACAAGAGAATGGTACTTCAGTGCATCGGCATCACATAGAAAGCACACGTTAGAATTTTACCAATGGAATTTTACTTAATGCGCATTTGTGCTCTGCCCTTAAAAAGTGGAGAGGAAGCATAGTTTCATTTCATTATTCTAGAGCAAAGCTGGAATGGTTTCAGGTCAATGTTTTTTATGCCATCTTTCCCAAGTTGCCAAGTTTCACCTCGACTCATGTGTAGGAGCGGGCAACACCTGAAATCTTAGCCAAGTCGGCTGCACGGAGGAGACGGATTGCACAGGTGCTGGGCAGGTTTTTTAGGGTGCAAAGCTGCTGCAGCCGGCTTTTTGAGCTAGGCCTTGTCTCATAGCTTTGCAACGATTCTCTATCTGAATGTTGTTTTTAGTGCACGGAGCTTTGGCAAGATCTCAGAATGTGCTCATCAAATTGCCGCGGCACTCTTCCCTAGACAATATTGCAACACTGGCCTTTTTTACCTCAGGCTTCAGGCCGTACAGAGGCTGAAGTAAGCAATCTGATGGCTAAGTTTGCAGCTGTACGTGCCCAAGTGTCCAAGATGAGCCAGATGATGCAACTGAGCTCGCCTGGAGGTACGGACCGTGTTAGCATGTGGCTCATTCTCCTTGAGTGCAGTTCTGATGTATTTATATTTTATAAACGATTGGTGTTCTTGCTCCCAGGCGATGAAGCACAACCACATCATTTACCAAATGAATGTTTGTTGGTTTCTCACAGAAATGAGTACAACATTCCTTTGTGCAGGCGCACAAAATGAGAAGTTGATGAAAGAGTTGATTGAATCGTCGCAACGGAAGGTAAGAACCTCTTGATGCACCACTGCAGCATGAAGTTTGCAGTGCAGGTTTCAGTGCAAGCAGTGTTCACAAGAAGAACTTGGTAGACACTTGCCAGACAAAACGGTGTCATGAATGTGTGGATGGGCTTGAGTTCAGGTGCAAAATTGGTGCTATCAAGCTCACAAAAAATGTGCTGTCACATGCTGATTAGACAAAGCAAAAACTAAATGATTGCAGGAAAATGCACATGCTGTCCCTACGTGTGCATTTCTGGTAAACACACATACATGACAGGTATCTCCAAGTATGCACAGTTTTCAATTTGCTCAAATTTTAATGGAAGCAAGGTCATCGGAGAGATTTTAAGAGGCATCACCCAACCTCTCGCCAGCTGCTTTGCTCACTTCTATGGCATTCACAAAAAATGCTTTCTGTCAATAGAGGCTGCCGCTCCTCAATCCCCAAATTCCCCCCTCGGTCTAAACCCTTCAAACACGCATGCGTCTGAGTAAATACTTATGTGTATGGGACCCCAAAATTTGCACGGCTACCAATTGGCCTGATTCTTCTTTTAAAGAAGCTTATTAATTGCCCAAACGTGTGTTTTTGCTCAGTGTGTCTTGCCATTTAGCAGGGGCAAGGTATTGGCGGAATAAGTACTCACTGATCAACAGGGTCAGTATCCGCACTGTCATCAGGCACTTTCACCATCCTCCTGTGAAGCAGCATCTTCCAAACAACCTGACTAGTCCTACTTGGGTCAGCAGATGGGAAAGAACGCGAGCATCTGTCCGTAGGCAATTTGACTAGAGTCATCTTTAAAGGACAGCCGTGCCCAGCAGGCTCTCCAAAGTGGATATCCGAAATTTTGGAAGATCGCCTTTCTCTGCTCGTTTGCGCTAAGGCACACAAATCTAAGACTTCTTAAATTCCATTGGGCAAGAAAGCAATAGCAGGCTGGGATCTGCACCTCAGTGACTGCCCTTGGGGTGCCCTCAACCCCATGGGCTGCTCAGAATTTGAGGAGCGGCGCTGGGGAGCTTAGTAAAACGGTTTGAGAGGCCTGTTCGTGGGGACGACCTGCTGCCAGACTCCCTCCTGCACCGCCCAGGCCTGTGAGCAGGCCTAGGCTGCAGAGGCTGGCTTCTTCAGTCCTCACTCTCAATGTGTTGTGGCTTGCCCCTCTGGAGAGCCACAGTCCCTGAAGGACTCTGGGTGATGCTGCTCTAGTAGTGAAAAGCTTTTGCACCTGTTGTGTGATTGCCACCGCAAACAGCCAATTGTTCAGCACTGCCCTGTATGGTCGCATCCAAATGTTGCGCTGTCCATCAATCCATGCAAGTATTGACCTGTGTAAGGCCTTAAGCGTACCCACACCTGCATGCTTTTGCAGGTGGCTCCAGGAAAGGCCAGGGTAAAAAGAGAGAAGGCACCAGCTCCTCCGAAGTCAAAAGGCTTTGGTTTTGCGGCAGGGAGCAAAAAATGAGCCCTGGACCTAGTATTCGGGAACTTTCTCCCTGTTTTGTGTTCCATCGTGCATTTGCATCAACGTTTTTTTGGAATTTTTTTGAAGCCCATGCTAGGACAGGTGAGAAAAGCAGGCTATGTCATCTCGGATTCACAATAGGAGTAGAATTTGCCAGGAAAATTCCAAGTAACAAGTTAGGGTTAACCGCCTACCTGGTCGTTAGGCTGATTGGTTTGTTGCTGGCCTTTGCCAGCCAAAAAATGGTCCATACTATGGATTAGTAATGTCACATTGTCGGACGGTCTGAGATGGTTAAGGTTACAATGGGTTTAGACCTTCAGCCAGATGGGTTGAAAGCTGGGCTTGCTGGACACTGCCAGCCAGATAAAGAATATCCATAGTCTCAGAAAGAAAAAGAAATGATTTGTACGTCTGCTTCAAGAGAAACGATTTCACATCCTTAGCTCCGATGTTGTCAAAGTAAAAAGCGCCTCTTTCTCCAATGTAAATCCTACCAGTAAGGGGTTACAGGGGGTTACAAGAAAAAGGCACGATAAGTAGCTAGCTTTTTGGACGGTCGAAGATGAGAGGACAGAGTGAGACCACCTCCGCACACACTTTCTACTCATCACATGTATCACACAACCTCTCATGAGCCTCGATTAAAGTGGACTCCACGATCCTACGTCTCCCAACTGAGCCCACACTATCACAATGGCCCAACTCAAAGAGAATTCCTCCAAGGTCACCACAAAAAGCAAAATAGCACTCAACAGACTGGCAGCCCTTGTTGACTTACCCCATGCAGAAGATCACACCCTCTCTTGGTTAATAATCTCAGCAAGCACAAAAGTGCGCGTGTTTCAGTACAATCCAGTCATTGAAGACTTGGTCATAGACTTGAGCGCCGAGAAGATCATCTGATGATCAGCCTAGAGAGTGCCCTGGGCCCCTCAGGGAAGGCTTCCAGTTCCTCATCTCTGGGGTGACCTTTGGTTTTGACCAAGCTAAAGCTGTGCTGGACTTCCAATTAAAGGATGTCGAGGTGTTCTTCCTTGGGAAGAAGGTAGGCAAGCATGGTCCATGCAAGACAGAGCAGTCAGAGCTCCTGCAGCTTGTTCTGCCAATGTCCCTCAGCTCATTACTCCTGCCAACATCACGTGGCTCATCACGGTCCTTTATTCCAGCAGGTATGCAAAAAAGTCCTTTATTCCATCAGGTATGGTAGTTTACAAGTTTACAAGTTTAAGTTTGACCTTCAGCCAGGTAGTTTGACTGATCAGGTTGCTGGTGAACACCAGCCATCAAAAAAAATCCATAAGCTCTGAAATAAAACGATAGGAATCATTAGTTTGTTTCTAGAAAAAATTGAAGACATCTTCAGAACAAGCTTGGGAGAAATAAAAAGCTCCAGTCTGATTGACAGTAATTTTGTGTGCCATAGGTAAATCGTGAGACAAGTCTGCAAATTGAAGCCTCAACGAACACATTTGCATGCAAGGGCACAAAAAATATTCCAGCACGTATGGGCGAAGGACCAGCCTGGGACCAAAGCAAAAACCTACACATTCTTTTACGCTGATCCTTTAGAACAAAAGCCATATATTTCCATTACAAGAAGCAGTGCATGCGGGCCCAGCCTCCTGCTTCATGACCCCTAAGGTTCTCAGCGCTAACAGCGCTGGCAGACATTGAACTGACGCATTGTGGGACACGAATGCATAGAAAGAAAAATGTGGTTGGCTCCCATGTAGTCCCCCTGTTTTTTGTGCTGCCGTCGAGGTTATTGTTACAGGGAGGTCCCTGGATTCCGCTTGTTTGAATCATAACCCCAAGCATACTTGCAACTCATCTGTTCTACCTTCCTGATTCAATGTGTCTTCCTATGATCTTGGAGTGCAGTTTCATGTTGCATAATCTTTTTCAAAACTTGTTGGTGGGGGGTTGCCAGTGGTTGGGAGACGGTTAAGAGCTGGTCTCTGCAGGATGGGTTGTCCAAAAGCGAGATGACTTGCTTCATCTGTGACGGGTATCAATGGCATGGACACTTAGTTTCTTTTGTATACAATCTCATTCACATGGTCTTATGAAAAATGGCAACCATACTCATGGCATCCTAAAATAAGGAGTGAAACTGCAGTTTCAAATCAGTTAAAGGCTCAATGAAAGTTTCAGTGTAGACTGTTACACTCTTGAGCTTAAGTCATCATGACTTAAGAAAGCAGAAGGGCAAAGAATGGAGACTGGCAAGGAACAGACGACGGACAGACAGGCACACATCTATGCACTTGTGCACACACATGTATGCATATACAAACACATACAAACACAGAGAGGAGAATTGCCATGTATGCATATACAAACACATGCATATACAAACACATACAAACACAGAGAGGAGAATTGCCAGTTTCAGTGAGGAGAAGAAGGCAGGTAGAAAATGCCCAGGCATGGAGGAAGGGTTACAAGGGTTAAAAGAAAAAGGCCTTCAGTCAAGAAGCGCGACTCCTAGCCTGCTCATGAAAAACCATCAGTGCATGAAGGAAGAAATCTAGCTAATTATTTCTTGGCCCAGAAAAGCAGACACATTGTTGAAGCCTGCGCGAGGAAATATGGACGCATAAGTCCTCCGGGGAGAGACCACCTGTGGATGGGTGCAGTGAAAAGAGACGTGTTGCTCATCTTGTACATCATTAGCATTGCACAGGTTCGTAGGGTGTGGGCACAAAGTCTGAAGCGTGCCACGCTGCGAATAACGCCACGAGGAAGATCAAGGAGCATGTATCTAGGAAGGGTGTACGGCGAATGTGTAACCAGGGCCCTCTTGGTAGGGAGGGCACACCATTGATGGTAAGTGGAGCGTTTGCTGTTGCGCTCTAGTGGATGCATATCAGAATAAGGTGTCCAATAATCCAAGTGCCTCTCCCTGAGCTCCACAACAATTCGACCAAGATCAATGGGCTCACGCTTCAGCAGCCTTTCCTTGAACATGTAGGATTGTGTGAGACCATTCATAGCAGACAGGATGTGGGATGACCAGCAATCATCGCACCGTGAGCTCAGTTGCATGTCAGCTTGTAAAATCTTTTTTTGCAGTGGAGCTCTTTGAGCTAAAGCATTGTCTAGCTGCACTGCCGCCTGGAACCAGTTGAACTGTAGAGGCTTTAGACCACACTCACGCATGATGCACCATGAAGGGGTTGTGTCCTTGACCATCAGAATCCTCTTGAGCACCGTCGCCAGCCATTTTTGTAAAGGATTGTCCAATTCTTTGCCCTGTCGTAAGAATGGGGTGGCCAAACCTGGCTTGCATACATACAAGCAGGAATTGCATATGTTTTAAGGAGGCACATGCAGATGTGTAACCTGTTTGTAAGGTCATGTTCCTGCATGAACTGTCTGACGCGGAAAGTACCAGCTGCGAATGGGCGTAGCGCTGCATCAGCTGCAGTGCAAATCGATATGTCTGTCACAAACCATGCCCAGATAATTGAAAATCAATAACACACACATCAGCAGACACCCGGTGGGGCCCACTTCAACGCAACACTTCCATCCACAACTACTGATATAAACCTCCAGAGCAAAAGCATACTACCCACACAAGTAGTGCCCCCTCCTCAGCCTCGCTCGGCAACGCATTACAAGCATGAATTTACTGGACGCCATATCCCTGGGCCTGGTACCTCCACCGGTATATTTTCACTCACTTGGAATTGGTGCCGCCCATGCAGAATTTGCACAAACAAATCGCACACAACAACAATAAACAAACCAATCTGAAACTCTCTACCCAGAACCCACCAACACAGCAGATATCAAACAAACAGCAAAAAGATGGACCCCCTAGAGGAAGGTCTCACTCAAAATGTCCCTTAAAATTGTTTACGCAAAGCTAAGCATCAGGACACACCTATCACTCTGGGGCACACCTGGTGCAGCGCTACCCCATGTTAACACCCAAAGCATGCATAAAAAGGCACATCAAGTATGACAGACCCCCTTGCAACTTGAAGAGGACACGTTCTCAATACAATTCCATTTGCAAAACCTGTCCAGATCATGCGGGCCCCCACCAAACTCCTGTCACACCCCCTGTGAAACATCTTCCTCTCCCTGCTCCTGATTACCACCCAACTCTGAGCTGCAACTTGCAATCAAGTACCCCTAAGCAAAAGATGACAAGACTCCTCCAGCTGAACACTAACCTGGAAAGCCCAGGCCCTTGCACTCGACCATTAGACCCAGCATCCATCATGGATGCATGATGGCACATGCGATCTGGAATTAGGAGATATACAAAGTTTGCTCTCTCAATGCCTCAGATGCTGCTAACACCATCTACTCATATGATTTGGAAGTAATCTCCATTGATAGCCAGAGAGTTGTCACAACCAAGCCTACCAACAATTCTGATCAGACTTCCCACCAACAAAAACAATAGCATGTCTACTTTGCGCTCATGGCCATAGAAAATTGGGCACTCCCTAACTTTAAAAAGGCTCACTTCACACCTAAGAAAGAAAAGAAAATCTATGAAGGCAGTGAAACCACTCTCTACATCAATTTAGGAAAAGGAGACACATTGGCCCAAAGAGCCATGGGTCTCCTCCATCAGGGAAAAAGGATGAAATAGTGAGGATCTGGAGGGTGACAAGCCGCCTGCTGCTCCAGACCAAGACCTTAAGAGCCACTGGATATTTCAAGAGCGCGTCTAGTTGTCGTCAGTTTGTGCGCATAGAGCACAGAATGAGCATGTAATTTGGGCAGTCTTGGGCTTTTCGTGTGCTGAGACCCAGCTCTTCAATTCAAAGTGTGTCTACACCAAGAAAAATGGTGTGAAGGATAACTTTTTTGGCCTTCTAGCGCTTACAAAGAACCTCGTATTGTTTTCTAGAGGCCTCTAATTGGTGTCCAGGCCGTGTATCTTCACAGTATTTAACCTCAACAAGGTGTATTTCCCTCATGTTGACATTGAGCTCGTGAACTCCGCGTTCATCTTTGCTGGCTTGTCTTGGGTGTGACACCTGGTGCAAATGAGGAGTGGTTGGCGATTTGAGTTTTTTAGTAGGTAAGGAGTGACCAAGTGGCATCAAGGCCACTTGAGGTGAGTCTATCTCTAGCAGATAAATGAGCATCAGAAAGCCAGCTGGGTAGTGTCCTATTATTAGTATGCTCAGGAGTTTGAAGGCTTTTGTTGGACCAAACGGTTATTACTTTAAGCATCCGAATAAACCAAACATCCTGCCAGAGAGCCTTTGCTGAAAGCTTTCATTATGAGCCTGGCAACATTATGGCATTCAGCGATCATACCCGAGATGATTTTATGTTGATATCCTGAGAGAAAATGGAGAGCACTATCTGCTTGCTGACAGAGTGGACACTGAAGACTGGTGGACATTTTAAAGCGGACAGCGTGTTTCTGATTAAGAAGGGTGCCTGTACGGTGGTGAAAGATATTGCGCTTCAATTGGAGAGAGAGTTCGGACAAGTTCCCAAAAGCGCAATGCAACGTTGCTTATGCCTTTGTGGACATGTGGAAGCAGATTCTGGTAACAAGAGTAGTACCCTGTTTTTAAGTACATACCCTTTTTAATTCAAGTGTTAGTGGGATTTTATAAAATCTAACTAATTTAACTAATTATTGCGGCTTGGAGATTTGGAAGGTAAGTCAATCTAGCCACGTGGTGCACCTATAGGGCTGTGTTGGGAAGAAAAGAAAAGAAAAGAAAAGACTACGCTAACAAGGTATCCCCTGTTTGCGTGAATTAAGGAAGAAGTTTACATCTGGTGCAAGCACCAGGTAGACTTCCACCATCAAACGAGGAAGAAGGTCAT